>Ga0265298_10000039_pt1 | contig 178896 bp, 136 predicted proteins | sample AusTroGonzalo_MG_3_FD_193486 | JGI IMG/M metagenome (GOLD analysis project Ga0265298, IMG submission 193486) | Bovine rumen microbial communities from tropical cattle in Woodstock, Queensland, Australia - Gonzalo_01 | ecosystem: Host-associated > Mammals > Digestive system > Stomach > Rumen ...
CCAGGTGGCACCACCTGCCGCACCTCCGTCTGTACGTATGGATACTATGCATGAGTACTGCGGATTGTCTGCCGGAAAGTATCCGCAGAAGGAAACCATGTGCGTACGGCGGCCGTTCCTGTAACCCTCGGCACCCTGTGAAAGCTGTGCTGTTCCGGTCTTGCCCGCAACGGTAAAGTATTTGGATTGGGCGTTTTTACCCGTACCGTTCTGTACCACGTTCTCCAGGAGGAACCGTACCTGCTCCAGAGTCTCATCCTTGCACATATGGCGGCGTACCACCTCTACAGGGAACTCCTTTACCACCTCACCTTCACGGGTTACCTTTGTCACAAGTCGCGGAGCCACCATACAGCCTCCATTGGCAACACCGTTATAGAATGCCAGCGTATTTATAACCGGCAGCTGGGTGTTATAACCGATAGACATCCACGGCAATCTTGTAGCATCCCAATAACCGTCACGTCTTATCACGGGAGCGGCAGTACCGGTAAGCTGAAGATCAAAATGGGTATTGATTCCCGTGCGGTAAATACCGTCCACAAATGCCTGCGGATTATCCTTATAAGCCGCGTTTATAAGTTTGGATGTACCTATGTTGCAGGAGTTCTTGATGATGCCCGGCACATCCAGCCATCCGTAACCGCTGCCGGCATCAGTCATGACGGCCCCGCCTCCAAATCCTGTGTAACGGCCATGCTCGCAATACACGCTGTCAGTAAGTGAAATCTTGCCGTCATCAAGAGCCACCATCATGGATACCGGCTTGAAGGTGGAGCCAGGCTCAAACAACTCCTTTACCGCATTGTTCTGTATCTCACTGAATTGCCCTGACTCTGTCTTGGTAAGACTGGCTATGGCCTTGATATCACCGGTAGGTACCTCCATGAGTACCACAATGCCCGATGCGGCATTCCTGAACTCCAGCTGCTTGCGCAGCGCAACCTCAGCAATGTCCTGCATATCCACATTGATGGTGGTGTAAATATCGCAACCGTCTATCTGAGGAATATCGGCAATCATACGTGAGACATTCTGCACTTTCTCCATATGTCCGCGTCCGGGAACGCCACGCAGGAGTGAATCAAATGAGAGTTCCAGACCATTCCTGGCTGAATCCTTTGCCTCAAACATGCTGCCTATGGTACGTGCGGCAAGTGTTCCGAACGGTTTCTGACGTGATATCTTGGATTCTGCGCTGAAGAACCATCCCTCATATTTGGGTTTGAGCCATATGGTCTTGGCCAGAGACTTGTACTGGTTGTAAGAGATTGGATATGAGTTGCGTGAAGCATTGGGTAGCAGCAACCAGGAATGTGACTTGGCTGCATATCCCTTCTCATAATGGTTCACAAACTCCTGAACTGAATATTGCGGGAATATATCATGCATCTGGCGTGCAAATTCTGCCAGATGCTTGGTATAGAGCGTATCTTTACGCAACTGATCCTTCTTGGCACGTTCAGACGCTTTCTCCGCTGTCTTGAAATCCAGGAACACGCGATACTGCTTCATACTGCTGGCCAGCAACAGACCTTCATCACTCAATATATTACCCCTGCGCGGTTCTATCACCCTGTTGACCGGAGCAAGGTTCTTGGAGACATCATTCCAGTACTGCCTCTCTCCAAACATGACAAGAGCCATCTTGATAATGATAAAGATACCCCACACCAACATAAGCAGGAACAGGGTGACATATTTACGTGACACCCTTTTCTTCTCCTGTTTGCGGGCAGCATCCCTGTCTGTCATCTCACTCATTTGGGCAAAACGTACGGCGGTTCAGTTACTGGCTGCAGTCCAGAACCGTTTCTGGTAGCAACCCTCTCTATGTATGACGGCTTGCTCTTGGCTGACACATCACTTGTGGTGTTAAGGGTCTGGTACTCCATGTCCACAAGCTCTCGTCTGAGCCTTTCAGCATATACCTGGTCACGCTGATATGCATAACGGTTTCCGATATAGAAGATGATGCAGGCCAGAATTTCCACCAGCAACCAGATGTTACGGTGGATAAAATCAGGCACGGACTGGAACAGCCCTTTTTTCCTTGTCGTGTTCTTGCTCTTGTCCTCCATATCAGATCTTCTCACAAATTCTCAGTTTGGCACTGCGGGAACGCGGATTGGCAGCCTGCTCGGCGGCATCGGGAACAACAGGTTTCCCTATGACGCGCAGCGGCACCTCACGGTTTCCGTAGAAATCTGTCTTGATATCACCCTCTATGTTTCCGCTCTTCATAAGGTTCTTTACCATGCGGTCCTCAATGGAGTGATATGTTATCACCACCAGACGACCACCCTTATCAAGCAACTCAACCGCTCCGCTAAGCATCTCACGCAAAGCATCCACCTCATGATTCACCTCCATGCGCAATGCCTGGAACAACTTGGCGGTATCCTTTTTCTCACGCTCACGGCCTATCACGGGACGGATGGCATCCAGTAACTGGGTAACGGTATCAAGCCTGCTGTTCCTGCGTGCCCTTGCCACTGCCTGAGCCAGCTGACGCCCGTTCTGCAGTTCTCCGTACAGCCAGAACAACTGGGCAAGCCTCTCCTCGGGGTAGTCATTCAGCACATCCGATGCCTTCAACCCCTCCTTCTGGTTCATACGCATGTCAATGGGACCTTCAAAACGGAATGAGAATCCGCGTGAACTGTCATCAAAATGATGCCACGATACACCTAGGTCTGCTAATATGCCGTTTACCTTTTCATGGCCGTACCAGCGCATGAAGTTGGACATATAGCGGAAATTGGAATAAACGAATGTGAAACGGTCATCAGGGATTATGTTGTTCATGGCATCGGCATCCTGGTCAAAACCATACAGATGGCCTTTGTTACCAAGCAGGGACAGTATCTCTCGTGAGTGGCCGCCGCCACCGAAGGTGGCATCCACATAGACCCCGTCAGGAGCCGTCACGAGTCCTTCTACACTCTGTCTGAGAAGAACCGGCACATGATATGTCCCGCTTGTGTCCACTTGCCTGTTATGTATGTAGTATGTATCACTCTGTCATGAATTTTTTCAGACTCTCAGCAAACTCACTGTCTGACATGAAGGGTTGCTGACCTGCACCTGCTGCAATATCAGGAGCCCATATCTCTATGGTTTGCTCCATACCCACAAACAGTGCGTCCTGCTTGATACCCACCTTGTCAAGCAAAGCCTGAGGCAGCAGCATGCGGCCATTACTGTCCAGCTGCAACTCCTGAGCTTCAGACACCAGTTTGCGGTACACCATCTGCTGGTTACCGTCAAACCGGTTCAGTTTGGCACGCACCCCGGCTATCTCCTCCTGCCATTGTTGTGCAGGATAAACCACAAGGCAGTTCTCAAAGTAATCCTTGCGGACTACAAGAGTCTGACAGCCGGACTGCTGCAATATGCGGCGGAATCCGGCTGGCATGAATGCCCTGTTCTTGGCATCCAAGCGCACGGGGAACTGACCTATAAAGCTCATTCTTCGCTGATAATCGATATTCGGTTTCAAAGTTAATTAAATTTCACCCACTTTAACCCACAATCCCCCACTTTTTATTTAAAAAAGTTTTTAACTGCCTGTTGATAACTCTATGGGCTGTTAATCAAAAGATTGGCCTGAACTGGTTGAAGCACCGGTTCAGGCCAAACACATATTGTTCATAATTATAGGGGTTTTGTCTGCCAATACCCCTGTAATTATATCACTCTGAAAGGATCTCTTCTGCTCTTTTGAGAGCGATATTGATGTGGCTGCAGATGTTTTCCTTGCCCACAACATCATCCATGCCGGCATCCTCAATGACCTTCATCACTTTGGGATTAACGCCGGAAAGAACCACCTTGACACCCATCTGGGAGCACATGCGGCACATGTTCTGCAGGTTGTGTACGCCAGTTGAATCAATGAAGGGGACCTTACGCATGCGGATTATTCGCACCTTGGCGCGACCTCCCATATCACCCATCATCTCCTCGAACTTGTTACCTATACCGAAGAAATAGGGACCGTTAATCTCATAGACCTTCACTCCCTCAGGAATGGTAAGGTGATCCAGATTGCCCTGAACGTCACTGTCGGCATTAGGGTCAATCTCATCACTGAGAACTGACACATTGGTGGTCTCGGCCATACGTTTCATGCAGAGCAGGCAGGCTATCAGAACACCCACCTCAATTGCCACGGTAAGGTCAAATATCACTGTCAGGAAAAATGTTACCAAAAGAACGATGATATCGGACTTGGGATTCTTGAGGATGGCCTTGAAACTGCGCCACTCACTCATATTATATGATACCACTACCAGGATACCGGCCAGGCAAGCCATGGGGATGAACTTGACAAGCGGCATCAGGAAGAGGTAGATAAGTGCCAGTACAATGGCGTGTGCAATACCGGCTATTGGAGTGCGTCCGCCATTGTTTATGTTGGTCATGGTTCGTGCTATTGCGCCTGTGGCGGGTATACCGCCAAACAGAGGTGATACCATATTTGCAATACCCTGTGCCACAAGCTCCTGGTTGCTGTCGTGACGGTCACCTATCACACCGTCAGCTACAGCGGCAGAAAGCAGTGACTCTATGGCACCCAGCATTGCTATCACCATAGCAGGCTGTGCCAAACGGGTAATACTATCCCAATTGATTCTGGGAACCTCAGCCTGAGGCAGTTCAGTGCTGATTGAAAAGCGGTCACCTATGGTCTCAATACCCTCAACACCTACTCCACGCAGTATAAGGCAGACAACTGTCATTATGATGATTGCCACCAGTGAACCTGGAATCTTACGGCTTATCTTGGGAGTGAACACAATTATCAGGATGCTGCCCACACCTATCAGGAGTGACCACCAGCTTACAGTATCGAGATGTTGGAAATAAACAGCCCACTTGTCAATGAAACCGGCCGGAACACTCTCTATCTGGAGTCCGAACAGGTCCTTTATCTGAGTTGCAAAGATGGTCAGGGCAATACCGCTTGTAAAACCCACTACTATGGGATAAGGAATGTACTTGATTATGGTTCCCAGATGGAGAACGCCCATCAGGATAAGGAACGCGCCGGCCATGAATGTAGCTATGCAGAGGCCGCTCATGCCGTACTCCTGTATGATACCATACACAATCACGATGAACGCACCGGTAGGACCGCCTATCTGGACCTTGCTGCCGCCAAAGAAAGAGATGATGAAACCTGCTACAATGGCGGTGAGAATACCGGCCTCAGGAGTAGCTCCCGATGCAATACCGAATGCGATGGCAAGCGGCAGAGCCACTATACCTACAATTACACCTGCAAGCAGGTCCTGAACAAGAGTTTGTTTGTCATAACCGTTCTTTAGAGTTGAGAACAGTTTAGGTTGGAAACCTCTGAAATTCATAATGTTGACATCTTTTTGCCGGCCCTTTACCGGCATATTAACTATACTTTTTTCGTTTTCGGCCGCGAAATTACACATTTTTTCACCTCATTATAACTCTGCAAACTTATAGCATCACATATTATTACCACTATTATACATTTTTAACCCCATTTGCAACGCAGGGGTATCAAAATGACAATTGATATGGAAAGAATTGATACATTTGCAGAAAGTATAACCTAAACCAATTAATTGATTTTATATGGAACAATTAAGAAAAAACTCTCTGAGTCTTGCAATCTGGAGCATCATCATTCCTGCCGCATTCACAATCCTGGCACTTTTTTCATTATCCGTGTTTCTACCCAACTCAATGATCGGTAATATCAAACTGTTTGTAACTTTCCTCAGCTGCACGGAGATACCGCTTGCCGTTTTCTATTTCATCTTCTGGTTCAGTTTCCTGGACAGTCTCAAGGATGCATACAAGGATAATAATACCATGCAAATAATAAAAACAATCGGAATTGTAGCTACAGCACTCAAGATAGCCTGCATTACCATAGGAATGTTTGGTTCACTGATTATTGCTTTAGCAGACACAAGATACAGCGGCACAATTAATGCAACAGGAACAGGTATCCTGCCTACCGGTGGTGTAGAGAATGTAGTTCATGGTCTGATGTACGCCTCAATGCTGCTTTCTTCCATCATGTTCCTGCTTTTCAGGGAGTTATCCGAGCCCAAGAGTGAGATGCGCATCATCACCCTGCTGCTGGTTATTCTGATTCCGGTGTGGGGCATAGCTGACACTAATTTGAAATCTCCCGTGTGGGCTATCATTCAGATATTCATCGTTATACTGGAATTCTATTTCTTCTGGAAAATCTACAAAGGATTCAAATTCACGGGAAAATAAGATTCAGTTTCAGCTCTACTGTAACAGGAAACAGTTTGCATATTTAGGAAATTGGTGTACCTTTGCGGCGCTATTTTAACGTTAGGTTTCGTTAGCTCAGCCGGTTCAGAGCGCTTGCTTCACACGCAAGAGGTCCGCGGTTCGAATCCGCGACGAAACACATTATTATTGATCCTTTAGCTCAGTTGGTTTAGAGCGCTTGCTTGACAGGCAAGAGGTCAGCAGTTCAAATCTGCTAAGGATCACCAGTACTCTATCTCACGAACAAGCACCTCAACAGGCAAACGGTTGCGGTTATACGTGCGGGCCTCTTTCCAGTTACCCTTCTCATCAAAATCAAAGTACTCAGTATAGGTGATTTCATCCTTTTCCTCACCCTTGGTGGAAACACTTTTTTTAATGATGTTGTTATTCTTGTCATAAATATTGGTCTGAACAACCTCATCACCCGATTGAGGATCAGTAACCGTAATCTTGACAGGATAACCTTTGCTGTCTGTCTGTATAACACTGATGGTGGTTGTTTTTCCATCCTCTGACACTACAGACTTATGCTTGCGTCCAAATGAACTCTCCTTGACGACCATCTGCACAATCCTGCCGTTCTCCTCCTTTTTGTACTCCAGAGTTCCTCTCTTGCTTGAAACCAGATTGATGCGTGCCATAACCCTGCCACCTCCCTTTTGGATACTGCGTACGCATATGCCGTTCTCAAAAAGGCTCTCAGCTTCAGTCTGGACACGACCGGCACTGTCCATCAAGGCTGAGCAGATTTCATATCCGTTTACATCATACCCCGATGCATTCATATACATCACATCAGTTCCTTTCTCGTTTGCATGCCATACCTCAGGCATAAGATGCCAGACCGTTACCTTCTGGACACGGCCGTTCATTCCACCAAACAGAGGCTCCTGATACCTGCTGCCGCATGATGCAAAAACGACACTCAGTGTCACAACCGTTAATACCACACAATATCTTAATACCGAACCGGATTTCATATCACTTGTCATCAAATTATGTTCTGTTTCTTCATTTCACTCACAGTCAGTTCAAGCTCATCATACCAAGCCTGCCCGAAACGGCGTATCAGAGGCTCCTTGAGATATCTGTACAAAGGTATGCCCTCCCTGTGTCCCTTGATCAGTGCCGCCTGGCACACATCCCAACGGTTATAATTAAGCCCCCAGTAGTCACCCAGTTTCTTTATACGAATGGGATACAAATGGCACGACACAGGTTTCATGAAACTGACCTTACCCTCACGGTATGCCTTCTCTATTGCACAATAGCAGCAGCCATCCTCATCATAACAGGTAAAAACGCAGTCCTTGCCGTTTACTATCTGGGTTACCAGTTCTCCCTCCGGATCCGGATAGGCAATACCCCTCTCCTCAATAGCCTTGAGCGCATCGGCTGAAAGGTCATCCTTTATTTCAGGAAGCAACTGTTCTATCTGCGCAATCTCATCGGGAGTAACGGGAGCTCCGGCATCACCCTCAATGCAGCACGCCCCGTGACACTTCTTGAGGTCACAGCAGAACTCTTTGGTAAGCACATCAAAAGAAACAATCGTATCCTGAATCTGGACCATCGCCTGCAATCCTATCTTTTTTCAATGCGCAAAAGTAAGAAAATTATTCTATCTTAGCGGAGCAAAATCAGTTACACTATGTCAATTGCACTCATAGTATTTGCCGTAATCCTGGGAGTTGTGGGAATCATAGGAAGCATTGTTCCCGGTTTGCCCGGACCACCTATAAGCTGGATAGGCCTGTTGCTGGCCTTCTTTGGCCGGAGGATTGCCGAGAGCGACAATCAGATTACCCTGACATGCCTGCTGATATGGCTTGCCATAACCCTTATCGTTACCGTTCTTGATTACGTCATCCCTTCCAAGTTCACCAGACTTGCAGGAGGCTCAAAAGCCGGCAGCTGGGGCGCAATGATAGGCCTGCTGGTCGGAATCATCTTTACCTACATAGGTATGATAGCAGGTTGTTTCCTGGGTGCACTCATAGGTGAGCTTGCTTTCGGAAAGAAAGAGTTCGGCGCATCATGCAAGGCTGCTCTAGGCGCATTCGGAGGAGTTATGGCCGGTACTGGATTGAAACTCATCACAACAGTCACCATGATGTTCTACATTATTTTCTAAAAAAACCGACATTAAAAGTTCCTTTCCTATTACCTATATTTTAACTTTGCTCCGCAATTCAGGTATTACTATAAGAACAAGACTCTAATTACTTTAACTAAACTTATATCAAAATGAAAAGAAAAATTCTTCTTGCAGCGGCTATTATGATGTCGCTTACAGGTTTTGCCCAGTTCCCGGGCGGAGGTTTCGGTGGCGGTATGCCTCAGGGTGGTTTCGGCGGATTCGGCGGCGGTATGCCTCAGGGCGGTTTCGGCGGTGGATTCGGCGGTTTCGGCGGCCCTCAGGGCGGTGCTCAGGTTGAAGTCTCTGAGAAGTTCACAGATGTCAACTATGCCGGCGACGACGGTCAGGTATATCACAATCTTGACATCTATCTGCCCAAGGAGGTTAAGGATAAGTATCCCGTTGTAGTACACATCTACGGTAGCGCATGGCAGAGCAACAACGGTAAGGGTGGTGCTGACTTAGGTACCATCGGCGCAGCTCTTCTCAATGCCGGTTATGCAGTGGTTTGCCCCAACCACCGTGCTATTGCTGATGCTAAGTGGCCTGCTCAGGTTAACGATATTAAGGCCGTTATCCGCTTTATCCGCGCTAACGCTGACAAGTATAAGTTTGATACATCATTCATAGCAACTTCAGGTTTCTCATCAGGTGGTCACCTGTCAACCGTAACAGCCCTTTCAAACGGCGTTAAGGTTGCCAAGCGCGGAACTGCAGAGTATGACATTGAGGGTAACGTAGGCCCCTACACCAAGGAGTCAAGCTATGTAAACGCATTCTGCGACTGGTCAGGTCCCACAGAGCTGCTGCGTATGGACTGCGGTAACGCAATGTCATTCGGCGGCCCCGGCCAAACCCCTGAGGAGCAGATCATCGGCGCTCCCAAGGAGGGCAACGAGGACAAGTTCATGCTGATGAGCGGAACCGGTTTCCTGGATAAGGATGATGTTGCAGGTTACATTTTCCACGGCGATGCAGACTTTGTAGTAGCATCATGCGTAAGCCAGTATCTCTATGATGAGATGCAGAAGGCCGGAGTAGAGAGCTACATCGTTCGCGTACCCGAGGGCAGCCACGGTGGTGCAGCCATGTACACTGAGGAGAACCTCAAGAAGATGGTTGACTTCCTGAACGCCCAGCGCGCCAAGGCAGCCAAGAAAAAATAATCTGAACAGATAAAAAAGAGAAACGCGGGATTTACAGTCCCGCGTTTCTTTTTTATTCCACTATCGGTTCCAGAGTCATCTGCAGGATATCACCGTTCTTTATTTCTTCAACTCCGAATCTGACTGGAGCCATGATATAGAAATGATTTCTTCCTCCGTAGTTATCGTAATATGGAGAATCCTCATCAATAATCTCCTCTATGACTCTGAATATCATTTGGTTCTTCTTAATCTTCAGGACCAACAGGTCAGGCGCATCAGGATCTTTTGCCATGTCGGTTCCTTTCAATTCCTTTATCTCTGACGGATGTTTCCAGACCAAATCATACTTGCCATTGGGGAACAGACCGGATTCGTCACCGGCAAATGTTATCTTTTCTTTTTCATCAACAGTAACCTTTACTATCTTCAATGGCTTGAAACCGAGAGCCCCATCATCCTCTACAACAGCTGTATGGACTTCAGCACTATAGGTACCCTGGATAATATCACCAACAGTTTCTATCGTTATTCCTTCAGGCTTTCCCGGTTGCCACAGCTTGATGCTTACCGGCTCATGGCATACCGATCCGGAGAGCGTAGGAATACCCTCATCCCACTCCTCCTCGGAAATGGCAGGGAATATCACCTGATAAGGAGATGATACCCAGTCTCCGTGACGGTCAAAGTCCTCATTTACCGGGAGTCCTTCAATCCTTATGGCATCCAGAACCTTTCCGTTGGCAAGAGTCAGTTTGTAGTCGTTGCCGATATGTCCGGGGAACGAGTGGTTTGCCCTGATGTACATAAGGCAGTAGACGGTTGTCTCATTTTCTCCAAAGTCAACCCTGTCGGCAGCAAACTCATCCTTGACATCATCATTGAGATGTGTGGTCTTAAGATAGGTATGTCCATTAACTTCAATACTGCGTACATTCTCAAACATGCTGACATCCTCTGTCACCTGGATCTTCTTGATGTTTATGTTCAGGGTCTTCTCCCTGAAATTGATAGTCTTTACATCCTTGGGCAGAGCCGGGAAGTGTACGGTCTGGACATACGCGGCAGTTACCGGACTCCAGAAATAGTGGTTCAGGAATCCCTCCATACCTTCATTCCTGGTCTCCTTGATCCACTGGCCGTTAACCTCGATCTCGCATTCGCTCAGGCCGGTTACCCACTGGTCCCTGTGCTGATGCATTCCCAATACCATGATGAACTCATCATCGGCATTGACCAGATTAATGCTAATCCAATCATCCTCAGGATTGAAGAACACCTTGGGATCCTTAATGTGGAGTCCTTTGCCGTAATACTTGTCAGTCAAATCAGACAGCATCTGTTTGGCTGCGGTCTGGGCGTCCATGCCGGGATAATGACTGGCAATGTTGAAGTTCATTGGTATTATGGTAACATCACGGAATCTTTCTCCCATGATATATTCGTTATTCTCACTTTCCGTTACGATAGAGAACTGTTCAATGCCCCTACCCCATACTGTCTTTGCGAGTTCATCGGCCTCTTTTGCACTCATCTTGTCGGGATAAATGGAGACACCGTGTCCATCGAACAGGTTGATCCACTTCTTCATCAGATTAATATCACCGGTAATTGAAGGTGTGGGATACTTGATGTATGAGCTGTCACCGCTGATATCTGCCATTCTGTTGTTCATTTTCAGATTGCAGTTCAACTCAAACCTGTACTGTCCGCCACCCAAGTCGAATATTCGTGCGGCACGATACTCCGGCATAGTCATCTGGGTAAGGATCTCGTCGTTGTTGGCAACGCTTATGCGGATACCTTTTGCCACAAGCTGCTCGGCCAGAGGCTGGACCTCGGCCAGACCCTCAATGGGATAGGTGTACATCAGGGTCATGCGGGTGGTCTTGAAATCCTTGTAGTTTGCCAGATAATCGGCCAGTTCACTCACCTTCATATTGGCTTCTACGCCGTTAAAGGTTCTCACTTTACAGGTTCCGTCCTGATAAATCCAGGTCTTACCATCTTCAAAAACCGGCCAGTGGAAAGTGTTATCCTCGGCCATCGCTACATTGGCAGTCGCAAACAAGAAGAAATACGCGATTGCAGGGATGAAAAGGACTCTGAGCCTTCTCCATCCATTTGATTGTTTTTTGTCCATCATATCTATTCTCTTTTTGAGATTGGATTGCTTAAGCCAACTGGTCATAGCCATGCCCCTGCTTGCGGCAACGGCGTTAACCAGCATAAGTTTGTACTCCTTTGGATTGGCTCCGCTGTCAATAACCGCACGGTCTGCCTCATACTCGTGTATAAGCTCAAACTCCTTGCGCAGCAGTATCATTACGGGATTGAACCATTGGAATGCCGTCATGATATCGGCCATAAGCAGGTCAAGTGAGTGCCAACGGTGAGCATGAAGGTTCTCATGCTTCCAGACCGATGCATTCTCACTTTCCAGCCACTCATGCGGCATAACTATAAACCGCATCCAGTTGAGCGGTCCAGGAATCTGGTCGGACTCAATCACATCAACACCCTCAGCGCGGTCAGCATATCGGCCACTGCGGATGATGCGTGACATGGTCCAAACTGAAATGCCTTTTTTAATGAGCACGAACAGAACACCTGCCCCGTATAATACCAGAAGTATTGCAAACAAGTTAACGGGAGCAGATGTCTGTGCGGCTGCTGCATCAATATCTGATACAACCAACTGGGTATTCTCTTCCACTGCGTCTACGTTATCAGCAGCTATAGGATGTCTGGTAATATGGAAGAGAGGCAAAACAAAGGAGAGAAGAGCAATGGTTATCAGAACCAACCGGTTAAAGCGGTGGAACGTTTCACGTCCCAGCAGCAGACGGTAACCGCCAAAAAGAGCAGCCACAAGAACCGCCACCTTGAACTGATATATCAATAAAGCCTCCATTACTTATCCTCTTTAATGCGTCTGATAAGCTCTTCAAGCTCATCAACACTGATCTTATCATCCTTGACCAAAGCCGACACCGCATCAATATATGAATTCTCAAAGCAGTGCGACACAATACGTCCGATAGAACTGTTACTGTACTCATCACGCCCAACAACAGCGTAATACCTGTAGCCCATCCCCTCTTTGCTGTGCCCCAGGAATCCGTTCGACTCCAGCAGACGGACCTGAGTGGAGATGGTGTTGACGTGAGGTTTGGGATCCGGCAGCAGCTCCCTAAGCTCACCGACAGTCATGGCTCCGTTCTGCCAAAACAGTTCCATGATGTCCTCCTCTTTCTTACTTAATCGCTTCATAAAAACTATAGTTTTGCATTCATTTTTAGTCTTCCGACACGGCAAATATACAACTATCTTTCATAGTTGAACTAAAAAATCCGAAAAATTAACTATAAATTATAGTCAAATTCCCGCTTTTACAAAAAAAGCAGCCCGTGAAGGCTGCCTACGTATGATTTATTATTTCTATTTAAAGAAGAGAATCAGCTAAAGATTCCAGAGCAGGAATATCTGCCGCTTTCATACGGCTCTTGATAGTAACCATGGGTTCTACGATCTCTATCCCGGACATAGCAGAAAGCATCTCCTTCATAACACGTCCGGCCGATGGAGCCCAGGAACCGTTCTCAACCAGAGCGACCTTGCGGTTGCAGAAGCCTTTTATCTGGAGACGGTGCAGGAAATCATACATGGGAGTGAACAGACCTGCATCATATGACGATGCGCAGCAAACCATGATTGAGTGACGGAAAGCATCCTCAACGTTCTCTGCAATGTCCGAACGGCACAGGTCACTGACAACGACACGCTCAACGCCTTTGGCACGCAGAATCTCTGCCAGTTTCTCAGCAGCAACCATAGTACCGCCATGTATTGAAGCGCAGGCAATGAACACGCCCTCAGTCTCAACAGCGTAGTTACTCCAAGTTGTATAGAGGTTGATATATTCAGAAAGGTTATCCTCAAGAATAGGACCATGCAGAGGACGTATGGTCTTTACAGGGAGTCCTGCCACCTTACCCAACAGAGTACGTACAGGAGCACCGTATTTGCCCACGATATTGAAGTAGTAACGGCGGCCCTCACAGCTCCAGTCATCATCATCGCGACCATAAAAACCGCACTTGGACAGAGCGCCGAACTTACCGAAAGCATCAGCACTGTACAGAGCACCGTCAGCCTCATCAAAAGAGACCATAACCTCAGGCCAGTGAACCATAGGAGCACCGATAAAACGCAGCTTATGCTCACCAAGCTCAAGTTCCGATCCCTCCTTGACCGCAAGAGTACGGCCCTCAATCTGAATGCCATCAAAGAACTGCTCCAGCATCTGGATAGCCTTGGCGCTTGCCACGAGAGTAAGAGAGGGGAACTCAGCAAGAACCCAGGCAATAAGAGCGGAGTGGTCAGGCTCCATATGGTGAACCACCAGATAGTCAGGCAGGCGGCCGGCAAGAGCCTCCTGCAGATTCTGTTTCCACTCACTGGCCTTGCGGACATCGGCCGTATCAAGTATAGCAACCTTGTCATCAAGTATCACGTATGAGTTATACGCCATACCATCCGGCACAATATACTGACTCTCAAACAGGTCCAGATCAAGGTCATCAACACCTATGTACTTAACCTTATCGCTCAGATTCTTTATCATAAATATACAGTTATTCCAAGGAATTAATAAAATAGTCTGCAAGAATTGTCAGAGAAGGATCAGAACACCAGAAGTTTGCATGGTCTGACGGCATAATGCCCACATAGCAATCCGGATAGCGTTTCTCCCACCTCTCACGACATGTATCAAAGGCTCTGCGCATTCCGGTGGCCTTTGCCTCATTCCATTCAGGATCAAACCAGGAGCCGTAATCAACATAAATCTCTGCAAGGAAGATTGAAAGCTTTCCCTCATATTTAAACACGGGGTAGGTTTTCATCAACGTAAAATCATTGTCAATCCTCAGGTTATTCTCCTCTTCTGAAAGGAATGAGAAGTGCAGAAGAGCATTGGTTTCACGACTGGTATCCCTGTCTGTCTCACCGTCAATAACCACGACATGAGGCTTCTCAGCCTTATCGGCATATAACTGATGTGCAAGCAGAAGAGCCTGCTCGCCACCCATGCACATACCCATGAAACAGCAAACCTTGTGTTTTGCAACTACCGGAGCCACCATCTCGCGGTAAATAGCCATCAGTTCCTCCAAGTCGGCCACTCTTCTGTTCTCCAGGATAGCATGATAGTATTCCACCACATATATGGAGTATTTGTCAGTAAGACGGTCTGCCAATTGCGTGTACATGTTTCCAAATGACGTATAACCGCTTATGACTATTATGACAGGCTTCTCAGTATTGTCATCATCGTTATACCAGTAATTCAGACGGGCATCACGATGCTTTATTATCTCACGTATGGTACGATGCTTGTACATTTCAAGTACCGATATCTGCATACCCATACGGTTCAGGTCAATAGACACCTGCATTGACTGTATGGAAGACAATCCATAAACATCAAACAGGTCTTCATTCACTGAAATATTATCAAGTTCCATTACCCGGCACAACTCCTGCTTCAGCATTTTTTCATCGGCGGGCAACGTCTCGGCCTTATCTTCATCAATGTAGTAGAATGGTCTGTTAACCAGTTTCTTGCCGTCAATCTTTCCATTTAGCGTAAGTTGGAACTCAGGAATGAAATTCCACATAGTGGGGATCATATAGTCCGGGAGTTCTACACGTATCTGCTTCTTTATGCTGTTAATGGTATCAACAGTCTTCTTGTTAGACTGACAGACATCCATATCCTGAGGCAGGATAAAAGCCACTATATGTTTATTGGTGCCGGTTTCCTCAATCCTGACATATGCACGCTTTACCTCCTGACATTTCTCAATGTGCGCAAGGATTTCATCCAGCTCTATTCGATGACTGTACAGCTTGACCTGTGAATCCTTTCTTCCCACAAATTCACAACTGCCATCCTCTAAAAGACGTACTATATCACCTGTACGGTACAGTCTGGGAGCTTTTTCTTTGGAATCAGCAAAAGGATTGTCAATCAGTTTCTCTTTAGTGAGCCCCGGTCTGTTAAGATATCCGTTGAACACCTGTGGCCCACCTATCAGAAGTTCACCCTCCTGTCCGGCTTGCACAGGCTGCAGATTCTCATCCACAACCACAAAAGTAGCATAATATGAAGCCCATCCTATGTTACGCCACAGATCAGGGCTGGTCATCTCCCTCATGCATGAAACAGGAGTACATTCTGCCGGCCCGTATGCATTCATGAAACGGTATGGACGTTTCCCGATACGTTCAGCCAGAGAACGTGGCATTGTTTCACCGCCGGCACATGCTGTCTCCATAGCGGTGAAATTGAAGTCCGTAAAGATATTGAACATAGTAGGCGGCAATGACATATATGTAACCTTGCGCCTGTTAATGAGATTATGTACGGCTTTTACATCCTTCCTTTCATCTTCATCCACAACAACAAGTGTGGCTCCATAGAAAAGAGCGGTATATATCTCTATGATAGAGACATCAAAGTTGATGCTCGTATAGTGAAGCACAACTGAGTTGAAATGGAAATGGAAATGATCTTCTCTTCCTGCTGTAAGAAGATAGTAGTAAATATTGGTATAACCTATAGGCGCTCCTTTAGGCTTGCCTGTTGTACCTGAAGTATAAATGATATACGCCTCATTGTCATCCGTAGAGTAATCTGCAGTAATATCAGTTGGCTCTTCCTTGAGAATATCCTCAATGGTAAGAGAAGGAACGCCTTGTGGCAATCTTTCTTTTACCGCATCTTCTGTCAGAAAAAAAGCAAGAGATGCATCTTCGGCAATGAAAGCTATCCTCTCTTTAGGAGTTTCAGTATCAATGGGCACATATGTGCACCCAAGCTTTATGATACTTAAAATAGAAGCTTCCACCCTTTCATTTCGGCGTATATAAACACCTATACGGACGGGAACATTATTTTTCCTTTTTATAAATCCAGAGATGAAGGCATTCATTCCCGATGCTATCTGTTCCGACAGACTGAACAGTTCCTGGTATGAAATACCTCTCTCACCCACATAGACTGCTGTCTTTTCAGGCGTGTCCTTAACACTTTCCCTGATATGATTCAGCACATCTATGTGCCCATACTGTTTGTACATATCAAAAATTAAAACGTATATGAGATATCTGCCATCAGCCAACGCCCCTGCTGACGTATGAAACCGGTAGATACCCCACCTTGCACATATTCTTTATTAAGAAGATTATATAAATTAATTCCTATTCCTATATTCTTTATGTCGTAGTTGACACCTAAATCCACAATGACGCGTGAAGGTATTTCATGCTCGGTTATTTCATTAGTAAAATAGTTTGTAGTCCGGGCTTTCTGTATGCCTGTACCACACAGATGAGTATGTACCTTCAGGCCTTTAAGCGCTTCATACTGAAGGACTACATTTGACATCAAAGTGGGGATATTTGACATCTTATCACCTATAGTGTTTTCATAAAGCTCAGCTTCAAGAACCTTCTGCCACGTCATGTTAGCCTCAGCCATAAACTTTTTTCCGGTATAATGAATAGCCAACTCAGTACCCCAGCTCTTCATTTTACCGCCATTGAAATAGGCCAGTTCTGCGCCGTTGAAAACTACAAGGTCATTAAACATGTTATAGAACACGTTTACTTCAGCATTCAATCCCTTTAAAATGTCATTTGAAGACAATGTTGCCTGAAGTGAGTTCAAATATTCAGGTTTAAGCCCGCCGCCCCAAGAAGTATCCAGTTTACTGTTCCTGTAGAAATACGGGGCATCCACGAATGACTTTGAATAGGAAAGCTTTGCCGTAAGCCTGGGAATATTCATGATAAAGGCAACTCTGGGAGAGAACACATTTATATCCTCATGCTTCTCATCCTGATAGTTATAGCGGTTCTTGTAGTCATATCTGATGCCAGCATTGACGATGAACAGATTGTTCCACTTATACTTCAACTGGAAATAAACATCGGCATTCATCTCATGATTCACCATCAGGTTCTTTGAATCATCCCAGACCTTTATGATACGGTCAAACTCATCACCCTCCTCATAATGACTGTCCTCTATGTTCAGTCTGCCGGCATGGGCACCCAACAGAGCGACCAAATCATTCTTGCCCCATTTCTTGTTGAAACTGCCCTGAAGGTGACCTCCTATAGTTGATTCGTTCCAAACATGATTCTGGAAAGCGCCGCTCAGGACAACTATGGTATCAGTTGTAGCGGTAGGCACAAGAGTATAACCCAAAAGTGAGAAATCATCACCGGCTACCTGATACTGTTGCTGGTTTGAGGCATCATATGTAACACTGGCTGATAAGCCCCAGTTTCCGAACCCCTTGTCATATTTCAGGTCAAAATAATTTGAAGAGGTTGCAAAACCCGGTTTGTTCCCGTTAAACTTTCCATATCTGTCATAAGAATAGGCGGTGAACATGACACTCATGGAATAGGGTGCTACCGTCTTGGAGAAAGTATTATTGTATGTGAATGACAAATCTTTCCATTGCAGTGTAAAGCCAAGATCATGTGTAGGTCTCTGGTTATAGGCACCTATGGTTATTGTTCCGGGCTGAGGAATAAGAGCGTACGGCTGGTCCTCATAGCCCACATCAAATGATTGACCGTCTGACTTGTAGATGTTTGCCCAAGCCAACAGGGAAAGGTTCATGTAACGCTTGCCGAAAAGCAAATCACCTTTCATCTGGCCATAATTACCCTTGCTCGCCTTGACTTTCAGTCCGTCCACATCGGCCGCATCCTTGGTAATGATATTTATCACACTTGTCAATGCCACACCGCCATACAATGAAGAAGCAGGACCTCTAAGCACCTCTATCTGCTTGACCTTCTCCAGACCGATACTGAAATCAGGAGCAGCTACATTTGTAGAGTAACTGTTAAGACGGTGACCGTTCAACATTATGAGAATCTTTTCCTGCCTTGAAGCATAAACGCCTCGCATGGCAATATTCATCTCCTCATTACATTCTATGTTTGACATACCCGGCACATAAGCGATCAAGGCCTCCTTCAAATTCCTTGCTCCGCTCATACGGATCATCTCCTCAGTGATAAGTGTGACTGGTACAGGAGCCTCCTCAAGAGACTCAGCCTGCTGTGATGCAGTTGTAATGGTAGCCGTCTTACCGGACTTGAGCCGTTCCACCATCTCAGTAAAACGGGGAACATCATTGTAAACCCTGTAGTAAGGATCTACAGACAGCAAACTGGCCACCCATGTCTCAGCGACCTCAGGCTTGTCCATATTCAGATTGCTTAGTGCCAACAGCCTGAATACGCTTATCCTGTTCTCCCCCTTGAATATACCCACGGAATCACGCAAGAGAGAGTCAGCCTTCTCAAAAAAGCCGAATTCATACGCCTCTAATGCGGACTCATACAAATGAGTATCATCCTGAGCCTTTACTGCACAGGTAAACAGCAGTAAGAGGAGAGTGTATATGTATCTTCTGATTCTCATTTTACTGTTTTTACAGGAATGACAAAAGAAAAAGTAGTTCCCACATTAGGCTCAGATTCCATAAGAAGCTTGCCGTTATGGTTTTTAGTGATAATCTCATTAGTAATGCCCATACCAAGACCCGTTCCCAGACCTGCCGGTTTGGTTGTAAAGAAATTCTCAAAGATCTTTTCCTGAATCTCTTTGGTCATACCCATACCGTTGTCATTAATCTCAATAATAAGCTCACTGTCATCAGAACCCTTCTGTTTAAGTGCAACTTTAATATTGATCGTAGGCATATAATCAGCATTCTCCTGCCCGGCTCTCTCCTTAACGGTATAGCAGGCGTTGTTCATCACATTCAGAACCGCACGGCTCAAATCCTGAGGTATTACCATCACCTTAGGCATATTCTCCTGAATATCCTCCTGAATGGTAATATTGAAACTCTTGTCATTGGCACGCATGGCATGATAGCTGAGCCATACATATTCATGAACAAGTTGACCTATATCAGTAGGAAGCTGCTCACCGGCTCTGCCGCGGCTCTGCAACAGGATTCCCCTGATTATGCTGATAGCACGTTCACCATGCTCCTGTATCTTGGCAAGATTCTCCTTCAGGTCTGCAGAGATATCTTCCAGATCTCCGGAATCACTCTCACTGAGTTTATCGGCACAATCATCTATTATATCCTGCAAATCATCCAGCAACTTGACTGACATCTTGCTGAAGTTGATCACAAAATTCAGCGGATTCTGTATCTCATGGGCAATACCGGCACTCAGTAATCCTAAGGAGGCCATCTTATCCTGCTTTTGCAACTGTTGCTGCAGATATTCCACCTGTTGTTTAAGACCTGATATATCCTCTTCCATAAATCAATACAGTTATCTTCTAAGCAAAACTAATTTTAAACTCAGTATATTCATCCTTTACTGAATCCACAGTTATGCTGCCACCCCAGTCATGCAAGGCCTGCTGGCTCAGGTACAAACCCACACCGGGAGCCTCAGCTGTAGGTTTGGTGGTAAAGAACGGATCAAATATCTTGTCAATGATACTTTTCTCAATACCTATTCCATTATCATAGATCAATATGGAGTTCCCGCCCGATGCAGCCTGAACAGTCACCTTCATAACAGGTTTATATTCACCCCCCTTCTCTGCTTTCTTTCTGATGGCATAAATGCTGTTTGAAAGCATAGACATAATGGATTTGTTAAGCTGATCTGCCACCACATTAAGCATAAGCGGTGATTCCGGCCTTACACATTCCAACTGAATGCCTAGAGCAGTGATGTCATCAGTATAGTAGTTCCGGAACTTGTCTACACACTGCTGGCACAACAGAGCCACATCAGTGGATTCAATCTTCTGGGAACGCTCCTTAAGCATCTCCTCCATAGCTTTCAGAGTACGTGTTGTGGATATTCCGTGCTGCTCTATCTTTTCAAGGTTGGTCTTCATCATATCCATCACATCCATAGCATCCTCATAAGTGTCAGGAGTGATGTTGTCCTTTTCATCCTCAATATTATCCCTCATCTCCTTTGACAATCCCAGAGTAAGATGGGCAAAATTGTTGATATAGTTCATCGGGTTGAGGATACGGTCAATCAGACCCTTTGTCAGTTTACCGATAGCCGCCTCACGCTCCTGCCTGAGCAGCTTGTCCTGAGCGGAACGCAACTCACCCAGAGTCTCTTCAAGTTTATGTGATTTCTCCTCAATCTCATCCTTCTGGGCTTCAATTTCATCCTTCTGCTTGACAACCTCCTTAGTGCGCTCATCAACGATTGCCTCCAGACGCTGTTGCTCCTCCTGCAAGTGGCGCATACGTATCTTGAACCACTGGAATACTACAAAAACGATGATGATGAAATATACCAGCAGGGCGTACCAGCGCATATAGAACGGGAGAGGAATCTTGAACTCCATAGGTTCAGTCTCACTCACCTGTCCGAACGCATCAATTGACCGTACCGATACCTGATAGTTTCCGTAACTGAGGTTTGCAAAGATATACTGTTGCTGTTCATTCCATCTGGACCATTCGCCGTCAGCATGAAGACGGTAACTGTAAAGAGAATGTCCTATTGCATCAAACTTGTCATTTGAGAATGATATGTTAAGATCCTGTCCTTTCAGATTGAAATCACGTATGAACAACTGAGGTTGGAACAGGCTGCGGTTGAGGCCCTTCTCCATGTTGAAACGGACCAGATTCCGGTTATCGGCAATCCAGATTATTCCGTCATCTGACAACATGGCCTGAACGCTGTAATTGCTGAAAGGCTCTATCCTTTTCTTAAGTTCATCTGTCATGTTTTCACAACGGAGTCCCATACCATTGTCATAACATTGCCACAGATTTCCATCATTATCCTCATACTCAAACAGTTTAGAGATAGGACCGTTTGACTTCTTTTCAAAACTGTCCTTACCGGCCTCCAGATAATAGTACTCACCTGAAAGCGTCATGGCCCACAAACCGCGCTGACCGTCTGCTTTAAAACGGGTGATATTTGGAATGTTGCCCAAAACCTGCATCTCTTCACCGCCTCTGTACCGGCAGATACGCTCCAGCTCACCTGCCAACCATGTACCGTCTTCCATCACCATAACTGACAGTGTAAACGGTTTTGTCAACTGAGAAGCATGACCGTTTCTGTACTCATATACACCGTTCTGTGTGGCAACATACAGGATATCGCCTGGACCTTTCTGTATCTGCCAGCAGGCATGGCTAACATTGTCTATCTGACGGAATTTCTGTCCTTCCAGACGGTACAGGCCCTGGAATGTACCTACGATAAGACTGCCGCCAGACCTGGCGATGCAGGAAACCTGTCCTCTAAGTCCTTCCTTCTCACTGAAGTGGGTATACATTTCCTGTACAGACAAGCGGAATACTCCATTGTCTGTAGCTCCCCATACAGTACCCTTGCCGTCATATGCAAGCTTGGTTATACTGTTGGAACAGAGTCCGTTGTCAACGGTTACACGCCATATCTCACTGCCACTTCCATTGACAGCAATGACGCCGTCTGTTGCAGTAGCCAGCAGGGTTCGGTCATCAGACAGTCTGAGACGCTGATAAACCTCAATATCATTCCATCTGTCAACAGAACTCTGACCTTCAACTATCTGCGTATTGTCACCATCATTCCTGGTGTAGAAAACACGTATGGAATCACCGTCAACAGATTCCACATATCCGGTAAATGTTACGCCTTCAAACCTGACGTTACCGTTTTCATCAATGCTTACACCTGTCACACGGGATATGTCCGGGGTATGTACAATCCTCCATTCAACATTGTCATATACCAGAAGCCCCTCAAAATTGGCAAAATAAGTATGTCCCTCTCTGTCACAAATAACATCAAAGTTACGGTTATGGGCATTATACTGGTTGGCTGTAAAGTTCTCAAAGAACGGAATACCCATATCGGCATCACTGCCCCTCTGGGCAGATGCCTGCAACGTGTACATTGACACGGCTGCAATCAGCATAATATGATACAGAAACCTTCTCATTTGAACTTCATATATGGAATGGCAACGCCTACGTAGCGCGTCCACTCCTGTTGGGTCAGATTACGGTTAATTCTATAATACAACTGCTGAGCCATATCATCGGCCGATGAATTCAGCATCATAACACTGCCAGCCGATGTTCCTACCCAGACTGATTTACCGTCAGCATCAGCACACACGGCAAGAGTCCATCCGTCAAAAGTATAATCAACAGGAACAAGCCACTCGGTAGGTATCTCCTTAGCGTTAACTACACGGTTTGTCACCTTATCCTTTGACTCCATCTCCTCACGGAAATTAAGACCGGTTTCAAACAAGAGGTTATCCATGCTCCATATATACACGGTCTTGTCATAGGCACCGCTCACCACTATCGGTCCCAGCATAGTTACACTGGCACACTTGGACCTATGGGCAGCCAAAGCCTCAATAGGACGTCCATATTTGTTGACAGGATATACAGTACCGTCTTTTACACCCAGCAAAAGGCACTCCATATCCTTATCGTAATAGGCCGCTGTAACAACCATATTGAGGAATGGGGTCTTTTCACGGATCGCACCTGAAGCATCCATCTCGGCATAACTTCCGTCAGCATAGAAAAGACATATCACCCCCTCTCTCTCCGTGATGGCCGACAACGATTTGGACAAGTTCACCTGACCTGAAACCTTTCCGTCGTCAAACCAGCTTAAGCTTCTGTGTCCTGCTATCAGAAGACGGTCTCCAACCTTAACTATCCTGAAGTAGTCATCATCAGCCAACTGAACCTTTGAAAGATTACCCTTAAAATCAAGGATGCATAACGGACCTTTCAGAGACAGGGCATATATCTTGCGGTCCTTAACCACCACATCACGGAAATCAAACTCAGAATTGAACAACAATGATCTGGAAGTAATCCTCTTCTGGTCAGCTCCGGAATTTGCAGTCAACCACTCCACCTCTCCGAAATTGGTCACTGCAACGCACTGTTCACCGCCTCCGGGTATGGCGGCTATGGCGTTCACGGCACCATTTTCTCTCATCTTATAGCGCGGGATACCGCCAGTGGCCTGGATCAAAGACTTGAAGGTCTCAGAGTAATACTGGTTTCCGCGGTTGTTCTTTAAAAAGTACCAACTGGCATATGCCAACAGATCTGCCACCTCATCCTCACCGGCCTCACGCCTTACCTGAGAACTGACAGCCAGACTGCGGGCCTGAGTACGACGGTTCAGTGTATCGGCCACGTTCTTGGCGTGGGTGGCCTCATCTCTCTGCTCCAAGGCTATCTCCTGCTGACGCTCGGCATTGGCTCGCTCCTGTTCTGCCACTTGGGCAGCGGCATTTGCCTTAAGCTCAGCCTGTCGCGCAGCACGGCTCTCCATCTCAGCACGGGCAGCATTCCGGGTAGCCAGCACGGACTGTTCCTCTGCACGGTCGCGCTGCTGATCGGATATGGCTTTCTGCTGATATGCTATATCCTCCATCTGCTGGCTCACGCGCTTTACGATGGCTGCATCCTTTTCTGCTGATTCCAAACGCTCAATCTCATCCTGAAGGGCGGCTATCTCAGATTTTGACCTACGGCTGCCCAAGAGGTATGAAACAGTTGCCACACCGGCAATTACTGCCAATGCTATCAGAGCTGACAATATGTATGCACGGCTTTTCACTTTCTGCGGATTACTAATTGAGTAATATCATCACTCTGAGCAGCCCCGTCAGTAAATTCCTTTACTTTGGCATTGATAGTATCTACAATCTGTTTGCTGGCAGCGCCCTTGAGTGCTGCAAGTTCAGCCTCCGTACGCGACTCACCGAACTGAGCGTGTTCCTTATTCTCAGCTTCAGTGACACCATCCGTGTACATTACGATTGCATCGCCGGGATTCAATTGCAGGGATTCATTCGTGAATGTCATCCCCTCAATGGCTCCAAGAACCAGATTGCATGCAGATTTCAACATTTCGACAGTACCGTCGGCATGAAGTATATAGGGCGGATTATGTCCTGCGTTGGTAAAGTCTATCATACCGGTCTTAAGGTCAAATATACCATAGAACACCGTTACGAACATTGAATCAACGCTTTCACCGCAAAGCATATCATTAACTGTCTTGATACACTCGTTTGAAGGCAGACCACGTAATCCGGTAGCCTTGATAAGCGTACGGCTTACCGCCATGAAAATGGCAGCTGGCACACCCTTTCCGCTGACATCTGCTATTGTAAAACCTATACGATGGTCATCAATCTGGAAGAAATCATAAAAATCACCGCCTACATCCTTGGCTGCCAACATACTGGCATAGATGTCAACACTGTCGGCGTCCTCCATCTTAAGCTTGAACGTACGGGGCAGGATGGCATGCTGAATCTCACGGGCTACTGTCAGATCACCCTGGATATCAACCAGCTGAGCATGTTCTCTCTGAGCACTTCTTATATATTCAATCTGATCAACGGCTTTGTCAATGGTTACCTGCAGATCATCCAGATCTATCGGCTTTGTGGCAAAGTCAAAAGCGCCGTTGTTCATGGCATGGCGAATGTTATCCATATCGCCATATGCGCTTACCATTATGCACTTGAGAGACGGATTACGCATCTCATTGATCTTGGTCAGGAGTGTCAAACCATCCATCTCAGGCATGTTGATGTCTGAGAGAATAATAGCGATATCAGGATGTTTGAGCAGGACTTGCAGTGCCTCAAGACCATTATGAGCAAAGAAGAATTCGTATTCGCCCTTTCTGATTTTTCTTCTGAAATATTGCGTCAACAACAATTCAAGATCGGTTTCGTCGTCAACGCTGAGTATTTTTACGGCCATTGTTGTAATTAAATTTTAAAAACGCAAATGTAACATTTTTATCGGAAATTAACACAACCTGGCTTATTTTCTTTCAATATCTGAAACTGTTTTTATCAGCAACGAGCCTAAGACACCGGCAGCAAGAGAGCCCATCAGAATGGCTATCTTGCCGGCATTTCTCATTTCCTCTACCGCTGCGGCATCCTGAAATGACAGAGTATCAACAAATATAGACATTGTAAAGCCTATGCCACCCAGGCAAGCCACAGCAAAAAACATTGCCCAGCCGGCTTTTTCAGGCATCTCACACAGTTTTGTTTTTATAGCCGCAAAACTGAAGAGTGTAATTCCCAGCGGTTTGCCCAGCACAAGACCCAGGAATATTCCAAGCCCTACGCCACCCGTAACACCTGTCATGTTGAAGATGTTGAAATAGGATAGGTCCGGTATCTCCACTCCCGCATTTGCCAAAGCAAAAATAGGCATAATGAGATAATTGACCCAAGGTGAAAGAGCATGCTCCACGCGATAACTCATATTGAGAGATCCGTATGCCGTCTGGTGTATGCGGCGCAAGAGATGACGCTGCGGTCCGTTAGGAAACATGGTCTCATCATCAATCTGATCAAACGACAGAAGTTTCTGTGAAAAGAACTTGATCTTATGCAGCACATAAGAGCGCTCGTAACGTGCCTTGGAGGGAATTATGAACGCCATCACCACACCAGACATGGTTGCATGAATACCTGAATAATAGAACAGTATCCACACAATTACTGCCAGTAACAGATATACCCAAATGCGTTTCTGTCCGAAATACTTGAAAAGCCAAGCCAGAAATATAACCACTACTGATAATGCCAGAAGCAGCAGATTAATATGACCGCCATAAAAGATGGCTACCACAAGGATGGCAATCAGGTCATCGGCTATGGCAAGGGCGGTAAGAAACACCTTGAGTGAAACCGGAACCCTGTCACCCAGCACTGACAGAATGCACACCGCAAAAGCGATATCAGTTGCAGTAGGGATACCCCAACCGGAAGCCTCAACAGTACCATGGTTAACCAGAGTGTAAAGAAGTGCCGGCATAATTACACCGCCAAATGCGGCTATCACCGGAAGAAGCGCTTTCTTTACTGATGATAGTTCTCCATGAGCGACTTCACGCTTGATTTCAAGACCTACGGTGAAAAAGAACACCACCATGAGAACATCATTGATGATCTTTTCTATGGTCATTCCATGAGGGAACAACCAATCAACGCTGCCCTCAGGACTCTGCATATGAATCTGTACACTGGTCTCAAGGAATGCGTGGTAATAGTGGCTTGTAGCAGGCAGATTAGCCAACAGCATTGCCACAATCACACAGATTAACAGCAGCACGCCCTGAAACCATGGCTGGCGTGACAGGCTGTTACGCTTACGGTTGAACTGGAGCATGCTCCTGTTCCAGGTATATATGGGGATAAGTTTCATCCGGTTTTAAATAAAAAGTACAACCGGCGGTCATTATCTCAGACCGCCGGTGTATTATTGTGTATGATTGGGTTATTTTACAAGAACCTTGCCACTCATCTCAGCAGGTATGGGCAGGCCCATAATGGTGAGAATTGAAGGAGCCACATCGGCCAGGATACCGTTTTCAATCTTGGCATCCTTGCGCGGAGTTACGTAAATAGCGGGAACAGGATTCAGTGAGTGAGCTGTATTGGGAGTGCCGTCACTGTTTACCGCATTGTCAGCATTGCCGTGGTCAGCAATGATTATAGCCTCATAGTTATGTGCCTTGGCTGCCTCGATAACATCATGAACGCAGGCATCAACAGCAACGACAGCCTTCTCAATTGCCTCATAAACGCCGGTATGACCAACCATATCACCGTTTGCAAAGTTCACTACTATAAAGTCATACTTGTCTGTGCCGATGGCCTCAACCAGCTTGTCACGGACAATGTAAGCGCTCATTTCAGGCTGCAGGTCATAGGTGGCAACCTTTGGTGAAGGAACCAGAATGCGGTCCTCACCCTCAAACGGGAGCTCGCGACCACCGTTCAGGAAGAATGTAACGTGAGCGTATTTCTCAGTCTCAGCAATGTGAAGTTGCTTGAGGTTCTGTGATGAAATGTACTCACCAAGAGTATTGTTCACGTTCTCCTTGTCAAACAGAATGTGCAGACCGGTAAATGACGCATCATACGGAGTAAGGCAGTAGTACTGCAGACCGGGAATGGTGTGCATACCCTCTGCTTCCATATCCTTCTGGGTAAGTACTATGGTCAGTTCCTTGGCGCGGTCATTACGGAAGTTGAAGAAGATAACGACATCACCCTCCTCAATACGGCTGTCATAAGCCTCATTTACGATAGGCTTCATGAACTCATCGGTAACACCGTCAGCATATGACTCCTCAACAGCCTTAACCATATCGGCAGCCTTGCGGCCCTCACCATTTACCAGCTGATCATAAGCCAGCTTGACACGCTCCCAACGCTTGTCACGGTCCATTGCGTAGTAACGGCCTATGATTGTGGCCACCTTGTCACCACGCTTAACCAGCTGGTCAATGAAACCCTTACCGCTCTTGGGGTCTGTATCACGACCATCCATGAAGCAGTGTACGTATGCCTTGTCAAGGCCGTACTCACGGGCAATATCAGTGAGGCAGAACAGATGCTCCAGTGAACTGTGAACGCCGCCGTCTGACACCAGGCCCATCAGGTGCAGCTTCTTGCCGTTCTCCTTTGCATAGCTGTAAGCTGATACAATCTCCTTGTTCTGACGGATACTGCCGTCAGCAATGGCGCGGTTAACCTTAACCAGATCCTGATAAACTACACGACCGGCACCTATATTGAGGTGACCTACCTCTGAGTTACCCATCTGACCGTCGGGCAGACCTACGTTCTCACCTGAAGCAAGAAGCTGTGCGTGAGGATAGTTGGCGTTCAGATAATCCATGTAAGGAGTGGGAGTGTTGTAGATCACATCGGCCTTGGAGCGGTTACCGATGCCCCAGCCGTCAAGAATCATAAGAAGTGCTTTCTGTTTCATATATCGTATTTATTTAACCTTCAATTTTTTTGACCTGCAAAATTACAACATTTTCGGCACTTATGACTCATTAAAAATATGTAAAAAAAAGGTGACCGCATCAAGCAGTCACCCTTTATGCTAACGGTATTGTCTAAGGATCAATCCTCTTCTTCCTCATCCATATCAAACTGAGCCATCAAAGGACCTACCACCTTGAGTACTTTGTCCATGATAACCTGCTTGAACTGGTTGATATCTACACCCTTGAAGTAATCTTCAACAGAAACCTCATATGTCTTGCCTTTCTCGTCACGAACCTCCATGACCAGATAGCTGTTGACTTCCTTGACTAAATCGCCAACCGCATCAATGATACTGCTTTCCTCATCGTCATCCTTGTCTGCATTAGCCTTCTGGTCCTTGATGTACTTGACCTTCATTACGGCCTGCGGTTTCTCATAACCCTTGAAATATACGCCAACCTTGAACAGCTCATTGAACTTGGCAACCATATCCTCAAACTGATCATCTGTGAGAATTGTGCCGGCCATAAGAGAACGCATATACTTAGCCAGAGCCTCATCCTTGAAAGGATTCTCAAGTGAGCCCTTGATCTCTATCTGACCGCCGCCTAATGATGCGTTTCCGGATACGGACTTAAGCATCTCAGGATTCTGAACCCAAACAAGCATTGCGATAGAATCAGTAAAGTCAACATCTTTAAATACGGCATCAAGCTTTCCACCGATTGACAGCAGCTCAGTATTGCCATACTTAGCGGATAAATTACATGTGAAACCGGTAGTTTCATTGTAATTCAGACTGCCACCCAGATCATAGCCAACGGCCTTTACACTAACACTGGCTGACATTCTGGTTCCGTCAACGACAAAACTTTCATCGTCTGATCCGTTATCAGTAAACGATATGGTGTAATCAGAATCGAAATCACCCTTGACTGAAGCAAGAACACTACCATCCAAAGTAAGTGTTACCTCAACAAGCTCCGGCAGAGCGACGTGAGAACTTAACTCTCTGTCAGCATTATAGTAATCAAGTGTAGTTGTTCCCTGGACCACCTTGGCCTTCAATGAGACGTCATGATCATCAATGGCTACATTAATCAACAGGTGATCAACATCACTCTTAAATCTATTGATTACCACTGCTGCTACGGTATCACCATCGATTACCGAGTCAACAACCTGCATATCGGCTTCCATGAATAACGGACTCAAATCAATAGTCATTCCGTCAAAGACATCGAAGTCACCGTTTATCAAAGAAATTGCATAAGAAATCTTCCTGATGAAGGCGGTATCTTTCATCAGGGTTGTGTCACTCAGGATAGGCATCAATGACATATAACTCCATTTCTTGCCCACTACCTCTCCTACGACTGCGGCAGCCTGTGAAAGTTCTGTAAATTCAATTGCATTAGCAACACCTTCAAGTGAGGCCTGGATAGCCTGCTGTTGCTCTGTAAGAGTCATGTACTTTTCGCCGTCTTTTCCCTCATCGCCAATCTTGTCATCGTCGCAAGACATGAAGACGAATGAACCTAATGCGAGCGCGAATACGCTAAAGAATAGTCTTTTCATAATTATCGTGTTAGAATTGTATATGCGCCAAAGTTACGCATTATTATAATATAGTGCGCCCCAAAATGTGAAAAATGTTTAAAACATTGCTCTGACACGCTCTATTCCGGCTGCCAGAGTATCTATTTCGGCTTTTGTATTGTAAAAGGAGAACGATGCACGGACCGTGCCGGGAATACCCATACGGTCCATAAGCGGCTCTGCGCAGTGATGACCCGTACGTACTGCTATGCCAAGACGGTCAAGCAGTGTTCCCATATCTGAAGGATGTATGTCTCCCACCAGAAATGATATGACGGCACTGCGATGAGCTGAGTTTCCTATAATCCGCATACCGGGAATTCCGTTCAATTTACTGATAGCATACGCACAAAGGTCTGACTCGTAATCCGCAATGGCCTCCAGACCGATGGCCTGCACATAATCAAGAGCCGTTGCAAGCGCGATTGAACCTACATAATCAGGAGTACCAGCCTCAAATCTGTACGGAAGTTCGTTGTAAGTAGTTTTTTCAAAGGTAACGCGCTTAATCATCTCACCTCCGCCCTGATAGGGAGGCATCTTCTCGAGCAGTTCCTTGCGGCCGTAGAGTACTCCGATACCCGTAGGACCATATATCTTGTGTCCGCTGAATGCATAGAAATCGGCATCAAGTTCCTTTACATCCACTTTTATGTGAGGTACTGACTGTGCACCGTCTATGGCTACGGGGATTCCGTGCGAATGGGCCTCACTTATGATTTCGGAGATGGGATTCACAGAACCTAAGACATTGGAAACATGCGTAATGCTTACAAGTTTGGTCTTTGAGTTAAGAAGAGCCTTGAAAGCATCCAAATCAAGTTCTCCATGGTCCGTAACAGGAATAACCCTGATCTTGAAACCGTATCTGCCGGCCTGTATCTGCCAGGGAACTATGTTGCTGTGATGCTCCATTCCGGAGATTACCACCTCATCACCTTCCTTAAGGAATGCCTGTGCAAACGAACTTGCAAGCAGGTTCATGCTCTCGGTCGTACCGCGGGTAAATATAATCTCCTCCGTACTGCCTGCACCAATGAACTGACGCACCCTTTCACGGGCAGCCTCCATCATATCAGTGGCCTGCTGTGAGAGGAAATGAATACCACGGTGAACGTTGGCATTCACGTTGCAGTATGCCTCACTTATGGAATCTATCACACACTGAGGCTTCTGGGTAGTGGCGGCATTATCCAGATATACAAGAGGTTTGCCGTAAACCTCGCGTCCCAGGATAGGGAAATCCCTGCGTATCTTCTCTACGTCTATCATATTATCTGCAAGCACGGCACCCCTCACACTGGGTGAGCTGGCCACGGAAACGTTTCTCAACCAAACGGTACAGGCGGTCACGGAGCGGCTCCAGTTCCACCTTACCTATAACCTCGCCCACAAAGGCAAGCATAAGCATCATACGGGCCTCCTCCTGGGGTATTCCGCGCTGACGCATATAGAACATAGCTCTCTCGTCAAGCTGGCCCACGGTAGCACCATGTGAGCACTTCACATCATCAGCATAAATCTCCAGCTGTGGCTGTGTGAACATACGGGCCTCACGTGTAAGGCATATATTGCGGTTGGTCTGCTGTGATGAAGTGCGCTGGGCACCCTCACGTACCAGCACCTTACCTTGGAAAGCACCTGTGGAGCTCTCATCAAGCACATACTTGAACAGTTCACTGCTTGTGCAGTCTGTTGCACGGTGATCAACAAATGTAAAGTTATCCACATGCTGGCTCTTGTCCGTTACGGCAACCCCATTCAGTGACAGTTCAGAACCCGCACCGTCCAAAGTAATGCAAACAGTATTGCGTGTCTGCCCGTTATGCAAGGTAAGATTATCTACAGCCACCTTACTGCCTGCGCTCTGGCTTATGTAAAGTTCCGATGCGCGCAGATTTGCTGTATGGGTCTCCTCCAAATCATAAAGTTCAAAGGCCGAATCCTGCCCCGCGAACACCTCTATGACCTGGGTAGTCAGATAATTGTTTGCGGCCAAAGCATGGTCACACAGCAATAATTTTGCCTGTGCACCACGTCCCAGGACAACCAAGATCCTGCGGTTAACCATAAGATCTACCGCCGATGACAAAAGAGTTATAAGCTGTAAAGGTTTTTCTATAACAACGCCATCGGGTACATAGAGCAGGAAACCGTCCTGTGCAAAAAGAGTGTTTATGGCTGCAATACCCGGTTTTTCTATATCTGCCAAGTTGCCGTAATATCTTTCAATCAGTTCGGGATGTTTCAATGAAGCCTCCCTGAGACTACCTGCAAACACTCCGTCAGGCAGACTGTTCTTGGCTGCAGTCTCGGAACTGGCAAAAGCATCATTGGCCAAAAAGTAGAGCTGAGTACTCAAGTTTGGTACGCTGCACTTGAAAGCCTGCGCAAAATCCACCGGCATGTCCAAACGGGCCAGGTTCATGCCCCAGTCAGGTTCAAACCACTTTGAAACATCAGTGTGAAGATACTCCTCAAGCTTGTTATGCGGCAGACCATACCGTGCAAAACTGCTCAGGGCAGCATCACGCAAAGAGTTCATGACACCGGCTGAGCCTTTGTCAACAAGGGCTTTGTTTTGAGAGAATATATCTATGTAGCTCTTCCTGGCGCTCATCTCCGTGATTCCTCAATTCCGTGATTCCTCAAATTCCTTAATAACCCAGTCATAACCGCGCTCCTCAAGCTCAAGAGCCAACTCCGGGCCGGCGGTCTTGATTATGCGCCCCTGATAAAGTACATGCACTATATCAGGCTTGATGTAATCCAGCAGACGCTGGTAGTGGGTAATGACAATAACTGATGTCTCCGGGTTCTTAAGACGGTTCACACCATCAGCCACAATACGCAACGCGTCAATGTCAAGACCTGAATCAGTCTCGTCAAGTATGCTCAGAGACGGCTCTAGCATGGCCATCTGGAATATCTCGTTACGCTTTTTCTCACCGCCGCTGAATCCCTCATTCACTGAGCGGTTCATAAACTTGGCGTCAAGCTTGACCATATCACGCTTCTCCTTGATGAACTTGAGGAAATCAGTTGGTGCCATAGGCGGCAAGCCCAGGTACTTGCGTTTTTCATTGATGGCGGTACGCATAAAGTTGGTCATGCTTACACCCGGTATCTCTACTGGATACTGGAATGACATGAAGAGGCCCTCATGACTGCGCTCCTCAGCACTCATCTCAAGCAGGTTCTTGCCCTTGAATGTGGCTGTGCCGCCTGTAACCTCATATGCGGGATGGCCCACAAGCACATTGCTCATGGTACTCTTGCCTGAGCCGTTAGGACCCATTATTGCATGTACCTCACCGGCATTCACCTCAAGGTTAATGCCTTTCAATATCTCTTTACCGTTAATGGCGGCATGAAGGTTTTCAATCTTTAGCATCATAGTCTTAACCTACTGTATTTTCAAGTGACACCGAAAGCAGGCGCTGAGCCTCAACCGCAAACTCCATGGGCAGTTTGTTTAGTACCTCCTTGGCGTAACCGTTAACAATAAGGCCGATGGCCTGTTCCATAGGTATGCCACGCTGGTTGCAGTAGAACAACTGGTCCTCGGATATCTTTGAGGTTGTTGCCTCATGCTCCACAATGGCAGTCTCATTCTTTACATCCATGTACGGGAATGTGTGCGCACCGCACTTATCGCCCAGCAACAGTGAATCACACTGGCTGTAGTTGCGTGCACCATCGGCATGCTCACCCACCTTGACAAGTCCGCGATATGAGTTCTGGCTATGCCCGGCCGAAATACCTTTGCTTATTACCGTACTCTTGGTGTTACGGCCTATGTGTATCATCTTTGTACCGGTATCTGCCTGTTGCCAGTTATTAGTAAGGGCCACCGAGTAGAACTCGCCCTGTGATCCGTCACCCTGCAGCACGCAGCTGGGGTATTTCCATGTAATGGCAGAACCGGTCTCCACCTGCGTCCATGACAGTTTGCTGTCAACACCCTTCAGGAGTCCACGCTTAGTAACAAAATTATAAACGCCACCCTTGCCGTTCTCATCACCCGGATACCAGTTCTGCACGGTACTGTACTTTACCTCGGCGCGGTTCAGCACCACAATCTCAACGATAGCGGCATGCAGCTGGTTCTCATCACGCATAGGTGCCGTGCAGCCCTCCAGATATGATACATAGCTGTCATCATCGGCCACAATGAGCGTGCGCTCAAACTGGCCTGTTCCGGCGGCATTGATACGGAAATAGGTGGAGAGTTCCATAGGGCAGCGCACACCTTTGGGTATATAGACGAACGACCCGTCACTGAATACCGCGCTGTTCAGTGCGGCAAAGAAGTTGTCACGGTAGTTCACCACACTGCCCAGATACTGCTTGATCAGGTCAGGATGGTTCTTTACAGCCTCACCCATGGAGCAGAATATGATGCCCTTCTCGGCCAGAGTTTTTTTGAATGTAGTCTTGACCGATACTGAGTCCATGACCGCATCAACGGCCACACCGCCGCTCAGCGCCAGACGCTCCTCAAGCGGAATACCCAGTTTGTCAAAGGTCTTCATCACCTGCGGATCAATCTCCTCCAGGTTTTTGGGACCCTCTTTCTTAACCGTGGGGTCAGCGTAATATGATATATTCTGATAGTCTATCTCAGGGATATCCAGATGTGCCCAATGCGGCATCTCCATAGTAAGCCAGTGGCGGTATGCCTTGAGTCGGAACTCAAGCAGCCATTCCGGCTCACCCTTGCGCTCTGAAATGAGACGGACCGTGTCCTCTGTAAGGCCACGGTCTATTATCTCAGTATGTACATCGGTAGTAAAGCCGTAACGGTACTTTTCGGCACTTATCTCCCTTATGAGACTATTGTCCTGTTCAATAGAATTCACTTGTTCTCAAACCTTTTGTGGGTCCTGCTCCTCAGAATTATCCTTTTTGTGTCCTTTCTTCTTGTTTTTCAATTCAGGAACAAGTTCTTCTGCACTTTCCTTTACCTTATCCCAAGTCCATTGCATGCAGAAACCGGTAAAATCACTTACATACTCATACATCCTGGACCGTTTTCTCTCCGAGCGGTTTATAAACTTATCAGAAAAACCGGTCATATCCATAAGCATTATGAGCAGTCCCATAATGATAAGGTACTTGAGTATTCCAAAAGCCGCACCCAGAATTCTGTCAAGAAAACCGAAATTTGCTATATGCAAAAGTTTTGACAGGAAATTGCCAAACACTCCGCATATCAAAGGCACAACCATAAGGATTATGAAAAAAGCGATGATACTGGCTGGCCTGTCAGGCATATTCATAGTCTCCCTAAGGAAATCAGCAAACGGTTTGTAGAACAAAGTTCCCAAAACTATTCCCAGGATAAGGCCTAACACGCTGAAAGCCTGTTTGGTCAATCCCTTGATGAATCCTATAACCATACCGGTTATAAGAAGGCACAGGATAATACAATCTATTATCGTCATAATCTCTGAAATTAGAGTGTCTGCTTAACCTCAATCTGAGTGAATGTCTCAATGATATCACCCTCCTTGATGTCATTGTATGATACCAGGCTCATACCGCACTCCATACCTGCCTGAACCTCCTTGACATCATCCTTGAAGCGTTTCAGAGCCTGTATATCGCCGGTATGGATCACAATACCGTCACGTATCACGCGGGCCTTGTCGCTGCGTGAAACCTTACCCTCACGTACGCGGCAGCCGGCTACCATACCGACCTTTGATATATGGAACACCTCCATAACCTCAATGGTTGATGTAACCTCCTCCTTGACCTTGGGTGCGAGCAGGCCCTCCATAGCGGCCTTTACCTCATCGATGGCATCATAGATGATTGAGTAGATACGTATGTCAACATCGTTCTGCTCAGCCAGACGCTTGGCGGGACCTGAAGGACGTACATCAAAACCAATGATGATGGCGTTTGATGCAGAAGCCAGGCTGACATCACTCTCTGAGATGGCACCTACGGCCTTGTGTATTACATTGACCTGGATGTTCGGAGTAGAGAGCTTGATGAGTGAATCGCTCAATGCCTCTACAGAACCGTCCACATCGGCCTTAACGATAAGGTTGAGTTCGTGGAAATCGCCCATCTTGATACGGCGGCCCAGCTCATCAAGTGTAAGAGTCTGTGCGGTACGTACGCCCTGCTCACGCTGCAGCTGCTCACGCTTGCCGGTAATCTCACGGGCCTCACGCTCGCTGTCCACAACGTGGAAACTTACACCGGCCTGGGGAGCACCGTTCAGACCAAGAATCAGCACAGGCTCTGCGGGAGCGGCTGATTTCAGTTTCTGGTTACGCTCGTTGAACATTGCCTTTACCTTACCCCATGATGTACCTGCTATCACTATATCACCCATCTTAAGGGTACCGTTTGATACCAGTACGGTAGCCACATAACCGCGGCCCTTATCCAGTGAAGACTCAATTATGGTACCTGTAGCCTTGCGGTTGGGGTTAGCCTTGAGGTCAAGCATTTCAGCCTCAAGCAGCACCTTCTCCATAAGTTCGTTCACACCGATACCCTTCTTGGCCGATATATCCTGTGACTGATATTTACCGCCCCAGTCCTCAACCAGGAAGTTCATTTGTGCCAGCTCCTGCTTGATACGCTCAGGATCAGCAGCGGGCTTATCAACCTTGTTTATGGCAAATACTATAGGTACACCGGCTGCGGTGGCGTGTGCTATAGCCTCCTTTGTCTGAGGCATGACATTGTCATCGGCAGCAACAATGATGATTGCTATATCCGTAACCTGAGCACCACGGGCACGCATGGCGGTGAATGCCTCATGACCCGGAGTATCCAGGAACGTGATGTGACGGCCGTCCTCAAGTTTTACGTTGTAAGCACCTATGTGCTGGGTTATACCGCCGGCCTCACCGGCTATCACGTTTGACTTGCGTATGTAGTCAAGCAGAGAGGTCTTACCATGGTCAACATGACCCATAACGGTAACGATAGGTGCACGCGGTACCAGATCCTCCTCCTTATCGGCCTCTTCACTTATCTGCTGGGCAACCTCGGCGCTCACAAAGTCAGTAGTAAAACCGTACTCATCGGCTACGATGTTGATGGTCTCGGCATCCAGACGCTGGTTGATTGAAACCATTATGCCCACACTCATACAGGTGGCTATAACCTGGGTAACAGGGATGTTCATCATTGTGGCCAGCTCATTGGCTGTCACGAACTCAGTAAGCTTAAGTACCTTGCTCTCAGCCATCTCCTGCTCCAGAGCCTCCATCTGACGCTGCTGAACCTGCTCACGCTTGTCCTTGCGGTACTTTGAAGACTTGGTCTTACCCTTCTGGAATGAAGAGAATGTATCTCTGATCTGACGGTTTACGTCCTCGTTTGAGAAATCAGCCTTATCGGCCTTGTTGAAACGATGATCCTTATTGTTACGGCCTCCACCCTTGGGTGCATCCTTGCCACGCCCCTCATTGTTCTGTGACTGGTTATAGCTGTCAGCCTTTGTTAGATCCACCTTTTCACCGCCTATCCTTACGCGGTTCTTCTTGCGGGGGGCATCACCTCCTGATGACTGTCTCTCGGCAGGCTTGATCTCCTTGATGAGAGACTCCTTGAACTGCTGACGCTGTTGCTGGCGCTGCAGATCCTTGGCCTCACGCTCCTTCTTTTTCTCCTCCTTGGACTTTTTCTTGGGGCGGGTTGACTGGTTGATGGCTGCCAGGTCAATCTTACCCACTGTCTTTATGTTAAGTCCACCGTTCTGGGGAGCTGAAATCTTGAACACCTCTTCCTGGACAGGAACCTCCGGTTCAGGCACAGCCTTTACCTCAGGCTCAACCGCAACAGGCTCTTCCTTTACCGGTTTTTCCGGCTGGGAAGCAGGCGCAGGAGCCGGTTCCGGTTCACTCTTGACAGGCTCTTCCTTTACGACAGGCTCCGCCTTTACGGGTTTTGCAGGTTCCTGCCTGGGCGCCGGTTCAACCTTAGCCGGAGCAGGCTTCTCCTTGACAGGTTCAGCAACTGCTGACTTGGCTTTTGGAGCTGGCTTAGCTTGAGCCGGAGCTTCAGCCTTAGGAGCGTCCAGGTTAATCTTGCCTACAGTCTTGAATTTTATGACAGGTTCCTCCGGAACGACAGTCTCTATCATCTCCACTGCAGGTTCTTTCTTAAGCGGTTTCTCCTCCTGTACAGGCTCCTCCGGGGCAGACTTGCGGCTCTGACGGTCCTGCAGAAAACGGTTGGCCTCCTCGCGAATGGATTTGTCCTGACTGAACTCAGCCACAAGCAGGTTGTACTGCTCATCGGTCAGTTTCTGGTTCAGGTCTTCAGTCACATCGCCAAAGCCCTTCTTATGCAGGAACTCAACCAGTGTTGACGCTCCCACATTCAACTCTCTCGTTACTTTACTTATTCTTATCGCCATCTATAAAAATATCTTGATAAAGGGCTCTGCCCCCGTTTATTCTTTGTTTACTCTTTAATGAATTTCCGGAACTCCTCCTCATCAGAGAACTCACGTGCCAGAATATCCAGGATATCATCAACCTGCTCCTCTTCCAGATCAACGGTCTCAGTCAGGATCTCACGGTCAGCGCGCAGCACAGCCTTGGCAGTCTCAAATCCTGCATCGTGCAGGGCATCGACAACCCAATCCTCAATATCACCGCGGAAATCATCCAGATAGATATCCTCCTCTGTTGATTCCTGAGCAAGTTCACGATATACATCAATTGTATATTCAGTAAGCATACTGGCCAGTTTGATGTTCAGACCGCTCTTACCGATAGCCAGTGAAACCTGGTCCTGCTTGAGGTAAACCTCAGCCCTGCGGGCCTCGGTATCCAGATTGAGTTCAGATATCTTGGCGGGGCTCAAAGCACGCTTGATGAAGAGCTCAATATTTGAAGTGTAATTGATAACATCAATGTTCTCATTACGGAGCTCACGAACGATACCATGTATGCGTGAACCCTTAACACCTACGCAGGCGCCTACAGGATCTATGCGGTCATCATATGACTCAACGGCTATTTTGGCGCGCTCGCCAGGTATGCGTACAATCTTCTTGATAGTGATAAGACCATCGGCAATCTCAGGAACCTCCTGCTCCAGCAGACGCTGCAGGAAGATAGGTGATGTACGGCTCAACATGATCTTGGGGTTGTTCACGTTGTCAACACGGTCAACCACGGCACGTACGGTCTCACCCTTGCGGAAGAAATCGCTGGGAATCTGGTCCTGTTTTGAGAGAAGCAGTTCATTACCCTCCTCATCAAGAAGCAGTATCTCCTTCTTCCAGATCTGATAAACCTCACCGCTTACTATGGTGCCTATCTTCTCAACATACTTGTTGTAGAGACTGTCTTTCTCAAGCTCCAGAATCTTTGAAGCCAGAGTCTGACGCAGATTCAATATAGCCCTGCGGCCGAACTTGGAGAAATCAACCTGTTCTGAAACCTCCTCACCTACCTCAAAGTCCTCATCAATCTGACGGGCCTCAGAGAGTGAAATCTGAGTATTTGAATCCTCCAGATCCTTGTCTTCAACTACGATACGTGAACGCTGGATCTCGCAGTCACCCTTATCGGGGTTGACAATCACTGAGTAATTCTCATCAGTTCCGAACATTTTGGAGATAACACTGCGGAAACTCTCTTCAAGAACAGAAACCAGTGTCATACGGTCAATGTTCTTCAGTTCCTTGAACTCCTGAAAGGTATCGATCAATGAGATCGCCTCTTCTTTCTTAGTAGCCATTTTACTTTAAACTTATTACGTATTTTACATATTTCACCTCATCGTGGCTGAAAGGCATCTCCACCTCAACTGCCTTGGGGCGCTTGCTGCCTTCAGTCTTTTGCTTCTGAGTGGTTTTAATCACAAAACCCTTCTCATCGGCGGAAACAAGTATTCCTTTTAGTTTGGCGCCGCTCTTGGGCAGCACCTCCACCTCCTGGCCTATATGGTTGATATACTGCTGGAGAACCTTGAACGGCTGACCTATTCCAGCTGAGCCCACCTCAAGTTCATAATCCTCAACATCACGGTCAAGTGAAGACTCAATGAAACGGCTAAGTTCAACACAATCATCAATCCAAACACCCTCCGCCTGGTCAATCTCCACCACAATACGGTTGTCTGGAGTAACGTCCACATCTACCAGAAAATAGCCTTCCTTTGAGTCAAGCCATTGATTTGCAATGCTGATAACTTGTTGTTTGTCAATCATATAAAAAGTAATACTTGTTTTATACAAGTAATGTATGGCAATAAAAAAGAGGCCTCAGGGCCTCTCCACACATCATCTTATCGGGTGCAAAGATAGTATTAATCCTGCACCCGACAAAGAATAATGTTAAAAAATTGCTTAGTAACCTAAGTAGCCGAGCATGCGGGCGGCATAGCGGCGGCCGAACTCGCGCAGACCCTTGCAGTTGAAATGCAGATGGTCGCGACCGGCAGCGCATCCGTAAGCGGGAACGACCAATGCCTGAGGCAGAGTCTCGGGCAGAGTAGCCATAACCTTGTTGTGGTCAGCGCAAACACCACCCTGGTCTGCGGGAACGACCTCACCTGAAAGCAGAGGAATTGAACCGGCCTCAAGACCCAGGTCAGCCAGAATGTCATCATATACTTTCTTTACATTGGCAGGCCATTGGGGATCATTGGTGTTGGTCTCACCCTGATGCAGCAGGATACCCTTGATTACGCCATCCTGCTGAGCCTTTTTGCAGAGCTCAATCAGACGGTTGTAGGGATTGCCACCATACTCCTTGCAGATATTCTGCATCCAACCGGCCTGCTTGGGCATATACTCTTCACATTTGTCCTTGTCAAACAGGTCAATGGAACAACCTGCAACAGCAACCATCACAACACCTATCTTAACATTCTCAGGCATATTCTGAACCATGGTGCGGCCAAAATAATCGGCAGGAGTAAGACCTGTGCTGGGACGTGCCAAAGGCGGAACGGCTGTACGCCACTCACCCATCTTGCTGTCAGGGAAATCAACAGCGTTCATTGTCAGGAAACGGGGACTTACATTCTCCTTGTCAATCTGCTCAGGACGGGGGTTACCCTCCATGTTTGACTGACCTATGCAAATGTAGATGTGGAAATTAGGATCCGGCTGAGCCAGAGCCTTAAACGGAGCCAGCATCAAAGCTGCCAGCAGAACAATACCTGATTTTTTCATTTTATCTCTAAAAGTTATTTGATTAGTCTATGCAATTTTCGGAATTTTATGTGACTTCTACAAGAAAAACGGATAGCTTTGTGGCAAATTACCGCATATGAAAAGAAGAACGTCAAGAGCAAACAACAATTTCCTGTTTGGCTCACTTATAATGATAGTATTGGTACTTGCAATGGTATTCCTGTTCCTGTACCTCTCTTTCAGATAATCACTTGGGAGCGGACAGAATGGAACGGTAACGGGCCGGATCATCCAGCAGTTTTACCGCATCGGCCAGGAACTTGTCAGACTTAAGGCTCTGCACTACCGCACCACGCTGATAATAATATCGCGTCACAATCTCCATGGCCAGTACACGCTCCAAGTCTGTGCGGAACACATCAAGATCATTCTTAAGGTCATACTGCAGTTTCTCCTCCAGAGCCTTGAATTCATCCTGCGCCTTGTCAGCCAGGCCCTCTCTTTTGGCTATCTTAAGCAGTGATTCCAACGCCTTGCTGCTGTTGCTCTCAAACTTGAAATCCGATGCCGATACAAACTCCTTAAAAGCCACATAATCCTGATCCGTAAGTGAAAAATCCTGAACGGGAGCTATTGTAGCATGCTTGGCGCACCAGTCATTTACAAAATCAAACAGCACCACATTCTGTGAAATGTAATAGAGTATGTCAGGCATGGTGTCCTGCTTGCATTCCACATCAGGCCTAATGCCGCCGCCATCACGTACCGGGCGTCCTGCTGCGGTATAGAACACCTTGGTCAGACTGTCAGGAATATGCTGCGCCTGACCTTTCTCATTACGCTTGGAGTAGTCAATCTCCTGTATGCAACGGCCACTGGGTATGTAATACTTGGCAGTGGTAACCTTAAGCGTTCCGTTGAACGCCAGCATACGGGTGGTCTGAACCAACCCCTTGCCGAAGGTACGGGTTCCCACTATTACTGCACGGTCCAGATCCTGAAGGCTTCCGGCCACAATTTCCGATGCAGACGCTGACTGGTCATCGGTCATCACCACCAACGGGATGTTCTCATCAATAGGATTGCGCTCCGTCACATACTTTGACGCTGCCTGCGGAATCTTACCGCGCGTCTCAACCAGCGGAGTCCCTTTAGGAACAAAAAGGCCTACTATATCAACAGCTTCCTGCAGCAATCCTCCACCGTTTCCGCGCAAATCCAGTATTATGCCCTTGGCTCCCTTCTCCTTAAGGTCAACAAGTGCCTCCATCACACTGCGTGAGCAGTGCTCAGTAAATGACTCCAGCAAAATATAACCATAACCGCGCCACATTCCATAATAAGGTACTGACGGCAGGGCTATCACACTGCGTGTTACATCAATGCTGATGGAATCCGGCACACCGGGACGGCGAACGGTTATTGTGAGCTTGGTATCGGCCTCACCGCGCAGATGGTCACTTACATATGATGAAGGCTTGCCTTTCATGCTCTCACCGTTTATGCTCAGTATCTCATCGCCGGCCTTAAGCCCGGACTTGGCAGCAGGCATATTCTCATAGGGCTCATCTATATACACATAGTCACGGTTGGTATATTGACGGATAATGGCACCTATACCAGCATACTTGCCGGTGGTTATCATCTTAAGGTCATTCACATCCTTTTCAGGATAGTATTCAGTATAAGGGTCAATCCCCCTCAGCATAGCCTGGATTCCCGCCTCAATGGTCTTGGACGGATTGATGGTATCCACATAAAAACGGTCCAGCTCAGTCACTATGTCATGAAAGACCTCCAGATTCTTGGCTATATCAAAATTGTGGTCCTCAGCTTTCTGAGCATTTGCAGCCAACGGAGCAAGTCCAAGTATAAAGAAAAGGGCAACACCCTTGAATAAACCCTTCATAGCACTTTTATTCTATGTTTGTTTTCTGCGAAGATATACAATTTTGGCTTTATGGCCGAATTTTTGGCATTCTGACAGATTTTTTTGCCCAGAGATGTTGGATATTTCAAAAAAGGCGGTAAATTTGCACCGCGTTTGAGAGCAGCAGTGCTCCGAATGTGGCAAAAAGCTTCTTTAGCTCAGTTGGTTAGAGCATCTGACTGTTAATCAGGGGGTCCTAGGTTCAAGTCCTAGAAGGAGCGCAACAGGAGTTTCAAATGAAACTCCTGTTTTTGTTTATCCAGACTTGACCTAGTCCCCATGGTCCTAGGTTTTTCGGACTCTTCGAGTCCTCAACAGCTTCGCAGTCAAGTCCTAGAAGGAGCGATACCCCTGATTAACAGTCAGGGGGCTTTACATCTCTACGATATTCCGGAACTTCTTCCAGTAATAGTCTGACATGTATGCTTTCTTGGAGCCCTTAGGCACATAAACAGTAGCCTGCTTGTATAATAAGGGATCAAATGATATATCCCAAATGGTAGGAGGAGTTGTGCTATTGAGAGTTATTGATTTCAGACTGCTGCAACCGTAGAATGCCTCCGCTTGTATCCTCTCAAGACCGGAAGGCAGAATAACCGATGTCAGACTGCTGCAATCCTTGAACGTCCATGGACCGATAGCTTTTATACTGTCAGGTAATGCTACTGATTCCAATCCGCTACACTCCTTGAATGCACCATTTCCAAGGTATTTAATACCCGCAGGAAATGAAACTGACTTTATTTCTCTGCATTTATAGAATGCGTTATCAAGTATGACCGTTATACCCTCAGGGATAATGACCGATGTAGGATCATCATAGTTATAGAAATCATACGGCGGTTCCGGAACTTTTATGTTGTAGGGTTCCCACATTACCTTGTCAGCATTGACATATCCTTTTATTCCGTACACATTGGCTAAAAACCATCTGTAATATCCATCGTCCCAGACCCAACAATAGCCCAGGCACTCAAATGAGTCAGGAATATCTTCAGCGACACCTATCACTTGTATTACTTCAGCATTTTTACTGGGTGATAATCTTACGTATACAGGCTCATTGCTGATTGAGGTGATACATCCCTGACCTTTCTCAGCACTGCGTATTTCAATATGACTTGTCGCTTTGTCCATCCATCCGTAATCCTGAGCTTCAACAAGGTAACGCGTTTCATCTTCGGCCACATACACACATGCATCACCGGTATTATCATCCACAACCACAGTACCCGATGTGTTATAACGGAATCTTTGTTTTATGTAATTGGCAGAGAATATTTGCAAATTCCTGTCCGGGGCAAAATCTGTAGTGTGCCACTCAAGTGCTCTGTCCGGTTCTAAACGTGCCAGCATAAAATGCTCCACAACATCGTTGACATAGGGGTTGGAGTGCTGTACAAAATACTGATCAAAGGGAGCCTTCCAAGGTTGTCCCATAAACAGGGAGTCAACCAAACATATCTCCTCACCATATTGTTCTGATTTCAGTCTCAGGGTAAAATCACCTATCTTACCGCCAGCCCACCGGGTGGCCGGAGTAAGCCAATAGTCTATCACATAATCGGCTATAAAGTTGTCGTTCATATGATAACTATATGTATGATGCACGGTATTCAGCCCTTTCTTGAACTCTGCCGTAAAGAAATATCCGTATGAGAAACGTATCCAGCGGTCCTCCTTCTCATTATAGAGTTCATTGGCATCGCAAAACGGTTCATCATCACTTATCTCATTGCCAACCCATTCTTCCATGTCCAACGGCTTGAAGTCTTTCTGGGCACCGTATTTCTTTTCAATGATTGCATTCTTACATTCCAGAGGCATATCATTCATGGTGACCGTGAAATCCTTTATAAAAGGATGAATGCCGTCTCTGTTCTGAATTCCGCCAAGCCAACTGGGCGGTTCAGCTTCAAATGCCATAGTGACTGTCTTGGCGCGTCTAGGGTTGAAGAACTCATAGTAAACATCAACTTTTGCATAACCGTCACGGCCTACAGTGATGGTAAGAATCTCCTTTGAGACTGATATATCTGTCTCTTTAACCGGCACCAGCGTGTTACCGCTCATGTAATACGTAGCATCATTCGCTTTTACGGATGTGACAAACAGCATTGCCAACAATGCAGAAACAATCTTTTTCATCTCCTGGTAAATTTCAAATTATTACTGAAAAGGATAGACAAAATGACACAGATACCCACTGCAAAAGGATAGTAAAGATATGGGATTATCTGCGTAGTGGCAAGACCGGTCAGACCGGCAGCCATGAGCAACTGGGCTCCGTAAGGAATTATTCCCTGTACAAAGCAGCTGAATATATCCATCAGACTGGCAGCCCGGCGTTTGGGTATATTGTATTTATCAGAAATGTCATTCACTATGCCGCCCACGGAAATGATGGCTATCGTATTGTTGGCTGTACAAAGGTTGGCCAGGCCGGTAAGCAGGCCTATACCCAACTCTGCACCCCTGCGCCCGTGCACACGCTTTACTATACCACGCATGATATACTCCAGGCCTCCGTTATATTTTATGGTGCCCAGCATTCCCCCCGCCAGCAGAGTAACAATGATAAGGTCACCCATACCGACAATACCCTGACCCATTGAGCTGAGCCAGCTAAACCAGTCAAGTGATCCGGTGCTGAAACCTACAACCGCATTCAGCAACAAACCTATCAGCAATACCAGAGTTACATTCATCCCGAACAGGGCAAGCACAATCACAGACAGATAAGGTACCAGTTTGAGCCACTCAATGGACTGAACATCAGATGTTGTCTGGATGCTCATTCCCTTAAACACATAATATCCCGCAACCACTATCACAGCAGGCAGCACAATCCTGAAATTGGCACGGAACTTGTCACTCATGGCGCATCCCACAGCTCGTGTAGCAGCTATGGTGGTGTCAGATATGAATGAAAGGTTATCGCCAAAAAATGATCCGCCTACTATAAGTGCGGCCATCATACCCTGGCTCATGCCTGTCTCCTGGGCAATGCCATTAGCGATAGGCACCAGTGCTACAATGGTACCCACGCTTGTACCTATGGCAAGTGACACAAAACATGCCGTAAGGAACAGTCCTGCGAGCAAAGCCTTGGCAGGTACTATGCTCAGCGTAAAGTTCACCGTAGCTTCAATGGAACCCATCTCCCCTGCTGATCCTGCAAAAGCTCCCGCCAACATGAATATCCAGACCATAAGCAAGATATTCCAATGGCCTGCCCCTTCAGAAAAAACGTTGATCCTGTAATCGATTTTGCCCGGCGTTATGGCTACGGCATAGACTGATGCCAGCAGGAAAGCCGATGCCACCGGCACCTTGTAGAAATCACCTGCCAGCAATGAAGAAACCAGATAAACAATCAGGAATACAAGTATCGGGCTTAATGCAAGCAACCCGGGTATCTTTTTCATTAAGAGTATTTCTCGCCATATTTAAGCATGGCGTCATTAATGTATCGTTTAAAGTCTGTCTCGTTATTTCGGCGGCATATTACCAGCACATCATCAGTATCCACCACAAGAAAATCTGCCAGGTCATCTATCACCACAAGTTTCTTCTCCTTATTGCAAAGGAACATGCTGTTCTGGCAGTTATAAACCTGATAATTGTACATACCCAGTACATTACCCTTATCATCCTTGGCGCAATAGTCATAAAGCAGATCCCAGCTCTCAATATCGTTGAAGCGGAAATCACCTATGGCCATGCAGACCTTGTCCGTTTTCTCAAGGACACCATAGTCTATTGAGATGCGCGGAAATGCTTCATAAACGGAGTAAAGCAAGCCACGACGCTCGTCGCGGCTGTGCTTTGTGTCAAAAATACGGTTAAACTGTGCTACCATCTCAGGCAGACAAACCTTGGCCAACTCTATGAATGAATTTGCATTCCACATAAGTAATCCTGAGTTCCAATAGAACTCTCCGCTATCTACAAACACCTTGGCAAAACTCTCCTCCGGTTTCTCAGTAAATGTACGCACGCTGTATATCCCATCGGCCTTCTGCTCATCAATCTGGATATAGCCGAAACGGGTTTCAGGTCTTGTGGGCCTGATACCCACGGTGAGTATACTTTCATTGTTCTTGACAAATGACATGCCCCGCTCTATCACATTTACATAAGGTGCCTCATCAATGATGACCAGGTCAGAGGGTACGAACAGGATATTGGCATTGGGGTTTATATCGCGAATATGGTATGACGCAAGCAAATTACTGGGAGCTGTACCTTTCATGACAGGCTCTCTCAATACCTGTAAAGGATTAAGGTCTGGTAGTTGCTTGCATACATCCTCATAAAAATCCAGATTTGTTGATACTATGATATTTTCCTCAGGGAATATGCGCTTCATTCTCTGCACGGTCTCTTTAAGCAGCGTGTTGCCGTTGTTGTTGAAATCAAGAAACTGCTTGGGCATACCTTTGCGGCTCAAAGGCCATAACCGCGTTCCGAATCCGCCCGCCATTACAACACAAAAATTATCACGTCCTAGCATAATATCATTTTTAGTCTGCTACGAAGATATGTCATTTTTCCATAAAAACAAGCTTCTGAGGCACAAAATGGCACTATTCTAAAAAAAACACCGGTCCGTCGGTTAGTTTCAGCAAAATGTTGTACCTTCGCGGCGGTTTTGATACCAAGCCCAGATGGCGGAATCGGTAGACGCGCTGGTCTCAAACACCAGTGGGGCGACCCGTGCCGGTTCGACCCCGGCTCTGGGTACAAGAAAGGGAGGTTTTCGGACCTCCCTTTTCTTGTACCCGCCGCCGGGGCCGAACCCATACCTTTTTTTAGTTCGCCACAGCGAACAGGGCGGCCCTCCGGGACCGCTCTCGCTCGCATACTCGCTTCGCCCCAATACGTTTTCTCGCTATAGCATACAAGCCCAGCCAAACTTGCGGGCAATCTCCAGCAGGAGGTTGTGATCGCGGACCGGGATTACAACCGGAATAGTCTCACGCTGATTATCCCTTTTGGCAATATCGGCCATATCCAAATCATAATTTGTCTGCATATTCATCCAGATATCAGCAGGTATATCAAACGCCTTCTCAAGAGCAACAGCCATATTAAGTGAAACGCTGCGCTTACCGTTAATGGTTTCACTCAAGACAGAAGGCTTGATGCCTGTAGCCTCTGCAAGTTGTTTCTGAGTCATGCCACGCTCAATAAGTTCGTCCTTTATCATCTCCCCGGGATGTGTGGCCTCAAACGGGGTAATTCTTTTCTTACTCATAATGCTTTGAAATATCTGTCAATAATGCATTTACAACAATTCCACTCTCATCGGGTGAACTATGGAACAAAAGCCTGTACTGAGCATTGATCCATACCGCCTCAACATCTTTCAGGTCACCCTTCTTCTTTTCATAATGCAACGACTTAATCAAATAGAGATCCTCAATTCTACGAGCCGCTTTAAGATAGTTCACCGTTTTCACATAGCGTTTAATGATATCTTCTGGAAGCCGCTTATATCTTTTATCAAAAGTGGTCCCGCTTGAATAAAGCTCTTCTAAAGCCGTTGAATCAAATTCAATCTTCATAGTCTCAGATTCATATTTTGGTGCAAATATAATAATTACAAAATGAATAATTCACATTTTTGCGAATTTTATCATTAATTCCCAAAGGGAGAAAAAGGACTCAGTCCAGTACGGATTATCACGAGGCTTTCTTTGAGGTGCAATTTTTTCACCTCAAACAAAAGATTACGGACAGACGGGACGGATGGACTGGCCGTGATTGCGGAAAGTTACTTTCACTGCCGCGTAACCTGAACCGATGGCAAGGACGCCTGCGTTATAGCTTGTTTTATCCCTATTTACAGAACTTGACCAGTAGTGCCCCCAGGTGCCGGCACTTTTATTTTCCGGTTCAGAACCGTATTTCCCTGTTGCCGGTAGGAATATGGAGCGGTCAGCGTAACCTGGTCTGTTACTTGTTACCCGGCATCCTTTTACACCGTTCAGAGTGGTCCAGGTCCAAGTGCAACTGTCAATAAGTTCATTCATCTCCTCATCGGTGGGCAGACGCCAGTTTCCACCCCACCTTACGTGAGCCACATCATCCTCCAGGTCAAGCCGTGTCTTATCGTCGGCAATAAAATATCTGTTGTCTTCATCGAGCATAGAGGTGTAATACATTGAAGTGTATTTAGAGAGCCTCACGGTAGCTTCATCATTACCACCGGTCCGGAAACGGTAGTTCTCCCATGTGTAGCTTTCCTTGGGTGACAACTCACCCCATGCATAATAGTCGCCATAATCCTCGGGCTTATCGGCCCCTACATTACATGTTGCCCACTTTACACTCAGCCCCAGGTCAACATATTCATGCTGAATCTTATCCTGTGCAAACAAGGAAACAGCGGCTGCCTCAATGAACAACATTGCATAAAGGAGAAGTAAATGCTTTCTCATAGTTATTTGAGGAGTTGCCAATCATCTTCAAGCTTGCCCTCTTTTTTGTATTTGCGGTATTGTTCCTTGGTTAATATCTCAACTACGCCCCAATATCCCCGGCGGCCCCATATGGCCGTTGCCTTAGGTTTCTTAAGATATCTGACAGCTTTCAGGCTGCTCTTTTCTACGCCCAGCAGACCGGCCAGACTCTTACGGTCATTGAAGAAGTTCTCAAAAGCAAATGATTCCAGTTTTGCGTCATCAATCCTCTTTATCTTAGAGTCAAGTACCACAAGAGGTTTTTCAACAATAGCTCCGTCAATCCTTCTCATCAGAGAACGAACTGGAGGTCCGTAAGCCAGATCACCTGAATTAAATACAATATCCAAGCCGGGGATCACCCCATCTAAAGCCTCATCGACTGTGGTTATACCCAGACCCTCAAACTCTTCCATGTTGATGGTAGGCACTATTGATGAAACATCACTCGGGGGAACGGGAAGACCTGTGGTCTCCATAACGCGGTCTGATTCAATAACAACAGGAGGAAGGTCACCCTGATCCTTCATCTTGATTTCAAAATATAGCTTGTTAATAGGGAGATTAACAGGTTCATATCCCAGGTATGTCACTTTGATTGTGTTGCCGGGATTGAGCAGAGGAAAAGTGAACTTACCTTCTCTGTCAGTAATGCTTTGCGCTACTATACGGTCCAGGGAATCCCGCTGAGTAACGTTCACCAGCATCATAGGACCCTCTTTATCTGAAACAACACCGCTTATCACATCACCCTCCTTCTGGGCCGATGCGTGATTGCAGACAACTGACAGCAATGAGAATGACACAAAGCATACCACCTTGCACCAGCCTTTCGCAATAAGGACTTTAATTCTATGTTTTTTCATTCCTGTTTTTGTTATTCTGCTGACATAAAAAAACAACTCTCTAGTTAGAGATTTTTTACTCCCTAGTTAGCGAGCATGTTTTTTCATTTTTCTGTATCCCTTCTTGGTCTGTACCTCAATAACGCCATTTTGCCCTTTACTGCCCCATACCGCAGTAGCTGCTTCGCCCTTAAGGACAGTCACATTCTTTATCTTTCTGGCCTTGACACCGAATAGGCGGGAGAGTTCCTCTTTTGAATATTCCGTTTTTGTAAGGTCAAAGCCTGCCCAGGCAGTTGCATCAGGGGTTATAATATTGCCGTCCAAAACAAGTATAGGTCTGGCAATAAGATCACCCGAATTCCAAACCAAATCAAGACCTGCACCTGCACCATACGCCTGGAGATTGTCTTCAACCGTTGTAATTCCCAGATCCTCAAACTCATCCATGCTTATTGAAGGAGGTAAAGCTCCGTACATTGTTACTATCTTACGATCATCTGCTATTTTTACCGTAGGAATACCGTCATTCTCCTTCATCCTGATCTCATAATAGGTGCTGTTTATCACAGTATCAATCGTCTCGTAGCCCACATACGTAATCTCCAATCTGTGAGCGGGGTTAACAAGACGCATAGAAAACTTACCTTCAATATCAGTTACAGCGTGTGCAACTATACGATATTTCGAATCCCGCTCCGTGACATTAACCATCTGCAGAGGTTCCTCTCCATTTGTCACAGTACCCGATATAATATCACCTGCTTTTATAGTGTCCTGAGTCACCACAGCCGATACGGACTGTTCCCTGGCCGATGCAAAGCTGCATATCATTGAAAACAACGAGTATGATACGCACCAAACCGCCACGTACCACCCTTTAGCCAACAAGACTTTGATTCTGCGTATTTTCATAACTGCACACGTTTATTGCCAACAAAAGTAATTGTCAAATCAACAAACACCAAGCATTAGGCGTTGCAAAACTGTTGCAAAAAAAAGCAACGGTATTGCAACGCGGTTTTCTTGGCGGCCGTTTTGGGTGGTTCTACTTTTGTGACAGAACAAATCAAAAACCGCATAAGTATGAAAAAATTAGTTTTTGTCCTCATTTCACTGATGTGTGTAAATGTGACCTACGCAAAAAAGAACGTCAAGACTGTAGAACAACTGGAAGGTGGTGGCATAAAGTTTCACCTTGAAAATAAGGAGCAGCCCTCAACCCCACTTAAACAGATATCGGGAACGGAGTGCTGGGAAAAGATACTGCGTGAAACGGGTGTACCGGCAGCAGAGTACAACATCAGGAGACTTGATGCACTTGACTCCAATCTGGTATGTTTTGACCGCAATGCCTGCTTTGAAGGTTTCCTGACAGCTTTTGACAAGCACTACTCACTGGTGCTGTCACCTGATATGATAATGCTGCTCATAAGCCAGGCCATAGCCACGCATATAAATGAGAACGCAGAACTGCTGCGCGACCGTCTGGTGGATTTTGAGGGACAGAAAGTACTTAAGATAGAGATGAACGGTGACCTGCTTGAGCAGGAGGAGGCCTGGGACTGGATAATTCCGGCATTCAGTGATTCTATTGACAAGAACATGAAGGCCGGTTTATCGGACCTCATGGTGTGCAATTTTACCACTACAGGAATTGTGGAGCGCATATCGTCACAGATTACCATGATGGAGAGCGTAAAGAAGTTCTTTAAATATGTGATTGTAGGCTCGGGATGCGGAATACCCGATATCACCCTTTTGGGTACTCCCGATGACTGGAAGAACATACGTTCACGCCTGTCCAGGCTTGATGACCTGGTGCTGGGCTGGTGGCGTGAGGAGCTGGAGCCTGTGCTTGATGAGTTCGTGAATGCATCAGAAGGCAATATAAACCGCAAGTTCTGGCTGGATATGGTAAATGAATACTCTCCAGAACAAAGGACTCAGGCATTCTGCGGCTCAAACGGAATAATTCCTGCTGAGTATAACGGATGGTTCACGGTGTTTTTCCCGTTCTGTAAGAATGAGCGCACAGGGGTAGTTTCCCGTACCCCCAAAAAAGTTACCCATAATACAAATGTCTGCCCTGAAATCAAGAAGGTTGATGTGTTGTATATATACATTCGCCCCGATGGTGAAGTAGAGACACATGATCTTGAGCTTTGGGCCGGATTCATAGGCATGGAAATGGATTGGGAGATGCGTACCCTCAAGCCCTCAATCAGCTGGATGATGCGTGAAAGCAGTGGCAGGGACAAGGCCCTGAACCGTCTGAATGCCCAAGATCTTGCATTGCTCAAAATGGCCGGTGAAGACGGAGAACTTGATTACAGAAGAAAAAACGTTTATGGATATAGGTGCATTTACGATAAAGAAAAGGCGATGTTTGCCTGCAGGTTTCCTGATGTTTCAATGTTCAATAACTATAATGTATATGATACCAGAGACTGCAAGACTCATGTAGTGATATCACTGACGGATATAACCATCCCCTCAGACCTGGGTGAATGGTGCCGCAAGAACAACATAGAGAATCTGATAGTGAAAGCCCCTATCACCGATGCCCAGAAGGAGGACATCCTGCGTCAGTTCCCCACTGCCATTATTGTGCAGCTGTGACAAAAGTGTGCAAAACGGAACCGTCCCCAATTGTACACTTTTGTATATTTGCAACAAAAGACATTGAGTTATGAAAAAGATTTTGTCAATTGTCCTTTCATTGGCATCCATTCTGGCAAATGCCCAGAGACTTCCGGATTGCCTCAGGACCAGTGAGTATTTCAAAGACGGATATCAGGCTCTTGTAGAGCGGATGCTCCTGCCGGAATCCACTGAGGATGAATACGATGATTTGAGATTTGGCCGTATCTGGGGTATTGTAATCTTACCCAGTTTCTCACAAGAGGAGAGTGTTTATTGTTTAAGAACCTCTTTCGGCTTCAAACTGGTTATGCGTCTGCCGGAGAACAGTATCTGGTACACTGCCAGACACATTACGTATGATGAGAAAAAATCAACTACACCTAGCGGAATCCAAGTGTCAAGCATGGAGAGGAATAATGTCCGATGGGAGGATGTTGAATTGGACATGAATGTCAAGGTAAGGGAGTTGAACATTACAAGAGAGCAGGCATCGGTCCTTTCAGAACTGTTCAGAATGGCTATCAATACTTCTACCTCTTTGATGAGTTCATATGAAAGTTATTCTATTGTGACCAAAGAAAACGGTGAGAAGGAAATTCAAAAATATGAGGGTTTGGATGGAGAGACCACTCTGTTTTTCTACAACGGTTGTGCGGCAGAATGCTGGAGTCCTGAAGAGGGCAAGCTGAAACGTCTAATTGATATCCGACAAGCTATACGTGATGCTATTGACAATAATGACAACGGCATCATTCAGGATGCCCTTCCTGAAGCTAGAGCCCTTACGCTTGAATTCCGGGAACTCCTCCCGGATTGGGCCAAGGAATATCTGGAACTCTCAGAATAGCACAATTGGGAACCGTCCCCAATTGTACTTTTTTGCAACGACCTGTGTCTCATCAATTGTTGCGGAGAGACCTCAGGGGGAAGAACACCGGCATTATAACAACAATGGCAATGACGGAGAACAGCATTCCGCTCATAACACCTACGGCAAAACTGAACCAGAACTGGCTGTTGCGGCCGTCAAACAGGAACGGGATCAAGCCAAGCACCGTACTGAGAATGGTAAGCATGGTAGGTATTATCTTACGGTTGTAAGCCTTTATGTATGTCTTCAACCCGGCGTGCTTTGTAGCCGCCGCAATGGTACGGTACTCGGATGTCAGGTATATGCCGGCATTTACCGTGATACCGCACAACATTATCATGGCAGCAAAACCTCCCTGCCCGAATGAAACTCCGAATATGGGATAAGACAGGAACAGTCCCATAAAACTTACAGGTATAAGCAGCACTATCACAAGCGGGATCCTGAATGATTCAAACATGGATGCGCATATCATGAAAATGACAAGCACTACTACAAATATCAGGATGGTGCGCTGCTTGTGTTCTTCCCAATAGCCATATCCCTGGCTGCCGGCATGAAAGCCCATGGGAAGCTGCTCGTTAAGCCGCTTTATCTGCTCCATCTCCATACGCATCTGAAGATCACCGGAACCTATGAATTCATATCCTACAGTTATTACATACTGTTGGTTTTCACGACTTATATTGAGTCCGGTGCGGCGCTTCGTTATGGAACCCAGATCACTCAGGCGCGTATTCATGCTGTCTATCATAACCATATCGTTATTAATGTGCCAAAGGTCATGATACTCTTTTTCTGATGACACCAGGCGTACCGGGGTATAGTTGGTTCCGTCATAAACACGGCCTGTCTGACTGTCATAGAGCTGTTCACGCAGATATGAGAGATAACGGTTCAGGTTTGTTCCCTGCCTTACAATCTTTTCACGGTCCAGATCCATATAGAACTCATTAGCCACGTAAGAGTTCCATCCGCCTCCTGAAAAACCCGCCTGACCGTTCACGCGGCGGTTTGCCTTGAGAGAGTCAATAAGCTCCTCGGCATAACGGTACAGAAGGTCATAGTTATATCCGTAAAGCTGGATACTGTGTGACCAGCTGTTCCTGTAAACGCTGTTTGACAGATAATCATCATTCTCATCAAGAGAAGGAATAGTCCATGTGGCTCCGCCATATCGTATGGCCTTGGACCACAGACGCTGTTTCAGTTCACGTGGGAATCTGGAATGCTGGAAAGCCTCTTTGAAATGTATCTCTATATTGCCCGATGTTCCGGAAAGACTGGTATAGAAATCACTTATCTCATCAAACTGCTGCAGCCAGTTCTCCATCTCCTTTACTATCTCATTAAGCTGCTGTACGTTCTGACCCTCCGCCATGTTTGCCATCACATTCAGAACCACTTCACGCTCTGACTCTTCACGGTTGATCGTGAACCGGCCCTTGCTGTTTTTCTGGAACAGGTTGAGACTACCGCCCAGGGAGTATTCAAACGTCTTTCTGTTGCGCTGATACCACTTGCTGCCGATAGTCTTGTTATACAGTCCCACCAGACCGCCTTTGGTATTGTCCTCGCCCGGCTCTGAATGCTTGTGATGCACCTGTTGCGGAAGCAGCTGTATAGGTATTCCAAAAAGTAACAGTATAGCCACCACATATATCCACTTGTGATTACGGCTCCACACCGCAAACCGCTCATAACGCGCTGTTACGCGTACCAGCCTGCGACGGCGTTTCATCGTATTCTTTACAACGCCCTTGCTCTCCAATGGCCAGTACTGCAACAGTGCGGGCACAAACAGGAAAGCTATGACAATGGAGAGCGTAAGGTTGATTACTATCACCCAGATAAAATCCGTAAGGTTGGCCCTTGACTCCTCCGGCAGGAAAAACACCAGCAGCAGGGCGGCAATGGTGGTCAGCAAGGCACCTGTTATTGAGAACATCACCTTACGGTTTCCGTAATAGGTATAATGGTCTGCTATCACAATGGCCGTATCTATTATTATACCCAGTGATACCGTGATGCCGGCCATTGAATAAAGTTCTATATCCACGCCGAACAGCTTGTAGAATATCACCGCACTCAGCAGATTCACTATTATGGTAACTCCTATCACCATCAGGTATCTGAAACTGCGGCTCACCGCCAGTACAAAGAGAAGCAATATGGCCAATGACATGACCGCACGCAGAAATATCTTCTGAATCTCATTGTTCAGATGTTCTGATGCGTCATAGTTCAGTTTTATGGCATAATTCTCAGGCAGCGATGCCTTGAGTTCCTCCATCTTATCCTTCACTGCACTTGTAACCGCTATCATGTTGATCCCTTCAAGAGCAGTCACATACAGTGTGATGGTGTTGAGTCCGTTTATTCGGTTGTATGATCCTGGAGTCTGCTCACGGTACTGCACTGTGGCAAAATCACCCATATAGTACATGCGGTCACCCACCTTACCCACAGGAATACGCTCCAGATCCCCTGTCAGGTCACGGCTCTTTAAACGCACCAGCATAAGGCGGTCCTCCATAACCTCCGTTCCTACTATGCTGTTCTGGAAATACCTGTTCAGGGCATTGCTCAAATCACTTGAGCTCATGCCCACCGCACGCAGAGTGTTGGGATTGAAAGTAAGCACCCACTCAAACGGTGTCGCTCCCGATGTGTTTACGCTCTCAACACCGTCTATTCTGGACAGAGGCGTAACCAGATGTTCCTGAGCATAACGTACTATCTCAATGGCGGGCATATCAGCATTTATTGTGTAGCGCAGTATCTGCGTACTGCTGCGGCCGCCACCTCCTGCTGATCCGCTCAAATTCACGCTTGTCCCCTCCGGCAGCTTTGATTTTATCTGACGCAATCGCGTAAGTACGTCAAAGCGCGTGGTCTCCATATCCGTGCCTTTTTTGAAATCCATGGATATGTAGCCGCCTCCCTGCATGGATGTGGCGCGGATATTCTCCACGCCGGCCACAGTATTGAGTGCTCCTTCTATAACTGACGCCACCTCATTCTCAATGATACGTGCTGACCCGTTTCCGCTGAATGACACGGACAGACTGCGAAACTCCCTGAGCGGTTCATACTGAATGTTCAGAAGCGGAATGCATGCTGCACCCACCAGCATCAACACTATCATCACAAGGATAATGGAGAAAGCGTGGCTCTTTCCTTTAGTCTTGTTCATCTATCAGACTTCTTGTAGATTACGTAGTATGCCAGGGGCACAAAGAACACGCTCACGAATGTACCTGCTATCATTCCGCTTATCAGGGCAAGTGAAAGCGGATACTGAAGGTCGCTGCCCATGTCACCGCGCACCAGGAATGGCGATATGGCCAATATTGTGGTAAGTGACGTCATGACTATTGCCTTGAGGCGGCGGCTGCCCGCTTCAAGTATGGCATGTTTGAGGCCAAGACCTTTCTCACGCAGTCTGTTGATGGTATCGACCTTAAGTATGGAGTCATTGATAACGATACCGCACATAACCACCATTCCTATCATTGACATCAGGTTGAGGCTCTCATGGAACAGCCACAGCACACCCAATACAGCGAATATGTCTATTATCAGCTCACTAAGTATAATGAACGGCTGCACCAGGCTCTCAAACTGGGCTGCAAGTATAAAGAACAGAAGCAGTATGGATATGACCAGTACGCTGCACAGTTCCCTGATCATCTCGCGGTTGCTGAAATAGGTTCCGGTAAAGCTCACGTCAAAACGGTCATCCTCGCGCACCAGTTTCTGTATGGTCTCCATAGCCTGACGAGCCTTCTTGCCCTTTACATCAAGTACTAACGGATAGTATTCACCGTCCACGCCTGATGTTATCTGCTTAAGATCACGGTTGCGTGTCTCCTTGAGCAGTATCTCAAGCGGTACACGTCCTCCGCGTGTCTCAATGTAACTTCCCTGTATAAGGTCACGCGCCTCCTTGCTACCCACACCTATCACCACGGGCATTGAGATATCACCCTTGGCAATACGCAATACGGAGCTGGCGTTCATGGAGTTCTGCAGATAACTCAGTATCTGATTGAAGTTTACATCATATAGGGCAAGTCGCTCAGGATCCGTGATAAGTTCTATGTACTCATTCCATTCAGCTGACTGCACCTCGGTTTCCGGCAGGGCAGCGCGTATTGACGCCAGCAGTGCGGTAAGCTGCTCCGGCTCTGGCATGGAACCGTTGCTGAGCTTGATTCGCGCCACAACAGGAGCCTCCTTTTCAGAGAACAGCATATCAAAGATGTTACCCGATGCCTGACTGCTGTGTACAGCCTCCGGCCATTGCGTTGTAATAAAACCGACCACCTCATTCTCAATATACTCAATATCCTTGGTACTGCCAGCCTTAAAGTAGATTATAGCCTCTGACAGTCCTATCTCACGTGTATGTGACAACGCAAACTGCTGGGCACCCGTCATTGCCGTATACTGCTCCACCTTATCAGGGAACTGAGCTACAATCTTCTCGCAACGGCGGTTGTTCTCCTCGATTGAGATACGCTCATTCCATTCTATATTGAGCAGGGTGTCGCTGTGTGAGAGTGCTGGCAGTTTCTGCTTATCCAGATTCATGAACAGCACACCAATAAGAAGCACTGCAGCTCCGAATATTCCCCACATCACACCTCTGCGGCGGAAGAACCAACTCAATATGCGGTCATAGCCTCCTGTCATGCTTCCTATACTGATGCGGCTTATGAACCTGTTGGGAGTAAAGCACGGCTGTTTCTTATAGAATCTGTAGTAGAATACCGGTATAACCAATACTGACATGATCAAGGCCGATAACAGTGTAATCGTAACAGCCATAGCCTCATCATAGAACAGAGCACCTGCTATACCGCTCATAAATATAAGCGGGATGAATATGGCGCAGGTGGTCAGTACGGAACTGAGCATAGGAGTGAACACCTCCTGGGTTCCATATACACATGCATCCTCAAGCTGTTCACCCTTCTGCCAACGCTGGGTTATATTGTCAATCGTAATGATGGAGTTATCCACCATCATACCCAAGCCAAGCACAAGACCGGATAGCGATATTATGTTTATTGAAATATTAAGCACATAGAAGAACAGGAATGACAGTATGAGTGCTGTAGGTATGGTTATGACCACCAGCAGCGGACTGCGTAAATCCTGCATGAAGAAGAATATGATTATGCAGGCAAACAGGGCACCGAACAGCAGGTTCCTTACCATATTGTTTATGGAGTAGTCCAACAGTTCGGTCTGGTCACGTGTTATCTCAAACTTCAGGTCAGGATATTCACTTTCAAAAACACCCATAAGATTCTGAATACCTTCACGCAACTCAGCCATGCGCGCATCAGAACGCTTGATCACGGCCAATGTCACGCACTGGTTTCCGTTACTGGTCACCATGCCTTTTACGCGCTGCTGCTCCTCACGCACCTCAGCCAGATCCTTGATCTGATAGGTACGTCCGCTCAGCTTGAGCCAGACATTCTCCACATCCTCTCGTGTCACTACGCTTGATTCAAAGCGCACATCAAAACGGTACTCGCCGTCACGTATGGACAGACTGCCCAGGCGAACGTTGGCACTCTGTATGGCACCGCTCAGTTGACTCTCATCTGCACCTATGGCACGCAGCTTTTCCATATCCGGAATAATAAGCAACTGCGGGAACACCTGGCCTGAAATATCCACCATGGCAACCTGAGGCAACTGCTCTATACGGCGTATTATTACCTGGCGCGTAAAATCACTCATCTCCAGATAACGCTGGGTAGCGGCATTCTGCCCGTTCTTAAGAGAGACATTGATAAAGAATGCCGGAATATCCGTGGCACTTGCACGGGCTATCATAGGCCGCTCCTCCTGAGCCGGCCAGCCGGATGCAGCTCTGTCAACACGTTCATTTACATCAATGAATATGTAATCTGCATCAGCACCATACTCAAATGTCATCTGTATGATTCCGCTGCCATCCTTGGCCGTACAGGTTATATCCTGAAGATGCGGAACCTGTACCAGCTGAGAGCGCAACGGGGCAAGCAGCAGGTCATTCAGTTCACGCGCACTGCGGTCAGGTGAAGTGACCTGCACGGTAATCTGCGGAATGTTGATATCAGGCACCAGTGATACCGGCAGTTTCCTGATAGCCGATATACCAAGCACCATAACCGCTATCAGCACCATAGTCACAGCTATGGGCCGTTTAATCAGAGTCTTGAACATGGTTACTCAGCTATTTCAACAGGACGGTCATCACCCAGGTTCAGGTTGCCGGATATTATGATCTTATCACCCACATTGAGGTCTGCGCCACGCTCCACGTTCGGTTCCACCGCATGCTCGGATGTATTTGACATAAGCACATTGACATATGTCCACAAGCTCTTGCCCGTAACGGGATCTATACGGAACAAAACCTCCATATTGTCACGGATTACCACCGCACTCTTGGGTACTACGAACTGGTCAGGTACACTGTTCTCAACAATTATACGGACATTCATACCGTCTATAAGCTCATTGGAGCCAGGTACTTGAGCCGTAACGGCTATCTGACCGTTCTGGTCAACCGTGGGATTTATGGAGAGAATGGTTCCCTTGAGAACCACGTCACTGTTTACAAAAGGTGACACCAGTACCTGCTGGCCCACATTCACAAACTTATACTCTGTCTCCAGCACGCTGAAACGCACCAGATAACGGCTGTCATCTATAAGCGTGCAGAACTGACCGCCCTGCTCATGGACACGCCCCTTGAGGCTGGCCACCTTTCCGCTGAACGGGGCCTTGAGATCACACTCACGATAAGTACGCTCTGCGTTCTCAAGTGCCATCTGTGCGTCAATGAAACCGGAGTTGATATAGATAAGGCGTTTTTGCTCAGCAGGAATGCTTGCGGTATCGGCAAGCGTATATCCATAATTGAGAAGGCGGTCGGCAAGCTGAATTTCAGCCTTGTCATAAGCCAGGCGTGCCTGCTCCAACTGACGGCGCGGCTGCTCCTTGTCAAGTGATGCCATGACCTGTCCTTTCTGTACTTTCTGGCCGTCACGCACATTTATCTGAGCTATCTTACCCTGTGCGCTGAACTGCATGGCAACTTTGTTTTGCGCTTCAAGTTTTCCGTTGCAAACCAACTGTTTATTGAAAACCTTACGCTCCAGCGGAATCACAGTCACAAGATTTTTCTCAGCAGTGTAGGTGCCACGTGCCATTTCTATCCTATCCTCTTTTGACTCTTGGTCTTTCTTACCCTTGCAGCCTGAAACCACCAATACGGCAACCGCTGCCATTGCAAACATTTTAAAAGGAACTATCTTCATAAGTCAATTTATTTAATCAGTTTATCAAACTCCGCACTGATATCCGTGCCTGATTTATAATCATAAAGTGTTGTTTTCCTAATCCCGAAATAGTAGTTCCAGAAACTGGCCACGTTGTTCAGATAAGAGCTCAGCGCACTGTCACGTTTCTGCTTTATCTGGTCCAGTTTTGTCATATCCATATTGCCGTTTCCAAAACTCTTGAGAGCCAGTTGGTAGCTGTCCTCCGCCAGCTCGGCGGCACGCTTTGAAATCTCGCATCGGCTGTGCTGGTCATTGAACTGCATGACCTGTGTAAAAAGATTCTGACGGTAGTCAATCATTGCCTGCTCCAGACTGTTACGGGTAGTCAGGGCATTGGCCTCAGCCATACGTACCCGACCGCGCGCCAGACCCCAGTCCAGAATAGGTATATTGAGCGATACGCCCACCACCTCCTGATCCTTGAGCTGCACGAAAGTATCACCCAACCTGTCAGCAGAACCAGACATACCGAACCGTGCATTGACGCTTGCAGACATACCGCGGTTAGCCTTGGCCTGCGCAATGCTGCGCTCCGTGTTTATGTAGCTTATCTCCTGGCTCAGGTTGAATGATGAGTTCTCAAGAGCACGCTCCAGAACATCATCATAATCAAGCGTTATATCAGGAATCTCATAGTCTATTATAAGGTTCAATTCCGTGTCTTCCTTGTAACCTATGTATGAGCACAGACGGTTAAGAGCACTACGCAGGCTCACCTTGCTTGATGTAAGCGACAATGAGTCATTAAGCATGGTAACCTCAATCTGCATCAGGTCATCACGTGTTATGGTACCCATGCTGAAACGTGTCTGCCCGGCCTCAAACAACCGCTTGCTGTCCTCAAAACTCTTGTTCGCACGGTCATAGCTCTCCTTGGCAGTGACATAACTCCAGAAATATGATACTGCTGTCTGACCCACTTGCTCCATATTCTCAATATACTGGCGCTTGGCCACCTCATACTGTTTGGGTTCACTCTTCTTGTCCCATTTGAAACGGTTGAATCCCCACAATGACTGCGCATAGGTAAGATAAATGGGCTGGGCATAGTAGGTGGTAAGCCTTGCCGGGCTGTATTGGTCCAACCTTGACAACTGCGTGGAGAGTGAAAGTGTGCCGCCTGTCCACGGAATACTCTGGCTCACGTAAAGCGTAGCGTCATTGCTCAGATTGTAATTGGCACGATAGCTTATGGCACCGGTATTGTAATCCTGCAACTGTACAAGTGAGCGGTTGAAATTGAGCAGATTGGCACTGAGGTTAAGTGACGGTCTCAACTCTGCCTTGTATGAACGGAAACTCCAGTACTGTGCCACAAACGTGTTGCGGTTGCTCATTGCAGAGATTGAGTTCTCCTGCGCCAGCTGGACCACCTGCTGCATATTGAGAGTACGCGGTCCAATTATTTGTGAAACACTTTTGGATGGAATCAGCGGGGTTAGGACAAAGAGACTGATTGAGAACAGTTTATTCATAAATAAAATGCAAACAAAGTTCAAAAGGTTAATAACTATTTAGCATTACAAAGATAGTAATTTAATTCCATTATCTGCTGAAATATTGCTCCAAGTCTGAAACAATGTAGGGATAGCGCAAAGTATATCCTCCAAACAGTCTGCTTATCCTGTGTGACTGGTTGGACATCTTATTCTGTATCAGATAATCCAACAGATCCTGATATGGCTCGCCGCATGACACCATCTTGCTTAACGGCAGGATATCTGAATTATCCAGACTGTATGACCTCTTGTAATATGCCAATGCCTCTTCCTCTTCACCTTTCATCTCCCTTATAAGACCAAGGTAATACCAAGGCCTGTTCAATGAAGGTAAATCACCTACCGCACTCAATAAATACTTTTCAGCCCGGTCAACATCACCTGTCTCATAAAGCAGCTTTCCCAGTTTGGCCGCGACAATGGGATCCTCAGTCTTTTCAAACTGGGCTTGCAGATTGTCTATCGCGCCGTCAATGATGGAAACCGCCATCAGGGAATCCCGGCTCTGCAGGTCTGCAAAGAAATGACTTCCTGATACTTCCGGAAAGTATGAAATCACTCTTGTGTATATGTCTGATGCCAATGAGTAAACACCTATTATCTCATAACCCAGCCCCAATACGCACAAAAGTTCACAGCTGTTATCCTCAACAGGCAGATAACGCTTCAAGGCATCAACAGCACTGTATGTATCGCCTTTGACAATCTCTGCAAGCGCATAGTTTACCGCAAAGACCGGCTCTTCAGGATACATCCAATATGCCGCTTTCATATAAGCATAAGAGGAGTCTATATAATGCAGCTGCAGTGAATCTCCGTTGATCAGAGACTGGAAAACATCCGGAGTGAGGGAATCAACAGCTGCGTAATTACAACCTATATTCAGCCTGTACAATGGATTATACCTGTTATATTGCAATGCAACCATATTGGCGTTTACAGCCTCCAGTCCGTTACTGTCAGAGCATGACCTTGCACTCTTGTCAGCTATGACAAAACTAATCTGCATGACACATACATACAGACATGCCGCACAGACAGTCATTATTATCAATAGACGTTTAATCTTCACTGTACTCCACTGTTTGATTTATTATAAAGAACATGATTATGAACAACCCGAATATCCTGTTGTCAAAGAATGTGTTGAAGAACATCTCTCTTAAACAAAGGGAGAAAAGGGCTGCCACAAACGGCACGCAGATAAACCTTGAACGCATTGACCTGAAACAACAGAAACAAGCTGTAAAAAATGCTATCAGATACACTGTTGCACCTATCAGACCTTTCTCCACCAGGATCTGCAGTGCGGTATTGGTTGAGCGGTATGACAATGAATTATATTTTTTTGAGCCGTATAATCTGGAGGCCAATTCATAATTACCGCTTCCGGTACCAACAACCGGTGATTGCTTGAAAAGTTCAATAGCCTCGGCCCATTTCCTGCTACGTCCTTCTGTACTTCTTTTCTGTGATGTCGTCCCGTTCATGGAACCTGTTTGCTTTACGGATTCCTTTTCCGGAAACAATACACCGAATGAGGCTGACAGACCTAATGCGGCTACAAGGATTGCAGAAACGATGTATTTTCTCCCAAACCCGAATGACAGTACTACAGCCAGGAAATCAAACACCAGCAATGCCAAATATCCGCTTCTTGAGAAACTCACAATAATTGACACATTCACAATTGTAAATGACAACAGGTGCAGGAAAAAGACAAGGATTTTTTTCCTGTTTACTACCGCCATATGGAACGGGAACGGCAATGAACAGACCAGAACCGCCACCCACTCGTTAAGAGCAAGCCCGAACGGACGGAAATACTGTTTTACCATTGTCATGTCTGTCATTCCTACGCTGGCAAAATGTGATTTATGCCTGTAGTAACCTATGAGAGTAATAAAGGCCAGCACACCCGCCAACAGGGACACAATTGATACAAATGCATCGATTGTGGCCTGGTCTTTCATATAGAACCTCATCACAAACCACAATGTGGCTCCGCAAAAAATAACACCCGATGCTTTAACCGTATTGGGCAGATAACCCGTAACAAACAGTTCCACTATTTCAACAGCGCAAAGGGAGAGGACGATAATATCGGCCGGCCCTATTTTGATCATCTGCTGCTTTCTAATTTTACGGATTATCATCACCAGTATGAGAGGGAAGAAATAGGTAAAATAAAGCGTATTGATGAAAAGACATGATATTATGACTATCATGAACAGCACAGCAGGGATATTTATTCTTTTCCTATTCATAAGCGCAATCAAATCATGTTTTCCAATCCTTTCCAGTACTGGCTGTAATAGTTGTCAGTCTGCATCAGTTCCTGATGACTGCCGTTTTCAGCCACTACACCGTTCTCTATCACAGCTATCCGGTCGCTGATCTGGCGTGCTGTATCCAAACGATGTGTAACACATATGATGATATGATCCTCTTTCATCTTTATAAGCAGATCATTTATAAAACTCTCAGTCTTTCTGTCCATAGCGGCAGTCATCTCATCCAGAATGAATATTGAATGAGGTCTGAACAGAGCCCTGGCAAATGCCACAAGCTGTTTCTGACCACCTGACAGTTTTACTCCGCCCTCACCTATTACGGTAAAGAGGCCCTCCGGCAGTTCTCTGAAGAAACGGTCAAATCCATACTTCTCACAGAAATCCTTAACCTCTTCAAAACTTTCAACCTTCTCTCCGAAGCATATATTTTCAAGCAGAGTACCGTTGCACAGGAATATCTCCTGCGGAACAAAAGCAATCATCTTAGACCACTCATTCAACGGAATCATTGAAGCGTCATTACCGTTCAGCAACAGCCTGCCCTTATCTGGGTTGTAAAATCTTTCCAGTATCTGGCATAATGTGCTCTTTCCGCATCCGCACTCTCCTACTATACTGGTGATGGTTCCTTTTTTAAACTCCATGGATAATCCGTCAAACAGGTTTTTCCTGCCTATGAAACGGAAAGATATGTTATCTAATGAAAGTAATTCCGGTTCCAATTCCGCCGGTTGCTCACTGATCATAGTCTCATCTGTATTTTCACGTGTATCAACAAACTCAAACATTCTTGAGAATATCACTCTGGCCTCATTGATGGGAATCATAAGAGTAGCCATACCTGATACCTTTGCGAATATTGTGGAGAATATGCTGATAACCGCCATCAGCACTCCTATGGTCATCTTGTCAGTCAGCACAAAATATGAGCACAACGCAATCAGACCCACATTTACTATGGCGCTGAATAAACCTGCTTCTATACTTATCTTAATATTCGTATTACCAAGTTCATAACCCTTTTCCTGCCTTAAAGCATTCAACAAGCAGTTCTTTTCAAGAAAGAACGGAAATCTGAAATAACTTTTAATGTCAGATATACCCTCGACAGTGTTGATAAGTTCACTTTCACACAATGCGGCCGATGACATCACATCCTTTTGCTGGGCTATAATGGTCTTGTTATGCTTGGCAATAATCCAATAAATAACAGGAGAACATGCCAGAGTTATCAATCCTATCGTAACGGAGTATCTGAATATAAACAGGACATAAACCACCAGAATAATCACATCAATAAGCACGCTGCTTATTATGTAACTTATTACAGACTGTATTCTTTTGGTATCATTGAGGCGTGTTATTATATCACCCGTTTTCCTGGTATCAAAGAATAACTTGGGCAGATGCAGCAGCTTACTCAGAAAGAATCTGATAACCCTGTTGTTGAAATCCCTGTTTTGGGTAAGGATCAGTTTACTACGTAAAGCTGAAAGCAGAACACCACACAAAGTAATAATAAGGACAATACTTAATCCGGCGATAATCTTATCAAGGTTCTTGTTGGGAAGAATATCGTCCACAAGTATCTGAGAAAACAGAGTCATGCTTAATCCTATCACGGTAGTGACAACACCTATTATCAGACTTGAAATCAACAATCCCAGATCATCACGAATCAGACTGTATATCCAATTCCATTTTCTCTTTTTTATATTATCACTCAGCTCAAAAGAAGAAGTAGGTTGCAGGAGCAGACAATATCCATTCCAGATTTCTTTCAGCTCAGACTCTGTATATTCTTTAATTCCACAGCCAGGATCACCAATTAAAAATTGTCCATTCTCATATCCGTAACATACCACATAATGCAGGAATATGTTTTCAATCTGAACATTAAGAATACATGGATAATCTGCTTCCTTTAATTCATCAACACCATCCGCAACGACGCCTTGAGCCTCAAAACCCATATTGCGTGCAGCCTGACACAAACCCAGCATAGTAGTTCCGGAACCTGAAGTTCCACTGATTTCACGAATATGTACAATACTTGACTCTCCTCCATAATATCTTACTATGGAAAGCAGTGCAGCAGCGCCGCAATCAGTAGATTCATGCTGGAGCACGAATGCTTTTTCCGCTCTTTTCCTGTTTTTGTTTCTTAAAGCCATTGCATCAGGATATTAATATTAAAACCTCCCACTATTTTATGAACCAGTCTCCCGGATTTATCAAAGATGAAAACAGAAGGCGACCCCGGAGCCTCGAACAAACTATGATAGAACAAGCTGTTATCAAGCAGAACATAGGCATTTGACATCTTATCTATGGGATAAGAATCCAAAAAGACTCCCAGTTCATCTTTGAGGACATCCATTGTAATGAAAATCCATCTTATGTCTTTATTTTCCAATAACGGTTTGCGACTCAGAATTTCTTTAATCTCTTCTTCGCAATGGTCGCATTCAGGACTAAAGAAAAAAACTATGGTTGTCTTTGCTTTATCCAGTTTATCAAGTTCGAACAGATTTCCATCATAAGAAAGCGCTGATATATCCGGCAGCATCATACATGAATCCTGTCCAATCTTTGAGTTTTTGCGGCATAACAGCAACACTATGACAATGAAGCAAACTACTGTTAAAAATGATATGTAAAGTCTCTTTTTACGCATTAATAAACATAACAAATGAAAGAAGACACACCAAAACAACTGTAATCAGTACGTACGTACACAACACATATTTTAAAGACTTAAGGAACTTCATCCTAAATATGTATGAGATAAGACAAGTTAATACTATACAGTATGTTATTGATATTGCGTTAACTGAATCCAAAGGCATATTCAGCATATTGGCAAATATTCCCCAATCTGATGTGTCCAGGATTTTGGCCAATGATAAACGTTCTTTTATATCCCACTTTTCAAGATCCAACTCAAAGAACCTTATCACAACCATATAAAGCCTGTACAACAAATAATATGATTCCGTAAAAAAGGCTATCTTGAACCATTGTCTATATCCTTTCCTTTCGACTGAATTGATATAAAAATGCCCCATATACAGAACAAAAGAAACATAAGCCATATTGAGAAAGGAAAGAAGGAGGGCCACGGAACCGGATAATATTCTTTTATCGTGGATCATATTCATTAAATCCTCTTCCGTTAGATCTTCATATATCGGGCTGGAAAGAAGCTGCTGAAAAACGGTTTTTTCCGAGGAAAGCACTTCCATCCAGATTACGATGACAAACCCAAGGAACAACAGGACGAACCTGTTGTTCCTCTTAATACAAGCATATGTTTGTATTATGGCATTCATAACATCAATTATTCTCTTACGTCATCAATACACAGATTGCAATAATAGAGAGCCTGATCCAGTGCATTACCAAACAGATAACTTGCCAAGAGAGCAGCCAATGCTGCACCTGCACCACCTGAACCTCCGCCGATTATAGCAACGATAGCTGCCCAACCAATAGCCTGGCCGCCCTTATCTCTGCACTGAAGGCAATTATAACCATTGCTCCAAGCATCCCAGTTAAGACCACCGTTTACTGATACCATCTCCATTTCTGTTAAATTTTTCATAATTGTTTGTTTTTTGTTTTAGTTAATAAATAAAGTTAATATGCTAATTAGCTAATAGCCTGATAGAATTTATTTTATATCGTAGAACAACACAACCGGATTATTGATTTCCTGATTCTTCATCTCATGAAGGATTGATTCTGCTAAAGAGGAAGCTTCCTCATCCGTTTTGTACCATTCGGGATTACCCTCAAAAAGTGCGATATAACCGTCATCTGATACTGCAAACGGCATAATAGGCCTGTTGATTCCTTTAATCCTGAAACCCTTCAGGTTTGTGCTTGTCTTATCTTTTATGTTATATCGGAAATAGTTCTTTACACCCATAGAACCTACTGCATAGTAATACCAGAACGATATTTCATTGCCCCTAATTCTCAAAAACTGATTACCAAGAAGACGGGTTTTGCCATTTTCATCCATATACTCAAACAGTTTTCCAAAGTTCATTGGATTCTTAAGGTCAAAATCCATGTATTTTTCCGGAATGCTTTTGTCTCCAAAATTATATTTGAGCAACACTTTTGTTTCATTATCAGGTTTTACCGCAACAATAGTATTGTTGAAATCAGACTTTGAATAATAATGTCTTTCCTTTGAATATGAAGACATGCTTATGTTGCTCTCTTCATGATTGTACATGCTTATCTCTTCTATTTCACTTGTGATTTCCCCCGTCTCTATATCAATCAGGGCAGCCAGGAATCTTTGATTTTTACATATCACGCCAAAGAAATGGTCATCGTCATGCATAGACAGGAAATTCATCGTATAGCTTATCGGTGTGTTTCCGCAATATCTCATCCCGGGTACTGAGTACCATAGGATCTTATCGTCTGACACCACATATAATACCTTTTTTGAAGGAGAATAAGTATATCTTTTTATATCCACATACTCTCCGCGTCCACGCCCCTCATGATTCATTTTTGAAACCAATGTCCCATTGTCAAAGTAGTAAACAGTCTTCTTGTCATTGTCAAGGGCTATGATCTCATTGCCGTAACAGATCATGTTTCTGATAGAACCTATAGGTTCCTCACTTACCAATGGAACCACTCTGACATTTGTGGCCACATCCTCAAACCACACCTCTTGGGCTTCTTCATCATTCACGACAATGATCTCAGTTTCATCCTTGCATCCTGCAAAGACAAGACTGCCTATTAAAGCCAGAAATAAGTTTCTTTTTTTCATATCAGTTATTGTTTTAGTTAGTACAAATTACCACCATGTTATCTCATTGTTCTCATCAATCAGGAACGGTCTCTCCTCAATGCCGCCTGACAGATCGCTTAACCACATCAGGCGTCCTACAGGAACATCTTCAAACACTATCCTGTTATCATCTGCTTTCTTCTTGCCGGCAGAGATCCATTTTCCCCCGACAAAGTATTTCAGTTCATATACATCGCCCGGAACAATGTCATTACCGTCACCGCGAGGCACCACGCGAACATATTCAGGGGCCACCTTGTCTTCAAAGCTCATTCCCACCCATGCGCCATCGGGTTTATCCCATGGCGTTTCATAGTTTGTAAGCCAGTTGTTGTCAAATGCATTCCTTGCAGAGTTCTGATCTCCTTCTGAGCATATGGGGGTTCCTTCAATGCGTACCAGGTCCTTGTCAAAGAATGCCAGTTCCGCAATGCTTCCGTTAGTTCCGTCAGCAGCCAGATAACGCCAGTATTTGTGCGGGGAGTCCACGTTCAGAACTATCTTATCCGGAATATTGACATCATCTATAGTCAATATTGTATGACAATCTGAAAAATCCGCCTTGTCTGCAAATTGTATTTGGGCACCTGAAAGCTTGTTCCTTTGCATGACGTCATTGTATGACTGATAATACTTGCGGAACAAAGCGACAGACTTCTTCTCTGAATTCTCGCTATCATCAATGTATCGGACAATCCCAGATTTGTCCAAGATGAACGGGCGGGAAACAGGCTTCAGAATCTTTCCGTCAAATCCCAATACTATATAGAGCATATTGCATCCCATTTTCTCAAAGTAAGCTTTACCGTGTTTGATTTTTCCAAAATCCAGTACCTGCCACTCTGTATATTGCCCGTTAAACATGGCTATGTATGCATATTTTTCTTTAATCCTGATTTTCTCCCTGTCCTTATCACTCCAATCATTTATCGGGATAACCAGATCTTTCGTCCTGTTATAGCGGTCAGTAACATCTTTGTCCGTAACCTTGAACGGATGTTTATACTTTGTTCTTTCGCGATATTCAGCAACCTTCCAATTAATCGAGTATGTATTTCTGAACACTTTGGGAATCCTTTCATAGGGATAGAACTGTATTCCGGCCGGCATGATAAGGGAATTTACAGTTGCCTGTTCCCTGCCACGGTCATCAAGGAACACATACCAGGTATGTCCGCTGCTGTTCCTTCCCCATGCCGGCACATAATCTACAACAGCCGGTAAACCGAGACTCCTGAAACCCAACACTCCCATTGCAACGTAGTCTGAACAAGCACCGAATGTCATATTAAGCATAGTTTCAGTACTTAAAAAAGGAATTCCGTTTGAGCTTGTCCAATATATATGTGGTATTACTTTGTGATTGTTTATTTCATCACGTACAACATCAATAGTATGGTAAATAGTACTCTCTTTTTCATCGGCATACGTAAACCTGGAAATACTGTCAGAGAAATATGATGAGAATGTATCTCTCCAATCATCAAGTTCCTGTTTTTCTGTCTCCTTGTATGGCAACAGCCACTCACAGAACACATCAAATGTGAGGTGTTTCGCCCAAGGCCTGTTTTTCCACTGATCATAAGCCTGATCGATATTATGTATCAGGAATTCTGATGTAATGATCTTGTAATCAGGTATTGTCTTGTTTGTGGATTTGTTGAACCTCATATATGATACCTTTTTCAGGGAATCACGTTGGGCATCCACACTCATTCCTGACTTGAACACTTTAAGCGCCAGATCATAATATGCCTTTATTGAATCTGTTTTATAAGAGAAATGAGCAGGCATATTAATTATAAGATATTTTGCGGCAGCCAGCTTCTCCGGATTAGGATCAACATCCTTATAATGTTTCAAAACCGCCTTCAGCTCTGATTTGTTTCCACCCGCAGCTTTCAGGGTGTAGCTGAGATGTCTGTTCTCTTTGCTACAGCCGCTGAACGCTACAAGAAAAAACGATGCAAACAAGGTAAAAAACAATTTATTGGATAAGGTTCTCATATTGCGTTATTTTTCCATTTATCAAAACTTGGTTTACTTATATCACTTTCACTCACAAATTCAATGGTTTGGTCCTTGTGCAAGATGAACGGCTCTGTTATAGGTATCAGCCCTTGTCCGTCATAACCCTGTACTTGATAAAGGACTTCCCTGCCCATGTCATGGAAGCAAGCCTTTCCGTTCCTTATCTCTCCAAAGTCAACAATCTGCCATGGACTCTCCTCGCTGCGCACAGCCGATGCTATATAGACATACTTGTCCTTGAGCTGATTCCTTACAGTCAGGTCTATGGGTAGCTCCAGGTTACTGGTTAGGAAGTATTTTGAGGTTACGTCTTTCTTGCCCAGTTCAAACGGATACAGGTATTTTGCTTTCTGCCTGTATTCCATACGATCCCAGTTTATGGCATACGTGTTGCGATATACCTTGGGGCCACGCTCATATGGAAAGAAGCTGCCGCCTATCTGAGTGGAGAAATCCCACTCGGAAGTAAGTTCCTGACCACGGTCAGACAATATGACAAACCACTTGGTCGCTGCGGTGCCGCGTGAACCTACAGGAGTCTCATCCAGTACGGCAGGTATGCCTGCACTGCGGAATATGAGCACCGCTGTCATAGCATAATCCGGGATGTTTCCATAGGTCTGACTTGCCAGCAGATGCGCACTGAGCAGGGGCAATCCGGCACGGGTGTAGAGTCCATAACGGTTAAGTCCGTGATAGGAGTCATTACGGATCATATCAGCTACACCTATTACCGTATTATACTCTACATCATTCTTGACAGGGTGTTCCAGACCGGTGCAGAAACGGGTATACAAGGTATCACGCCATGCATCCATCTCCTGCAGTTCTATAGCCTTATATGGAAGAAGCCACTCCAGGTATTCACCAAAGGTCAATTGACTGGCCCAACCGCATTCTGTCCATTGGGCATATGATTTGTCTATGTTGTCAATCAGGAAATTTGCCTTGACTACCTGAGCATCAGGGACAGTGTGCTGCGGTAAATCGCAAAATTTGAGGTCAGTCATGTAAAGCAGACTGTCACGCTGTTGCTCAGGAGCAAGGACTTTGCAAGCCAGTATTTTTGACGCGTAGTCATAATAATCGTAGATCTCATCACCTGCATATGAATAATGCGCAGGCATATTTTCTATAAGGTATTCAGCCGCGCGCAATTTAAGCGGGTTATTGTCGGCTGTGCGGTAATGGTCCAGCACGGCTTCCAACTCCGTCCTGTTGGAGCCGGCTGAATCCATGACCTCTTGCAACAAGGAGCTATTGGTACAACCCAATACAATAAATAATGTCAGAATCAAAGCTGACTTACCAAGTACTTTCATCCTTAATATGGAAAAGGTATATATATCAATTTTTCTTTTCATAATTTGGACTGTTGTTATTTTTGTTTTTGTTCATGACAAAGGTATGGACTAACAACAATACAGCCATGAAAAATCGCGTTTTTAAGTATGACACGCTTTGCTTTATTTTACTGATTTTCAGTCTGTTGCGATGTTAATTTTTGTTAAGAAAGTGACGTATGCCAAAAGCCCTGTTTTTTACCTGTTATTTTTTGTACGGGAATGACAAGAGGGGCGTACAGAGTTTGGTCCGATTAATAAAATACACAACAATAACAGCCGACAGGATACCCCATCGGCTGTTACCAACAATTATTGTAAAGGACTGACTTCTTACTCTAACGCGAACTCTCCGTAATAATATGCACCATTTGAAAGTGTAAGTTCAAGATAGTATGTACCCTGGTCCGTTGATGTCTGTATTGAGAGTGAATTGCCTGCAGCTGTCTTGGTCCACTGGGCATTGTCATCCAGACGTGTAACCGTTACACTGATATATGATATATTCTCACCTGCTTCTATATATACTATACCATTATTATAATAGCCTGCCGGTGTGGATGCCGTTGTACGGGGAATGTTTAATCTCGGCGCTCTGGCACGCGGTTGGAGTAAACCACCTTTTAATTCTATAGGCTCACCTGTAGGAGGCTGAGGAGGTTCCTGAGCACTAACGGTTTGACACAGGCCCGGTACGAGGGCTAAAAACAATGCAATCGCAATTTTGACTGATCTTTTCATAAATTGAAATAATGTTTATAATTAGGTTGAGACAAAGGTATTAACTATAGCAAACACCACCATAAAAAATGGTGTTTTTGGATATGACATCATTCATGGTAAAATACAGAATATCAATTTATTGTTATGTTAATAAATGTTAATTGGATGACGCGCGGAAAAAGAGGTGTTTTTCATGGTCTTTTTTTTGCAGCGGAACGGCTTTTCAGCTGTTCAAAGCCAAATCAAGCTCTTTCATAAGGTCCGGATCAACCCTGCTTATCTTATCAAGAAGCCGCTTCTTACGCTGGTTTATGTTCTGATGAGAGTCATTCAGGATAGCAGCAATTGATTTGGCGGAGAAGCCGGCCAACACGAACCTGAGCAGAAGCAGCTCCTTTTCCTGCAGATCCAGTGAAGATGATGAGAGCTTGTCCATAATCCCCCCGAACGTCTCGTTCAGCAAAGCATCCATATGACCTATATTGCGTGATCCGGTAAAGTCATCTATCTGACTCTTTACTACACGATACAACCTCTCTGCCTTCTTATTGTCATCCAGTTGCTCATAATAGCGAGTATAGAGATAATCGGATGGTATGAACTGCTGACGGAGCATATCCCTGACTTTTGAGTTAAGGGTCTGTATCTTGCTCTTGTTGATGGATTCCCATGCCGACAGTTCAAATATGCGTTGGTTAAGATTACTGATGGTCTCCTTGTCAGATTTCTCTGAATCAGATTTTTCTTTGAGCATGGTATTGAGCCCCTGGATAGTCTCCTGGCTCAATGAATCACGGGCCGTGAGCTCATCTATGGTAAAAAGGTACTCTCTGATACGTGCCTCAGCCTTACGTTTTCTGTATCGGGACAGAAGAGAATAAGAGAAAACTATCAGCGTCAGTATGATTACGGCCGATACCAATATGATTATCTTGTTGCGGGCCTTTACTGCCTCCAGTTCAGAAACAGTCTTGTAATAATCCCTCTGCGCACCTACAACAGGCTGGTCAAGCAGATGATTGATCTTACGGTTCTGCAGAGAGATGGATGTCCTGTACAATGCCAATGCGGAATCAGGCCTGCTTAACTGCTCCTGAAAAAGAGATTCAGCATAGAATAGATTGATGGAATCAACGGCATGAGTGGTATGCCACGCCTTGTCCAACATTGTTCTTGCGGCTTTTCGGTCATTGACAAGCATATAACCCCTGGCCAGCATACACAGTGAGCGTGAATCCTGTTCAGGAATGCCAAACAATGAGAGATACTCATCCATTTCTGATCTGACACCCTCAGAATCGCCGTTAAGGACCAGACAGCTCAGCTTATTAATCATGATCTGTGAAAGATAATGCATATGACCTGTTGCCTTTGCCCATTCTATTGCCTGATCATATATCTTGCACGCCTCCTCATACTCATTAAGCTGCATCTTACACGCGCCCATATTGAACAACGCACTGATACGGTAGATATCCTTGTCTGAAAGTTCAAAATAATCGGCCGCTTTCCAGAAATAGGGCTCCGCCCTGTGGAAGTCAAACGAATCAAAAAAGACTGAGCCCATCTTAAGATACAGCATGCCCTTGCGGAAATCACTCTCCATATAGTTGACAAGTCTCTCAGCCTGCGAAAGCGCAACCACAGCTTCCGTGTTATAATTAAGGAGGGAATAGATGCAGCCCAAATAATAGTATGAACGGAACAGAGCCTCCGGGTTCTTGTGATCTGCATAATAACTCACACTGGTCATAATAAGGGAGTCATTGGCTATGGGCATGTAGTTCCTGTACAAAGCCTCAGTATAGAGTAAACAATAGCGGGCTCTATCCTTTCTGCTCCAGATTGAGCGGGAATCTATGCTGTCCAACAACTGATAAGCCTGACCGGGATCATCATCAATGATTAACTCGGTACTGTCCATAACTGCTGCTATCGCTCTGTGTCCATGAATCTTGCCGTCAATAGTGCGGCTGCAACACACTGTAACCAGTGCAAGGATTGTTGATAATACAAGATTTCGAATAGCCTCCCGGCTTCGAAACATACGGTTTGCGTTCATAATATGGAAAAAGACTCCTAAATTTTACATTTGCAAGGCAAATTTAGGAATCTTTTTCAAAAATACAATAGGTACAACCGTCCCTATTTTTTCTTCATTCCACAGTAATTACAGCAGACGTGGTGGTAGCACGGAAGGCAGGAGCGTAAAGGCACTGCATCACGGCATTTCCTACGGTGAAACGGCCCGGTTTCTGTACCTTGACCTCATACTCTATGGCATAACTGCCCTTGCTCAGACGGTCTATGTAGAAAACATTACGGGTGTTACCCGGGGCAGTATAATAACCTATGTCATCACGCCAGTTATATGTGTAGCCTCCGCGGGTGCTTACCGGCTCAAAGGTGGCAGCACGCATGTCTGCTAGCTGCAGATACTCAAGGTTACGGTCAGTCTCCAGTTCAAACTTTATCCTGACGCGGTCACCTACATGCAGCATGGTTGCGGGCTTGACCTCCTCCAGACGGTCACCGTCAGTTCCGTGTATTACGCGCCAGATGGTACGCTTAAGACTCATTCCGTTCTCATGATGTTCCACCTTGTCAAGTTCCTCGGTGAATGTGCGGTAAACTGCGCCCCAACTTATACCAGGAGTCTTGGCATCAACAGTCACATTTGCCTTGTCACGGCTTATTGGACCCTGCCATGTCTGTGTGGTGTAACCTGCCGTAGCCTTTGATGTGGAGGCCTGGATGGCATCCTTACCCACATAAATGGTGATATCGGGGTCTGGCTCCAGCTGGGCCTTACCGCCGGCAGCCATAAGTGCTGTGACGGCAGCTGCCGTTGCGGGCGATGAGCCCCAGTCCGTGGTCTGTTTCTGCTTAAGCAGCCAGCGGGCAGCCTCTATAGCCTCCTTCTCACGGCCCACAGCCAGCAGAGTACGTATTATGAGAGCCTGTGTCTCAATGGGAGCTTCATGCCACAGCAGTCCGCCCGCATTGTCACGCCAATAACGGCCCATTTCATCGTTATATAAGGAGCGTTCAAGCAATGTGGCAGCTATACGTTTAGCCTGATCACGCTTACCGTTACGGGCCATAAGCAGAGCCAGCTGAGAACGGAAATAGAGACTCAGGTTATGGGTATCCTCAACCTCAGCAAGACGGCTGAAATAGGTATGGCTGGCACGAGAAAGACCCTTGAATGGATAGCCGTTATAATATGAGCGGGTTAAGAGGTAACTCAACTGTCCGTAACCTAATGACTCAGGTTTCTTGTCAACATTATACTCCTTATAGAATTCTGCATCCAAGTAATCAAGTCCCCTCTGCAGCATATCCTTGAGTTCAGGCGTCACTTCAATTATGCCGTTCTCTATGAGCAGACCCCATCCCTGCAGGATCTCATCTGTGATATGTACGCTTGACGGTAAACCCTCTATCCAAGGCCAGCCTCCATCTGATGCCTGTGCATCAATGATCTTTTCAAGGGCATCATCAAAGGCGCGGGTGGTCTTCTCTGAGCCAAGCTGTGTAGCCAGGGCATGCAGGCGGTCACGCTCATTATTGCTGCGCCACAGCCATGGAGTCTCCTCAAGCAGAGTTCCCGTAAGTTTCTCATTCTTTTCAAGCTGTGTCTGCCAGGCCGATGCAGGCAGTGCGGCCCACTCATCAAGCATCTCCCTTATTACAGGATAGCGCTTGCAGAGATCCTGTGATATGGCGGCACCCATCAGACTGTGGAACAGACGCAGGTTACTGGGATCATCCACGCGTATCATTATGGGCAGGCTCTGTATTGCATACCAGATAGGTGTGGCGCTATACTCCAGGGTAAGTTCCTCATCGGCCATAGTGGTGGAACGTGGCTTGTCAAGCACCTCAAAGCGGAATGTGCGTTTCTCATTACCGTTATTGAACAATGACAGGGACTGCACTACCTGCGTACGGTTGGAGAGCACGGGGATAGTCTCCATCATACCGTCACTGTGCCCAGTGGTCTGCGCAGTGAGCCTATATGTTACCGCGGTCAGTCCCTTGGGCACCTTAATGGTGAATGATGTTCCTGTGCTGACTCCGGCCGGTACATTTACGTTCTTCTTGTATCCGCCTTCAATAATATTCAGAGCCTTGCCTGTTACGGCATCAGTCAGAGTCATGGTGACAGCGGCCTTCAAAGCCTTTTCTGTCATGTTGCTCACCTTGACGGTAAACTCCATGCGGTCACCCTCACGCAGGAAACGGGGCGATGCAGGCTCTACCATAATAAGCTTACGGGTTGTAAGGGTGGTATCTATGCGGCCGGTACTGAGTGAATCAGTGTATGATATACCCATAACCCTCCAATTGGTAAGCAGCTGCGGTGAACGGAAATGAACCGTAGCCTTTCCTGTAGAGTCTGAGATGAGGTACTCAAACAGACCGGTGGTATTCAGATCAGAACGTAAGGAAACTTTCTCCATCTGTTCCTCAACAGCCCTCTGTATCTCATTCTCTGAAAGAGAACCGGAGTTGAACGCCACGTCAAGACCGACCACGCGGCCCTGGAGAGCTTCATCAACCGATGTGATACCCAATCCCTCAAACTCCTCCATATTAATGGATGTAGATGAAACCTCACGCAACGGAATGGCCAATCCTGAGGTTTCAACCATTCTGTCTGCAACGATATCCACCACAGGCAGCTCATTGGAAGACTTGGCAGCATATCCACGCAGACGCATCTGACCGCGCGATCCGTTGGAGCGTATAAAAATATACTGGAAAGGATCCAACAGGGTTCCGGTAATGGCACGCTTGCCCTTATACTCATAGCTGCTGCCAAAGGTGTGTTCCCATGAGAGATACTGGGTAACATACTTATAAGGCTTCTCTATCAGTGTCCTGCCGCCTACGTATGTAGTACTGAATGGTTTGAACCATATACTGTGACGGCCATACTCATCAAGCGCACGGTCATACATATCCATCAGGATGGCAGCCTTCACAGGATTATCATGCCAGTCTGTGATACGTATATTCCATTCCTCATCAACATCGGGCTCCAGGAGATTACGGAATGTTACAAGTTCCATTCTAAGTTCCTTGTCACGGTCAGGAACCTCAAATGATACGTAGATATTCTCACTTACCCCCTCATAGAGTACGCAGCAGTTCACCGTGAACATTCCTATAAGCTCTTTGGTTACCGGGATGTTCAGTTCCTGCTGGCGGCCGTTACTCTCCAGCATGCCGCGCTCATATACACCATACTTATTCTCAATGATGTAGTGTATGATAGTACCCTTGCGGCTGTTGCCCAGGCGTATCCGGGCGGTATCACCCAACTCAACCTTACAGGTTCTGCCATCAGCGTTAAAGTTCCACAGCAGCGGACTGAGAGGAACAAAGTCATAGTCATCCTCACGGCACAGGATAAAATCCTGAACATTCTCTTTACAACCCTCAGCACTGCAGGTCACCCTGTAAACGCCTGACTGTAAAGCGTCAAGAATCAGTTTCCTGCTCTCAGGATCATCCTTGTCAAAAGGAATGACTCCGTCAAATACCACGTTCTCCAATATGTCATCACCCTTGAAGTCAAAATCATACAGCGGGAAACGCTCCTTGAGGTTCATGTTATAGGCACTCTCTGCAAGTTCCTTTACCAACCGTCCGTCTTTGCTTACCGTAGCCCTGAAGCCTGACTCAGTATCAAACGGAAGCGGGAGCCCCGGTTTCTCCAGCCACGTAAGGCGTGATACCTTTACCTTTATACGGCCAGACACCGGACCGTTATTGGACTGCAAGGTAAACAGGAATGTCTTCTCTCCGCTCTTGTCAATGACATTACCCTGCGGTGAGACATCAATGCGCCTGCCCGGTTTCAGCACCGCGTTATAATTGAGGGTGGCTTCATGCGTTTCACCGTTCAGGTCTGTGACCGAAACGTTTATATTGACATAACTTTCATTCTGAAGCATCATCTCACCGGGTACGGTAACCACAAAACTGAAAGACCCGTCAGAGGCGGTCCTGACACTACCGGCACCTACCCTTACACTGTTCCTGTCATCAGTGATACAGAACCTGTGACAACTGTAAGATGCAACTCCCGCATACCACTGGACTGTTGCACTGTCTATGGGAACACCTGTATAAGACAAGGCTTTACCTGATATGGTAACCGGTGTGTCATAAAAAACCTCATCAGTGTATCTGTCCATCTTAACCTCAAACTTAGGCTGCCTGAATGATTCCACGTTCACCGCCGTATGGGCATTGAATGAGTAATCATCCTCATCATCACCCTCATAGACACTTAACATAACGGAACCCGGTCTACAATTGTCAGGTATCTTGAATGAGCCCTTGAATGCTCCCATGCTGTCTGTGACCAGTGTGTCTATGTACATGTCAAATCCATTACCATTGGCAGATATCTCAACCTTTACGCCACTCAGTACCTTTCCTTTCTCAGAATCCTTTGAGTAGACCACTCCAAAGTATTGGATGGAATCACCGGGCAGATAGGTATAACGGTCTGTAAACAACCTCGCATACTGGCGGTCAGGCATATCGCTGCGCCAAGGGATATTGAATGTGGAGTTGCCGCGGCTGCCGGCTCCCTCCAACTCTATCTTGTAGCGGTCATTCTTAAGACCCTCTACCACAACAGTGCCACCGGCAGCAGTTATGCCGCTTGTCATCATCTTGACCTGATCACCCTCATAATTCACCCGCCATACGGTGTATTTGCAGTCCGGTACGGGATTGCCGGTACGGGTATCGACAGCCGTTCCGTACAGTGTGCCGTTGTTCTGTATGAGCTTAAGGAACTGTATTCCGTTACACTCTACATACTGGTATGCGATGCAGTCACCACTGCCGAAATATGGTCCGGTAGAAGCAAGCAGATAGTAACAGCCCTGCATCACAGGAGGTATATTGATCATGGTATGGTGCTCCAGGTAGTCACCCGGATCATTCACGCGCATACTCCACTCAGCCACAATGTTGCACTGGTTTATCTGAGACAGGAGTGATACCTGGTCTGTAGCCTTGAGCTGTCCGGGTACCTCAACCACCTTGAAATAGGCGGTGTTTACATTCTTGTAATCCAGACGGGCTATGTTACGCTCTCCAGGCAGGAAATCCTGCTGGAACTCAAACCTTACATCCCGGCGCTCTATCTCATCCTTTATGGCATAACACTCAAACGCGCCCTCACTTTTGGGCCATTTCTTGCTTGCCTCAAGGCATATATCATGAGCCTGACGCATCATGACAGGAGCTTTCTCATCAGAAAAGGCATATGAGCCATCCAATATCTTGCGGGCTGCCATACTGTAAAGCATGGTGCTGAACTTGACCTTCTTGGAGTATGACCGGGCCAGGGATACGCAGCCCTTGAGCCATTCTTCATCATTCTTATTCCAGGCTCCGTCATTGTTCCAGACTCCGTAATTTTCCAGATAGCTGTTAAGGGTACGCATGCGCCTTATGTCTATAGTGCAGCGTATATCGGGTTTGGAGTCTGTGTTGTGGAGGGTAAGACAACGCAGCACGTAGAACATCCAGAAGTCAGGATCATCGGCTGTGAGGCCCTCTGTGGCATCAATGTAATCCTGCATATCGCCGTACAGGCGGCTGTCATTAAGGAAATCCTTCTTGCCTATGGTAAAGCGGTAGTCAGTTATCAGGATCATGGCATCATCCATGAGCATATCCATAAGACGCGGACGCAGTTTCTGACCGGCCTTGTTTCCGCCCGGGAAAAACTCCTCATAGTAGCCCGATGCCACATCGCCCGCCAGCTTCATGGACTGGTCCAGATGGTAGCAGATGGTATCACAGATCATCTTGGGAGTCCAGTGCTCAATAGGAGGATTGGTCTCATCTGTAGGGACGTTACGTCCGGTACTGTACCTGTTCATGTTCCAATACCTGATATATCCTTTTGCCAGGAAGGCATGACATAGAGCCTTATGCTCCTGAACCCGGAGCTTGGGCAGGAGTGAACTGAACAGTTCTATTCCGTCTTTTATGCTGTTTTCACCGTAGGTTTGCTGTACTTTGGTAAGATATACGGCGCTCTTGAGCATCTGGCGTCCGTCTCTGTCTTTTGCAGCCATATCCCAAATGTTGTTGATCTCTTTGGCCGCACTCTCAGGAAGGTCCTCCTTAATGTAATTTTCCACCTTCTTCCATGCGCGTGAATACTTGTCAGCGCTGGCAGTTGCAGTAGTCAGTGTCATAATGATAATCAGAATTGTAATTTTAAAAAGGCGTCTCATAAGCTCTTGTTTTTTGTTTCACCTGACAAATGTATGCAGGGAATCCGCAAACTATAAAAGAGAATGCGTTGCAAAAATGTTGCATTTATCCTGCAACAATCCTGCAACGCTATATCATTCAAACAGGTCACCGGATAGTGAGGCGTAACGTGACCGACCCAGATGCTTATAGGCCAGGTCCGTAACCTCACGGCCGCGAGGAGTACGCTTTAAGAAGCCCTCCTGTATGAGGAACGGCTCATAAACATCCTCAATGGTGCCGGCATCCTCACTCAGCGCGGTGGCGATAGTACCTATACCCACCGGGCCACCCTTGAACTTGTCAATGATGGTGGTAAGTATGCGGTTGTCAATCTCATCAAGACCGTACTTGTCAATATTGAGAGCCTCAAGGGCGATATTAGCGATTGAAACTGTTATTCTGCCTGACCCCTTTACCTGCGCAAAGTCACGCACGCGGCGCAGTAAGGCGTTGGCAATACGGGGCGTTCCGCGGCTGCGGCCTGCTATCTCAGCGGCAGCATCCACATCACAGGGTATGCCCAGTATCTTGGCTGAGCGGAGTATGATCTTCTGCAAGGTCTTGGCGTCGTAGTACTCCAGGTGCATGTTGATGCCAAAACGTGCTCTGAGCGGTGCTGTGAGCAATCCGCTACGTGTTGTGGCACCAATCAGAGTAAACGGATTAAGGTCAATCTGTATGCTGCGGGCAGAGGGACCCTTATCTATCATTATGTCTATGCGGTAATCCTCCATGGCAGAGTATAGATACTCCTCAACCACGGGTGACAGACGGTGTATTTCATCGATGAAAAGGACATCTTTGGGTTCCAGCGAGGTAAGGATTCCGGCCAGATCACCCGGTTTGTCCAATACGGGGCCCGATGTTATCTTGAAGCCCACACCCAGTTCATTGGCTATGATGTTGCTCAGAGTTGTCTTTCCCAGTCCGGGAGGACCGTGCAGAAGGGTGTGGTCAAGTGACTCGCCGCGCTGGCGGGCAGCCTCGACAAAGACACGCAGGTTCTCCACAATCTTGCCCTGTCCGGCAAAATCATCAAAAGACAACGGACGGAGCGCATTATCCAGCTCCTTATCCGATGCCAACTGCGATTGTCTAATATCAAACTCTTCCATTATTTGATTGCTGCTGCCAACTCTTTTGCATCTAACAGACTCTGCTCTCCAGACTCCATATTCTTCAGTGTAGTTTTGCCCTCAGCAAGTTCATTGCTTCCTACTATCGCTACGTAAGGAACTCCGTTTGCATTGGCGTAAGCCATCTGCTTTTTCATCTTGGCGTTGTCAGGATATATCTCAGCGGGGATACCCTGAGCGCGGAGCTGTGCCAGCAACTTGAGGCAGAACTGAGCCTCCTCATCACCCAGGTTCAGGAACAGCACCTTGACACCGCCCTGTGCCTCCTTGGGATAGAGATCCAGCTGATTCAGTACATCATATATGCGGTCTGCACCGAATGATATGCCCACGCCGCTCACTCCGGGAAGTCCGAATATGCCCGTAAGGTTGTCATAGCGTCCGCCGCCGCTTATAGAGCCTATCTCCACATCCAGAGCCTTCACCTCAAAGATGGCTCCGGTATAGTAGTTAAGACCGCGTGCCAGAGTCAGGTCAAGCTCCAGCTGGTTCTTGAGTCCCAGCTTGGTGGCACCATCCAGTATGAATCGGCACTCCTCAACACCCTTCAGTCCGGTCTCACTGCCAGACAGAACTGATGCTATCGTATCCAGCTTCTCACTGTTGGTACCTGTCAGCTTGATTATAGGCTGCAGTTTGTCAATGGCATCCTGAGGCAAACCCTTCTCTGCCAACTCAGCATTCACTCCGTCCAGACCAATCTTGTCCAACTTATCTATAGCAACGGTTATATCAACAATCTTATCGGACTGACCTATTGACTCTGCTATTCCGGCCAGGATCTTACGGTTATTCAGTTTGATGGCCACACGTACGCCAAAGCGGCTGAACACGGTGTCAATCATCTGTATCAGTTCAATCTCATAGAGCAGAGAGTCACTGCCTACAACATCGGCGTCACACTGATAGAACTCGCGGTAACGACCCTTCTGAGGGCGGTCAGCACGCCATACTGGCTGTATCTGGAAACGCTTGAACGGGAACTGCAGTTCCTCACGGTGCATCACCACAAAGCGTGCAAACGGAACCGTAAGGTCGTAGCGCAGTCCTTTCTCACAGAACTTGGAGGCCAACTTGAGGCTGTTGCGTGAGAGCAGTTCCTCATCGGTCAGGCCGCTCATATAGTCACCTGAGTTCTGTATCTTGAACAGAAGCTTATCGCCCTCCTCACCGTACTTGCCCATAAGGGTAGAGAGATTCTCCATGGAAGGAGTCTCTATCTGACGGTAACCGAACAGGCGGAACACTCCGCGAATGGTATCAAATATGTAGTTACGGCGCGCCATCTCCACCGGAGTGAAGTCACGCGTGCCTTTGGGAATAGATGGTTTCATCGGTAAATCAGCGTCTTCTTGAAGAATAAATCAATATGTAATATATCAGTGTGCCCAGTGAACTTATAGCTGCAACCACATAGGTGTAAGCGGCAGCCTTCAAGGCATCGGTTGCTGCGGTCATGGTCTCTCCTCCGGCCACATTGGTATGCTTAAGCCAGGCTAGAGCACGACGGCTTGCATCAATCTCAACCGGCAGTGTTACAAAGCTGAACAGAGTTGTCATGGCAAACAGCACGATACCTGCCAGTAACAAGCCGGGAAAAGCCTCGACCATCAGGATTCCGGCCAACAACACCCATGTTACTATCTTGGATGAGAACTGTACTACAGGCACCAAAGCAGAACGCATCTTCACGGGAGCATACGCCTTGGCATGTTGCACGGCATGCCCGCACTCATGGGCCGCCACAGCAGCCGATGTTATGCTGTTGCCGTAATAGACTTCCTTGCTCAGGTTCACGGAGTTGGTCTCAGGGTTGTAGTGGTCAGTAAGCTTACCCTCCACACAGGTTATCCTGACCTCAGGAATGCCGTAGTCCTCAAGCATGCGGCGTGCCACATCGTAGCCGGTACTGCCGCTCGGGGTACGCAGCTTTGAGTACTTGGCAAACTTCCTTTCCAGATTCTTCTGCACAGAGAAACTGAGGATTGCTATTACTATAAACAGGATCAAGTAATAAGCATTGACGGAGAATCCCTCCACTCCTGTGGTCGGTATCATAACTTATCCGCGGATTATTGTCTGGTGGCGGTCAGGACCTACTGAAACTATAGATACAGGGGTCTCAAGATACTCTTCCAGGAATGTAATGTAATTGTTGAACTCCTCGGGGAACTCATCCTCATCATTTACCTTGGTAAGGTCTGTCTTCCATCCCGGAAGTTCCTCATAGATAGGCTCCACACCCTCGCAGTCAAACGGGAACTCATCAGTCTGGGTTCCGTCTGGCAGTTTGTAAGCTACGCAAGCCTTTATTGTGGGGAATGTGTCAAGCACATCGCTCTTCATGAGGATAAGGTCTGTTACACCGTTCAGGCGGACTGCATAGCGCAGGGCTACCAAGTCAACCCAACCGCAACGGCGACGGCGTCCTGTTACGGCACCGAACTCGTTACCGCGATCTGAGAGAGCCTCACCATCCTTGTCAAACAGCTCTGTGGGGAACGGGCCGCTGCCCACACGGGTGCAGTAGGCCTTCATTATGCCATAAACCTTACCAATATTGCTCGGAGCGACACCCAGTCCTGTGCAGGCACCTGCGCAGATGGTGTTTGATGATGTCACGAACGGATATGACCCGAAGTCTATGTCAAGCATAGTACCCTGAGCTCCCTCGCAGAGGATGGTCTTGCCCTCACGCAGCAGATTAGCTACAAAATGCTCGCTGTCCACAAACTTGAACTGCTTCATGTATGCTATACCTTCACGCCATGCGGCCTCAAGGGGAGCCAGGTCATATTCAAAGTTCAGGCTCTTGAGAGTACGCTCATGAGCTGCACGGGCAGCTGCATAACGTTCCTCAAAATCAGGGCGCAGCAGATCACCCACACGCACACCTGTACGGGCCACCTTGTCAGTATATGTAGGACCGATGCCACGGCCTGTGGTTCCAACCTTGCCTGAGCCCTTTGATGCCTCCAGCGCACTGTCAAGCAGACGGTGTGTAGGCAGGATGAGATGTGCCTTCTTGGATATGAGCAGACGGCTCTTAAGGTCTATGCCTGCAGCCTCAAGTGCCTCAGCCTCTGCCTTGAACAGAGCGGCGTCAAGCACCATGCCGTTACCTATGATATTCTGTTTGTTTCCCTGGAAAACGCCTGAAGGAATTGACTTGAGCACAAACTTCTTGCCGTCAAAAATCAAGGTATGACCGGCATTGGGACCACCCTGAAAGCGTGCTACCACATCATAGCGGGGAGTAAGCACATCCACCACCTTACCTTTTCCTTCATCGCCCCACTGCAGACCCAGCAGGACATCAATCTTTTCTGTTTTCATTTCTTGTCTTTATCTGTTTTGTTCTTCAACTTGTTCTGTTTTCTCTTGAGAGACGCCATGCATTTGCTGCAAAGACCATAGACGGTCAGGGACCATCCGGTCATGGTAAAACGCTTGGTTCTCATCTCATCAATCTGATGACGTATCCTGTCATCCATCTCCGTCACTTTACCGCAACCGCCGCAAAGCATACGGATAACGCCCTTTTCCTTATCGGTCCTCTCAAAAAGCACATGGTCATTAAGGAAAACCTTCCTTACCAACCCGGCTTTTTCAAACAGGCCCAGATTATTGTAAACCGTGGCCCTGCTTATTCTCATACGCCTCTTTTGAGACATCTGGCTGGACAGAGCCTCAGCAGAAAACGGTGCATCACCGGAATAGATGGCTTCCAGTAAGGCCACTCTCTCCGGCGTATTCCTCATGGAATTTATACGCACGTAATCTGACAGTTTCTGTCTGGCCTGACGTAAGCTCTCCGCCTTATCCATCATTCCTCTCCAGACTCTCCAACGCAGCCTTAGCCGCCTGCGCACACATCAAATCCGGCCCGTTCACAGCAGCCTGGGCCTGATCCTTAAGTTCCTGTACGTAACGTACGTTCATCTCACGGCCCTTACGCAGCAGGTGAGCCATAGTAAGGAAACCGCAATAACGCGCCATGGCGTTGTCTGAGGCAATCCAGCGGAATGCTTCCTGGGCAGCCCCTTGCATCCGGCTGAAGAGGTACATGGAGCACACTTCAGCCAGATCAGGAAACTCTATCTGTTCTATCCACAGTTCCGCCAGATCAGGCAGGAACTGCTCCTCAGGATAGACAAGCGCAGCCAGCATCCTGCATTCGCGGATATCCTCCTTCCAAAGGGCCGCAGCAAGTTCCGCATCCTTGCCGCTTTCTGAAGCAATCTGCTTAAGTTGCGGAATCCCCACCCCGAAATTGAGTTTGTATCCGATGCCCGCCTCCCTCATACTGCCGGAAGCCACACCGTTCATGTTTAATCTCAATTTCTGTTTTATCTCAAGGATTCTCTCTTGGACAGCCATCTTAATGTCAGAAAGTTTCAGATAACCCTTTTATCACTTTGCCTGATGACGTTTCTTATACTGATGAGGAGCCTCACCTTTCTCCTTGTAAAAAGCTGCATAGAAAGACTGACGGTTGGCGAACCCGCATTTGAGACCCACCTCCTCCATTGTCATCTCTACATAACGCTTGTCAGTCAGCATATGCGCGGCATCACGCACTCTGAATTCATTCACCAGACTGGAATAGTTCATTCCGAATCTTGAATTGATCACAGCCGAAAGGTATCTGGGGTTTGTTTTCAGATCCTCGGCCAAACGCTTGGCAGAATAGTCGGGATCGCGGTACTTTTTCTGTGCCACGATGATTGTCAGAATCCCGTCATAGAGTTCATCTGCAAGCTCTGCGCGGATAAGGCCACGGTAGTTGGCATCCTTCTCGGCCTTTTCCCTGATTTTGTAAGGCTTATTATTCACTTCCATAATACATGATTACGTCTACAAAATAAATGCTTTTCCGCTTAATTTCAATCATCCAAATGCCAATATTATTTAAATTATTGACAACAAAACGCATCTGTTTACCGGGAAGGGATTTTTTTGTAATTTTGACAATCCGTACAATTATGATAGACCAACTCACGATAGAAAAAATACTTGATGCCGCCAACATTGTCGATGTGGTATCAGAGTTCGTCACATTGCGCAAAAGAGGCGTCAACTACGTGGGTCTGTGTCCGTTCCATAACGAGAAGACGCCATCATTTTACGTCTCTCCATCCAAAGGAATCTGCAAGTGTTTCAGTTGCGGTAAGGGCGGTAACGCCATCCATTTCCTTATGGAGCATGAGCAGATGTCATTCCAGGATGCAGCTGAGTGGCTCGCCAACAAATACGGCATTCCGTTCCGCAAACGTGAGATGACAGATTCCGAGAAGGCTCTCCAGAATGAACGCGAGTCAATGTTCATCATAAACCAGTTTGCACTGGATTTCTTCAAGGACACGCTGCTCAATACAGATAAGGGCCGCGCCGTTGGTCTGGCCTATTTCCGCAAACGCGGCTTCCGTGACGATATACTGGAAAAATTCCATCTGGGTTATTGTCCCGATGAACCCGATGCCCTGACACGCGCTGCACTGGCCAAAGGTTACACCAGGGAAAACCTCCTCAAGACCGGTCTCAGTATTGAGAAGGACGATGGCCATACGCTTCGTGACCGTTTCCGCGGCCGCGTGATATTCCCCGTACACACTCTCTCAGGTAAAGTTGTAGCCTTTGGAGGCCGCATTATGACCTCCGATGCAAAGGTGGCCAAATACGTAAACTCACCTGAATCCATAATCTACTCCAAGAGTCGTGAACTCTACGGCCTGTATCAGGCCAAACAGGCAATAGTTCGCAAGGACCGCTGCTTCCTGGTTGAGGGATATGCCGATGTCATATCCATGTTCCAAAGCGGAGTGGAGAACGTAGTTGCATCAAGCGGCACATCACTCACCCCCGGACAGATACGCCTTATACACCGTTTCACCAATAACATCACGGTCCTTTATGACGGCGATAAGGCCGGCATCAAGGCTTCTCTGCGAGGCATTGACATGCTGCTGGCTGAGGGCATGAACGTAAAGGTACTGTTGCTGCCTGACGGTGAGGACCCCGACAGCTTTGCCCAGGGCCGAGGAGCCACCGCGTTCCAGCAATACATTGACACCCACCAGGTGGATTTCATCCGTTTCAAGGTGAACCTGCTCATGGAGGATGCCGCCGATGACCCCTACAGCCGCAGCGAGCTTATCAAGAGCATAACGCAGAGCATATCGGTCATACAGGATCCTATAGTGCGTTCAGTCTATATCACTGAGTGCAGCCAGATTATGAAGATTGATGAGCGCCTGCTCATTAACGACGTGAACCGCCGCCAGCGCGAGCAGGCTCAGGCCGCTCCGCAACCGCGTCAGGAAGGAACTGCCGATAACACTCAGTCTGCCGATTCCGCTCCTGAAAACAGCAATGACCAGAGCGCTGAAACAGACACGGAAAACCCCCAATCCACCGATGAAAAGGCTCCGGAACCCTCCATTTCTGCGGAGGATAAGCTGCGCCAGGAAATACGCGCACTCAAGCGTGATGGTCTGGGTCCCATGATGGATAAGGAACGTTTGCTTTCACAGCTCATTGTAAGATATGGTGGCCGCGTAATGTGTACATTCCAGAATGATGAAGGTCAGGATCAGGAGATGACTGTGGGGCAGTTCATTGTAGGCTCACTCCAGAATGACTCTCTGGAGTTCCGTCATCCGGTTTACAAACGATTCGTGGAGATTATGGCTGACCATCTTGAGGATAAGGATTTCAACAGCCAGAAGTTCTTCATGTCACATCCGGAGAACTTTGTGAGCCTTACCGCTGCCAGTCTCATGGAGGAGCGTTACCAGTTGAGCAAACTATTCAAAGACGACATGCCCACCGAGGATGTGGGCCACCTCTTCAAACTGACCCGCCACATCATGGCCGACTACCAAATGGAGGTTGTCCGCCTGGAAATCAAGAAAATAGAAAAAGAGATTCAAGAGGCCTCAACCGATAATTTTGCAGAACTTCAAATCCGCTATCAGCAGCTCCTCCAAGCCCGTTCAGAGCTTTCAAGAACTCTCGGAGAGAGAGTAGTAAATCTGTAAGACTTACTTGCGGGGAGCGATCAGATTCATGAACTCCTCGCGGGTCTTGGCGCGGTTGAAAGCGCCGGTGAAATCGGATGTAGTCGTTACGGAGTTCTGTTTCTCCACACCGCGCATCTGCATGCACATGTGGCTGGCCTCTATTACAACCATAACCCCAAGAGGCTGAAGGGTATTCTGAATGCATTCCTTGATTTGTGAGGTCATGCGCTCCTGAACCTGGAGACGGCGCGCAAAAGCATCGACCACACGGGCTATCTTGCTCAGCCCTGTAATGTAACCGTTGGGAATATATGCCACATGAGCCTTGCCGTAGAACGGCAGCATGTGGTGCTCACACAGTGAGTAAAAGTCAATATCCTTTACTATGACCATCTGACTGTAATCCTCCTTGAACATAGCTGATTTGAGGATGGCGGCAGGGTCAATCTCATAGCCGCTGGTAAAATCCAGCAGAGTCTTGGCCACACGCAAGGGAGTACGGACAAGACCTTCACGGCCTGCATCCGGCTCAATTATCTTTAAGATCTCCTCATAGTGTTTCTTAAGAGCAAGAAACTTCTCTGACTCCTCATCGCTATACGGTATCAGACTGCTCATAGTTCAATTAATATCTCCTGGTTACGTAAAATGATTATGCCCTTGTAAGGCGTTTCTTTTTTAAGTTTGCGCATAACCTCATAGGCCTCCTCATAATAGAGGAAATCACCTACAGTGCAGAGCCAGCGCGGTGATTTGAATCCTGTATAAACAGGCAGATCAGGATAGTTGGCGCGCAGGTAGCGGTCCACCTCATTGGCCTTCTCTTTTGAGGCGCGGGTATTGTTGCCCGCAAACACCTGGATACGATATCCTGATGCCTTGATCTTTGTTCCTGACTCAGCCTCAGATACGACACCTATCAGGTTGTCCAGACGGGTATCCCTCTCGATACGTATCTTGCCCTTGCCGGGAACATCCCTCTCCAGCTCCTGGACCAGCGTAGTCTGTGCGCTGGCCAGAGCCGTAAAGAGAAGCAGGAATAATGTAAATCCTGTCTTTTTCATTTTAAAATTACTTTTTCCAAGCGTCGATGATGCCCTTGAAGTCAGCAACCTTCAGAGAAGCGCCACCGATAAGACCACCGTCAATGTCGGGCTTTGCAAAAAGCTCAGCAGCATTTGAAGGCTTGCATGAGCCACCGTAAAGGATAGAGGTATCCTCAGCAATCTGCTTGCCGTACTTGTCAGCGATGACAGAACGGATATAAGCGTGAATCTCCTCAGCCTGATCGGCAGTAGCGGTCTTACCGGTACCGATAGCCCAGATAGGCTCGTAAGCGATGGTGATGTTCTTGAACTCATCGGCAGAGAGATTGAATACTGAACCCTCAAGCTCAGCCTTTACAATCTGGTTCTGAATACCCTTCTCGCGCTCATCAAGTGACTCACCGATGCAGAAAATAACCTTCAGACCGTTGGCAAGAGCCAGCAGCACCTTCTCCTTGAGGATCTCATAAGTCTCGTGATAGTACTCACGACGCTCTGAGTGACCCAGGATTACATACTCAGCACCTGTTGACTTAACCATAGCGGCTGATACCTCACCGGTATAAGCACCTGATTCCTTGTCTGCGCAGTTCTCGGCAGAAAGACCGATAACCTTGTGGTCAATGATATCAGAAATCTTGGCAAGATGAATGAACGGTGTACCTATAACCACGTCACAATTGGGTTTGTCAGCAGCCAACACCTGATTCAGCTCTTCAGCAAGAGCAATACCTTCCTGGAGAGTCTTGTTCATCTTCCAGTTTCCGGCAACAATTTTCTTTCTCATTTCAAACAGTATTAAAAGTGTTATTGAATTAATTCCTTAAGTCCATCTATCAGCAGTATGAGCAGGATGGGTGCTGCAAACAGCAGCAGCACTGCCCACGGGGTACGCATCGGATCCGGATCGGGGATACGGCCTACCGGTATCTCATCAAGCGGAGCTGAAAGCTGCGCATCAGACGGGATATTGTCATCACTCCATTTGTTTATAAGAACACCATCCTTTATAAGCATAAGTCCCGGATTGGAACGAACCATTGTCTGTAATGGTATTTCATCACAGAACATAAAACGTATCTCTGCTCCGGCGTTCTCTGTCCACTGCATCACGGCATCGTTTCCTGATGAGGTCAGGCCTATCAGAGGATAGCCCCAATGCTCACAATAGTCAAAAACATCATCTATCAGGTCCAGATTATCCTCACTGGCATCTTCCACATGAGGTGAAACAAGCAGGAACGTATAACCGGGATTACCCAGTATTTCAGCGGTAAAGTCATTCATGTCATCATCCATGATGCTGAAATCATGCATAAGCATATTCCTGTTTTCCAGAATCTCCTGACGCAGGTTGGTTCCTATCTTGTAAGGTCTGAAATCAAGCACCGGGAGCCCCGTCACATTACCCACCATAAACCTGACGGATATTGCCACCATGAAAACGGTTACTATCCATTGTCTCTTGACATTCATGAACGGAACTATCAGTTTGCGCTTTATAAACACAAAGACAGCCAGCGCAAACAGAAATACGTTCTTTATGAAAGTCTGCCAGTTGGTAAGTATCACGGCATCGCCAAAACAACCGCAATCCTCAACCGGATTTTCTATAGCCAGATAAAGAGTAAACGGAGTGAACACTGCCATGATCAGAAGTGCCAGGAAAGAGGAACCTTTGGCAAATGCACCCACTACCAGATATGAACCTATCAGTATCTCGATACCTATCAGGATGCAGGCCAGGATAAGAAGTGTTGAGTCAATTATCACCCCACCCATACCAAAAGCATAAAGGTAATCTGAGAACTTGATCTGCGTTCCCATGGGATCTATGGCTTTGACTACACCAGAGAACATGAATGTCAGACCAAGCACAATCCGGCAGAAATTTACCAATACCTTGACAGGCATATCGCTTTTTTTGACTTCAGTTCTCTTCATTTTTTACTCCTCTGTCTTTTCCAGAACTATCTTGATAAGCCCGAACACAGCGTAATTGATCATGTCCATATAGTTGGCGTCAATGCCTTCAGACACCACAGTCTTGCCGTCATGACTCTCAATCTCCTTTGTACGGTTAATCTTTGTCAGGATAAGGTCTGTGTATGATGAAGTGCGCATGCCGCGCCATGCCTCGTCATAGTCATGATTCTTCTTTTTCATCAGCTCCAGAGCCGCGGTCGAGTACTTGTCATACTCCCTGATGGCCCATTCCGTATCCTTATCGACAGTATCACTGAACCCGTGTTCCAACTGAATCAAGGCTATAATGCCGTAGTTCACGATACCTATCAGTTCTGAACGTATACCCTCATCTATCAGAGAAACACCCTTTGTCTCAATGCTGCGGATGCGCTTGGCCTTGATGAAAATCTGGTCAGTAAGTGATTCGGGACGCATGATGCGCCACGATGCACCATAATCCTGTAGTTTCTTTACATACAGGGACCGGCACATCGCTATAACCTCCTCAAACTGCCTGTTGGTATCAGGCTTTGAAGTCATCTCTTCCTGTTTGCACATATCACTCATATATCAATTCACCCTCAATGTCTGCCCTATTTTGAGAACAGCATTCCTTGAGATGCCGTTCAGTTTGCAAATATTGGCTATTGAGGTTTCATGTTTTGCTGCTATACCGCTCAGAGTATCCCCGCTCTTTACCTTGTAATAGACCTCACGGGTGTTCTTCTGAAAGACGTAATAATCTGTTGTGGCCTGCTGGTTAGGGAAATCAAACAGATAGGCGGGATTTATGGCATTACCCAAAATCCTGGTCTCAAAATGCAGATGTGATCCTGTAGAACGACCGGTATTGCCGCCCAAGCCTATTGGATCACCTGCATGAACTATATCATTCTCTTCAACAAGTTTCTTTGAAAGATGCCCGTAAACCGTCTCCAGACCATTGGGATGGCGTAAAACCAGAAAATGTCCGTAGCCACGACGCTCATAACGTGATATGCGCACTTTACCGTCAAAAGCCGCACGGATGGTATCACCTACCTTTACCTTGACATCAAGCCCCATATGTGACCTGCCTCTGCGCGGACGGTAACCGAACTTATCGGTAATACGGGTACTGTCAGTAGGCATGCAGTATCCTTTCATGGAGATGATTACTGAATCAGGCATAACCGCATCAGCATAGTTATGGATGTTCTCATTGCTCCACTCAGGATAAAGGAAAGATGCGGGATTGTCCAGATCCACAGCCAGTCCCGGTGAAAGATGTGCCGGAATGAATATCTGCGCCATGGGCTGGACGGGGACAACGCGCGCCGGTATCACATCCTGGGCAAAGCCGTTCACTACCCCCAAAAAGGCAGACAGCATAAGGACCATAATACCGCGAACTTGTCTCATTTACATCTTTTTATTTTCAGAGTGCGAAATTACACATTTATCATGAAATTGAGGACCAGTCAAACTGACTTTTCTTAAGACGGCGCAGCACCCTGCCCAGAAGAGTATTCTCGGGGCGTGATAGTTCAGGATCATCGGCCACAATCTGTTTGGCTATCTCACGCACATGCTCTATGAGCGCTCCGTCACGTGCCAGGTTGGCAATCTTGAGGTCAAATGCAATTCCGCTCTGCTGCGTACCCTCCAAATCACCGGGTCCGCGGAGTTTGAGGTCAGCCTCAGCTATCTCAAAGCCGTCACAGGTGGCGGTCATTATCTCTATGCGCTTACGGGTATCTTCCGACAGCTGATACGGAGTGATAAGCATGCAGTAGGACTGGTCGGCACCACGGCCCACACGCCCACGCAATTGGTGCAGTTGTGACAGCCCGAAACGGTTAGCGTTTTCTATCACCATAATACTTGCATTAGGCACATCAACACCAACCTCTATCACGGTTGTGGCCACCATTATCTGCGTCTCATTATTCTTGAAACGCTGCATCTCTGCATCCTTCTCAGCCGGTTTCATACGGCCGTGAACCTTGCTCACACCGTAGCCGGCAAATCTCTCACACACGGCAAGATAGCCCGCCTCCAGGTTCTTGAGGTCAATCTTTTCACTCTCCTCTATGAGCGGATAAACTATGTAAGCCTGGCGGCCTTTCTTGAGCTCACGGTCCAGGAATGCATATACTGACTTGTGGTTGCCGTCATAGTAATGTTCTGTCTGTATGGGCTTGCGTCCCGGCGGCAATTCATCAATGATTGAAACATCCAGGTCACCGTACAGGGTCATGGCCAGCGTTCTGGGTATGGGCGTGGCCGTCATTACAAGTACATGCGGCGGCATATTGCTCTTGGTCCAGAGCCTGGCTCTCTGTGCCACACCAAAACGGTGCTGCTCATCAATAACCACAAATCCCAGACGGTTGAACTCAACGGGATCCTCCAGTACGGCATGAGTGCTCACCAATATGTTCACACTGCCGTCTTTGAGCCCTTTGAGTATTGCCTCACGGCGTTTACCCTTTATGCTGCCCGTAAGCAGCTCCGCACGCAGTCCCAATCCGTCGATGAAACGGCATATATTTGCAAAATGCTGCTCTGAAAGGATCTCAGTGGGAGCCATTATACAAGCCTGATATCCGTTGTCAATGGCAATGAGCATAGTCATAAGCGCCACCATGGTCTTGCCGCTGCCCACATCGCCCTGCAGCAGGCGGTTCATCTGCCGGCCGCTGCCCATATCCATACGTATCTCACGTATAACACGTTTCTGGGCTCCGGTAAGGCTAAATGGGAGCTTGGTATTGTAGAATGTATTGAATTTTTCACCTACCTTGGCAAACACATATCCTTTGAAACGACGCTGACGGTCACTTGCATAACGCGCCAGATTGAGCTGCACATAGAACAGCTCTTCAAACTTAAGACGCAGCTGTGCCAGACGCAGTTCAAGCGGAGTATGCGGATTATGTATCACCTTAAGGGCATCAGTAAGCCCCATAAGATGCTCTTTGTCACGGAGCCAGTCAGGTAGAGTCTCCGGCAGAGGCTCTACAATCAGAGTCATCAGATTGGCCACCAGCTTGCGTATGGCGGTAGAGTTGAGCCCCGCCTTTTTCATACGCTCAGTGGTGTTGTAGTATGGCTGCATTCCCATCTCAGTGAGATTCAGGTTTGCCTCCAGATCTATCTCAGGATGCGCCACATTTACCCTGCCCCCAAATATGGTAGGCTTGCCGAACACCACATATTCCACTCCGGGACGGTAACGGTCAAGAGTGTATTTGATTCCGCTGAACCATACCAGGTCAGCCACGCCGGTTCCATCGCTGAAATGGGCTACCAGACGCTGACGCCGGCCCTCACCTATCTGCTCAAAGCTTAGTATCTTACCTTTGAGCTGGATATAGGGCATGGTGCCGTCCACCTCCCTTATCTGGAAGATGCGGCTGCGGTCAATGTATTTGTAAGGAAAAAAATAAAGCAGATCCTGGAGCGTGCTTATCTGGAGCTCGCTTTTAAGGAGAGCTGCCCTTGCCGGACCTACGCCGGGCAGATACTTGACGTCACGCTGATCAAGATCAAGCATCAGGCGCGGCCGAACATCATCTTGTCACAAACCGAGGCTGTAACCTCGTCTCCGCGAAGCAGGCTGATTATAGCCTTTGCAAACTCTACAGCAGCGGCGGGACCGCATGCGGTAATAAGATTTCCGTCCTTCTCAACGAATGTCTCCTTGCAATCAGCACCTTTAAGCATTCCCTCACAACCGGGATAGCAGGTAGCCTTACGGCCTTGCAACAGACCGTGCTTGCCCAATACCGTGGGAGCGGCACATATGGCGCCAACAGGTAGGTTCTTGGCAAAGGCCTCACGCAGCAGAGCCTCCAGACCTTTGTGCTTGCCCAGATTGGTTGAGCCCGGCTGTCCGCCGGGTAGTATCAGCATCTCCGCATCACTGAAATCAGTGTTCTCAAACAGGTCATCAGCCTCCAACGGAATACCTTGAGAACTCTTTACAAGGAACTCATCGGATATGGAAATAGTGTTCACCTCAATTCCTGCACGGATGAGCATATCCAATGGAGTTATTGTTTCTATGGCTTCAAAGCCTTCGGCCAGAAAAATGTATACCATGTTTATTTAAACTGGGATTTAAATCTTCTTGAAGTAATATGTAATTGTACCACTTTGGTTATTTAATCCATCAATACGATTGAATTTTGCTTTCTTTGCAGCTTCTATTGCTATACTTCTCAATTTGGGATCAGTAGTATTTGTACGACTAAGATTAATATTTGTCCCTATAACGTCTCCCTCAGGAGATACCGTAATTACAACTACTACACGACCTTCTTCTTGTATTCCCTCATATAAAGGCTTAGGCAAATCACCTAACAAATTACGTCCATTAAGATCCCATGAACCTATTCCACCTGAACTTGTAGTTTTACCCTGAGTGCTATTGCCTTGAAGTGAACCGGGATTACCCTGATTATCGGTGTTGTTATCAGTCTCAGAGGTTGACTGCATTGTGCTGCTGCGATTAAATGCGTTCGTCGTAAAATTGTTGACTCTCTCTTGAGCCAGACGTTCCTGCTCAGCTTGGATTTCCTCAGGTGTGGGTTGATTGACAGTCTCTGCTGGGGTCACAGGTTTCTCTTTCTCCCCACTTTCTATTGCAACCGTTTCTTCCAGATTCTGTGTTATGGCAGGCTCTGCCTGAGGTGCCACCGGTACCGGAACAGAAGCGGGTGCAGGAGCAGGCATTGAGTTGACCTCAGTGAACTCATAGTCAGTATCCAGATTGCCAAGATTGCCCAGCATTACCGGCACACCGCTCTCAGCCTGCACGAACGGTTTATTGAGATGCAGCAACAGGAGCAAGCCCACCACTGCAGCATGCAGGAGCAGAGTCCATAAAAGAGAGAATATATTGAAATCCTTCCTTTTCATCGGGTTTTATTTGCGGTCAGGACGACGTGTAGCCAGCACTACCTTGAACTGGTTCTCATTTGCTATGTTGAGCACCTTTACAATCTCCTTATAGGGTACGGACTCATCGGCATAAAGAGCCACATACATATCAGGTTCCTTCTTTGAGCACTCAATCAGGAAATCTGTAAGCTCATTGAACAATATGGGCATCTCATCATCATTGCCGAATGCCGTGTAGTAATTCAGGTCACGGTCTATGATAACACGGGTCAGGGGCTTGGCCGATGTCTGCTGCGAGCTCTGCGGCAACAGCACCTTGATGGCGTTAGGACTGACCATCGTAGATGTTATCATAAAGAATATCAGCAGCAGGAATATGATGTCAGTCATGGACGACATACTGAACTGCGGCGATACCTTATTGCGTCTCTTTAGCATATCACTTCTCCAGATTTACGGTGAAATCCTGAATAAAGGACTCCATCTCGTTAGCTATACTGTCCACACGAGCCACCAGGTAGTTGTATGCAAACAGCGCGATGATACCTACAATCAGACCACCAACGGTGGTGATCATAGCCTCATATATACCGCTTGACAGCAGTGACACGTCAATATTGTTTCCTGCATTTGACATCTCCCAGAAGGCGCGTACCATACCGATAACCGTGCCAAGGAAACCAATCATAGGAGCGGCGCTGGCGATGGTTGAGAGGCCCTTGAGTCCCTTCTCCAGGTTGGCAATCTCAACATTGGCGGCGTTCTCCATTCCCATCTGTATATCCTTGCTGTCACGACCCGCCAGTCCTATACCCTTCTCTACTATGCGACTCTGCGGCGTACCGGTGGCCTGGCAGAATATCTGCGCTGACTTGTTCTCACCGTTCTTCATATAGTCATTGATGCGTTCCATAAAGTGGGGATCCTTAATGGATGCCTTACGATATACGGCTATACGGTTAAAGAAAATGTAGAAACAGATGATAGAGAGGAGCAGAAGGACTATCATGATCCATCCGCCTTTCATTGCCATTTCAAGAAGATTCATCTTGTCAGTAGTCTCCTCAGCCAGCGCTACTACAGTCTGGCTCTGTGCCACTGTATCGCCTAATGTCTGTGCAAGTGTTGATTGTAAGAACATATTCAGATAATGCATTTTTTGTATTCACTAATTGTTTTTTCAAGTCCCAGGTATAGGGCATCACACACCAAAGCATGCCCTATCGATACCTCATCCAGCCATGGAATCTGCTCCTTGAGGTACTTGAGGTTAATAAGGCTCAGGTCATGACCTGCGTTCAGACCCATGCCGCACTCCCTGGCCTTGCGGGCAGCCTCCACAAAAGGTTTGACTGCTATTTCAGGCCCAAGTTTAATGTAATTGTCCGCATAGGGTTCAGTGTAAAGCTCCACACGGTCAGCTCCGGCCTTGGCAGCCAATTCCACCATACGGATATCGGCATCAACAAAAACTGATGCACGTATGCTGTTTCGTTTGAGTTCGCTTATTATATCCACCAGAAAATCCTGGTAGTTCAGTGTATTCCAACCGTGGTTTGAGGTTACCTGCTCAGGTGAATCAGGCACCAGCGTTACCTGCGCGGGCTTGATCTTGATTACCAACTCCATGAAATCAGGAGCAGGATATCCTTCAATATTGAATTCAGTGGTAAGCACCTCCTTGAGGTCATAAACATCCTGACGCTTAATGTGTCTTTCATCCGGACGGGGGTGCACGGTGATGCCGTCTGCCCCGAACTTCTCGCAGTCAAGAGCCGTCTTGACCACATCGGGATTGTTACCTCCGCGGGCATTGCGCAGGGTGGCTATCTTATTGATATTTACACTTAATCTGGTCATAAGTCCTCTCACTTGAATAAAATGAACTATCTTTGCCGGGAGCAGAATTATTTACATGCTCCAATCAGCAAAGATAGAAATAAATCCGCTCACCTTTTATTAAAAAGAGATAAAACGTATGCGATTCGCAATATTCGGAAACCCGTCAGCTGACAAGTTCTGCGGCCATGAGCAGCAGTTCTTCAACCTGTTGCGCTCACTTGGTGACGAGATATCAATTGACAGCCGTTACCATGAGTTCCTTACCCGCAAGATGGGGCTTGACATTCCCTATGACAGCCTCTTTGAGGGCACAGATTTTACTGCCGATGCAGTTATCAGCATAGGCGGCGACGGCACGTTCCTGCGCACCGCTACCCGTGTGGGCAGCAAAGGCATACCTATGGTGGGTATCAACACCGGCCGACTGGGCTTCTTGGCCGATATTACCTGCTCCCGTATGGAAGATGCCATACGCCTTATCCTGGACGGCAAGTACACACTCGAAAAGCGCAACCTGCTCCAGATAAGCATGGACGGCCTGCCTTTGGGCCACACCCCCTATGCGCTGAATGACATAGCCATACTTAAACATGATATCTCATCAATGATTCAGGTTGCCACCAGCGTAGGCGGCACCCCCATGATAACCTATCAGGCCGACGGTCTGGTTGTAGCTACACCTACCGGCTCCACCGCCTACTCCCTGAGCGTGGGCGGCCCCATCATAGCTCCCGGCACCAACGTGATTTGCCTTACCCCCGTTGCTCCGCACAGCCTCACCATGCGCCCGCTGGTACTATCGGCCGATCAGACCATACGCCTGGACGTAGCCAGCCGCAGCCATAGCTTCCTGGTATCAATAGACGGCAACAGCTTTAGCTGCCCTGAGCATACCGCAATAGAAATAAGCCGCGCCCCCTTCCAGATAAGCGTAATCAAGCCCGACGGCGGCGACTTCTTCAACACCCTTCGCGAAAAAATGCTCTGGGGTACTGACTCCCGCAAATAAACACACCAAAGTGATACCAAAGGGGACAGACCCCAATGGTATCACTTTGGTGCTGTTTATCAATAGCTAAGGTTGAAGTTTACGGGAATGGTATATTTTACACGAACCGGCGATCCACGCTGTATGCCGGGCTTCCATTTAGGCATATTGGATATTACTCTAATAGCCTCCTGGTCAAGCAACGGGTGTACGCTCTTTACAATCTCAGGATTTATTATCGTGCCATCCTTGTTTACCACGAATGAGACTATTACACGCCCCTCGACATTCCTCTTACGGCATTCTTCCGGATATTTTATATTGAGCTTTAAATAATTAAGTAAAGCTTGAGTTCCACCCGGGAATTCCGGTTGATCTTCTACCGCCTGAAATACGGGGTCCTCTTCTTCAACGCGTTCAAGAACCGGTCTGATACTACATGCAAGATCTCTTAAAAAATCCTCCACCAATAATCCCACCTTGGTTGTCATCAGAGTAGTGATCATACGCTCGTCACCATCGGCCGAAGAACGTCCTTTTGAAAGGTAGATGCCTAAACCATCAGCTGTAAGATCTTTATCTACCGACAAAATACCACAAATGGGTAGAAAAATTTCATTGCCATTTTTATTACTAACCAGACGAACTCCCATAACGCCATTTAGTGATGTATAATCAAAACTACTTTCATTTATCAGCTCCAGGAATTCATATCTCGTGGGCATACGCCAATTGCCGCCTAACGTTTTGCTGGCAGCGTCATCTTCTGGGTCCAAATATTTTTTCTTGTCTTTGGGAGTGTACTTTGTATAAGTAAAGGGTAATAGATTGTTTTCATTATTCATGAACTCATTCACATCCATAGGAACACTATGGTCTTGTCTGTTTTCTATTGATTTAACATCATCCAATGTTACGGGAGTGTTTCGGCCCCATAAATAATAATTCCCTTTGTCAGACGCATTTTTAGCTCCCAAATTACGGTCTCCCCATAAAACAGAAAGTCCCATATCAACAGCCTCAATCTCCTGGGCCGATGCCCTGTCATTAATTGCGCCAATACAAATGACTGCGAGAATTAAGACGGCTAACGCTTTTCTCATATTCAAATATCTTTATAGTCCCGATTGCAAACATAAGCTTTTTTAGCGAGATTTCATCAAAAGTGATACCAAAGGGGACGACCCCAATGGCCTTTTTTTTCAAAAATGGTGCCATTGGTGCCTGTCCCCTTTGGTATCACTTTTAGCACAATGAGGAAAAAACTACGGGCAGACGGGACGGACAGGAAGCCCCCAACTACGGTCGTAGCCGCTCGTTTCGTGATAGTCCGAACCGAAACAGAAGCCGTACGCGCCGAACGGGAGCGACGTACTGAGCGAACTGGTCCAGTAGAAGCCCAAGCAAACGTTGAAGCTAGTACCGTCGTAACACCCAGCAGCAGGCAGGAATATGGAAGCGCCCTCGTGACCAGTTATTTTACTTGTTACCAAGTAACCGTTTACACCATTCTGAGCAGTTCTTGTCCAGGTGCAGTTGTCACTGTTAAGTAATTCATCTATTTCAGCCTTCGTAGGTATCCGCCAGCTTCCACCCCAACTAACGTGGGCAGCGTCATCTTTCAGATCAAGTGTAGTCTTTGTGTCAGTGAAGCCGTTATTGCCATAACTGCTTTTGTTGCAGTATTTGGTCATAGTAGAACTCGAGCCATTGCAGTACTTATAGTTAGACCAACTGTAACCAGATTTCATATCCACCTCTCCCCAGGCAAAATAATGGCCATAGCCCTCGGGTGTTGAAGCTCCCAAATTGAAAGAAGCCCATTTAACGCTTAGACCTAGATCTATCGCTTCGGCTATTAGCATCTCTGATTTGAAAGATTTCTTTTCACCGTGATTTTCTATTCCTAATAAATTAAAGAAAGTTCGATAATAGCAAGTGGTTTCATTCCCATATGGTGTCATTATGCATACAACCGAATCGTTATCCATATTATCTGCAGACCTATCAGGATAAAGCTGTATCGTTGACTCCTTATCAAAATTTTCAGAATTAGAATATTCAATGCCATAATAGCCATAAGGATAGTAACTACTTAAGGCATTAACAATCTCACCCTTATCCTTTACTAGACCTTTCAACGTCACGCTGCCATCATCATTCAGCACAGCTTCTAAAGTAGTTACATCAGGTGCTGTCCACTCAAACGTGAAAGACTTAGCTTCAGTAATAAAGCTGCGACTGGTTGACGCAGTAGGCCCTGTAATAGTATTTCTTGCCATGTTGAAAGCCCGATGCAGTTATTGAGTAAGGTTGCTCCGTGTATTTCGTGCCCACTTTCCGAAAAGTTGAATTCTCATCGCTGAAGGATTCATCTGTAGAATATTCCATTCCATACACAAAGTCATAAGACACAACTTCAAACCCACTTATGCTACCAGATAAAGTAACAACGCCAAATGTACCTTTTTCGGGATCAAGGGTAGATACTTTTGGTCCAGATTCTTTAACCTCCTCTTTTTCATTATCACAAGACAGTGTGCCCAATACAACAAGAGCCACAAGCGGTAAAAATGATATTGTCCTTCTCATAATTGATTGTGATTTATATCACAAAGATATGTTTTTATTTCAAAAGGTGTTCATCTGCACTGAGCCGGGAGATTGAGGAGAGGGGGTGAGTGTATTTTGCGGAGGGCGTTAAACATAAGACACCGGAGATGCCGTTAAAAACATCACGGTGTCTGACGACCGTTAGGCCCCGAAGGGGACTAAAAGGGAGGAGATTGATGTTTAGGAATCTAGAGGCGTCTGGGGTAGCCCGGAGCAGCATACACTCACCCCCTCTCCTCAACCCTCCGGCGGGGTAAGAAACTTAACGAATTACTTTGCTATAGCTCTCCAGGAAGCGGTCTGCATCCTGTTTGGTAATGCAGAGCGGGGGGAGAAGGCGAATTACGTTGGTGCCGCTTACTCCGGTGAAGATGTGCTCCTCGAAAAGGAGACGCTGGCGGATCTCCTTGATGGGCTGCTCAAACTCCATGCCAATCATGAGGCCGCGACCGCGAACCTCCTTGGGTCCCGGAATCTGCTTGAGTTGCTCCAGCAAGTAACTACCCACGGTAGCTGCGTTCTCTACCAGGTGCTCCTTCTCAATCACGTCAAGCACGGCCATTGCAGCGGCGCAAGCCAGATGGTTGCCACCGAATGTTGTGCCCAGCTGGCCTATAACGGGCTGGAACATGGGGCTGATAAGCAACGCTCCACAGGGCAGACCGTTAGCGATACCCTTGGCTACGGTAATCAAATCCGGTTTGATGCCGTTATACTGGTGGGCAAAGAACTTGCCGCTACGGCCGTAACCGCTCTGGATCTCATCCAGAATCATTACGGTGCCGTTCTTGGTGCAAGCCTCACGCAGTCCCTGCATATACTCATCGGTAGGAACCTGAATTCCACCTACACCTTGTATGCCTTCAATAATAAGAGCTGCAACATCACCCTTGGCAAGCTCTGCCTTTGCAGCATCAAGATCTCCCCAAGGCAAATAGGTAACATGGCCGCATGCGTTTATAGGAGCTATTATCTTAGGATTATCAGTTACCTCAACAGCCAATGATGTACGGCCGTGGAATGCTTTCTTGAGTGAGAGTACGCGGCTGCGGCCGGTGTGGAATGATGCCAGTTTCAGTGCGTTCTCATTAGCCTCGGCACCGCTGTTTATCATGAACAGGCTGTAATCCTCATAGCCTGATATACGGCCCAGATGCTCGGCAAACTGCTCCTGCAGACTGTTAATCACGGAATTTGAGTAGAAGCCCAGCGTAGCCACCTGACGGCTCACTGCCTCTACATAATGGGGATGAGCATGGCCGATGCTGATTACAGCATGTCCGCCGTAAAGGTCCAGATATTCCTGACCTTTCTCATCCCAAACTTTCTGGCCCTGTCCCTTAACTATATTGACCGGAAACAGGCTATATACTGGAAACAAGTTCATTTATACTTTGGCTTTAGCGTTAGCTTTGGCTGCCATGCGGTGCGTGACTTTCAAAAGCCAACGCCAACGTTTATATTAGAAACCCGAAGACTTGAGGATCAAACCTGTGGTCTCCTTCAAATTGAACAATAGGTTCATATTATGCACTGCTGTACCGCTGGCACCTTTAAGAAGGTTATCTATGCAAGAAACTATGAGTAGCTTATCACCATGTTTCTCCAGATGCAGCAGGCACTTGTTGGTGTTAACCACCTGCTTCAAGTCTATCTGCTCATCAACCACATGCACAAAAGAATCCTCAGCATAATACTCGCGGTAAATGCGGTACAACTCCTCAATGTCTACAGCATTCTTAACTACAGCTGTCGCAAAAATACCACGGGCAAAGTCACCACGATAAGGGATAAAATTGATATCGGAATTAAAGCTGCTCTGCAAATGCTTGACAGACTGGATTATCTCTGGCAAATGCTGATGAGTGAACGGCTTGTATATGCTTATGTTGTTGTTACGCCAACTGAAGTGGGTTGTGGCACCGGGCTTGACACCTGCACCTGTGCTGCCGGTTATGGCATTCACATAAATGTCATCATTCAGCATCAGGTTGCGGGCAAGCGGGAGCAACGCCAGCTGTATGGCTGTTGCAAAACAGCCGGGGTTGGCCACATACTGGCTCTTGCAGATGGCACGGCGGTTAAGCTCGGGCAAACCGTAGATGAACGGATTGTCCTCTGCCTCCAGGCGGTAATCCATAGAGAGGTCTATCACCTTAAGGCCCTCAGGCAGGGTATTGGCCTCCATGAACTTACGGGTATCACCATGGGCGGTGCAAAAGAACAGCACATCAATAGTATCAAGAGGCAGCTGATCTGTGAAAGTCATATCGGTCTCACCTATCAGGCCCTCATGTACTGCGCTCAGCTTATTGCCTGCATTGCTGGTACTGTTTACAAACACGATCTCTGCATCGGGGTGTCCCAGCAGGATACGTATCAGTTCACCGGCAGTGTAACCTGCACCTCCTATTATTCCAACTTTAATCATATCTTATCTTTCCTCATCCGGGTGCACGCTGTAGTATGCGCGCAACGGAGTTGATGTAATCTTAATGAATCCCTTGGCATCATCGGCAGTCCAGGCCTTGGCGCCCTCACCGTACTCACCCAGCTTGTTGTGTACCAGGTCATCAGGGGTATCGCAACCTACAGTCTGGAAGCTGTAGGGACGGAGCTCCAGAGTTACGGTACCGTTCACGTTACGCTGTGAGCTGGTAAGCATTGCTTCTATATCAGGCATTACGGGCTCCAGATACTGACTCTCATGCAGGAACATTCCATACCAGTTTGATACCTGATCCTTCCAGTACTGCTGCCACTTGGACAGGGTGTACTTCTCCAAGAAACGGTGTGCACCGATGATAAGCATCGGGGCGGCAGCCTCAAAGCCCACGCGGCCCTTGATGCCGATGATGGTGTCACCTACGTGGCAGTCACGGCCTATGGCGTATGCGGCACCTATCTTCTCAACCTCCTGGATAGCCTTGATACGGTCTGTGAACTTCTTGCCGTTAACGGCTACCAGTTCACCCTTCTCAAAGCCCAGGCTCAGAATCTCTGAACCCTGCTTGGTGGGGTGCTTAAGATAAGCGCTCTCAGGCAGGCCCTGCTTGCTGTCCAGAATCTCACCGCCGCAGATTGACGTACCCCAGATACCCACGTTGTATGAGTACTTGAGCTTGGCAAAATCAGCGCTGAAACCGTTTGCGTTCAGGTAATCAATCTCCTCCTTGCGGCTCAGGTTGCGGTCACGGGTCAGTGTGATTATCTCAACACCGGGAGCCTTAACCAGGAATGTCATATCAAAACGGATCTGGTCATTGCCGGCACCTGTTGAACCGTGTGCTATTGCATCGGCACCTATCTCATTGGCGTACTTGGCTATAGCCAGAGCCTGGAAAATACGCTCTGATGATACTGATATGGGATAGCAGTTGTTACGCAGAACATTGCCGTAAACCATATACTTGAGTGACTTTTCATAATACTCCTGGGTAACATCAAGTGTAACGTACTTTACAGCACCCAGCTTATAGGCGTTCTCCTCATTCTTCTTAAGTTGCTCAGGGCTGAATCCGCCGGTGTTTGCACAAGCGGCATAAACCTCATAACCCATCTCCTTGGTCAGATACATTACATTGTAACTTGTATCCAATCCACCTGAAAAAGCAACTACAACCTTCTTCTTAGCCATATTATTGTTCTATTGATTCAATCTTCTTAATTCTTTCCATAACCTCAGGTGATATCTTGGCAGGCAGATACTCCTCCGGATCATAAAGCATACCGGTGCAGATGCAATACTTGCGGCCGGTACGATGCAGAATATCCACATTCACACAGCCCTCACAGCCTTTCCAGAAAGCCTCATCCTGAGTAAGGTCAGCAAATGTAACCGGCTTGTAACCCAGCTGGGTGTTCATGGCCATTACCGCAGCACCACTTGTCAACGAGAATATTTTGGCGTGCGGCCAGCGTGTGCGGGCCAGCGTAAAGGTCATGTCCTTGATACGCTTGGCAAGTCCTCTGCCACGGTAATCGGGATGAACGATCAGACCCGATGTGGTCACATACTTCTTGTCCTGCCAGGTCTCAATGTAACTGAAACCTGCAAATTTATCACCATCCAGCGCAATGACCGCCTTGGCCTCGCGCATCTTTTTTACAATGTATTCGTGAGTACGTTTTGCTATTCCTGTACCACGCACTTTAGCGGCATCAGATATGGTTTGCAGAATGGTATCGACGTATTTCTCGTGTGACTCATCTGCCACCACCACATCAATTTCGTTTTCCATTTTTCCTCAAAAACTATTTTATAAGGATATGATAATAGGTTCCAACAGTCGTTTTATCTCCAAACGGTTTGCACCCTCGGCAAGTACTATGAGCAGGGTATCATCACCGGCTATAGTTCCCAGCACACCGGGCAGGTTGTTGTTGTCAACATCATATGCAAGACTGCTTGCATAACCGGGTTTGGTCTTGATTACGGCCATATTGCCGGAGAAGTTGAGTGAAACGAATCCGTAGCGCGGCTGGCTTGAAGCTACCTCATCATAACCTCCGCTGTTCTTTTTCTGCAGCAGAGCATGGTTGGGCAGCACATAGAGGTAATCACCGTAAGTGTTGGCTACCTTGGAGATCTTCATCTTCTTGAGGTCACGTGACAGAGTGGCCTGAGTTACTGAATATCCCTTGGCATTCAGAACCTGAAGCAGCTGGTCCTGATTCTTGATATCCTGCTCAGATATGATGAGCCGGATTGCTTCCAAACGATTGTTCTTATTCTTCATATTGCATAAATATTCTCGTTTCGGGTGCAAAATTAGTTATAAATGCGATTCAATATACAAAAAACCGAGAAATAATTATGCAAAAAACATTAAATATAATGCAAGCCGAGATAAGAAGAAGATATTCAATCGAAGATTAAAAATAAAAAGGGAGTCTTTTAAGCCTCCCCTCCATTATACATTTTGATATGTATATTCGTGTGTATATCAATCCAATTCCTGATCAGCCTCATATCCGCCAAGCAAGCGGATCTGGTTCTTGAGCATGGCAAACTGCTGGAACAGGTCATGCACGGGACGCTCATCATCATATGTCATTGGCTTCTTGACATAGAATGAGAGCCACTCCTGAACGCCGCTCAAACCTGCCCTGAGAGCCAGGTCAGTGAATATGAGCAGATCCAGGCAGATAGGCGCTGCCAGTATGGAGTCGCGGCACAGGAAATTGACCTTTATCTGCATAGGATAGTTCATCCACCCGAATATGTCAATGTTATCCCAACTCTCCTTGTTGTCCTTGCGCGGGGGATAGTAGTTGATCTTTACCTTATGATATATATCGGTGTAGAGTTCGGGGTATTCATCCTGCTCCAGTATCCACTCTATCGATGATGCCTTGCTTATGCGCTTGGTCTCAAAGTTATCGGGATGCTCTATGACCTGACCGTCTCGGTTGCCCAGTATGTTGGTTGAGAACCAGCCCTCAACGCCCAGCAGACGGGTACGGAAGATAGGAGCCATTGCACTCTTCATCATGGTCTGGCCGCTCTTGAAATCCTTGCCTACAATGGGAAGTCCCTGTTTCTTGGACAGCTCAAACATAGCGGGTATGTCTACGCACACATTTGGAGCACCCATTATGAACGGGCAGCCCTCCATCAGCGCGGCGTATGCATAAGCCATGCTGGGTGACAGATGTTCGCGGTCATCGGCCTTCATGGCAGCCTCAAAGCCGGCCAGTGTGCCGTGAACCTGCTCGTTGCGCGGGGTATATTTCTCAGTGCTGGCAATCCAGAATACAATCACGCGGTCGCAGCCGTTCTCCTTTTTGAAGGTCTGTATATCCTTGCGTATATTCTGCGCATAGTTCCAACGGGTATCCTGCGGCATTGCCCAAAGCGGATCAGGTACGCGGCCAAACTGGGGGTCAACCAGATTCTTTGCGTACTCGGGATCAAAGCAAGCTTTCATGGGCTTGATACGCTCCAGCTCATCGCGAACCGGTTCTATATCCTCTTTCTTGAGCACCTGACAGTATAAGGCACTCTCATATGCATTGTCAGTAAACACATCCCATGCGCCGAAAACGATATCGTTAAGACTTGTCAGGGGAACTATATCACCTACAAGCTTGTACTGCTTTTTCTCGCCTCGGCCCACGCGCATCTTGCCCAACTGCGTGAATGAGCCCACAGGGTTTGCAAGCCCCTTTCTAGCCATCAGAGTACCGGTTATCAAAGTCGTTGACACGGCACCCAATCCCACACAAAGAACTCCAAGTTTGCCTTTAGCCGGTTTTATATCTGTAGTCATCATTTACTTACTTTCTAGTAAATGACAAATGTAGTGCAAACCGAGCGGATAAAAAAGGAGTTCCCTCACTTTTTCAGTTCAGCCAGGAGTGATTCCAGTTCCCGGATATCGGAATCCGTAAGTTCGTTGTCGCGGATAAAGGTGTTGAGCAGCGATTTGGCCGATCCTCCAAACAGATTGTCCTTCATGTGCTTAAGGTACCATCGGTTGTACTCCGGCTTCTCTATAAGCGGATAGAAGATGAACTTCTTGCCGTCACGCTTATGGGCCAGGAACCCCTTCTCCTCCAGGATTTTCATGAAGGTCTGGACCGTATTGTACGCAGGCTTGGGCTCAGGCAGACGCTGCAGCACATCATCCACGCAACAGTTGCGCACCTCCCAGATGACATTCATCACCTCCTGCTCTCTATCTGATAATGCTTTCATACAATAAGAAATGGCCGGTTATTTTCTGGTTTGACTCAAAACTCTGACCTTATGATCCTTGAACGGCTCCTGTTTGAAGATATCATTGACCTCATTTTCCACACGAGTGGAACAACGGACATCGAATGTAACCATCCAATAGACTTCGTCGTCAGCATCGGGATAAAGTCTTTTCAGTTCTTTTTCCAATGCATCAGGTGTGCCGAACGCTTTCGTATATTCAGGAACCCTGACAACAACAGTATTGTCAGCCTTTATTTCAATTGCAACACTATCCGTACCTGTAACTGTTGCAAAACTTTCAATAGTTGGCTTTAAATCCTGTGGAGAATCCAATTTGCGGGTTATGTTATGGGCAATCATTGTGATATGGTTTCTCCTGTCAATAATTATCCTGACCCATTTATCGGTTTCAAAATCGAGATTATATTCGATATCATATTCAGAAGCCGCAGGTGGAGGCGGAAGAGTCCTACCAGGCAAATTTATCAAGAGAATCTTGTCATCGGAGTAACTCTTTTGAAGTTGTCTGATAACACTCTCAACAACATCAAGATGCTCGTCATTTACAATTGTCACGAAAATGAGGTCAGGACGGGCAACTTCAACAGTGCTTTCCTTCTTCAAGCGCTCAAACTCTGCGGCAAAATTGTCAAGTGTTGCAGGATGGAATGTCTGCTCACCATCGAATGTCATCCATATTGCGCCGTCCCATTCTATCTCCACAAAATAATTCAGTTGTTTGACCTTCACATCTTTATTTGATCCATATCCAAACTTTTTAAGGAACGCCGTATCAACCGGTTCAGGCTGGATAATAGTTTCAGCCACAGGCTCTGACTGAGCAGCTGCGGTGTTATCCTGACTAGCCTTGGGTTTGCAGGCCGATGCCAACAGGATGGTAACCAATACTACGGGCAGCATAAGCAGCGCACGTAAGCAAACTAAAGGAGAAGATTGGCTGCGTTTCATCATTTTTATACGTTTTTTGGTTGAACAATCGGCAAAATTACTGGTTACATACCCTATTCTGCTGCCCAATGCAGCCTGGACAAGGCATATCTGATAACGGAGCTCGTTCTCACCGTCAGCCAGCACGTGGGCATCGGCCTCATACTCGTGCACCTCCTGGAGGCTGCGCTTGAGTGCCCACGCAGCAGGATTGAACCACTGCAACGCGCATGCCAACTGAGCCAGCACCACATCGATCGAGTGATGACAGTGTATATGCGTAAGTTCATGTTCTATGATTATATCCTTTTCGGCCGACTCAAAATCCCTGCGGCTCATGATTACCGTCCTGCGCCAACTGGTGGGTTGGAACTCACCGTCGCAAACCAGCAACCTGGAGCCGTCAGGCAGCTCGCGTCCGCCAAGCCTGCAAAGCGTCTCGGCCCGGGTAATCCCAATCAGAAGCCGTATCATAAAGAATGCCACTCCCATCAGATATAAATAGGTGATTATACTAACCCAATCCATCTGAGTCACCGTCTCAGCCACCTTTACCCCCGTAGCCACGCGAGTGTGCAATTGGGGACTGTCCCCTTTTGAACCTGAAAATGTTTCCATCCCATCATACTCCAGCACGTGCAAAAGGGGACTGTCCCCAATTGCGACTGAAAATGTTGCCTCATCAACTGAGTTCTGCACGTGCAAAAGGGGACTGTCCCCAATTGCGCCAGTCGCGCCAATTGCACCAATCGCACTGATTCTTATTGCCGGCAGTATAGCGGAAAGTACTAATATCGAAAGCAGTATGATCCTATTGAACCGATGCAAAGTAGTGCGGCTCAAAGCCAACCGGTAAACCCCGTAAAGAAGGGCCAGACAAAGTGAAGATAAAACAAGGTAAATCATAATCATTGGAGCAATTAGGTTAATCTCTGCAGCAAAGAAAACACCCTAAAATTCCAAATCCTAACATTTTAGGAGAAAAAGTCCTAAACTCTTAGGATTTTAACCTTTATTATTAGGACTTGGACTGACTCTGCAAATAATGTATCTTTGCTTTATGACTAAAAACAAAAAGGGAATATGAAAACATTTAAGAACGGCTGGATAGTTCCGGTAATCATTATCATTGTGAATGCGTGCGCCATTTGGATAAGTTGGAGTTCACTGCCAGAGATTCTGCCCGCCCACTTTGACCCGCAGGGCAACGCCAGCGGCTCAATGGCCCGTACCACCCTGATATTCTATCCCGTCATCAGCCTGATGGTTTGTCTGGTGGCATACGGCGTAGCGGCAATGGCCAGAATCCTCTTCTTAAAGCCCGATAACAGCGGCCTGCGCCTGCTAGGGCTCCATTGTCTCACATCTGCCATAGCCCTGACAATCCTCTCCTCAACAATGGTCACCCTAACTTTCGGCACCAAACCCCTGTTCATGTTCGCCGAGCCCGTAATTATCATAGCAGGTATAACTGCATTCATAATATGCCTTATCAAGGCCCGCAAATCCAGATAGTCACACTTTTTCCAAGAAATTTTAAAAAAAGTAGCATTTTCTTGAAAGGAATCAGAAAAATCGTTGTCTAAGTGTACAAACGATTGTTTCCAAAACAGATGAAAGATTTAGAATTAGAGTTCACAAAAATGGTCAGAGAGCACCGCAAGACAATATATACGGTGTGTTATTTCTTCTCTGACAACCCGACAGTAGTCGATGACCTTTTCCAAGAAGTGTTGGTTAATCTATGGAAAGGATTTCCTGAGTTCAGAAATGAGAGCAGTATCAAGACATGGATCTGGCGTATCAGTCTTAATACCTGCTGCTCTATCCAGAAAAGGAACAGCCGGAATGTACCAACCGTTCCGCTTGCCATTGACCGTGACCTGTTCAGCGAGCAAGACCAGGTAGGCCGCCAGGTCAAGATGCTGTATGACAGGATCAACAAGCTGGAGGTGTTTGACCGCGCAATCATTCTTCTGTGGTTGGAAAGCATGAGTTATGATGAGATTGCAGCCATTGTGGGTATTACAACCCAGGCTGTTACGAGCCGTTTGTTCCGCATCAAGGAGCAGCTCAAATCAATGTCTAACAATTAAAAACGTTTGCGCTATGACTAACGAGAATATCAAACTTGACGAGCTTGAGGAGCTCAGAGATACATTCCAGATGATGGATGAGAAACTGGACAGCCAGGAGATTGTAACCCCTGAGCAGATACGTGCAGCAACCATGGAGAAAGTGGGCCTGCTTGAGACTGGAGTAAAGACTACGTTGATATGGGGCTATCTGATTGGATTTCCTCTCTTGACATTGTTCTTTCACCTTTCCAGCGGGCTATCAAATGCCGCTCTGTGGACTGCCGGTATATTCGGATTCATTTCAATTGTGATAAATGCATTCATACTGCGTAAGGTTACCCGTAAGGATTTTGTACAGCTTGACCTGAACACCCTCATGACCAGGGAGAGAAGGTATCGCAGAACTTTCCTTATCAGTGCTGCCGCAACATTATTATTCTGGATTGTTTATGGATATGTTTTCATAAGCGTGACTTGTGGTATAATCTACACTCTTATGCTTGTGGCAATGGATATACCCAGATTCAACTTAATCAAAGCCTATAAAGAGGGACTCCAGGCAACGTTTGATGTAAGAGAAACTCTCCTGAGCCGTATTGGCAAGGTGGTAAGAGTCTTACTGCTTTCCATCTGTACCCTGGCTCTTCTTACCGGAGTTGTTCTTTATGTAATAGGGGCCTTCAAGACATATCCCGAAGCAGGGTTTAACTGGATGTTTGTTGTTATTCCTATAGCATTGTTAAGTGCAGTCATTGCTTTTGTTCCCATTATCATCAATCTGGCAAAAAACAACATATTACGTGGAATGCCAACCGTCTCTCTTGTAGGATTTTCAATTGCTGTTGCGATATTTGTGGGCGTCTTTGTAGCTCAATTCATCAGTGGAGAAGATAAGACTATCTTTCCAACCCTGATAATGCTGATTATGGCCATCTGGATTCTCTACAGAAACTATAAGAGGAGGCATTAAGGAGCCACAAACGGCACCATAAAATAAGAAAGGCGCTTTTGCGTCTCTTCCCATCGAGTGGAACGAGATCGGCCGGAGGCCGCCTTTCGCGATAGCGAAATAAAACTATTCCGACAGAAAAAGGGGGCCATTTGGCTCCCTTTTCTGGTCGGAATGAGGCGACTCGAACGCCCGACCCCTACGTCCCGAACGTAGTGCGCTACCAACTGCGCTACATTCCGATCCTTTACAAAAGCGTTGCAAAGGTAATGGATTTTTTCATGATATGCACTTTTTTGTTCTCAAAAACTTGCCGGACTTAAAAAAGTGCGTATCTTTGCACCCGCATTTGAGACAAATGTCCTGGTGCCATAGCTCAGTTGGTAGAGCAAAGGACTGAAAATCCTTGTGTCCCTGGTTCGATTCCCGGTGGCACCACAAAAAAGAGAGACGCGATTGCGCCTCTCTTTTTTATGGTGCCATTTGTGGCGTCTCCTTTTATTTCGCTTACGCGAAAACGCTTCGCTTGCGGCCACCGGTACCAAGATATCTTGATCCCGTGCCGAACTCAAAAAACCCTTCAGTGTTTAAAACGTTGAATTTTAACGAAGGAATCAGATATAATGAATTGGAAACAACAACGTCATAGTTGTAACTTGGTACATCGTATGAGCTGTACACGTTTCCCCACATACATATCCAAGACAGACCTCCTGATAAATCCAGCCACTTGAAGACCTTGTAATCAGCATCGAATGACAGTGGCGGTATCACATATATTTTGCCATGATATGGGCCATATCTTTCTGAAAGCGACACATCATAATCGAGATTTTCAATATAGTCATCCCAAACCGGGTGCATAAACGAGTTTGATGATATTCCAACCCTGTATGTAAAACGCGATTTATCAAAAATCCGGGCATTGGCCTGCAAACAAACAAAGGCAAACAGGAGTAGTGTAATTTTAAAGGATAATCTCATAAGAACAATTGTTTACGCAAAGAAACAACTTTGTTTAGTAATTGATTTCACCTCTTTCCTTAAAGTCTCCTATTAGAGTTGGAGCTAGGATGTATCCTTCATCAGGTATATTGATAGTGAGACGCTTTATCTCTTCTTCTGTCGTGGCGTACTCCTGTAACTCTTCAAGAAGTTTATCTATCTCAGTCCTGAACTTAAGATAGGCTTCTTCATCGTGAGTCATGAAGACTTCGTCGAAAAGAGCGCGTGTTACCTCTTTGCCAAACTGCTTGCCGTCATTCAGACATGTCATATATTGGATAGAGATTGCGCCATTTACTTTCTTGGTATTGCCTTCTGTTACCTCATTTACAAACTCTGCAAGATTCTTTCTGGCTATACGGGTTGCAACCTCACAGACATCCCATGTCAACTGGGCATATTTCAACTCCGTGCTGTCTTTAACTATGAAGTAAGACTCGCTCTTGTCCATAGCAGCGCAAAAGTAATACTTCTCCACCATTCCCTTTCTCCATCCCCGTTTTGTCTTGGGAACATCTAGTGCCGACCAAAAGCCATCTGAGAAAGAATGGTAAATATGCAATGCCTTTTGCTTTGACACAAAATCGGAGTCTGATGGCTCACCTTGAAACATTTCATATGTGAGTTTAACATTCGGTTGCCAGAAAGCATACCTTTCTTCACCATACTGTGCAAAACAGTTGATGGCAACAAAGAGAGCAAGGATAAGGATCAGTCTTTTTTTCATACGGTCACTTGCTAAAAACATTATTGGTGACTCAAAAGTATCAAAAACATTACAGTAATCCTATTTTCATTGATTTTTTGCTTGCAAAACCCTTCAATAAAATTCGCTAACTTTGCACGCCGAAAACACACAGAAAGTTCATGAACCACATTGGCCAAATCATTTCATTGATTGTTGCGGTACTTTGGACAGTTACCGCCATTTATTCCGACAAAGCAAGCCACCGCATCGGTGCAATGTCTGCCAACGTTGCCAGACTTACACTCTCAACCTTTCTGCTTGCTGCAATTCTCTGGGTTACCATAGGTCATCCCTATCCTATATATGCCGATGCACGCACCTGGTTATGGCTGGCGTTATCGGCCATAGTGGGTTACGTGTTCGGTGACTGGTGCCTCTTTAACTGCTATGTCACAATAGGCGCAAGGTTCGGACAGCTCTTTATGACGCTAGCACCGCCTATGGCCGCACTGGCCGGATGGGTACTGCTGGGTGAGCAGCTCTCATGGCGTACCGCGCTGGCCATGCTGGTTACACTGAGCGGTATCGCTATATCCATATTGAGCCGTGATCGCGAGCACTACCTCAAGTTCACGCTGCCCCTTAAAGGCATACTTCTTGGAATCGGTGCAGGAATGGGTCAGGGCGTAGGTCTTGTGCTCAGTAAAATCGGCCTTGAACACTACTCCGCCGCACTGCCTGCACAGGCTCCCGCCATGATGGAGAGCATGCTGCCGTTTGCATCGACCATGATCCGTGCCATATTCGGAAGCATCGGATTCATACTTCTTGTGATAATAAGTAAGGACCTGCCAAAACTCAAACAGGCTGCACGTGACCGCAAAGCAATGCTTTACGTAGTCATCATGAGCCTGTTCGGTCCTGTTGTGGGAGTATCACTCTCACTTATGGCTGTGCGTTACACCGATGCCGGTATCGCCTCAACGCTGATGGCGCTCACTCCGGTGCTGATACTCATTCCCGCCGCGGTCTTTGACAAGCAGAAAATCCGCTTCAAAGAGATCCTTGGCGTAACTGTCAGCATGATCGGCGTAGCCCTCTTCTTCCTGCTTTAGTCCTTCGCCATCTGCTTGAAGGCCTCGCTGAATATCAGGTAATTACAGTTGCCGGCAATGGTACCCTCATTCTGTCCCCATAGGAATGGCCAGTCATCAAAGTTCTCAAAGTGATCAGGATGGCGGAACAGCAAGCCGGGAGCCACGTTACCCGGAATGAATGAGAAATCTGCACGGTTATTGCCATAGAACACCTGCTTGGGGCGTGCTGCACCAACTGCGGCCACAAGTGAGTAGTTGTGATACGGATGGCAGCCGAACATGAACCCTGCAGCCTTGTATGCGTAACTCTTGTCAATGATGTCCGGGAAATAAAGGTTTGCAAAGCATGCGGTAGTACCAAATGTCACTACAGCACCGCTGCCGGCCCAGTTACCCTCACCTATAGGCACACCGTAAGGATTGTTCTTTCCAAAATTGTCAAGATACTCCTTATACTTCTCTGCATACGGACGCAGTTTTTCCTTGTAAGAAGCATCCATATAAGGTATGGCGTCCATTGCTGTACGGATAGTGTTGTTCACGTTACGCTCAAGTGCGGGCCAGATCTGCTGTTCAAACTGCTCCAGATATGATTTATCACCGGTAGCTACGTACAGTTGCAGATTAGTTGCCATGTTTCCACCTCCACGCATATTCATATTCATGTTCTGTGCAGCCTGATTATTCTGACCACCCTGAGGAGCTTGGGGTCTCTGACCTCCCTGACCAAACTGGCCGTTCTGACCACCCATACGGCCGCGCATTCCTGCACCACGTTGGTTCATCAGTTGTGTAGCCTCTGCCTGAAGACGCTTGGACTGCTTAAGACAACGTTCAGCCAATTCATCATTGTAGCCTTTCAGAACATGACTGGCGGCCGCAAACATAGTAGCCGCATTCATATCATTGTTGAGGTTACGGTTGGTGAAAGCCCACATGTCATCAGGTGTACCGCTGCGCTTGCCGTCGGCAGATTTCACGTACTTAGGCAGGCTTGGGTCATAATGCAGGCCATCGGTAATGGCGGCAGCATCGCCCAGGTGATGATAGTTGTCAAGTACAGAGTTTGACAGAGTCTGTGACATGAATCCTATGTTCTCAGCCTGCGCCAGCAGGTTCAGGACACCGTGCTCAATGTACTGCAATATATCGGGCTTGCCGTCCGGACGGTGCAGGTCCACGTAACGCTGCTCCTCACTTACAAATGTTTCGTCACGCGTAGGATGGAACAGTTCCCAGGCTGACACCAGACTCTGGACAACATTGATGTTTGATCCGGTCTCAATATCAAAGTCACCAGCATCAAAGTATCCGCCCACATTCAGGCCGGGAATCAGCTCATATGGCTTATACTTGGTGTTGGTCTGGGCACCCTGTGAGTGCAGGTCAAAGTGGTCACTCTGCGGAGCCTGCAGATAACCCTCCTTGAAAGGCTCACCATGCCATATACGATACGCCTCATTCACGGTCATGTGGTTCATGTGAATGGGAATCCATACATCACTGGTGGCATCGGTAATCCAGTTATAGACGGACTGGTCTATGATAAAGTTACCGGTCTTATTATCACCGTATTTTATATAATATACACCCGGCTCTTTTACATCGCCGAAATCAAACTTAACATAGTTGTACTTGTAATACTCGCCCCACACATCGGTCTTGCCTGTATAAACCAGCTTCTCAGTGCCGTCACTCTCAATTTTGTAAATTGATGCCTTGGCCAGCGGCTTGTCATTCTTGTCAAGCTCGATAACCGCCTCCTTGGGCTGTGAAGGAACATATCCCACCTGTGAGAATCCAATGTTAGGCTCACGGATCCATCCCGGAACAGAGTTGGGCTCAACCACCCAGGTTATCACCTTGCCTGTCTTACCTGCAGGCAGCACTGAACGGAGCACGAACCATCCGTTCTGCGCCAGCATACGGCCGTCATAGAGCTCCAGAAGAGCGTCATCGGAACTGATCTTTATCAAACGCTCGGGAGCATCGGGGGCAATCACTATGTCATGACCTGTTTCCAGCGGAAGCGGATCAACAAACATATCGGTACCCCGGTCATCATACGTACGGAAACCCTTGAACTGACGTGGTTTCTCGCTGTTGGGACGAACCGTAGTGTTGCTCACTGCATAACGCGGGAACCTGTTGGGCCGGCCATCCATGACATAGGTCTTACCCCAATACTGTGAGGGCAGGAACTCCAGATTGAATCCCGCATCGCCGGCCAGCGCCTCCGGAACGGGCTCATCCAGATAAACGGCTATCTCCACCGCCTTACCAAGGGCAGTAACGACAACACGCGAATCAAAATTGTAGTCGTTGTAACGCATCGTCACCTCAATGGAGTTGTTCACCGTATCAACTGTACGTGAAGGTGAAGCGGGCACCAGATCCCACTGCTCAGGAGTCTTTGACAGACGCACGGCTCCTCCCTGCACTGTACGCACGCCGTGATGGATAATCTCTATTCCTGAATTTTTCTCGTCATTGAATCCGCCTGAGAAAGTATTGCTGAACACAAGCACGTTTACACCTCTTGTTTCAAAATACCCCAGGTCATTAAGTTTAAGGTCAGCCACCTCTTGAGGGGCTTTGTTACATGCAGCAAAAGCAAATGCTGCCAATCCGATAAACACAAAGGATCGTTTCATAGGGCAATGGTTAGTAAATTATTGACTTCTTGGCCGCTAATATAGACATTTTTTTCAATTAACTTCGCAGCCGATATGAAAAAGCTGGTTATATTTGATTTGGACGGAACGCTGCTCAACACCATTGCGGATCTGGGTAACGCAGCGAACCATACTCTTGAGGCTCTGGGCCTGTCACAGCATGATTTGGATGAGTATCAGCTCATGGTTGGCAACGGAATGCGCAAACTGATAGAGCGTACGCTTCCGGCCGATAAAGCCGCCGATGCAGAATTTGTAGACAACACGCTTGCCTCATTCCTTGAATACTATGCAGGTCACATAGATAATTACACAAAACCCTATCCCGGAATACCGGATCTCATTTCCTCCCTTTTCAACGACGGATACAAACTTGCCGTAGCATCAAACAAGATACAGTCCGGCGCAGAGAAACTGATAGCAAAGTTCTTTCCGGGCATAGATTTCGTGGCAGTGATGGGCAACAGCCCTGACTACCCTCTCAAACCCGATGCCGCTCTTGTGGAATACATCATGCGCAAGGCCGGAACGGACTGCGCACACACCATAATGGTAGGAGATTCAGGGACCGATATCCAGACCGCTCGCAACGCAGGCATCCCCATAATAGCTGTAAGTTGGGGTTTCCGTCCCCGCCAAGAACTCACCGCCGCTGACTACATCGTGGACACAGCAGATCAAATTCTGAAAGTCTTGGAAAAATGATACAATTGGGGTCTGTCCACAATTGTACTTTTTTAGCGAATCTTTGAGAGAAGGTTCTCAAGTGCAGCCTGACGCTGGGCCTCGAACTTTGCGGATTGGGGCGTACCCGGATTGAGAATCTTGTGCTGCATCATGGAGCGAACCCTCTCCGCCTCAGCCAGAAGAGGACGGTCAGCATCAGCAAGCGCAAAATCTATAAAACGTTCAAATATGTAATCGGCAGCCTGGACTGACGGATGCATCATGTCATCGGCATAGAAACGATAGTCACGGAGTTCGTCCATCAGTATCTCATATGCCGGGAAATAATGTGCATTGGGATAACGGTTCACCAGCTTCTCAATACCCAGGTGTAACGTGGCCTTGCTTAGAGTGTTGGCATGCAGACCATCCGCAAGATGGCGCACAGGACTCACCGTGAAAATCCACTGCCTGCCGGGGCGTGCTGCCACATACTGACTCAACGCATCATACACCTGATCGGCGTCAATCATAGTGCGCTCAAAACGGTCGGCCGGCAGTTTATGGCAGTTTGACACCACCATCCCTGATTCCTTATCTGTGTAGATAAATGCAGTGCCCAATGTAACAACCACCCATCCCTCACGGTAATAGAACTCCGATGCCTCCGCAAGAACCTTATTGGCATTATCCAGGAACTCCTGAGCGGTAGGACGAGCCATGCTGCCGTGATGATGAAAAGAGCAGAATCCACCGCCGGTTTCAATCACATCCTCAGGTATGAAACTGCACCCCTGGGCATTTATCCCGTAACCCTCAAGCAGCCCTAAGCAGTCAGAAACAGAACAGGGATTAAACAGTACGCCAAACGGATTCACCTGTGCATCAAAATACCGCTCCGTACAGCGGCGGCCTATCTCATCGGCAAAGCAGGAGCCCACAAACAGGATGCTCTCCTTGTAAGTGAGCCTCTTCTCCAGCGGCTTAATTTCAACAGGTGTATTCAGTTTCATTCCGTGAATCCGTAAACCCGTTATTCCGTAATACCCTTATACTCTTCACAAACCTTATGATATGACTCCAGGTTTCCGATGTCATACCGCCTGCCAGGCATCTCCATCGCATAGACGGGAGTCTGGGTGCAGAGCCATGCTATGTAACTGCCGGGAGCATCGGTACCGCATCCGGCTGCAATGCCTGCGGGAACCAGTCGGGCATCGGCCTTGGTGTAGAAGTAGAACGGCGGACAGCACCAGTTGGATTTGGGTTGCGCGGGTTTCTCCTCCATTCCCAGGATTCTGTCATCGGGAGCTACCTCTACTATTCCGCACTTTACCAGTCTGGCGGTATCAGGCTCAAAGTAACGCATTATGCAGGATGTCTGCTTGGAGTGTGCGTAACGCACAAACTTCTGCAGGCTGAAATCAAGCACGTTATCACCGGCTATGACCAGCATGTCATCGTCCAGACCCAGTTTGTCAATGGCAAACTGGATGTCACGGACAGCGCCCAGACGGGTCTCATTAGTGCTGGTTCCGTCATCCACAACGGTAATCTTTACGCTCTTGCCCTGTGCCCACTCAGTAAAGTGGTGAGCAAACTTGTGATTTGAAATAACCACGTATTCATCGACCAATCCAGCTCCCTCAATATCATCAATGAGCCAGTCCAGAATGGTCTTTTCACCAACTTTAAGCAACGGTTTGGGAAAGTTCTCGGTAAGCGGATACAACCTGGTTGCATAACCCGCAGCAAGTATCAGGCACTTCATAACTGCAAGCCGTCGGCCGAATGGCAGATAGTAGCCATATATTTACCCTCAAGTGCGGGAAACGTCTTGAGATACTCTTTTGAAACCTTGTCAATAATGCTCTCCCTGCAAGCGGGGTCTATCAGAGCCATGCAACATCCCTTGAAACCGGCACCGCTGAAACGACCACCGTAGATGCCATCCGTGCGTGTCATTATATCATACAGGGTCTTGAGCTCCGGTGAACCCGTCTCCCAGTTGTAGATCGATGAGTTACCGGACTGGAAACTCAGACGGCCGTACTCCTCAATATCACCATTGCGCCAAGCCTCGGCTCCGGCAACCACACGCTCCTGCTCTGTGTACCAGTGCTCGGCACGCTTGCGCCAGTTACCAGGCAGACGGTCCTTATAGGTATCATACACATCACGCGGCACCTGGCGGAAATAGGTCTCGCCGAACTTACCATACTCCATACCGGCATAAGCCAGCAGAGCATATGCGGCACTGCGGCACTCATCGACCCTCATATTGAACTTGCTGCCAGCCAAAGTACGCTCCACACCGCTAAAGAAAATTGCAATTTCATACGGTTTCATCGTAGGTTTGGTAGGTATCAGCTCATAAGAATCATCCTTGGTATCAAGGTAGAGCAGATGGTCTTTTCTGGAGTACATCTCACAGCTCTGGTCCAGCTTTCCGCTGTTCACTCCCACGTAATTGTTCTCTGATGCCATTGCAATCATGATCATCTCAAGCGGAGTAAGCTTGATGCTGTTAACCCTGCATAGAGCAGAAAGATACACCAGGCAGACGGCTGCCGATGATGACAGACCGCCTATGGGCAGTGTTCCCTCTATTACACCGCATAGTCCGGTGGAAAGGGTGTATTTCTGTGCCAGCGCAATGGTTACACCACGCAGATAATCGGCCCAGTCATTCTGTTTGACATCGGCAATCTCACGGATATGAAACTGGGCACGCTTGTCAAACTGCAGAGATTGCAGCTCTATCACACCGTTCTGCTTGGGGCTGTATGCAAAATGTATGCCTTTGTCTATTGCAAGGCCGGTTATACGGCCAAGCTGATGGTCCACATGCGCACCTATCGGGCATATTCTGTACGGACAAAACGCCACATCCTCAGGCGCCTTGCGGTAAGTCTCTTCAAAAATCTCCTCGCATCTCATAATCAGAATCCTTCCGGGTTAAGGCGCTGCCAGTTCCAGCTGTCACGCACCATCTCCTCAAGTCCATATTGAGCCTTCCAGCCCAGCTCACGCTCTGCCTTTGAGGGATCGCTGTAACAGGTAGCAATATCACCCGGACGGCGGGGCTTGATGCTGTACGGAACCTTTACGCCGTTTACCTTCTCAAATGTCTTGACTACATCAAGCACAGAGTAACCGTGTCCCGTTCCCAAGTTGTAGAGTCCCAATCCGCACTTGCGCTCAATTGCCTTGAGGGCGCACACATGTCCGCGGGCCAGATCCACCACATGGATATAGTCACGCACTCCTGTACCGTCGGGAGTATCGTAGTCATTACCAAAAACACCCAATTCAGCGCGCTTTCCAACCGCAACCTGCGTAACGTAAGGCATCAGGTTGTTAGGTATGCCGTTGGGGTTTTCACCTATCAGACCACTCTCATGGGCGCCTATAGGGTTGAAGTAACGCAGCAGCACCACGTTCCACTCCTTGTCGGCAAACTGCATATCGGTAAGCACCTGCTCCAGCATGCTCTTGGTCCAGCCGTAAGGATTGGTGCAGACACCCTTTGGGCACTCCTCTGTGATGGGTATTATCTCGGGGTTGCCATACACTGTGGCACTCGATGAGAATATAATGTTCTTTACACCGTGATCACGCATGGCCTGAACAAGTACCAGCGTTCCGCTTATGTTATTCTCATAATACTCAATAGGCATTGAGACCGATTCGCCCACGGCCTTGAGTCCGGCAAAGTGAATGCAAGCGTCAAATTTGTACTGCTCCAGCACCTTGTCCAACCCCTTGCGGTCGCGTATATCGACTTTATGGAAAGGTATCTCCTTGCCACCCAGAATCTTTGAAACACGCCTCAGGCTCTCCGGGTTGGAGTTACTCAGATTGTCAACTACTACGGCGGTATGACCCGCCTTGTAAAGTTCAATAATAGTATGGGAGCCTATGAATCCGGCTCCACCGGTTACAAGTATGTTCATTATTTAATCAATGTTTTTCTTTTCAATTGTCCAGTCTTTGCGGGACTCCAGACCGCAGGGGCTGCCCTTGAACATGGCACCGGCCTCCTTGTCATCCTTGAGCTGCCACTGGAGCCATGCAGTTGCCACTACTGAGAACTCACCGCCGTGAGGCTGGCCGTATGTGCCGCCATGACCTACGGGATAGTTCACTGCAACTGCGGGCACATGGTCTATACGGTGGAAATCATCCATACCGTTCTCATACGCAATATCCTCAGTTCCGCCCAGCAGATAGAGTACTGGAGTGTGTATGTTCTTGAGTTCCTCTTTCTTGGGCATCGGCATATTGGGAACCGCTGTTCCGGGGTTGATGAATGAACCGCTGTTGCAGATCATGATAGTCTTGAGTCTCTCGTCAGCACAGTTTACCAGAGTCTGCAATCCGCCGCAAGACATACCCGCTGCAGCAACGTTCTTTACATCCAGCTTACCATAATATGGGCTGTTCTTATCTGCATTCTGAGCTATAGCCCAATCCAATCCCTCAATCTGCTGTTCTGCCTTTGACATGGGTCCGTTGTAACGCGCACCCTCAGCCGGCCAGTAACCTATGGCTACCACAAAGAATCCGTGCGATGCAATCTCGCTCAGGAAATTCTGATGCTCCCAAGGTGAGTTGGTGCATGCTCCGTTACCCCAAACCAGAATGGGCAAAGGGTTCTTCTTGCTGAAAGCACTCAAATCAGCAGGACGGAAAATGGTGTGCGCCTCAAGGCTGGGTTCTGTAACCATTATAGCCTTGTAAGGACCTGTGCCGCCATCCTCAACCGTGCGGTTGTCCGTATAAGTCTCTGCCACCTGGGCCTTGCAGCCCGCAATCACAAACGCAGCTGCCAGAGCTGCCAAAACTGAAATCCTTTTCATACTATACTATGTTCGTTTATTTTATTAATGCCTTCTCTTTTCTTGCTGTGCTTGCCAAAGTGTCCCACAACCATCCCACTCAGGAAGCTCTAAACCCATATCACTGTGGGACACCATTTTATTTCAGCCACGTGTCCCACGAGAATCAATCCTATACGCTCCGTGAAGCCATTTGCTGTGGGACACTTTGGCGGAAAACGGCTTAAAGCACTCCAAAGATATGAAAAAAACACCTCATACGGGAATAAAGCATTAAATTAGCGACCTAAAACATCAAGAATGAACAGAGCTGATTTAGAGATAATGGCGCCGGTGGGTTCGTGGGAGAGTCTGGCGGCCGCATTCCAGGCCGGAGCAGGTTCCATCTACTTTGGTGTGGAGAAACTGAACATGCGTTCGCGCAGTGCCAGCCATTTTACTCTCGATGACCTGCGTGAGATTGCCAGCCAGTGCGATGCTCATGGCGTAAAGAGCTACCTGACCCTGAACACCGTTATGTACGGTGAGGACATCCCGCTTGTGCATGATATAGTTGACGCGGCACTGGAGGCGGGAATATCGGCCATAATAGCGTGCGATATAGCCGTGATGACCTACTGCAACAAGGTGGGTATGGAGGTGCATCTGTCAACTCAGCTCAACATAAGCAACATTGAGGCACTCAAGTTCTATGCCCAGTTTGCCGATGTGGTGGTGCTGGCGCGTGAACTTAATCTGGATCAGGTGACTGAGATCCATAAGCAGATCATTGAGCAAGATATACGCGGTCCAAAAGGAGAACTGATACGCATTGAGATGTTCTGTCACGGAGCCCTGTGCATGGCCATAAGCGGTAAGTGCTACCTGAGCCTGAACGAGATGGGTGCCAGTGCCAACCGCGGAGCCTGCATGCAGCTGTGTCGCCGCGGGTACATAGTCAAGGACCGCGAAACCGATATCGAATTGGCGATAGAGAATCAATACATCATGTCACCCAAGGACCTCAAGACCATCCGGTTCATGGACCGAATGATTGAGGCCGGCGTGCAGGTGTTCAAGATTGAGGGCCGAGCCCGCGGACCTGAATACGTACGCACTGTTGCGGAGTGCTACGGCGAGGCAATCCAAGCTGTTCTGGACGGCCATTTCACCGATGAAAAGAAGGATAATTGGGATAAGCGCCTGGCTACGGTATTCAATCGCGGGTTCTGGGACGGTTACTATCTGGGCCAGCGCCTGGGTGAGTGGAATGATGTTTACGGATCACAAGCCACTGAGACCAAGGTCTATGTGGGCAAGTGCACTGACTGGTTCTCAAAGATCGAGGTTGCTGAGTTCAGCATCGAGGCCGCTCCAATCAGCGCCGGTGACAAACTGATGGTAACAGGAGCCACCACAGGCTGCATCACATTCAACCTGGATGATCCGCGCGTGGACCTCAAGACCGTTGAGACCGTTCCTCAGGGAGTACGCGTCTCTTTCAAGACTCCGGAGCGAGTTCGCCGCGGCGATAAACTCTTTAAGGTTGTATCACGCACACAATAGAACAATATGAAGAAATTACTAACCTTAGTTGCGATGATGGTTGTGATAGGTACAGCCAATGCGCAAAACGACTATGAAATTACAGTAGAAAGCAAGCAGCCCTCAGGTATTATTGACGAAATGCTGTACGGACAGCTGTTTGAGCACATCTACTTCAGTGCCAACAACGGTGTCTGGCAGGAGTTGATATACGGCCGTTCATTCGAGCCCGAGCAATATCCCGGCATTCCGCCGCGCGACGGATACTTTGACGGCTGGTTCATGGATGATGACATGATCCTGCATTCACCCACGCGTTACGAGCAACCGTTAAGCATCACCACCGTTGAGTCCGATGACTACGAGATTACGATGGATGTGAACTGGCGCTCCTACAAATTGGCACGCCGTTCATGGAGTGGCGGACTGATGGATATCAGGTTTGCATTCGGTCAAAAGGCCGATGGAAGCGCATATTTTGCACGCATCCACGACCCGTACTATGAGGGCCGTACATTCACACCCGCACAGACTGAGTCACAGATTGCAGCTGCCAATGAGGCCAATGCCCGTGCCGCTCTGCAGCAGCAAAGTTCCACTGCTGATTTTTCAATCTGCGCCATGGAGGTGCGTGAATCGCAGGGATTCGGCGGTCGTCCGGGCAGACGTATGAATACGCTGACGGCTTTGGCATCTACCCCCGCCACAAAGAATCAGGTGAATGAGAACCAGGACTGGCACAAGCTGCGCATAAGCCGCAAAGGCGCTCAGGTTACAATGTATTTTGATGACAAGGAGGTTGTAAGTTACAATGAACTTGAACAGACCGGTAAGAACGATATCGTTTTCTGGGTTAATTACACCGAAGCTACATACCGCAATATTACGGTCAAAAGCGGTGAGAATACCGTATTCACCGGAACTCCCAAGGATGTACAGATACCTGAGGTTGCACCTGAGTGGACCGCATTCGGTGAGGGCACGTACCGCTTAATAAAGGATGATGCCGTAAACATGCGTTACTCACAGGAGATAACTGCAGGCAAGAAAGCTGAGGCCGGCATGGCTCAGGGTCCGCAAAACATAATTGCCCATGAAAAATACGTGGGTTCAATATATGCCAAGGGTAAAGGTGAACTCATTGTAGGATTGCGTAATGACCAAGGTGAGTTCGTGGCACGCCAGTCACTTGGCAAGATCAACAGCAAGGAGTGGAACAAATATGAATTTACTCTGGAACCGCAGGCTTTGGGAAATCTGGACAACTTCAAAATGAGGCTGAAAATGGCAGGTGACAAAGTGCAACAGATGAGCTGTGACGGTGATTTTGCCATAGTAGTCAAGGGTGGTACCGTACAGGTCGATATGGCTACGTTGACCACACAGACAGGTATAGATCTGGGCGGATTCCGTCCCGATATACTCCAGGCCGTTAAGGAACTGCATCCCACCTGCCTGCGCTGGCCGGGCGGCGGATATGTGGCCCAGTATGACTGGCAATGGGGCATCGGCCCTCAGGAGAACCGTGAGCGCTGGGCACACTGGATGTGGATGGACTATGACCAGAACTGTTTTGGCACCGATGAGTTCATAAAGTTCTGCCGTGAGGTCAACTCCGAACCCGTAATTGTGGTGAGCGTCAAATTTGAACGTCCGGCCGAGGAATATGACCAGATACTTGAGGATGCCGTGAACTGGCTGCGTTACTGCAATGCTCCTGCCACCGATGAGTGGGGTGCAAAGCGTGCCGCCAACGGGCATCCCGAACCCTACAACGTGAAGTACTGGGAGATAGACAATGAAATGTGGGAGATGGGCATAGAGCGTTATGAGAAGTGCGTTCGTGACTTCAGCACCGCCATGCGCAAAATTGACCCCTCAATAAAAATCATAGCCTGCGGCGGATTCCAGGAGGATGAGCAGTTCATCAAGCGCAGCGGCAGTTACTTTGACTATCTGAGCCTGCACCACTATGAGCAGCAGGGCGGTTACGCCACCGGTCCTGCCCGCCTGGGCCAGCAGTATGACCGTTACGCCAAGATGATAGCCGAGGGTCCCAACCCCAACATCAAGCTCTTTATCTCAGAGTGGAACCTTAACAGCATTGACTGGCGCACCGGCCTCTTTGCCGGCGGATTCCTGAACATGTGTGAGGCCCGTGACGTGGTTGCTATGGGTGCTGCAGCGCTGTTCATACGCCGCACCGATGCCCCTGACTGGAACAACGCGTTCATCAACTTTGACTACAAGGACCTGTTCAAGGCTCCCAACTGCCAGGTAACGGAACTATGGTATGATCATTTCTCAAAGTATCGCCTTGCATTCAGCGGTGAAACGGGCAATATCAGCGTCAGCACCACCATGTCAGAGAACGGTGCCGATGTAATAGTAAAGGTTGTCAACCCCACCGATCAGCCCGCCACTCTGCGCATCAAGGGAGACTGGACCGGAATATCTGCCACAGAGTTTAAGTACTATGCTCCCGGCTCCCTTACCGCGGCCAACAGCATGGAGAACAAGAACGCCGTCGCCCTGCAAAAAGCCGCCGGCAAGATTGATGGCAATGATGTAATATTGGATATCCCCGCTTTATCTGCAGGGGTACTGACAATAACCAAAAGACTCTAATCGAGCAGAACTTTTTGGGGTATCTGTATCATAACTATCCATTTGCAGAAGCAGAACTATCAGTTTGGGGACCATCGTGGAGAGGCGTAAGCGGAAAGCCCACGGAAGATCCCGTTAAGAACGGCGTTTGTTCGAGGAACGTTCGACCCGGAGGGGCGATGAGGACGAGTTCGACGTTTAGGGTCTGTAGGGGCTTGAAGTAGCCTCGGAGCGTTGTGTACCCAAACTGATAGTTCTGCGGTGTTTCAGATACTGATACCCCAAAAAGTTCCCTGCTATTTTGAACCCCACTGAGCAGAGATGCGATCCATTATTGCAAATAGGTCCGATACCGTCTCGGCCCTAAGCATTTCTATGCGGGTGTGACGGAAATCCTCCAAACCTTTAAAGAGGGGACTGGCAGCAAGATGACGGCGTATGTGCACAATGCCGCGCCGCTCATCCAGACGGGCAATACTGTCAAGCGTTTCCTGCTTGAGCACATCCATCTTCCTTTGGAAACCAGGGTCTTCCCAAAGCTCCCCTGTCTCAAGATAGTGCTTGACCTCACGGAAAATCCACGGCCGTCCAAAGCTGCCCCGGCCTATCATTATGGCATCAACCCCGTAGCGATCAAAACACTCTTTGGCCCGCTCAGGCGTGGTAATATCACCATTACCGATGATAGGAATCTTCATGCGCGGATTCTCCTTGACCTTGCCTATGAGTGTCCAATCGGCCTGCCCCGTGTACATCTGCGCGCGGGTTCGACCGTGAATGGTCAGAGCCTGAATGCCGCAGTCCTGCAACTGTTCGGCCAGTTCAACAATTATCTTGCTCTCATCATTCCAGCCCAGGCGGGTCTTGACGGTGACGGGAATCTTTACCGCATCCACCACCGCGCGGGTAATCTCAAGCATCTTGGGGATATTCTGCAGCATGCCGGCACCACCTCCCTTACCTGCCACCTTCTTTACCGGGCAGCCAAAATTCAGGTCCAGCACATCAGGGCCGGCAGCCTCAACCATCTTTGCGGCACCCACCATAGCCTCAGTATCCTTTCCGTAAATCTGGATAGCTACAGGGCGCTCCTCATCACAGATGGTCAGTTTCTGCATGGAGCGGTTCACCTCGCGTATCAGGGCATCGCTCGATACACACTCGGTATAGACCATATCGGCCCCGAACCGCTTGCAGAGCAGACGGAACGCCGGATCAGTCACATCCTCCATCGGGGCCAGAAACACCGGCCTCTCCCCAAAATCAATATCCCCTATATTCAACCTTAGAAGCTGTACATCACAGAGAGCAGCAAACGGTTGTTGCTCACTTTATGGGTGTCGGTTACAGTACCGTTGGCATTGATTATGGAAACACCAATGGCATTTTTATTTGCATAAGCAACAGTGGTAAGCTCATACTCAACTCCCAGATTCATATTTCCCACAGTGTACTGAACATTGGGAGCGACTCTCCACATATTGGCAATTCTGCCGTTTTCAGCGGCATATATAGCCACCAGGTCCTTACCTGCCCCCCAGTTCTCCATATAGCCTCCCATCAAGCCCACCTTAAGAGCACCGCCATACTGAACCTGAGCCCATGATGAACATGCTGCAAGAGGAGCATACTCAATGAATTCACCGTTACGGTCTACCTGTCCAAAACCTGTGCATATACCCAGATGTGACATGTTATGACCAATCAGAGTCTTTGCCTTGACAGAAAGCTTATCCTTGTTATACTGTGCCTGCACCATTCCGCACAGACCATCCAGGTAATATTTCTTGTTGTTATCAGCCACATCGACAGAGGGTGAGATATGCTGATACTCAACACCGCCGCCAACCTTCAAATCACCAAAAGTGAAATCGACACCTGCATATAACATAGGCATCATTGAACGGCGTGCAAAATTATAAGACTTGCCGCCAGGGCCGTTTGAAGCGTTTGCAGCCTGGAATATGGCTGCACCTGTCAGTTTGGTTTTCTTTTCATTACCCAAGAAATATTCATAACGCAACTGAGGACTGCGGTTCAGGGCGTTGAAAGGTGATCCGATAGCAATACCCACGGTACTGGGAAACAGATCGTTCATAGGATGCCAGGTCTGCCCCAGAGTAAGAGTGCTCTTTTCCCAATCCAAAGCAATAAATGCATGGCGGTAAAGGATGCTGCCCGGAGCCTGATGACCTGAAAACTCAAGTTCTGCTTTTGCACGGCTGGCTGCACCGAATATCTCGGGGCCTTTCAGTACAAAGCCCAAACGGGCCATTGTTCCGAACCATGAGCCCTCAGGAACGGCTTTTGTATCATGTCCATCGGCACCCAGAACCTGATCTGTAGGATACAGATACAGGAATCCATCGGCTGATGCCACACTTTCATGTGTATTGATCCAAGATTGTGCTGCTACAAATCCGTACCAGTCAATTGAAACGTTTTTCTGAGCGTTGGCACTCAAAGGAAGCAGGCACAAAACCACGGCCTGTAAAACTACATTTTTGATTTTCATTGTTTATTGTTTAGGTATTTAAAATGCAATGGTATATGTCTTGCCGGACTTGGTGTCAATACTCTGATCGTTACCGTTCCAGCCGATATTCAATTTACCGCCAACAGTGGAGCGAACCTTCACGGTTGCGGGCTTGCCGTCCTTCCAGGTGAGCTCTTCAAGAATGAATCCGCCGCGACACTGCAGGCCCTTAACGGTTCCGTCTTTCCATACCGATGGCAGAGCAGGCAGGAGCACAATCTTACCCGTGTGGCTCTGAACCAGCATCTCGGCAATACCTGCGGTGCAACCAAAGTTTCCGTCAATCTGGAATGGCGGATGTGCATCAAACAGGTTGTTGTATGTACCGCCGCTGCCTCCGAATCCACGGCTACGAGCAGGCTTGAGCTGATCCTGAATAAGCTTGTATGCATGGTTGCCGTCAAGCAATCGGGCCCACAGACAAACCTTCCAGCCCATAGACCAGCCGGTTGACTCGTCACCGCGTGCCTCAAGGCTTGTGCGAACGGCATTGAACAGTTCCGGAGTATCGGCTGTAATCTGACGTCCGGGATACATGCCCCACAGGTGTGATACGTGGCGATGGTTATCCTTGGGATCATCCCAATCCTCAAACCACTCCTGAAGCTGTCCCCAACTGCCTATCTTCATGGGAGCCAGACGGCTCTTTATGTTCTTGAGCGTATCCACAAAAGCAGCGTTCTCACCCATCAGGGCGGCAGCCTCAATGGTATTGCCAAACAGGTCGGCCATCATCTGGTTATCCATCGTGGCACCGAACACGGTTGTAATGTTACCCTTGCCCAGCACATCCTGAACATGAGGCGCGTTCTCAGGAGAGTATGAAGGCGCAACCACCAGATATTTGTTGCCCGATACCGGCTCCTCAACAAGGAAGTCTATAAAGAATTCACACGCACTCTTCATTATAGGATATATCTCCTTAAGATACGCAGGATCCTGGTTGAACATGTAGCCGTCCCAAATCTGCTGGCAGAACCAGGCAGCTCCGGTGGGCCACATGCCGTTATATGCACCGTCCACAGCTCCGGTTGAACGCCAGATATCAGTATTATGGTGCAGAGTCCAGCCACGGCAACCGTACATCTGAGCGGTCTCACGGCCATGCTCGGCGCAATCCTTTACCAACTGCAGGAACGGATCAAATGTCTGTGATATGCCGCACACAAATGCGGGCCAGTAGTTCATCTCAACGTTGATATTTGTGGTGTACTTACCATCCCACGGAGCCTGACGGCTCTCATTCCATATGCCCTGCAGGTTAGCAGCCTGTCCGCCCGGCTGTGAGCAGCAAATGAGAAGATATCGGCCGAACTGGAAATAGAGCTCAACCATCTGGGGGTCAAAAGTGCTTGCAAATTGAGCCACACGCTGGTCAGTAGGCAGTTTGGCCTGCTCATTCGTACCCAGGTCAAGAGTTACCGTATTAAACTGTTTCTGATACTCTTTTACGTGAGCCTCAAGAGCCTTTGCATACTTTTTTCTGTTCTTGTCAAACATTATTTTCGCAATAGGATCATGGGCCTTCATATTCTCATCACCGCTTACGCTCTGGTAGTTTATGAAATTGGTGCCTATTGAAATGTAAATGGTAACAGCATCTGCATCCTTCACGTTTATGACACCGTCCGATGGCCATACGTGACCGCCCTCTGCCTCAATCAGCGTAAAGTCAGTAAAGCGTATCTTGCCCTCAATGCCCTCATGGTCATCACCCTTGCATGAGACGGTCATCGTGGCGCCATTCATCTTGTCCACCGTACCCGTTGTCTTGCTTATGATACGGTCCTCCCTGTAAGGCAGATTATAGCTTGCCTTGAATGACAGGGCTCCCTTGTTTGAAGCGGTAAGTCGCATCACAATCACCTGGTCCGGGAATGACACAAAGCACTCACGGGTATACTCCGTTGCGCCTGCCTTAAAACGTGTCAAAGCAACGGCACGGTTCAGGTCAAGTTCCCTGTAATAGTCGGTGAAATCGCCAATTCCGTCAAAATCCAGTATCAGTGAACCGGCTGTCTGATAAGGCATACCGTGCGCACTCTTGGATGAGATGTACTCATCGCACAGAGCCTGCGCATCAGAACGGCGTCCTTCCCACAGGGCGGTACGTATCAGGTCAAGCCCGTCCTTGGCGGCATAATTCACGTTATTGTGAGGGCCGCCGCCCCAAATGGTCTCCTCATTTATCTGGATACGCTCCTGAGACGGGGTACCGAATACCATCGCACCCAGGCGGCCGTTTCCAAGCGGCAGGGCATCGGTCCACTGCTTAGCCGGAGCGTCATACCAAAGTTTAAGGTCATCTTTCTGTGAACTGCATGACAGTGACATCAGAGCCACAACTGCAAATAGCAATGTTTTTTTCATATAATTATTACTAGTGATTCGATTTGAGTCCAAAAGTACTTCTTTTTGGCCAAATTTCACTACCTTTGTGAGCCCAAATGCAAACAAGAACCAATTAATATAAAACGGTATGTATCTATTAGGTTATGACATAGGCAGCTCTTCAGTGAAGTGCAGTCTTGTAGATGCCCAGAACGGCAGTTGCGTGGCAACAGCTTTTGCCCCCAAGAGTGAAGCACCCATTAAAGCAGTCAACCCCGGATGGGCTGAGCAGAACCCTGAAGACTGGTGGTCATACCTCAAGGCAGCCACTGCCGATGTAATGTCACAGTGCAAGGTCGATGTAAAAGACATCAAGGCCATAGGAATCTCTTATCAGATGCACGGTCTGGTATGCGTTGACAAGAATCAGAAAGTACTGCGTCCCGCCATCATCTGGTGTGATTCACGCGCAGTCAGCATAGGTGAGAACGCTTTCCAGGAGTTGGGCCGCTCACAGTGTCTGACCCACCTGCTCAACACCCCGGGTAACTTCACAGCCTCCAAGCTGGCTTGGGTAAAGCGTAACGAACCGAAAATATTTGACAAAATAGATAAGATCATGCTCCCGGGTGACTACATCGCAATGCGTCTTACCGGTGAGATAGCAACCACAATATCAGGCCTTTCAGAGGGTATGTTCTGGGATTTCCAGACAGGCGATGTAGCCGGTTTCCTGCTTGACTACTACGGCATACCACGCTCATTCATCCCCAAGATAGTACCTACATTCGCAGAGCAGGGAAAACTGACATCCGCCGCTGCCAAGGAACTGGGTCTGGCCGAGGGCACACCCGTAACCTACCGCGCCGGCGACCAGCCCAACAACGCACTTTCACTGAACGTATTCGAGCCTGGTGAAATTGCCTCAACCGCAGGTACATCAGGCGTTGTTTACGGTGTGAACGGTGAGATAAGCTATGACCCCAAGTCAAGAGTGAACACCTTTGCCCATGTAAATCACAAGACCGGATTCAACCGTCTGGGCATACTGCTTTGCATCAACGGCACAGGTATCCTCAACGCCTGGATGAAACGCAACATCGTTCCTGAGGGCATAGGATATGCTGAGATGAATGACCTTGCAGCCCAGGCACCCATAGGTGCCGCCGGCGTATCAGTACTGCCGTTCGGTAACGGTGCCGAGCGTGTACTTGAGAACAAGGAGCGCGGTTGCAGCTTCAACGGCGTGAACTTCAATATCCACAACCGCTCACACCTGCTGCGCGCAGCCCAAGAGGGTATAGTATTCTCATTCAAGTACGGTATAGAGATTATGGAGGATATGGGTATGCCCGTGAACAAGATCCACGCCGGCAACGCCAACATGTTCCTGAGCCCCCTGTTCCGCGACACTCTGGCCGGTGTAACCGGTGCCACCATTGAACTTTATGATACCGACGGTTCAATAGGCGCCGCCAAGGGTGCAGGTATGGGTGCACATATCTACAATGACCACAATGAGGCATTCGCATCACTGCAGAAGATCCGCGTCATAGAGCCCAAGGCATCTGATATGCCTGCATATGAGGAGGCTTACCAGCTTTGGAAATCATACGTACAATAATCACATTAGCCAATTACATAACAAATGAGAAAATTCAAGACAACCACTATCCTTATGGCTGCCCTTAGCATTATTCTGGGCATAGCCGCATGTTCTTCATCCAAGAGTGCCTCCAAACTGGCACCTGCCAAGAAAGGTTACATTGAAACCGGTAAGTACCGTAACTATCTCAAGGAACTGGGATTCAGCCAGGCTGAGATTGACGGCAAGATCAATGAGATCTATTCAATCATCTTTGAGGGTCCCGATGCCGCTTACAAAGACGTTGACGTTGAGGTAGACGGCAAGACAGTCAAGATGGGTTACATATCAGACGTAAAGAACAATGACGTCCGCACTGAGGGCCAGTCATACGCCATGATGGTAGCCGTACAAATGGACAAACCTGAAATCTTCAATAAGGTATGGCGCTGGTCAAAGCACTTTATGCGTCACAACGAGGACGGTCCTTCACACGGTCTGTTTGCATGGTCATGCCGTACTGACGGCCGCCGCACATCACAGGGTTCAGCCAGTGACGGTGAGCTCTACTACGTGACAGACCTGCTGCTGGCTTCACGCCGCTGGGGCAGCTATGAGGAGTTTGACTACCTCAAGGAGGCTCAGGAATTGCTTAATGACCTCTTCTCAAAGGACGGTACAGGTAATGTGACCAACATCATCAACATGGACAAGAAGCTCATCAACTTCTGCCCTGATACCCGTTCAAACGAGTGGACTGATCCTTCATACCATCTGCCAGCATTCTATGAGATCTGGGCAGAGACCGCCAAGGACGGCCGTGAGGCAATCTACCGTGAGTTAGCTGACAGCGCACGTGCTTACCTGCATCGCGCAACTGACCCTGTAACCGGTATCAACCCTGACCAGAGCCAGTTTGACGGCACTCCCAACCGCGGCAGTGAGTTCCACTATGACTCATGGCGCGTACCTATGAATATTGCTATGGACTTTACATGGTACCACAAGGATGCCGCTTGGCAGACTGAATATGCCACCAAGTTCCAGAACGCCATCCTGGGCCGCTACGGAATAACCGAGTTCCCTGACCAGTTTGCACTTAACGGTGATGCACCCCGCTTCCTTATGGGTGGCGGCCGCTGGCGTGGCAACCTGCGTCACTCAATAGGCTTTGTAGGCACCATGGCCACCACAGCCCTCATGTGTGACAGCGAGTACAACCAAGAGTTGGTTAAGCATATGTTCTCACTCAAGCATGAGCCCTATGAGGACGGCTACTTTGACATCTACTATGACGGTCTCATTTACCTCTTTGCCCTGCTTCATCTGAGCGGAAATTACCGCATGAACTGGTAATATCAGAACCATATATTCCGTGCGTCCGGATCTCTGCAACAGATGTCCGGACGCACATTTTTTTGTAAAAATGTGTGCTCTGATATCCTTATATCTCAAATAATGATTAACTTTACGCGCTAATTATAGTCGCATGCGCACGCGTGCATATGCGCGCTAGGCGGCAGATATAAGCCAACACCCTGATAACTAAATAATTAATAACCAAACAATATGAAAATCAACAAAAGATTCTTAGGAAAGTCAATCTTTACGGCTGCTGTTACAGTCCTGGCCGGTTTTGCGGTATCCTGCATAGACCTCTGGAGTGAGCAGCATCCCGGCACCTACTACATCAACAATGGTCAGACCGTGGCCTCATTTCTGGAGGAGCATCCTTCAGGCCAATTCTCGGATTTTGTTTACATAATCAAGAAAGCCGGTATTTGGGGTGAATTACGTACTTACGGTAATCACACTTGCTTTGCTCCTGATAACGCAGCCGTTCAGGAGTATCTCCAGGAGAGATACAGAGAGGCTCCTGAAAACACAAAACAATATTTTACAAGCCTTGAATCACTTCCTGACTTCATTTGTGACTCTATTGCCAAAACCCACCTGTGCCACTCCACATTCTTCTGCACAGATATGAACGGTGACGGCGCTCTGCCGTACCCCAACCAGTTGGACCGTTATCTTACATATTCATCATATGCTGATACCATCTGGACCGAGAGCAGAGATACCTTTGAGATCAAGCTTGCCTACCGTATCAACCAGCAGTCCAAGATTACTGAGGCCGATGATACTGTACAGAACGGTGTAGTACACATTATTGATAAGGTCTTGAGGCCCAGTAATGAGTACCTTCCCGGTCACCTTAAGGATATGAACAAGACAGCTGCCTATAAGTATAGGGCCACATATTTCTATGATGCTCTTATCGCTACTCACCTGAGTGACTCTCTTGAGGAGTATCTTGATATCAACTATCCTGTAACAGACTATGATTCGACATACGCTTGCCTAGAAACAACCGGTAAGGTGGCTGTTGAATATGAAACTGCATATGAAACCGGAAGCAGCCGTCAGAGAGCTATCTGGCCAGAGAAACGTTATTTCAAGTTTACGCTGTTCGTGGTAACAGACTCTATTCTTGAAAATGTTTATAAGGTAAAGCCTGAGACCCATCTTGATGATTTGAGAGCGATTGCCCTCAGCGTTTATCCGGAGTGTGATCCCAGTCTCCCGGATTCATCAACCAACAGCGCTCTTTACAAACTTATGTCATACCATATTCTTCCGTGCTGGATGCCTTACAACCAATTAAATACATCACAGAAGGAGATTGTTGACAACCGCAAGCAGAGAGACTCTCTTGATGTTGAGGATTTCTATGAGAGTATGCACCCATACGCTGTTATGCGTATCAGCACCCCGCTTGATGCAAAGGCAGAGAGAAAGGGTATCTTTATCAACCGCAAGGGTACAGTCACTGCCAACAACCTTACCCACAAGGGTATCAGAATATGGGCCGCATCAGAATATGAGAACATAGACAACACCTGCAGTAACGGTGGATTCCACTATGTTGACAGCCTGCTGTTCTTTAATGATGTTACCAAGAAAGCCCTTAACACCAGAATGAGGTATATGGCCAACACCCTGTCACCTGACTTCATCAACAGCGGTGCAAGAGGCAGACTTCGTACTGAAGCAAAGAACCCTGTGGATTACGCAGTATATGGATTCAAGAAAGGTTTCGCCAAGAACATAGATTGCTCAGAGCAGACACAATACTATGTGCGTTACCGTGACCCGACGTTCGGTTGCTTCTACGGAGATGAAATGACCATCCGTGGTATCTATGACTTTACCCTGCGTCTGCCGCCGGTTCCTTCTGACGGTACATATGAGGTACGTATTTGGGGTAACTCACTTGGTAGTTCCGGTCAGAATGACCGTGGTATAGCCCAGTTCTATTTCCGTGAGGGCAAGGGTGAGTTCAAACCTTGTGGTATACCTGTAAACCTTGGTGTAAAATCAATCACTGAGGCTCAGATCGGTGCTGTAATGGATAATTCAATCCGCAGGAACTATGATACTGAGGAGGAGATTGAAGCCGCTATCATTGCCAATGACAAGGCTATGCGTAACCGCGGTTACATGAAGGCAATGGACAGCTATGGTTCAGGCACAAATGTTCTGCGCAATGACGAGAGCTGCTTCCGCAAGATAGTCTGCAACGAGTACATGAAGGCCGGTACAGATTATTACCTCCGCCTGCGTCAGGTACTTGAGAATGAGGCTGCTGTCTGCCCGTTCAACATCGTTGAGATTGTACCTAAGGATATCTACGCTGGCGATATCCCTGAGGACAGACACTAATCAAATTAAAGGGTGATTCAAATCACCCTTTTTTTTACTCTCTAGTTAGAAAAAAATATTTCTCTAACTAGAGAGTTTATTTTTGAGTATATTTCCAACTGTAACAACTGTAACAACTGTAACGCGCGTTACAGTTGTTACAGTTGTTACAGTTAAAATTAAGAGGTCAGCTTCAGGCTGACCTCTTATAATTATATCATTAGTGATTTGATCCTGGTCTGAACTGGGAACCTCCCCTCCCGGGAGCACCGCTCTGAGGGAATTGAGGACCTCCACCGAACGGAGGAGTAAACGGTGAGCCGTTGTTGTTCTGTGGAGCGAACTGCTGTCTGCGCTGCTGCCAGATGCTGTCCTGGATCTGATAATGCTTGCGACCCTCTTCTATACGGCGCATCATAGCAGAATCAGGCCTGTCCCAATTGCGCCAGTAGTTCTCCCACCATTGCTGCTGACGGGCATCATCCTGCTGCATCTCACGCTGGCGAAAGCGCTGGAAATCAAAAATATGCGGTTGCATCATGAACTGAGGGTTCATCTGGTTCCACTGCCCCATCATCTGGAACTGACGCTCCGTATTCTGACGGTTCCTGTCTGAACGCTGTCCCCAAACCTTCTGACCCAGTTCAAACTGAGCTATACCAATCTTCTGACGTGTAGAATCAGGAAGAGCTTTTTCAAGCTTCTTCATATAGTCATCATTAATGGATGACCAACGCTTCATGTAATCGCGTGACTCAGGCTTAAGTTCACGGTTAAGCTTGGCAAGCGCCTCATTGTATTCAATGTAGAGCTTAGCAAATTTCTGATACTCCTTTTTGGTGAGATTGGCATTCTCCTTTATGAATCGCAGTGACGCATTAATCATCTGCTCGTCCTGACCCTGTGCCATAGAAGGCTGGGAAAAGAACAAGCCAGCAAGAATGAGCAATGCTGTCAACAGCTTCTTCATATCAATTGCCGTAATAGTTACTCATCATAGAATAAACGCCCAGATCATCGGCCGACATGGTCTGCAGGACCTCATCCACGCTTGCGCACTGTGAGATGCTGTCATAATCAGGGATGTTCAATCCGTTACCGAACGGATGCAGGAACAGCAGAGCAACTGCTGCTACGCTTGCGGCGCCTGCAAACAGAGCGAATATCCTGCGCTCCTTATGCTGCTTGCGCTGCTTTCCAATCTGGGACACAACACGTTCTGTCATGTCATCCAGGAAATGCTCAGGCATCTTGTAGGGCATTTCTCTGCTCAAACTTTCCAGATCAAAATCTTTCATAACTGATGTTCTAATATATAATCCTTTATCTTTTGCACTGCATAATGATAATTGGTCTTGAGCGTATTTACACTGTCTCCAACTATCTGGTGTATCTCCTCGTAACTCTTGTCATCATAGTAACGCAGGTTGAACACCATCTTCTGCTTGGCCGGCAGCAAGGCTATGGCCTCCTGCAGCAATATCAATGTTTCATCCGCATCAGGGCTGGCCTCCTCACGTACACTATCCTTGAGTGAATCACCCAGATCATCAACAGACATCGTGAATCCGGACCTACTCTTCAACAACTTGAGGCTCTCATTTGTGGCTATCTTGTAGAGCCATGATGAAAGCGGGTACTCATTGGAGTATGTACTCCTGTACTTGTACACGTTAATCATAGTCTCCTGCAAGCAGTCCTCAGCATCATCATGGGCCACCACCATTCGGCGGATATGCCAATACAGCTGTTCACCGTATTTCTTCATGATAAGGCGTATGGCCTCATCTACGTGACTGTCATCACATAGCAGACGGGCAATGGATTCATCGCTCACTGAAAGAGATCCCTGGCTGTTCACTATGCTATCCTCATCACGTTTCATCTATACTATACAGAAGATGTGCAGAAGTTAAATTCTTATACTTTTTTAACTATTAATATGCTGCCTGGCGGAAGTAGTCAAAGTCTGCATATCCGCCAGCCTGCTCTGTAGCAAAACTGTACAGTCCGGTACGGTAGCCGGTGAAGTAATCCAGACTGAATGACATCTGCAGGACAGCATCCACATCAGTCCAGCTCTTGCCGTCCAGAGAGTAACTCATGAAAGCCTGATCAGCACGCTCACCCTCCTGCTGAGGAGTGAACACATACTTTATTTTGAGCCATACCTTATCCTGGGTTAATGGAATACGCAGAGCCTCTGTATCAGGGCTGGGTTGCGGACCTTGTGCCTGCGGTCCCCAACGACGTCCCTGTGCACGGTGGGTCATTGCTACAAGGCTCTTTGAACCATCCTGAGCCACCTCAACACCTATGGTGCAGTAATTGCTCTGGAAAGCCACAATTCCGGCTCTGTCGCCCGGTTTCATACCGCTGGCGTCCAGCAACACCTCACTGTAGCAACGGGGGCCTACGGTACGCTGTGTAAGCGTATTGCGGGCTTTCATTACATCTGCTGCTATCTGCCCGGTCTTAAGACGGAGCCAACCCTTACGCTCGGTAACTGACCATGCGCTATTGTCAGGCTTATGGTTCCACTGCCATACCACATCAAGTTCATTCTTCTTATAGTTGAACTCATCATTATCCCAAGTACGGTTCTTACCGCTCTCAGGAAGATTAACTGTAAACTGCTTAACGGGTACGGTCTCATCACCAAGTATAGGCCAGCCATCCTCCCATTTCATGGGCTGCAAAGTAGGAATACGGCCCACAGCGCCATGATCCTGGAACATGATTGAATACCAGTCACCGTTCTGGGTCTCTATGATGGCGCCCTGAGCTACACCGTCACCACGGCCGTCAAATGCACCGCTCAGTATGGTCTTGCTCTCATACGGGCCAAACAGGTTCTTGGAGCGCCAGCAGGTTTCTGTACGTACACCGCCGCTGGGCCAGTCAATAACAATTACATAGTAATAATCACCTATGTGATAGATATGCGCACCCTCGGCACGCAGGTTATAACCCTGGCGCGGAGAGTCAATGATTATCTGCTCCTCAGCTCCGGCCTTGATGGCAGAACCATCCGGCTCAAGCTCTATGATACGTATTTCACCGTTACCCCATACCACATACAGATGTCCATCCTCAAACAGCATAGATGCGTCGTGGAACGGGCGGTCTATCACAAAACGTTCCCAGTTGCTCTTGGTTATATCCTTGGTATGGTAGATATATGTCTTGTTCTGGTCATTGGCTATGAACAAAGCATAGTATGTTCCGTTCACATAACGCAGTGATGTAGCCCACTGGCCCTTGCCGTAAGCGTTGCGGCCGTTACGCAGGTTATATACATCATCATCCTCAAGACAGTCATAAACGTAGCTTACCAGTTCCCAATGAACCAGATCCTTGGAGTGCATTATAGGTGCACCAGGACAGAAATACATGGTGGTGCTCACCATATAGTAATCATTACCTACGCGGATCCAGTCATTATCAGGGATATCAGTATAGGTAAGCGGGTTGACACACTCAGTGGTCTTGTCCTTAGCAGAACAACCTGACCATGCCAGAAGCATGGTCAGAGTTATGGATAATATAGTACTTGCTTTCATGTTACACATTTGGTTTATTCTTATTCAAATGACAGCCAGTCAACCTGAGCGTTGCCCTTTGATGCCAGACGCACCTTCAGGTGATGTACACCTGTTGCAGCACCCTTGACATCGGCAATAATCTCTGATGCAGTGCTCTTGGGGCTCAGTTTAACCTTTGAGATAACCTTGTCATCCTGCAGGATCTCAAGAGTTCCGGTTGAAGGAGCAGCCACCTTAACCTTTACTCTCTCAGGAGCCTTATCAAAGTTTACGGTGTTGTACTTAACCCATGCGCCCTGCTCAAAGAATACGGTCTTCCAGCCGGCAAAGTAATTTGTGGTATCAATATATGCTATTGAATCACCGCTCTGGCTTATCTCTGAATAACGGTCTATCTGAATCTCACTGTTAGCCTGGGTTACACCGATACCGCGCAGTGAAGGCTTGACCATACGGATAGAGCCATCGGGCTCAAAGAAGATACTGTCAGCGCATACTGAACGGTTCTTGTCAAAATGAGGTGAATAGTCATTATGGTGATAGAACAGATAAGTCTGACCCTTAAACTCTATGATTGAATGGTGGTTGGTCCAGCACTTGTTGGCGTGCTCCTCAAAGAATACACCCATGAACTTGTAGGGACCAAAGATGTTATCAGCCATGCAGTATGCCAGAACCTCCTCAACGTCACGTGCCCACGGGAAAGTCATATAGTACTTACCGTTATGCTTGAACAGATACGGTCCCTCAACAAGACCCTTGGTGGGAACCTCCTCTACGCGATGGCGGTCAGCCGGATCTGTTGAAACAGAGAGCCAGTCAGGATTCATCTTGGTGATGGTAATACCGGGCATAACCAGATAAGCCTGGCCGTCATCATCAACAAATATACAGGGGTCAATACCGCCTACACCATCCAGAGGAGTAGCCTGCGGAATATATGGACCAAAAGGATTGTGGGCAATAGCCACACCTACGCGGTTGCCACCCATACCACGCCTGCCGTTTGCACTGGGCTGCGGTTTAGCACCTGCGGGCCAAAAGAAATAATAGTCACCTGTGTTGGGGTTCTGCTTGCAGTCAGGAGCCCACATGGAGTAACCCTTCTCATTAACCCAAGGTGCGGTCCATTGGTCAACAATTACACCGTGATCCTTCCAGTCAGTAAGGTTATCACTTGAGAATACATGATAATCAGCCATGCAGAACCAGTCCTTACGGGCATATTCATCAGGAGCCGGGATATCATGTGATGGGAATACATAGACACGGTCACCCACTACAAGAGCTGAAGGATCAGCTGAGAACTGGTCACGGATAATAGGATTCTGTGCCTGAACGGCAATGCCGGCCAGCATAAGAGCTGTCAGAACGGTAAATCTTGCTTTCATTTATTGATTATGTTAGATTAATAATTTGCACTTGTTTGGTTACAGCTCATAAAGATACCTTCTTTTCAGCACATTATCACAATAATAGGTCATAAAAGAAACAAAAAAGAGAATCGGCGGGGAGCCAAGCTCTCCGCCGATTCATTTATAGGATAATTGTTATCTATAAGATTACTTTACAAGAACCTTGTCAACAACAACCTTACCGTTAGCCTGGGTGGTCTTACGGATTATAACCTGACCAGCCTTAGGAGCATCAATCTTCATGCCACCAATTGTAAAGAGCTCAACATTGGCAACCTTAAGCTCGGCAGCATTTACAACTGTAATAAGCTCCTCAACCTTAGCCTTCTGAGCGGCAGCTGCAGCAGCATAATCAAAGTCCTTATCCAGAGGATGGTAAATCAACTGGAAGTCATCAGCATATGACCAACCGCTTGCTGAACCCATTGTGAACTTGATATCAAGTTTACCGTCAGTAACCACAATAGAGTCATTAAACATATTAACCTTTGTACCAGATGTAGGCAGTGTATAATCATATTCCTTACCATCAGCAGTACCAATCATGTGTGAATTGTTAACACCATTCTGGATGTTGATACCAAGGTTATAATAACCGGCAGGCAGATCATTAACGGTCTGAGTCAAAGTAACTGAAGAAGTCCAGTCAACTGCCAGATTTGCGTCAAAGATTGCAGCAGCATTGGCATCACCATTATTCTTTGGATCAGGATCATCCCATGCACGTCCCTCACCACCGATGTGAACATTTGTGCTCTGGTTGCTCCATGTAGCATAGCTAAATGCCTTTGTTGAACGTACCTTCCAGCCCGGGAATACGGTATTAACGTAATCAACATCACCGATAAGTCTCCAACGATCTGCAGGTGCTCCATAAGTATAGTTGAAGTGCTCCAGCTGATCACCAACCTTAGCTACTGAATAGAGGAAGTAGTTCTTGATGAACGGAGTCAAAGCAAGTGAATCAACAATTTCATTCTTAGCAGCAGCCTTTTCATATACAGCCTGAACAATAGCAGCCTTAAGGATTGTAGCAAGCTCAGCATCATCGGCAACCAACTCAGCGAGTTTGGCCTTAACATTCTCCTTCTGGTCAATATCAGAACCTAACTTCTGTGACAAAGTATCCAGTTCTCTGATATTTCTGGTTGCAAACGGCAGTTCCTGGAGTTTAGCAATACCAGCCTTAAGATCAGCAACAGTAGCAGCCAACTCTGCACTAGTCTTGGCAGGAATATCAAACTTACCAGCCTCCTTAGTGAGTTCAGCAAGTTCTGCATACGGAGTTGATGACTTATAAGTCTCATCACTCAAAGCAGTGGTGGCGGCAGTAATAGCGGCATCAAACAGTTTAACGGTATCTACACGGAGATCCATAGCCTTAACAGCTGCATCCAGAGTAGCTACAACTGAATCATACTTGCTGGGAACACCTAACTTAGCAGCCTTAACCTTGCCATTGTAAGCCTTAGCCTCTGTAATCTTCTGTGACAGGTCATTGTAAACGGCACCCTTATATTTAGCTTCTGTAATCTCAGCCAATTTAGCTTCAGAAACAGCAATCTGGTCATTCAACTTCTTAACAGGAATGAATGAAAGGTCACCGGCTGTCTTGATGGAGTAGTTACCGATAGCAAAGCCATGATAGCTATTGGCGCTATTTGCATTGTCCTTTGCATCAACCCACTCGAATACATAATCACCCTTAGCAGAGCAGTTGAATGGGAATTCAAATGTCTCAGTTCCCTCCGGCCAACCTGCTGAAGTAGCATACTTGCTTGGAGCGAAAGTTCCTATGAGAGTCTTGGTAGCTGCTTCAAGAACAGCAAATCCCTTGTCATTTCCATTCTCAAGTTCACCCTCAGGCTTTGCATAAACGTACAGTTTGCACTGACGACCCTCATCATCATTCTTACTACCCCAAGTAATAGCCCTGAAGCTGATAGAGTAGTTACCCTTATCCAGATTTTCAATAGTATATACGTTACCGCTGTTACCCTTACCTCTGTTAGAGAAGTAAATCTGGCAATCTTCATCACCTACAGTGTAAAGACCGCACTTACCGGCAGACTTACCGCCAGTACCCTTGGTGAACGCATCCTGACCTGAGTGTACATAAATACTCAGTGGATAGTAACGGTTTCCAGAAGCCAATTCCTCTGTGTAATCCTCATTTCTCCAATCAGAGTGAGTAACCTCCTCATTTTTGGGATCAGTCTTGAAATCACCAAAGTGATAGTTGAAGGCTACATCATCACCAAAGTGATCAGGATTGTTGGGATCCGGCTTATCCATGTGAGTAACCTGCTTGAATGAGAATACATAATCACCAACAAGAGCATCAGTATACTTTGCAGGACGTGTGATCGTGGTATAACCGCTCTTGTCACTCTCTGTAATATCCCAATACTCAACAGTACCTCCCTTCTTAACTGTAACCAGTGTCAGATTGGTTGATACATCCATGGTCTTGTCATAAGCAAGTTGTCTGGAGAACTTGAAAGTCATAGACTTCAAATCTGTGGGGAGAGCAAAAGTTCCCTCCTCATAAGGCTCATACTGCATTACAGGAGGCAGGTTCTTAAGAGACATAACCTTCTTGCCTGTAACAGGGCTTACAGTGATGGTGGGGTTGAGTGATGAAATCTCATTGTGGAAATCAAACACCTTCTTACCTTCAGCAACCCATGCTGAATCAAGTCCGTTAGGATACTGATTACCGGTATATGCCAAGAAAAGATCTTCACGATCCCTCGGGTTACGGAAGGTTACAAGAACCTCATCAGCCTCATCAAGCTCGTTAGCAGAACCATCCTCAAGGGGCTCAGTCCACATATACATGTAGCCGTCTCCCTGATACTCAGCTGAGAGAATAGGAACTTCTTCCCATTCGCCACCAAAATTGGCCCAAACCTCAAAGTACTTACCGGGAACCTCAACAGTAGCAATCTTATTGATCTTCTTGGCCTGCTCAGCAAGTTGACCAAGGTTGGTCTTATAACCAAAGTCAACACGAATCATATCGCCGTAGTGCTCAACACCACCAATCCATGACTTGGTAAGTGAAAGGTTATCAACATCAAATCTGGTTGAGTCTGAACGGAATGACATACGTACAAAGAACTTGTCAGGAGTCATGATGTAACGGAATACCATTGTGGTATCACCTTCACCTTCATCAGCTACTGTGGTATCCTTCTTAGCCTCAGTTACCCATACCCAATCATCAGGCCACCAGTAACCCTTGTTATAAGCTGAATAGTGAGCTATTGAGTCTGTCAGGTAGTATGACATAAGGGTAATCTTCTGCCATTTTCCCTGCTCAAAATCAGTAAAATCTGTGGTAGTACTGAACTCATTGTTGTTCTTTGTGTCAACAAGGAAGTCTTTCTCAGCATGGAAGAAACCGTGCATCAACTGAAGACCCAGTCTGGGAGTAATCTCAGATGCTACAGCTTGCGGAGTTGCCTTTACAAATACAGTAACACGATAAGAAGAGTTGGGCTCAATGTCACCCGGATTCAAACGGATAAACAGGTTACGGCGATACTCAGGAACAGCCTTATTATCGCTACTCCAGTTGGCTACACCATTACCGCTGGCTGAAACATAAGAGAAATAGGTCTTCTTGGCTGCATCTTGCTCACCATAACGTGACAGACCGTAATCCTTACCGCCTATACCGGTACCATTAAGAGATGCTGCATCGTGCTTAACGATTCTATGAGAATCATAAGCAAGAACAGAGTCATCAGGCATCTTGGCATCAGTTCTTACAACACCATTCCAAATATCAATAACAGTGTCTCTGTAACCAGCAATTTCCCAATCCCTGCTTCCATCTAAAATGTTAATACCATTGATGGTTGAACCCTCATTTGCAAGGGTATCCTTGTCCTTTGAATCCTGTTTCTTGAAGTAAGCAACCTCTTCAATCTGGTCAATAGGCTCATCCTCCCATGTATAAAGGGTGGTAGGACGGTTAGGATCCGGATTCAACTCAATCTGCTGCCATTCATCATTTCCCTCAAAATCCTGAAAGAAAATCACCTTGGCATCGTCCTGATAGCGTACAGGCTCTTGAGCATAAGATGAAACCGAGCACAGGAACAATCCTGCAAGTAATAAGTCTCGTTTTTTCATAATTAATAAGTTTAGTGAATAATTAGGTAAAAATCTCTTTTCTCTTTTAGTTAAACAGTTAATTAATAACTCTCTATATAACCATCTGCACTCCTGCCCCCGCTATTGTTCATGCAATGGCGGAGACAGGAGGACAGCAAGTCCTTATTTCATTATTTGTTATCAGTCAGACGCAGGAACCAGTTACGGTTAAATGATGTTCCGTCACCATAAAGCCTGTCATAAAGGTCTGCATCCATTCCGGCAAAGGGATCCTCCATTGTAGCCGATGCTCTTGAAGCGACCCTGCGAGCCAGGAAATCATTGTCATACTCACCACCTGCACCGGGATAACCTGCATCCTGTGCACGATGCTGTGACACTCTCATAAGGTCACCAAAACGGTAACCCTCAAAGCAGGTCTCAAGCCCCATCTCATCAATAATCTTTTCCTCTACAAAACGGATGGAGTCCTTAAGAGAAGAACCGGCCGGAAGACTGATAACATACGTGGTATCCATTGCTGCATCACCACTACCTCTTGAGTGGATACCAAAAGTATTGTATCTGTCATTACTGTACAGATAAGTGGTTTGCTTGGTTACACTCAGACCATCTATCATCTTGGTATCATTATGATAGTCATACTCCGCTTTCTGGAACCTGTTTTCGTTAAATACGTAAACATTTGATATACCCTTGGCGGCAGCCCTATCCTTCTCTATCTGACTGATACTGTCAATGACCTCTTTACAAAGACCATATTTAAGCACTGCAAATGCCGTTTGGGGCAGTTCAGCGCGGTTCAGAGCCTCTGCAAGCCTCAAATATACGACATCATTGCGGTATAAACAAATTTTTTCAGGATTAATTTTATTTAACTTTTGGATCTCATCGTTTACATTGCTGGAACTGAACTCATCAACCTCAGTATTAGCCTCCACCTGAAGTATGGACTGCAGGCGCAGGTCACCACGACGCAGCACAACCTCTTCGGCAGATTTATCTTCCATATACTTGGGACTCTCATAACCGGTACGGGAGTTGAAATCATGATAGCAGAAATTCTGACGTGTGCTCAGGCTGGTAAGAGCCTGTGAACGCGTAAGCTGATACCAATTGTCATTCTCCTTGGTGGAGGTGAATATATTTGGAAGGTCACTTACAATACCATTGTACTCATCAGCCTCCATAGGTATGTAACAGATGGGCTTACCGTTCTTACCAAGTGAAGCTGCATAGGTATCATCACCTATGTACACCCAGTCATTACCGAACCATGAAATACTTGCAGTGCCGGTAGGATGTGCCGTCTCATTATATGACAAGTAGTCATGATAGTAACTGGCGGCCTTCTCATACTGCTCTGCCCACAATGCCAGGTCACCCATGATAATACGTACCGGGATAAAGAGATCTACAGCATTGTGTGACTCTGATTTGTCACCGCTACCTGTGGTCTCACCACCCAGACTGCCGTAATTGGGAGTCTCATAATCCATGAAACGATCCTCAAAATCAGCCAAGAGGTCTTCAGCAAGTTCCTTGATTGTAACATAATCCCACTTTAACTCATTGGCGTCATCACCACTTGTTATCGGTTTATCCACATAATATACCTTTCCGTATATCTGAGCCATCTGCAGATATGTCCATGCCCTGTACGAGAGAACAGTTATGTACTCCTTGAGGAACACATTCTTGTGGTTTCTCATGTACGCGGTATCTGCATTAGCCAGAAAATAGTTACAGTTGTTGATCACTGAATAGAAATCAACAGGATTGTTGTAACGGTTAGTGGCCTTCAGATTGGCAAAATCATAATTGTACAACTCACCAAGGTCATCATTGGCATGGTCAGTGATTTTTACAAGATCACCTCTTACCTCACCAAGTATGACAGTGCGGTCAGCTATCTTCTGAAGCTGCTTGATAATACCCATGACTGAATAAACAGTATCAGTGGCATGATCAAGGGTATTCTGATAATCATACATGACTATCTTAGAATCCACCCTAAGCATATCCTCGCAGGAGGATGCGGCAAGAACCGTAATTGCGGCTATCACCGCTGATATTGTATTTTTGAGTTTCATATTCCCTTATTATTAGAGGTTAATCTTAAGTCCTAAAGAGAAGTTTGCAGATTGTGGTACAAGCCCGCGATCCACGCCGCGTGTAAGCGCATTGTTGCTTGACGAGAACTCAGGGTCAGATCCCAGATAGTTTGTCAGAGTAAACAGGTTGTTGGCTGAACCCCATACAGTAATGCCCTGCAGATAGGTGTTGACTACCGGAATCCTGTAACTCAGAGTAATGTTCTTGAGTCGCATATATGAGCCGTCCTCTATCCAACGGTCAGAGAATCTGGCATTCTGATGAGGATCACCGTATGTAGCCTTGGGGATATCAGTCTTCTGACCGTCGGCAGTCCAACGGTTGGTCATGGCCAGAGTCTGGTTCATGAAGCGTGAACCGCTTTCCAGCAGCATACGCTGATAGTTATAGATGTCTCCACCTACAGAGTAAGTTACAGTGGCACTCAGAGAAATATTCTTGACTGACAGAGTGGTAAAGATACGACCGTAGAAATCAGGATTGGGATCACCTATTATTGACATATCCTTCTCATTGATGATCTTATCGCCGTTAAGGTCATTGAAAATCATATCACCAGCTTCAAACGGAGTCTCCACACCTGTATCTGATCTCATACGGAGTCCGGAAGCATTTGCCTCAGCATCAGTTGAGAATACACCGTTTGTGGTATAACCGTAGAATACGCCTACAGGCTGGCCCACCTGGGTTCTGATTGTGGCACCGCAGTATGAATAATCAACATACTTACTGGGCAGTTTGGTTACCTCATTCTTATAGTGACCTATGCTGGCTCCAGCCTCCCATTTAATTGCACCGCCGTTAATAAGCTTTGCGTTGAACAATGCGTCAAAGCCTGTGTTGGTAAGTGAACCACCGTTACTCCATGTATCAGGAAGTCCGGTAAGGAATGAAAGTGAACTGATGGAGAGCAGATTGTCCGTATTGCTGTGGAACCAGTGGGCAGCCACATTAAGACGGTTATCAAACATGTTCATATCAATTCCGGCGGTAATCTTCTTGGTGGTCTCCCACTGAAGTGTACTGTTACCTATGTTGGCAAGAGCGATACCGTTCATACCTAAGATCTTGACAGGTGAGAAATAACTCTTGGATGCAGAATCATCAAAACCGTCATTACCTGTTACGTCAAATCCGGCACTCAGCTTGAGATAATTTATAGCTCCCACTTTGAACCAGGGCTCTGCTGATGCCACCCATGCGCCTGATACAGACGGGAATACACCCCATGGCACACCAAACATCCTGACACCATTGGAAACCTTTCCGCCGAATCTGGATGAAGAGGTTATACCAACACTGGCTGAGAGGTAATATCTCTCCTTGAAGTTATAGTCACCTTGACCCCACCATGTTATTGAAACATCCTTGGTATCTGTACCGGAAGTATCCTTGTACTTGAGTGAACTTGTCATGTTAGGAGTCTTGTCGTTACCTGAGTTGTAACCCATCATTGATGTCTGATAGAGTGCATTGTTCACGTAACGTACACCACCCTGTACATTGAAGTCATGGGCATTTAAGCGTCTTGCATATGTAAGGTAGGTATTGCTGCTGAAACCGTCCTGCTTGGCGTTCATGGCAGCAACCTTGTTCTCAACCTGACCTATACCCTCAATACGGAAGTTAGGTGTTCCTTCCAGAGGAATGTAGTAGTTCTCATCAGCATTAGCCAGAATATATGAGAAATGCTCATACATTGTAAGGCGGTGTCTGCGGCCGAACTGCCACTTGGGGGTAACAGAAAGGGTAATGAGACGGTTACCGAAATAGTTCTTGTTCAATCCGTCACCGTTTCTAAGGATTGAAAGCGGATTGGCCAGTGAAACCTCTGATCCCAGAACCTCCTTGAGATAATCATCCTCAAGAGCCAGATAGTTGGACAGGTTTCCTGAATTGTCATACGCATATGGTGACAGGAAAGGTGACTTGGTAAGTGAAAGGAATCCCGGTGAGTTGATCATTGTGTTGTCAATGTCCTGGGGAGCACCGTCATCACGCATGTCACGGGTTATATCACTGTAGTTGGCATCAAAACGGAGTGAAAGATGATCACTCAGAATGATGTCAGAGTTCAGACGCAGGCTGAAACGGCTGAAATCACTCTCTACAAGAGTACCGTCGCCCATAGCGTAGCCTACTGAAAGGTTATAGTTGGCTATCTCATCACCACCCTGTACATTAACATTGTAGTTCTGTACAAATGCGTCTCTGAAAGCAATCTTGCTCCAATCCGTATCATTGTGATACATGTTGTAGTAAAGGTACTGGGGATCATTCTGCAGGAACTTGAATGAATTCAGCTTGGTACCGGTGGTACCCAGCAACTCTGATGCATATGACCTGTATTGTGCAGAGTTCATCATAACAGGGATATTGGGCAAAGACTGATACATTCCGGTAAGGTTTACATCTATCTTGGTAGCCATGCTCTTGTTGCGCTTGGTATTGATAAGTACAACACCGTTGGCACCCTTGGCACCATAAATACCGTAACCGTTCTTGAGAATCTCAACAGACTCAATATCCTCTATAGCTATATTGGCCAGAAGGTTATTATAGAAACCTTCATGCATGGTGGTGTTATTGTAACCCATATCTATGATTACACCATCCAACACGATAAGAGGCTGTGTATTGATATTCAAAGAGTTGATTCCATCTATCATCATAGCTGCGCCCACACCTATCTGTCCTGAACGGATGGTGGAGAGTATGCTACCCTGAAGAGACTGCTGAATCTGATTGTCAACCTCAATATCAGCTCCCAGATTAGCTATTACGGCTTTCTGTGAACTGGTTGCTACAGTTTGGCTTTTATAAACCTCAGAAAATGCATCTGAGTACATCCTTACCACGATATTCTCTTTCTGACCATTGAGTGAACGGACTATGGTATTGCATCCGTCAAGTGAGAATGTCAGTGATGATACATACTCCGGCAGTTTTATTGAGAACGATCCGTCCTCCTTGGTCATAGCTGAATGGAGAGCGTTGTTGTAGGCCTGAACCTTAACACCGGCCATAGGAGTACCTAGTGCAGCGTCAGTCACGATACCGGTCACTACAACCGTGTTCTCAGAACTGCCGCTCTGCGCAAAAGACGGAACTGAAACGAGCAGCAACAAGCTGACCAGCCCCAAAGGCAAAAACCTTTTAATGTCAATTATCTTCATATCTGTTAGCTTTTTTATCATTTAACCGGTTCAAGGATGATGCAGTCAAGCCAAACCTTGTTGGAGAACTGGTCCTCATTTGAATTGTTTATGGCACTCTTGAGTGTAACTGAAAGACGTGCAGGCTTGCTGTTGTAATTGCTGTAAGGAATATCAACAGGACCTAACACAACAGTATCTATCTTGGTAAGATTACGACCCACTGTATCATTCAGGTTAATCCAACGGGCACCCTTCTTGTATTTCTTCTCACCGTTGTCAAGAACCACCTGTTTCAGGTCCTCAGTATAAGATACAACCGGATGAATAAGGTTAGGCATAGCAGCTACCGTGTTGGGGAATATAACCAGTTTAACCAGATACTTGCCGCGCAGGTTGTCCTCAATAGGATATTCAGCCTCCCATGCAGATGTAACCTTGCTTATCTCCATGACACGTTTGTTGTTGAAACGCTTACCGCCAAGATAGGTGATGGTACGCGGATTTGTGGTAACGCCTGAAATACGCTGATCTTCTGCCTCAATCTTGATGGGACGACGGAATGTCAGGGAATCTTCAAACGGCCAGTTGCCCTTGATATAAATTATACCGTTACTGCAAAGAACGGAGTCTATACAATCATCAAAAAGACCTCCTGCTGCATACGGTTTCTGGAAAACATGATAAGGTATTTTCTCTGTAACACGCTCAGTCCACTTAAAGAGCGTTGAAGTTACTGAATCCTTGGGATGCTTCTGGAGGTTCATATTGAAGAACGCATCTGTGAGCAAAGCTGACTTTGTCCAGAACTCCTGCATGGAGTCACGCTCCTCCTCCATAGGACGATAAGTATAGAAGTACTTAACAGTATCATAAACAGAATCCCATGTGGCAGGTGTGGGCAGAACTATTGCATAGTTACTGTCTTCAACACTGATATAACCGAATTTCTTCATCAGTATGCTAGACTTGATGACGACCTTGTCTATATACTGAACCACACCCTCGTCATCAATATCACCTGGCACACTCTTCTTCTCATCAACCTCCTCTATGGTAAACTTGTCAAACCAGGTTCCAATACGGTCCTGATAATCATATTTCTTGCCTGAAGCAGAAGGGATGCTCTTGGAGAGCTTTGTAAGATACTCATACAGGCTTGGGCGATATACAAGACTACCGTCAAGACAGTGAAGAATACCGTTAGTACAACGGATATTGTTCTCCGTATATGAAACATAACCTATCTGATCACTTACTGAACGGAAAGATTTATCACTCAGCATATTGACATTTTCCTTGGTAGCCGAGCCTACAGGATGGCTGAAACGGGCTATATGGTTCATGATGAACTGTGAGCCCACCTTCTTGTTCTCCTCCTGAGTCTTGTTCTCTTTTGTGTATTCAGCCCACTCCTCCTCACTTATTCCTGACGGAAGCCATACTGTAAGGAACTGGTCTCCATCCAGGAATTCCCAGTATGAAATGAACAGCTGCTTATCGCCATTGAACATAAATGTGGTCTTTAAGGCCTTTACAAAGTTGGCCGAACCAGGAATACTCTCAATTGTCTCGGCGAGCGAACTTACCGGAGCATTACTATCCGACTTGTAATTGTAGTGGTCTTTCCACACATCGCTCTCACATGATGCGAGAACAAGTATGGCAGAAACTACCCAAACGGATCTCGTTAGCTTTTTGAAGTAATTTTTCATATCGGTTGTTTAATTATAATAATCACTCTTTTTAGTGTTTGTCTTCACTGTTGTCATAAATATATTTAGGAACCCATTCCATATAGTCAAAATTCATTTCGGCTTTAGGATTATCAAGAACAAGTTTCATCCTGAGCCAATAGTCACGGTCACAATAGAAATAGTCTGTTGTGATGATGCGACGGGCTATCAGGTTGTAGTCACGGAACTTTTCAGCCTTATCGGATGTCCAGTGTGAATCAGGACCTTTCATATAACCGCGGTTACGCATGGCCTTATCATATGCGTCAACCTCAAGCGTATCAATGTTTCCGTCAGGATCTGTGAAAGTATCATCTTTCTTCCAGCGGATATTGGGATTGGCCTCAGCCGAGTAGCGCAGGTCAGTAGGTATTCCGCAGGGCAGAAGCCTTTCAGGATTGTCACCTACATAGTTCTGTACCACACCGCAACCTCCTGAACCGCGATATGACAGGCGCAACTCCCAGTTTCCGTCATAAGGGATGGGGGGGAGTTTGAGCATGATATCATAGTTGCCCTGAAGATCCAGTCCGTCACCCTGATAACTTATGTTGGCTACAAAAGCACTGCGTACCCACATTGCGTAATCAGAATTGAATGAGTGGAAATTGGTAGGCTCCTTGAATCCCACACCCTCATAGTTGTTCTCAGTCTGTTTCTGACGTGCTCCGGATGTAAGGAAATCAGGTGAAAGCGTGCAGCAGTCAACTCTGAGACGACGGTTGAGGACTTCTGTGCGGACAAACTTGGAATACTCCAGGATATTGTCCAGATAGTGCACATAACCGTTGCATCCCTCATTGGCAGCGCCGTCATTGATGGTGTAAACCTTGATTCCGGGATAGAAGCTGCGACCCAGTTCACCCTTGCCGTCGGCACCTACGCCCAAACGGTTGATATAGACACCGTTGTAACGGCCGTTATCAAGAATACGTGAAACACGGATAAGTGAATGGGGCAGGAATGTCTCAAAATAATCCTCAGCATCCAGCACATCAGTTTCACACTTGGCCTTGATTATATCCTCACGGGCATTGAAACTATACTCTGAAGGCATACTGAAAGGAAGTATGTGATACTCCACAAACCTGCGCAACGGATTACGCTGGTCTGTCCACACTGTATCATATTTATCACCGTATCCGCGATCCTTATAATCAGAATAAGACTCATGATATACCTTGTTGGCATAATCAATAAGGTCATCCAGATCTTTAATTCCATTGATTCTGTAAATAGAATCAGGCTCGACGAGAAGAGTGAATCCCCAGTTCTTTTCAGGAACGTAATATACCGTATAAGTAGATCCGCCGCCTTCACATTCCACACCGCCACCTTCTTGGATGGAGTCATAACCTATGGTGTATGAATGGTCATGCCATTTCTTGAGTGAATCCTCAAGACCCACAAGATTGAGGGCACTGTAGAATATTGAAGTTTTGGGATTATCCTTGACTATGTCATATACATAATCACCGGCCACTCTGATTACACGGTCAACCACCTGAACCACACCGTTCTGTACAGTATCATCCTCACGTATAATGCGTGAACGTCTGTTGATGGTGGTGACGGCTCTGATGGTTCCGTCCTGAAGAGTATCGGCAACATAATCAACCACGAGGAACCGGTTGAGCAGATTCACATACGGAAGACTGCCGGCTGCAACATCTGACATGAAGAACACCTTTCTGATAAGATGGTTCCATGCTATAGTGTCACAGTCTGCCTTGGTAAGTGAATCTACACCAGGAATGCCTTTCTCCTTTAAGTACTCGGCAAAAGCGCTGTTGGTGGGAGCAAAACAGGTATATGTACCATAAGTGTCAAGCTCTCCCCATGTCTGCGATTTCTGGAGAACTTTAATGAAATCAGAGAAACGGCCTGTCTCATCCTGTTCCAGATAATCAGCAACAGTCTGACCGTTGAATGTGTAATAGGTACCCGGGTGCTGCTCTGTCCATAGGTCAAAGCAGGACACCGTGCCCATCAATGCAACTGTCAGGATTGCAGCTGAAATCAGGTTGAATATGTTCCTGGACTTGTTCATTTCCTGTTATTTCTTACTTTGCCTTTTCTGTGTATTCATTATCCTCATAAACAGGATTCTGTACAAGCTTGTCATTAATCTTGATTTCATCCTTGCTTAAGGGGAAGAACAGAGCGTTCATGTCAGTAAGCTTGATACGTACTGCACTCTGTGAAGCACCGTCATGTTTGGGAACTACCTTTGATACCACGCGTTTGGTGTCACCGTCACGCATAGCCATACGTACCAGATCAAACCAGCGTTTGCCCTCAAACATAAGTTCACGACGACGCTCGTCAAATACGAGTTCCTCCATTGAGGATACGCTACCGCCATAATCGGCAAACTTGAGTTCCTTAGCGCTCTCATAACGTGACTTGCAGATGGCGCGGCGGTTCACTGCATCAACCAGGTTAAATGCTTCCTGGAGGAGTTCCTGAACATCACCACTAACTGCATCGCCTGTACCAAGGCTACGGGCCTTCATGACTTTGGCCTCAGCCTCCATCAAAAGGACATCAGTATAACGGTAAACAATCCAGTTGGGCTGGGTGTTCTGACGTTCTGAGAAGGTTCTGTTATCACCTATCATACCGTCACTCATGTTATACTCCATCTTCTCAAATACATACTTTACGATACCGTAGTTTGAACCGTCCTTGCGAACGTTCTGATAATAACGTACATCAAAAGGCTGGATAAATACCTTGTTGCCGCTTCCGGTACCGAAACCGTTTCCTATTTCAGCAAATGCCTTGATCTTTCCGACCTTGGTGTTCTTGCTGTTGTAATAGTCTGAAACGAAAGGATTGTTACGGTCCTGATCAAACGGGAGTTCATATAGGACCTCAAAAGAGTTACCCTTACCGAATGTCTCGTTATAGGCGTTACCGCAGACAGCGCCGGTAGGAGTCTCTGTTATAAGGGGATAAGTATCATTTATAAGCTCTACTGTGCAGTTCTTGCCTTCCTTGCGGAGCAGCTCCTCATATTCAACAAGCTTACGCTCAGTAACCCATTCGCAGCACTCTATGCACTTGTCCCAATCTCCTCTCCACAGGTACATATCGGCAAGCATGGCGTAAATTGATGCGCGGGTAAACCTACCGGTATTATGGGACTCAAGAGCATAACGGTTAACTGCAAAGTTCTTTACGCGGTCCAGATCATTGATGAGTGAATCCAGTACCTGGGCAAACGGAGTCTGGCCGATAAAGAAATCATGTGTATCATCAATTGACGGAATTGTAGTATAAGGAACATCCTTATAGGCACGGATAAGATACCAGTAGCAGAGGCTACGGATGGCAATGGCTTCAGCCTGATTTGCCTTGAGCTCAGCACCGGTATAGTTAGGATCCTTGGCTGCCACCGCAGGTGCAAAATGAAGAACCGTATTGGCACGGTTGATTACATCATAGAAGCACTTATAAGAGGTATAGCTGTTGGTCTGAAGGATATTGTCCTTTACTATCTGGACAATATCATCACCGCTGTCAGTATTGTCCTTACCAGGGATGATGTTATCAGAGCGCATCTCACCCCAGATGGACATTCTGACTACGCAATCAGATGTCTCAAGAGCAGCGTATGCACCCATAAGTACACTCTCAACGTCGGCCTTGTTGGTCCAGAAATTCTCAAGAACCACCTCGTTCAAAGGCATAAGCGTGAGGAAATCCTTGCAGGATGTTACAGAAAGTCCCATCACTGCAGCTAAAATATATGATTTAATCTTTTTCATACTATTCCTTCTTTTAGATTAGAACTGTACTGAAACACCGCATGTGATCTGTTTCTCACGAGGAGTCTGTCTGCTATCCATAGCAACACTACCATGACCGCCACTACCGGCACTCTCAGGATCCAAGCCTGAATACTTGGTCCAGGTAAACACGTTGTTCAGGTTGAAGTTGAAGCTTACGCTGCTTACGTGGAGTTTCTTGGTGATCTTGGGATCAAGTGAATAGTTGAACGCCGTGTAGTTCCAACGCAGGAATGAACCATCCTCTACATAGCGGTCTGAACCCAGGTAGTTATAACCGTACTGGTGGAGGGCACGAGGCATCTCTGTAATATCACCCTCAACGCGCCAACGCCAGTTAACGGCAGCTGATGTGTTATCAGTGTTGTACATGCACTCAGCTTCCATTCTACCCTTGTTTACAATTCTGTTACCCCAACGGAAGTTGAACTGGTTGTTCCATGAGAGTCGGCCCCATGACATACGGAAGCCAAAACCACCGTTCAACTTAGGCAGTGAACTACCCAAGTAAACTATATCAAGTTCATTGATATTACCATCATTGTTGATATCCTCATAGATGGCATCACCGCCTACGAACTCATAGTTGGTACGGCCTGTTCCATAATCATACATCATAGGTTTGGTCTTACCCTTCTGGTTGAGGATAACATTGCCGTCAGCATCCTTTACAACAGGAGCGTTGGGACCGCTTACACCCTTAATCTCTGTCGGACTGTAATCACTGTACTGGTAAACACCTTTGTACTTGAATCCGTAGATTGAACCGAATGAGTTGTTAAGAGCTGTGTATGCAAGATAACTGCCGTTCTTGTAGTCAAAGTCCTTATTGTACTTTTCAAGTACAGTAGGATTCAACTCAAGAAGAAGGTTCATGTTATCAGCAAAGTTCAGGTTACCGCCGATGTTGAAGTCCTTACCCAACAGTTTGGCTGAGTAGAGACGGTTGGCGGATATACTCAACTCCCAACCCTGGTTTCTCATCTTACCGTCATTAACTACAGACAGTGAATTGAAACCTGATGATGAAGGTATTGAGTAACCTCTCTGAAGCATCTTCTTTGTGAGACGGTCATAAACCTCAACACTCAGATTCAACTTGTCACGGAACAGCCCGAAGTCAAAACCTAAGTTCCATGATGTGGTTTCCTCCCACTGCATGTTGCTCAAACGGATGTTATCGGGTTTCATTGTTGATGATCCCAGATATGAATCACCGCTTGAGTACTTGCTGTAGAACATACCGTCATCACCGGGAGCATTACCCTGGAGACCCCAGCTGACACGCATAGCAAGCATTGTCAGATAATTTGACTGGCGGATACGCTCCATGAACTTCTCATCAATAATGTTCCAACGTCCTGACATAGCGGGGAATGTAGCCCAACGCTTGTTGTCACCGAAACGGGTGTTACCGTCAGAACGTGCGGTAAAGTCAAGTGAGTACTTGCTCTTGTATGAGTAGTGGGCAGTGAACGTTACGTTCAGGCTGCGGCCGCGACCGGCACTGGTTTGCATATTGTTGATCTTACCGGGCAGACCTATTGACTGATAAGGTCCTGAAGGAAGTCCTGACAGGCCACCACTCTGGCCCTTGTTGTTATTGGTGTTCAACTGATACCTTACCATAGTCATGAATGAATGGTTAGGATTGTTCAGATGAGGTATGAACGTAAGGGAGTGGGTTGTACCTATTTGAGAACTCTTGTTTGCACTGGAAGATACGGAGTTTGCATTGCTGTCAGACCATCCGTTTCTGGAGAGGCTTGAAGGAGTATAGCTGTCACTTCCGCTGTTGCTTACACCGAATGTGATACGTCCCTCATAGGTGAGCTTAGTCTCATCGTTCTCAATACCGAGCAAGTTATAATTAAGTGAGAACTCAGGATTTACATTCAGAGAGGTGCTGTAATTCTGTTTCTCAGCTGCCTCAGCCACCGGGTTGGTGTTCTTGGGAAGCTCCTCAGATGCAGAAGCCAGCATATGGTAGAACTCACCGGTAGGATTGCCCTGAGCATCCTCATAATAGATAGCCAGGTTAGGCATCATTCTCATGGCGGCATCTATACTGCCTGAGCCCTGTTTGGTCTTGGTATAGGTCATTGAGAAGTTTGTAACAACCTTGATACGCTCTGAAATGAAGTAGTCAAAAGCCACACGGGTTGTGAAACGGTTCTGGTGCTGACCTATCACACCATTGGTGTTGTCATCAAAACCGGCAGATATACGGAAGTTGGCCTTGTCACCACCACCTGATACAGATACGTTGTGACCATGCTGCTTACCTGTTCTCTTTACGGCTGCAACCCAATCAGTATTGTCATTATACATCTCATACTCTGAGAACTTGTCATCATAGTTGAGCTCAATGATATCGGCAGCGGCATCACTCAATGCAGGATTGAAGAATGACTCCTTAAGGAACATTGTGTACTGGTCACCGTTCATGAGTTTATAACCCTCAGGCTGCCATGTGAGATTCAGACGGTACGAGTAGTTTACACGTGTCTTACCGCGTGAACCACGCTTGGTCTTGATCTCCATAACACCGTTGGCGGCACGCACACCCCAGATGGCGGTTGCGGCAGCATCACGAAGGATAGATATTGTTGCAATATCCTCAGGATTGATGTTCAACAACTCAGATACCTTCTCTGTGTTCTGTGACTCATTCTGGAAGTCAAAGTTGTTCTTAAGGTTGCTGGCAACCTCCCAGATGTTACCGTCCACAACAATAAGCGGGTTGGTATCACCTGACATGGTTGATACACCACGCAAGTGCATTGTTGAACGGGCACCCAGGTCACCGGAGTTGAATACGATATCAAGTCCGGGAACACGACCCTGAAGAGCCTCGTCGACTGACATAATACCCAGACCCTCAAACTCCTCCATATTGATGGTAGCGACTGATGAGGATACCTCACGCAGAGGAATGGGAAGACCGGTGGTCTCAAGTACGCGATCAGCGATAATATCTACAGGAGGAAGATCTCTCTGATCTTTCATCTTGATTTCATAATAAAGCTTGTTGATAGGGATATCAACAGTCTCATAACCTACGTATGAAATCTGTATCCTGTCCTTGGGGTTGACAAGCTTGAAAGAGAAGTTACCTTCAATATCCGTAATGGCATGAGCCACGATACGGTCAGCAGCATCCCTCTCAGTAACGTTCACCATCATCATCGGGCCGTCATTGTCTTCAACAACACCGCTGATAATATCACCGGCTTTCTGTGCGAAAAGCAAACTGGGCAGAGTGGCTACCGCAAAGGCGAAAGCCATTCTCAATAAACTGTTATTGTATTTCATTGTCATTTGGTTTGCTGATTAAAATTTCACTTCGCCGTTGCACAACGGTCCGTCAATCTGATGAATAACAATGTATGACGAAGTCTCCAACCTGGATCTTGAAGCATCTGTTACAGTAGTTGAGTTAAATTCATACTCACGGCTCATGATGTTCCACAGAGGTTTCTTACCAACGCCCTTACTGTAGTCCTTGACTACGTGACGTACATTACCGTTTGCATCAGTAACCTCAATTTCATCACCACCCTTAACCTTCAGTTTGGCGAACTGCTTATCTGATTCTCTCATGTAAGCGGTCTCATAGTTGGTCTCAGTGGCCTTTGAACCGTCAGCATTGTAACCGGCCTCAAACTCAGCGTTGGCATAAACTGAGTTATCCTGAATGTGATACTTGATGAAGTTCTTGAGCTGGTCACGCTTTACATCACTGTAATCTTTCTTGAAGTCAAATGTGGAGTCAGCCTTGGTATTGGGTTCACCATCCTGAGCTCCGCGGATACGGCGCGACTCTTCAATCATTTGCTGCTGCCATACCTTATTGGCAGTAGCCTCATCACCCTCATAAAGATCATCATAGATATTGCTCTTGATGGTGCGCCAGTTCTCATCATATGTGGCCAAGTTCTTGGGATCAACCAGGATTCCTGATTTCTCAAGTGACTCAAGTGACTCATTGGTGGGAACATAGATAGTATAATGATATGTGTTAAGGGTTGATACGCAGTAACGTGAACCTATATCATGCTTGTTTGCATCTGTCTGGAAGAGAGATTTAGCCTCTGAACCTGTGGCACTCTGCATGAGTTTGAAGAACCTTGAGAACTCAGGATATTTCTCCTCATCAGAAAGGATGTCATATACTGACAGTCTTGATGTTTGCAGAGGATGGTCAATAATGTAAGTTCTACCGTTACCGTGTGAAGTAGACTCCTTGGACAGGTCAACACGGTCAACAATATTGATCTTCTGACCGGTCTCAATCTGCCAGCCTCCGGCAACCTCCATATCATGGAAATCGGCAGCTTTCTTGAAACGAACGGTACCACGACCCTTGGTCTTGAAGTAAGCATATCCGTCCTTATCCCATGGAACATTCTGATTCTTGCTGTCACCCTCTACATTACCTATTATAATATGGTAATCCAAGAGATCCTCAAGACGGTTACGCAGATAGGTAAGACCGTCATCAGTTGTTCCGTCTATAGACTGTGATGAAGTCTTTTCAAGAATCTGGTTTGTTGTGTCATTGTAGTTATAAAGGTCAGCCTTGACAGTCTTGTTGACATCATCATAGCTGAACACAAGAGCCTTGAGGTAAGTGCCTTCTGTGTCAGACGCACCATATTTCTTTATAGCAAATGATACGGGATCGACCCAGATGAGCTTTCCTCTGAGTTCCTCAGCCAGGTCAGAAGAATAACTTACTTCAGGAATGAAGAAACTGTAAGTGGCAACCATTGAATTAAGGTATGCACTGAATGACATAACCTCATCCTCAATAGCCCAGTCAATAACCTGCAGCTTCTCATTAACCAATGCAGGATATGATACTGAACGGTAAGCTGTAGGAGCATAAACGGCATTTGTAAAATAGATAGCACCGTTGCAGCACATGACAACCTTTGTTATCTGGGATCTTGCAAGTTCAGTATCCTCAAACAGAGGATCGTTGGCATCATTAAGCACATTTGAAAACTTGCTGGGAACAGAACCTGTCAGGGAGTTAAGCATGTTGTTGTTTACAAGCTTTACAATAACCTTGAGGTCTATCTCACTCATATCCTCTGCAACCTCCTTGGCATTAGTGGGAGGATTCTCCTTATACTTGCCAAGACCGTATCTCTGACGGAGAGCCTTACCTGCTCCGTTGAGCCACCAGTCCATAAGAGTCTTATCTGTGGGAACCATCATTACGGCCATATTCTGCTGCAGAGCAACATCGGTGGTTGTAGTTGATGAGGTCTCTGAGAAGAAGGTATTCCATCCCGGATCAAACTTGAGCAACTCACCGTCAAATCCGAACTGCTTGCCGGCAGGGGTCTTGTTCCACTTGGTGTTACCCTGTGAACGCTTGGAGAAATACATCTTTGTATATACTGAGTCATCAGAAGCATCCATTGCAGCCTTCAGGGCAGGACTTCCTATCTTGACAAGACGCTCGTCATCATCATCAAGAAGACGCTTTACATCATCAGTGTGAGACTTACCGCTGGCTACACCTGACTGGGCTCCTGTAGGATAGAACGGAGCAGAGAAACGATCCAGGATAGAACTGAAGATGATTGAGCTGTCTGACTGCTCAAGATATTCTGCCATATTGGGGAGCAGATAGATAACATCCTCCATTACATGGATGAATCCGTTGAAGCACTTCTTGTTCTGGCAGGCAATTCTTACACCGTTAACGCTGGCATCATTGGCCTGACGGCTGTTTGCAGGAAGATTGAAAAGGAACTCATAGTCTTCATCTGTGATCTTCTTCATAGTAAGGAATTTGTTAACAAAGAAAATCATAGGTTTGATTGTTCCGTCAACCATGATTGGGATACCGGCCTTACGGTTAGGATCGTTCTTGAGATAAGACCACAGCGGCGTATTAGGCATATCTTCAGGGAGCAGCACCGGAATGGTGTCATAGATAGATGAAGATGAAAGCCTGCGCATGCAGTCGCCAAGTTTGGGACCCTCACTGCTGGACAGCATAGCCACCTGATAAACGTTGTTAAGCATGGAACCCTTAAGAATCATGGTCTTTTGGGCAACGCTCAACTGCTCATAACTGGTGACCTTCTTATGCTTTCCTGTTTCTGGATCCACCTCGGGAAGAGTGAACGGGCAATCTGCAAAGAATCTTTTGAATGCCTCATCGTCAGCCACGAAAAGCGTTTTACTACCGGTCTTGGCCAGGATTTTCTCCTGATCCAGGTCCTTGATAAGTTTGACATAAGTCTCAAACTTATACTCCTTACCAGTAATGGTATCCTTAAAACCCTCTTGCAGAGTCTCAAAGATACTTGTACCCAACCATTCGGGGAATCTCTTGTCAAGGTCATAATCCGGACGGCACGATGTCACTCCGAAAAATGTGGCCAAAGCAAACAGCGCTATTCCCACAAAACCTGAACGGTTGAACAGAGAATTGGATTTTTTCATTTAATTATTTGTTTGATTATTTATTGTTTCCTTTAAGCAATCAGTCCATGCCCTCGATTGTCTTGATATGACCCTGAGCGTCATACTCAATTTCACAGACTTTGAGGCTGCGGAGCCATGACTTGCCTCCTGAAGGCACACTGTCATGATGGAACAGATACCACTTGCCCTTGTATTCAATTATTGAATGATGGGTTGTCCAGCCCACAACGGGTGTAAGGATTACTCCCTGATATGTGAACGGACCGTAAGGGTTGTCACCGGTTGCATAGCACAGCAGATGGCTGTCACCGGTAGAATATGAGAAATAATATTTGCCTTTGTACTTGTGCATCCATGAGGCCTCAAAGAAACGGTGCGGATCATCAGCCTTGAGCGGATTACCCTTCTCGTCAACCACCAGAATCGGACGCGGAGCCTCTGCAAAATTCAAGCCGTCCTTAGTCAGGCGGACGCAGCGGCTTGGCAGAGCATCTTCCTTACCTTCAGGAAGATACGGAGTCTCAAGATGGATGTTGTCCTTATAACGCTGAAGCTGTCCGCCCCACAGACCGCCAAAGTAAACGTAAACCTCACCGTCAGCATCATCACGGAAAGCGCACATGTCAATGCTGTAGCTGCCGGCTACCGGTGCGGGATTGGGGATGAACGGACCCTCAGGACGCTGGGCGATAGCTGTACCCCAGTGGAACACATCATTGCGGTCCTTCATGGGGAAATACATTATGTAACGTTTTGTCTTCTTGCTGAATCCCATGCCCTGAGCCTGCTCTTCAGCATTGGTGGGAACTTCAATTTCATACTCCTGAACATCGCAGTCCCAAAGCTGACGGCCTGCCCATGGAATATCTTCCAGACCTATAACCTTGCCGTGGTCAATTACCTGACCGTTCATGATGTCATCTGTGGAAAGGACATGATAATCTTTCATTACGTACTGGTCGCCGTTGTCATTCTCAACATTTTCGCACTCCCAGTCATGTGACGGATAGATGTAAACCCTTCCGTTGAAAACGTGTACAGAGGGATCTGCCATGTAGTCGGAGGGGAACAGATAGCGTTTCTTCATAAGACTATTTGGTTATTATTATATTATTAAAAAATTCAGTTAGCGGCCAAAGATAACGCTTTTTTATCTTTTGAAGCACCAATTGCTAACATTTTTTGAAAAAACTGAGTTAAAATTATGTCTTACAAGCGATATTGTACATTTACCCCCCTGAAATGGGCAGTAAAAAAAGAAGAGACCGCTGCGATGCGGTCTCTTGTAGGTCTGCCTCCCTATCCTCACGGACTGAAGGTGAGACATCACGAAAGTCAATTACTAACCAAATATGTGCATGAAAACTTACACTGCAAAGATATGGCACGTTTTTGGGATTGGAATCCTTCAACGTGCCATTGACATTAACATTTGTTCCGCAGCTTAAAAAAGTAAGTTCATGCCCTTTTGATTTGTTTCTAAAACTTACATAATTGTTTCGCACATGTCCTTTACAAGCTGTCGTACCCGGATTCGAACCAGGACAAACAGAACCAAAACCTGTTGTGCTACCATTACACCATACGACAATCGCCTTATGCCCCTGAAAGGGCCTGCAAATATAGTTAATTTTTACTATTCGGCGATGAGCAGATAGTAGTTCTTCTTTCCTCTCTGAAGAATAATATAGCGTCCGTCAACAAGATCAGCTTCTGTGAAGATGCGTGAGTGATCATATGTCTTCTCTTTGTTTACTGAGACACCGCCGCCTTGCATCATCTTGCGGGCCTCACTCTTGCTGAAGAATACCGGACATATATCAGTCAGGAAATCAGAGGCCTTAACCTCCTGCTTGAGCACTTCACGGCTGAAACGGAACTGAGGCACACCGTCAAACACCGAAAGGAGCATGGTTTCATCAATACCCTTAAGATCATCAGCACTTGCTGTGTTTCCGAACAGGATATCCGATGCCTCTGCGGCGGCCTTGTAATCCTCCTCACTGTGAACCATGCATGTTACATCCTTGGCCAGACGTTTCTGAATAAGGCGCAGATGCGGAGCAGCATCATGCTCAGCTATCAGGGCCTCACACTCATCCTTCTCTATGTTGGTGAAGATCTTGATATAGCGCTTGGCATCCTCATCACTTACGTTCAGCCAGAACTGGTAGAACTTGTATGGTGAAGTGTATTCCGGGTTAAGCCATACGTTACCGCCCTCTGTCTTGCCGAACTTGGTACCATCTGATTTGGTAATCAGCGGGCAGGTCAGGGCAAAACACTCTGTGCCGTTGATACGACGGATAAGTTCTGCACCGGTAGTGATATTTCCCCACTGGTCAGCACCGCCCATCTGGAGCTTGCAGTTCTTGTGCTCGTTGAGATAGAGAAAATCGTAGCCCTGGAGCAACTGGTAGGTAAACTCAGTGAATGAGAGTCCGTCACGGGCTTCACCGTTGAGACGCTTCTTGACAGAGTCCTTGGCCATCATGTAATTTACGGTGATGTGCTTGCCTATGTCACGTGAAAAGTCCAGGAATGTTACATCCTTAAGCCAATCGTAATTGTTAACAAGTTCAGCCTTATTGGGGGCGTCACTGTCAAAATCCAGGAACTTGGCCAACTGCTGACGTATGCACTCCACATTATGCTTCAATGTCTCTTCATTAAGCAGATTGCGCTCCTGTGACTTGCCGCTGGGGTCACCTATCATACCGGTGGCACCACCTATGAGAGCCAACGGTTTGTGGCCGCAACGCTGGAAATGGCGCAGAATCATAATACTGCACAGATGTCCTATATGAAGGGAATCTGCAGTGGGATCAAAACCCACATAAGCTGTAACCTGTTCTTTGCTGAGTAATTCATCGGTACCAGGCATCATCTGGTGAACCATGCCTCTCCAGGTAAGTTCTTCAACAAAATTTGTCATCGTATAGTTTAAGATTTTTCTTAAAAGTCCGCAAATATACAATTATTTTTTGAATCTCCGCTGTAGAATTGGATTTTGGGAGTAGATTCCTCCGGGCTACTCCGAACCCCTCCAGACCCTAAACGTCGAACTCCTCCTTATCGCCCACTCCGTGGTCGAACGAACGTCAGACATGCGCCGTTTTTAACGGGATCTTCCCGGGGTTCTACGTTTACGCCCTCCGCAAATACTCCCAAAACCCACTTCTACGCCTTTAAAAAATAATTGTAGTTTCTTTGAAGTTGTCTCTCTATGCAATCAACAGATTCTTTTCTTATTTGTGAGATTTCCTGAACGAGGGTGTCAATTGAGCCTTTACCGTCAGTTTCAAGAAAAAGACGGTCTGAAGGGATTATTTTCAGGGATTCAGGATTGTACTTTAGCCCGAAAGAGACTTCCAAACCGCTCCGGTGCAGCTGTTCCATTTGCTCAGAGCCTCCGCGGAATCCGTGTATGAGCCACTTCTGCGTGGGCTTGAGTTCCTTCTTAAGACGTATTACAGTATCAAAATCCCTGACCACATGCAGTATCATGGGCTTGCCCAGATTCTCCGAGAGTTCAAACTGACGTATGAAAGCCTTTTCCTGCAGTTCATGGGACGGGCCTTTAAGCCTGTCAAATCCACACTCTCCCACAGCAAGCACCTGAGGCTGGGCCAGCAGTTTCTCCAATTCCCTAAACTGCTCTTCATCACTGCCAGTAACATCCCAGGGATGCAACCCTGCACTGTAAAAATGCCCCTGTTCCTGCGGTATAGGTCCGCACCCTATACAGACTAATGCCGTACCCGGTATTTCCGGCAGCAAATGAGTATGTATATCCTTAATTATCATCACGGAACGGGATCATAGCCTGAACCGCCGCCGGGATGACAGCGGAGAATACGCTTTACAGCCAGCCATGTCCCCCTGAACGGGCCGTGCTTTTGGATTGCCTCAATGGCATACTCGGAGCATGTGGGGGTAAAACGGCATGAAGGAGGGGTAAGCGGTGAAATGAAACGCCTGTAGAACCTGATAGGCAGCATCAGCAACCACCCTAAGGCTTTAGTAAAATTATTCAACAGATTGCGCATCATTCAGAATTATTTTCCAGCTTATCTGAAGCTGTTTTTGACAACTCTGCCACAAGCTTGTCCAACGCATGGGCCAGACGTTGGTTCAACTGCTCTGACTCCCAGAGTTTACTGTCTGTAAACAAAAAGGCCAGGAGTAATCCTTTATGACGCGATGCAACTGTCTCCTTGAGCGCAGCCGATGATGTACGGTAGAACTCCCTTATCTGGCGTTTGATACGATTGCGGTCAACAGCATGCTTGAATAGACGTTTTGGAGCACTGACCAGAATACGGACACCTTCTGTGTCATCAGTAAGGAGCCATACCAGCCGGATGGGAAAAGCCGCAATACGGCGGTCTCCCTCTGCAAAGAGCCTGTCCACCTGCATGGTTCCGCACAGGCGCTCCTGCTTACTGAATGTGTATCCCGTTTTCATAAAAAAGGGACGGACTCCGACCCAGGTAAAACCTGAACCACAGAGCCCGTCCGTATATGATTTTTTCTTACTTCTTGTTGGCTGCAAACCAAGCATCGATAGCGGCAGACATGGAGGTTATGCCGGGAACCGGAGCCTCTATGTCAAGACGCAGGCCTGCATCACGGATAGCTTTGGCAGTGGTGCCGCCAAAACAGCCTATAACCTTGTCACCCTGAACAAAGTCAGGAGCATTCTGCTTGAGTGACTCTATTCCGGCAGGGCTGAAGAACACCAGCATATCAAAGTCATCAAGTTCACCGGCCTGGAACTCGTTGCTTACGGTGCGGTACATGACGGCCTCAGTGTGAGCTATATTGTTGGCATCAAGAAGGTCCTTAAGTTCACCGGTATGTACATTTGACATGGGAATGAAATACTTCTCTGTCTTATGCTTGAGGATGGGAGTCATAAGGCTGTCCACCTTACCGGTGTTGCCAAAGAACACCTTGCGTTTGCGGTACTGAACGTACTTCTGGATGTAGAGAGAAACCGTCTCTGTGATGCAGAAATACTTCATGTCCTCCGGGATGTTGACTCTCATCTCGGCGCATAACTGGAAGAAATGATCTACAGCATGACGTGATGTGAATACTACAGCGGTGTGGTCAAGGATATTGACATGTTGCTGTCTGAACTCTTTGGCACTAAGCGGCTCAACGCGAATAAATGGTTTGAATACGAACTCAACACCATACTTATCAGCCAAGTCAAAATAGGGAGACTTACCTGTGGTAGGCTGCGGCTGGGATATGAGAACCTTCTTAACTTTCAAGGCTTTGCGGTTTAAATTAGACTAAAAAATCTATTCAATAGCACGGACTCCAAGAAGACAGGCGCTAATTCGAACGCACAAAGGTACATAATTAATCCCGAATTGGAGCGCCGATTCTTAAATAAGGTGGTTTTAATCTTGAAAATTCTGCCTGAAATGACCAGAATGCGAATTATATATGTAAAAACAAGCAGTAAAAGAAGAGGTAAATCAAGCAAAAATACAATTATTGAAAAGACCAGGATAAGCAGTCCGGCTACAGAAAACGACATGACGAAAAAGCAATTCCACCGTCCGGGTTTTAGGGTTATTACCTGCCTTTCATAAAGAATCTTGTTTACAATGGAATAAAGCAGCAGTTTTATTAAAAAAGCCGCAACCAACAGTAATGAAAGCCATAATAGGAAAATAACCAAAGATAAGCCTTCCTCCGTTATATCATGAGAATATACTGTAATTGACTCCCCTACACTGATACAAGTGAGAATGAACAACAGCACATTCTCAATTGTTGAAAGTAGAGGATATCTTACATCACCATCAGGATTCTTGAACCTGAACATTGATGATATGGAATCTAAATAGTCAGACCTGTAGGGCCCCATTATTATCAGCATAAGAAGCAGAGTCAGCATGGTCACTGAAAGGAACCAGTCATTGATCCCAAGCGGAGAACTTAAACTGATAATGGGTACTATATTCATTTTGTATTTACCTTGCTGGTAGTGTCATCCCAATCAGACAGGCTATCCACGAGAGCTATTGCCTCATCGGGAGTATCAGCCACCGCCCACAGCTTTTTGAATACAGGTTTCATAAAATGACGTTCTGCCGTACGTTCAAGCATCTGCAGAATGGGATCGTAATAGCGGTCTGTATTCAAAATGACGATTGGTTTTACGAACAGTCCAAGCATCTTCCATGTGATAATCTCAAACAACTCCTCAAAGGTGCCAGTTCCGCCCGGCAGCGCAATCACGGCATCGGCCATATCGGCCATCTTATGCTTGCGTTCATGCATGCTGGGGGTAACGATTGTCTCCGTAAGTCCCTCATGAAGCCAGCCGTTGTCAACCATGAACTGCGGGATTATTCCAATAGAAACACCGCCGGCATCAAGAGCTCCGTTCTCTACCGCCGCCATCAGTCCGGTACTTCCTGCACCACTTACAAGCCTCTTGCCGGCTTTTGCTATAAGCCCGCCCAGCCTATACGCATCATCCACGAACACCTGCTCCGCATCCGCACTCGATGCTCCATAAACAACAATAGTATTTCTCTCCATTTGCAATAGGGGACTGTCCCCTTTTGTCACCTGATAAAAATCAAATTAGTCACTCATCTTTCTCGTGCAAAAGGGGACTGTCCCCAATTGCACATCTGACTCATCAATACCTGTAGTGTTCAGCCTTATACGGTCCCTCCACCGGTACACCAAGATAATCAGCCTGCGCCTGAGTGAGCTTGGACAAATGCACGCCTATGCGCTCCAGATGCAAGCGGGCCACCTCCTCATCAAGATGCTTTGGCAGACGATAAACATCCACCGGGTACTTCTTGTTGAAGAGTTCTATCTGAGCCAGTGTCTGGTTGGTAAAGCTGTTACTCATAACAAAACTGGGATGACCTGTGGCACAGCCCAGGTTAACCAGTCGGCCGTCAGCCAGAAGAATTATGCTGTGACCGTCCTCAAAGAAGTAACGGTCTACCTGCGGCTTTACATTCTGACACTTTATACCCGGAAGTTTCTTGAGTTTGTCAACCTGGATCTCACTGTCAAAGTGACCTATATTGCAGACTATAGCCTGGTCAGGCATAACCTTCATATGTTCAGTAGTGATGACATCTATATTGCCAGTGGTGGTCACGAATATGTTGCCCAGCGGAGCGGCCTCCTCCATAGTAACAACTTCATAGCCCTCCATTGCAGCCTGCAGTGCACAGATAGGATCAATCTCCGTTACCAGTACACGGGCACCGTATGAACGCATGCTCTGGGCACAGCCCTTGCCTACCTCACCGTAACCGCATACCACGCAAACCTTACCGGCTATCATGACGTCGGTGGCGCGCTTTATACCATCGGCCAATGACTCGCGGCAACCGTACAGATTGTCAAACTTGCTCTTGGTTACAGAGTCATTTACGTTGAATGCGGGGAACAGTAACTCACCGTTCTGCTGCATGCGGTACAGGCGATGTACACCGGTTGTGGTCTCCTCACTTACTCCCTTTATTGCCGATGCCATATTCTGCCAGTATGAATTGCCTTTTACCTTGGCAACCTCCTTAAGAGCTTTAAGGAGCTCAGCTTCATCAATTGAACCGGCCTCATAATCCAAAGCCTTGGGATCTTTCTCTCCCTTGACGCCCAGGTGTATCATGAGTGTGGCATCGCCACCGTCATCAACAATCATGTTGGGGCCGCCCTCCGGGAAGTTCAGTGCCTGCAGCGTGCACCACCAGTATTCCTGTGCGGTCTCACCCTTCCAGGCAAACACGGCTGCACTGCCGGCAGCGGCTATGGCTGCGGCGGCATGATCCTGAGTGGAATATATGTTGCATGAGCACCAACGGATCTGGGCGCCCAGTTCATGCAGTGTTTCTATGAGGACTGCTGTCTGAATGGTCATGTGCAGAGAGCCCATTATGCGGGCGCCCTTGAGGGGTTTTGAATCACGGTACTTGTCACGGAGAGCCATCAGACCGGGCATCTCCTTTTCAGCCATTTCAATCTCCTTGCGGCCAAACTCAGCCAACTTGATGTCTGCCACCTTGTACGGCAGGTCAGTATATAAATTCATATGATATAAATATTTGGTTTGCAAAGGTAGTAATTTTTATTTTCCCCACGATGCCCTATCAAGGCTGCGGTAACCTATCGCCTCCGCTATATGCGGCGGGCGGATGGATTCCGAACTGTCCATATCAGCAATGGTGCGTGCCACCTTAAGGATGCGGTCATAGGCGCGAGCCGACAGATTGAGGCGGTTCATAGCCTCTCCGAGGATATGAATTGCTGCAGGCTCCGCCTTGGCGTATTTATGAAGCAGACGCGAATCCATCTGCGCATTGCAGTAGATACCCTTCTCTTTTCTGAACCTGTCAGCCTGAATCTGCCTTGCTGCAATAACCCTTTCACGTATTGCAGCACTGTCCTCTGCCTTCTGTTCCGATGACATATCATCAAACCCCACCGGCTGGATCTCACACTGTATGTCAAAACGGTCCATAAGCGGGCCCGATACCTTGCCCAAATACCTCTCAATAATGGCTGGCGTGCAATGACACTCCTTGGTGGGATGGTTGTAATAACCGCACGGACAAGGGTTCATGGATGCCACCAGCATGAATGATGCAGGGTATTCAACCCTGTATTTGGCTCTTGAAATGACTATGGTGCGATCCTCAAGCGGCTGGCGCAGCACCTCAAGCGCACTGCGTGAAAACTCCGGGAGTTCGTCAAGATAGAGCACCCCGTTGTGGGCAAGACTTATCTCCCCGGGCTGGGCATTGCTTCCACCACCAGTGAGCGCCACGTTCGTTATGGTGTGATGCGGATGACGGAACGGCCGTTCGCTGATAAGCGCTGCCCCGTGTCCCGTGAATCCTGCCACGGAATGGATTCTTGTGGTCTCTATGCTCTCCTCTTCAGTGAGCGGAGGCAGTATTGACGGAAGCGCACGGGCCATCATTGACTTGCCGCTTCCCGGCGGACCAACCATTATTACATTGTGTGATCCACATCCGGCTACCTCAAGGGCACGCTTCACGGCAGCCTGCCCCTTGACATCGGCAAAATCAAAACAGGCGCTTGTAATACCGGGAGAGAAAGATACATCCGGGTGCACAGTACGGCCTATATGCTCAGAAGCACCATTCAGAAGATCCATCACTTCACGTATGTTACGTGCTCCATAAACGTCTATACCGTCAATAACGGCCGCCTCAGCCGCATTCTGCACAGGCAGGATTATCCCCTTGAACCCCTCGCTCCGGGCACGGATAGCCATAGACAGAGCCCCTTTGACAGGCTGAAGGGTTCCGTCCAGGCTGAGTTCACCCATGATGATGTAATCATTCAGACAACCGGTGTTCAGTTCACCCGTAGCAGCCATTATCCCCACGGCCAGCGGCAAATCATAAGCCGCTCCCTCCTTGCGTATATCGGCAGGAGCCATATTGATAATGATCTGGCATGAAGGAAACTTGTATCCGTTAACCTGAAAAGCCGAATAGATACGTTCATGGCTCTCCTTTACAGCACTGTCAGGCAAACCTACAAGAAAGAATTTGATACCGCGCGATGTACTCGCTTCAATTGTCACGACGTATGCGTCTATCCCTTGGACAGCCGCACCAAAAACTTTGATAAGCATGGTCAGATTTATAATTGGTGTAATTCAAGTCTAAATTCTTTTTTTGCAAAACTAACGGAAAAGCCGGTTATTCAAAGCCTTAACCTCATCTTTTTTGGTAAAACCTTATCTTGGGATTTTTCAAGAGGCGGAAGTGTTCTTTCCAATTCTGATTCCAGGTCCAGAATGGAATTGGTTCGGTATAAGACTTTTTTTACGCTTGAGAACAGTATATATACCGGTAACTGTTGGATATTGCTGTTCCTTATGATACGGCTCTCCCATCCTTCTGTATCAATATAAGAGAACCAGTCAAGCGTATCCTTCTCAATGGTCTCCTTCCAACGCTCCCTGTTTACATCGATGGAGACGTCTATTACATTCAGCTTACGGCCGGCATAATTGTCAAGCAGCTTCTGCATGTCTCTGCGGGCCCTCAACCCTTCACTCTCTGTCCATGTAGCCCATACACATACTACAAGGTAATTGGTTGAACCCCCTATGTTTGAGAACTGAAATACGTTACCTACGGAGTCTGCAAGAGAGAGAACGCTGACATATGTGTTGTTTGGAATCTCATCCTTGAACTCTGTTTTAAGGGTTGTAAGATAAGGGGCATCCTGCATATTGCCGCTCATTCTCGATATGAGCCCGGAAACAGTATGCTGGTCAGCATGGTACTTCTGCACCATCTGCTCATAGATAAGGTAGGGAGTTACTTCTGAGAAGGGGTCTCTTGTGATAAAAGAGTCTAACCTCTCTGCAACCTGCTTCATGGTAGCATCTTTCCGGGATTCCAGATAGAATGACTGGTAAGCCTCATTGCATTTTCCTCCCGATACGCGGAACAATCCCGTGTCTGAAGGTATTGTAATGGTTGATTCTACACCTTTTTCAGCAAAAACGGGATGACGGCGGCCGTCCGGAAGGACAAGGATAAGTGTTGTTACCGTGTCCGGACGGAACTTCCATTTGAACTGCCCTTCACTGCATACAATGGTATCTATCCTTTCAAACCTGGAATCAAGACCCACCACCAGGATGGAATCTGTCCCGTCCTGAACGGTTCCCTGCAACACAAACATCCCCTTGTTCCTGCCACAGGATACGGACAGAAGCAAGACAATGATTGTTATTGCAAAAAACCTCGTTTTCATCGGAGGAATCAGTTTATTTAGCTGCGCGCTTTCGCTCCAACTCGTTGAGTATGATCTTGCGCATGCGCATGCTCTTAGGGGTTACCTCAACGTACTCATCATTCTTGATGTACTCAAGAGCCTCCTCAAGTGAGAATATTACGGGAGGTGCTATGTGGGCTTTCTCATCGGCACCGCTGGCACGCATGTTGGTAAGCTGCTTGCTCTTGGTTACGTTGATAACCAAGTCCTTCTCATGAACGTGTTCACCAACCACCTGTCCTGCATATACCTGATCCTGCGGGTTCACAAAGAACTTGCCGCGGTCCTGCAGCTTGTCAAGTGCGTATGCAAATACGGTACCTGTCTCCATGGCCACCATTGAGCCGTTTGAACGGCGCTCAATGTCACCCTTGTAGGGCTGATATTCCTTGAAGCGGTGAGCCATGACGGCCTCACCCTGGGATGCGGTGAGCACATTTGTACGGAGTCCTATAATACCGCGTGATGGGATATCGAATACTATCACCACACGGTCACCCTGGGTATCCATGGATGTCATCTCACCCTTGCGCTTGGTAGCCAGGTCTATCATCTTGCTGGCAAACTCCTCAGGAACGCTGATGGTGAGTTCTTCAATAGGTTCACAGGTGCGGCCCTCTATCTCCTTCATGATAACTTGAGGCTGACCTACCTGCAGCTCATAACCCTCACGACGCATGGTCTCAATAAGGATTGACAGATGCAGCACACCACGGCCTGATACTATCCACTTGCCGTCCTCTTCAGTGCGGCGTACACGAAGAGCCAGGTTCTTGTCAAGCTCCAGATTCAGACGGTCCTGGATATGGCGTGAGGTTACGTATTTACCCTCCTTTCCAAAGAAAGGTGAGTCATTTATTGAGAAGAGCATACTCATAGTAGGCTCATCGATTGCGATAGGCGGCAGGGGATCAGGGTTCTCGGCATCGCAGATGGTATCACCTATCTCAAACTTGTCAAGTCCAACGATGGCGCATATATCGCCGGCTCCCACCGTGGGAACGCGCTTGCGGCCCATGCCCTCAAAAGTGTGCAGTTCCTTGATCTTGACTTTCTCCTTGGTGCCGTCACGGTGTGCCAGCGTGCAGGTCATACCCTCGTTCAGGGTCCCGCGGTTTACACGGCCCACTGCTATACGGCCGGTATATGAAGAGTAGTCAAGTGAAGTTATAAGCATCTGCAGGGTTCCCTCCTCCTGCTTTGGAGCGGGAATATGCTCAACGATGGCGTCGAGCAGAGGCAGGATATTGTCAGTGGGCTGCTTCCAGTCTGTGCTCATCCAGTTCTGCTTGGCAGAGCCGTAAAGCACGGGGAAATCAAGCTGCTCCTCTGTAGCGTCAAGAGCGAACATAAGGTCAAACACCATTTCATAGACCTCCTCAGGACGGCAGTTAGGCTTATCAACCTTGTTTACTACAACAATGGGCTTGAGTCCAATCTGCAAAGCTTTCTGCAATACAAAGCGGGTCTGAGGCATGGGGCCTTCAAAGGCATCCACCAGAAGGATACAGCCGTCAGCCATATTGAGTACACGCTCCACCTCTCCACCAAAATCAGAGTGTCCCGGAGTGTCAATGATGTTAATCTTGGTATCCTTGTAAGTAATAGATACGTTCTTGGACAGGATGGTTATACCGCGTTCGCGCTCCAGGTCATTATTGTCAAGCATAAGCTCTCCCTTGGCCTGATTGTCACGGAACAGGTGTCCGGCCAGCATCATCTTGTCTACCAGTGTTGTCTTACCATGATCTACATGCGCAATAATCGCAATGTTTCTAATATTCATATATCTACCTTATATTTTACGGGCGCAAAGTTACGGCAAAAATGTTAGAAAATTCATTGTGTATTGAAAAAGAAGCTCTATCTTTGCGCCCGCTAAACGAGTTTTCACATTATTTTTAAGAAAATGTATTTAGACAAAGAGAAAAAACAAGAGATCTTTGGACAATACGGAAAGTCCAACACGGAT
>Ga0265298_10000040_pt1 | contig 177745 bp, 148 predicted proteins | sample AusTroGonzalo_MG_3_FD_193486 | JGI IMG/M metagenome (GOLD analysis project Ga0265298, IMG submission 193486) | Bovine rumen microbial communities from tropical cattle in Woodstock, Queensland, Australia - Gonzalo_01 | ecosystem: Host-associated > Mammals > Digestive system > Stomach > Rumen ...
CTTTGAGTTGGTGATGAAGACCGCCGAGAAGGGGCTCCGTGAGTTTATGAAAGGTAAGCCCCTGACGGTGAAGATCTATGAGATCGAACAGCCCGATGTGCCCCTGTGGGCCGTGTGGGCTATCCAACAATATGCCAAGGAGGCTGGGCGCGACGAGTGCTTCAAGCGCTATGGCAAGCTTCTGCAGGATATCATCCGTTACATCATCGACGGCGGTCATCCGAACCTCCGCCTCGACGAGAACGGCCTGCTCTATTCGAATGGTCGCGACCGTGCCGTCACATGGATGAACTCCACAGCCAACGGTCGTCCTGTGGTGCCGCGCTCAGGCTATATCGTCGAGTTCAACGCCCTCTGGTATAACGCCCTGAAGTTCTGTGCCTCGATGGCAGCCGAGAGGGGCGATACCGAAGGTGCTGCCGGCTTGGAGCAGCGTGCCGATCTGGCCAAGCGCTCGTTTGTCGATACCTTCGTCAACGAATACGGCTACTTGCTCGACTATGTCGATGGTAACATGATGGACTGGAGTGTGCGACCCAACATGATCTTCGCTGTGGCGCTCGACTACTCACCGCTCTCACAGGAGCAGATGAAGAGCGTGGTCGATATCTGTACCCGTGAGTTGCTCACACCGAAAGGACTGCGCTCCCTGTCGCCTAAGAGCGGCGGCTATAATCCCATCTATGTGGGGCCGCAGACCCAGCGCGACTATGCCTACCATCAGGGTACGGCTTGGCCTTGGCTCGGTGGTTTCTATATGGAGGCCTGTCTGAAGCTCTACAAGCGCAGTCGTCTGAGTTTCATCGAGCGTCAGCTCGTGGGCTATGAGGACGAGATGGACTATCATGCCATCGGAACCATCAGTGAGTTGTTCGACGGTAATCCGCCGTTCAACGGGCGCGGCGCCATGTCCTTTGCCATGAACGTGGCCGAGATCCTGCGCACGCTGAAACTCATGGATAAGTATTCATATCAAAAGTAAGGAGGAACGACGATGAAAGTATTGATGTTTGGTTGGGAGTATCCTCCTCATGTGTTTGGTGGACTGGCTACCGCGAACTACGGTATCTCTGAGGGCCTGAAGGCCCAGGGCGATATCGAGACCGTGCTCTGTCTGCCTCATCCCTTTGGCGACGAGAGTCAGCACGCCTGTCGTATCGTTGCCATGAACGCCGTTCCTATCGTATACCGTGATGTCGACTACGACTACGTGAAGCAGCGCGTGGGCAACATCATGGACCCCGATTATTATTTCAGGCTCCGCGAGCATATCTATGCCGACTTCAGCTATATGAACGTCAACGACCTTGGTGCCATGGAGTTTGCCGGAGGCTATCCGGGCAACCTGCACGAAGAGATCAACAACTACTCGATCATTGCAGGACAGGTGGCACGTACGGAGCAGTTCGATATCATCCACGCCCACGACTGGCTTACCTTCCCTGCCGGCATTCATGCCAAACAGGTGAGCGGCAAGCCTCTCTGCATCCATGTCCATGCTACCGACTTTGACCGCTCACGCGGTAAGGTGAACCCCACGGTCTACTCGATCGAGAAGAACGGTATGGACTGGGCCGACTGTATCATGTGCGTGTCGGAGCTGACCCGTCAGACGGTCATCCAACAGTATCATCAGGATCCGCGTAAGTGCTTCACGGTCCACAATGCCGTCTATCCCCTGCCGCAGGAGTATCAGGATATTCCGCGCCCCGATCATACAGGCAAGGAGAAGGTGGTGACCTTCCTCGGACGAATCACCATGCAGAAAGGTCCCGAATACTTCGTTGAGGCTGCTACGATGGTGCTCCACCGTACCCGTAATGTTCGTTTCTGTATGGCTGGCTCAGGTGATATGATGGATGCGATGATCCATCTGGCCGCCGAGCGTGGCATCGCCGACCGTTTCCATTTCCCCGGCTTTATGCGAGGCCGACAGGTGTACGAGTGCCTGAAAGCCTCCGATGTATATGTGATGCCCTCTGTGAGTGAGCCTTTCGGCATCTCTCCCTTGGAGGCCATGCAATGCGGCACTCCCTCGATCATCTCCAAACAGTCGGGCTGTGCCGAGATCCTTGACAACTGTATCAAGGTCGACTACTGGGACATCCACGCCTTGGCCGATGCCATCTACTCGATCTGCCACAACGACTCGCTCTTCCAATATCTCAAGGAGGAAGGTCGGCGTGAGGTCGACCAGATCACCTGGGAGAAGGTCGGCCGCTGGATACGTACCCTCTATCTCAGAACCCTGGGGTGGGAATAATTAAATAAAGAATAAAGAATTAAGAGTTATGAAAACGATTTGTTTATATTTCGAGATACATCAGATTATTCATCTGAAGCGTTACCGTTTCTTCGATATCGGTACCGATCATTATTACTACGATGACTATGAGAACGAGCGTAGTATCACCGACATCGTAGAGCGTAGTTATATGCCCGCCCTGAATGCCCTTCACGAGATGATCCTCGAGAACGGCAAGTACTTCAAGGTGGCCTTCTCCCTCTCGGGCACAGGCATCGAGCAGTTGGAGATGCATGCCCCACAGGTGCTTGAGAAACTGCAGCAGATGAACGAGACAGGTTGCGTGGAGTTCCTTGCTGAGCCCTACAGTCACGGACTGTCGTCGCTCGCCAATGAGGAGACTTTCGCCCGCGACGTGAAGAAACAGGCCGCGAAGATCGAGGAGATGTTCGGTAAGAAACCCACCGTCGCCCGTAACTCGTCACTCATCTACAGCAACGATATCGGTGCCCAGATTGCTGCCATGGGCTTCAAGGGTATGCTCACCGAGGGTGCCAAACACGTGCTCGGCTGGAAGTCGCCCCATTATGTGTACCACTGTCAGAATGCCCCCAGTCTGAAGCTGTTGCTCCGTGATATCGAACTGTCCGATGATATCTCCCTGCGCTTTAACAACTCCGAGTGGGACGGTTATCCGCTCTTTGCCGACGACTATATCGATCGTATCGCCCGCATGCCTGAGGAGGAGCAGATCATCAATATCTTCATGGAACTCTCCGCCCTGGGCATCGCCCAGCCCTTGTCGAGCAACATCCTCGACTTCATCAAGGCATTGCCGGCCTGTGCCAAGGCCAAGGGCATCACGTTCTCCACGCCCACCGAGATCTGCAAGGCCTGCAAGAGCATCAGCGAGCTCGACGTGCCCGACACCCTGTCGTGGGTCGACGAGGAACGTGACGCCAGTTGCTGGCTCGGCAATGCCATGCAGCGCGAAGCCTTCGAGAAGCTCTACTCCGTGGCCGACCGTCTGCGCATCGCCGACGATCCGCGCATCAATCAAGACTGGGATTATCTGCAGGCTTCCAACAATTTCCGCTTCATGACCACCAAGCCCTCTAACGTCGGACTCGACCGTGGTATCTACAGTGGACCGTTCGATGCCTTCACCAACTATATGAATATCCTTGGTGATTTCATCAACAGGGTGAACGCTCTCTATCCGCTTGATATCGACAACGACGAGCTGGAGAGTCTGCTCACGACCATTAAGAATCAGGGAGATGAGATTGAGATGAAAGACAAGGAGATCACGCGCCTCAAGGCTCGTCTCGAAAAGCTCCAGTCCTCTGCAGCTAAGAAGCCTGCCGCTAAGAAAACCGCCGCTCCTAAGAAGGCTGTAGCCAAGAAGTCTGCCGCCAAGAAAGACTGACGCGACGGCGCTTAGGCGTTCCTATTGGTTATTGATGTCCTCCAGCACCAGGCCGCCCAGCATGAAGCCGAAGATGGCGGTGATGTGAGCCATCGTACCGTTGATCTGTGCCTTTGCCGAGCACCACTCATGGTTGAGTAGGGTGGGGTCGCCAGGCCCCGCCTTCGTCTTCGGACACACACACTGCTCCGTGCCGCAGGTGCCGTTGTGCCCGCGGTTGGTCAGCAGTTCGTCGCTGTACACACACTGGAACTTACGCTTGGGATACAGCCCCTGACTCTTGAACTTCTTACGGAGGGCTCGCGCCAGTGGGTCGCCCTTCACCTTCCAGAACTCCGTTACCTTGATGCGTGTGGGGTCCATCTTCAGGGCAGCCCCCATCGACGAGAAGAACTTCGCTTGTGTCTGACAGGCCAGACGGATGAGCAGCGCCTTATCCTTTAGTGAGTCAATGGCATCGATAATATAGTCGTAGCTGTCGAGATCGAACTCGTCAGCCGTCTCTTGGGTGAAGATCTTCTGCAGTGCGTTGATCTCCGCCGACGGGTTGATGGAGAGCAGTCGTTCTTTCAGAGCCTCCACCTTCACCTGTCCGATGGTCTTGGTCGTCGCCATCAGCTGTCGGTTGATGTTGGTGATGCACACGCGGTCACTGTCCACGATCGTCATCTGTCGGATGCCGCTTCGCACCAGACACTCTGCGCACCACGACCCGACGCCACCTACACCGAAGATGATGACCCGTTTCCGGGCGATCTTCTCCATCGTGTCGTCGCCGAGCAGCAGCTCACTTCTCCTGAATATCGCATTCTCTATTGCCATCGTTCTTGTATTTTGGCTGCAAAGGTACATCAAATCGTTCGAAAAACCAAAGACTTCTGTGCTTTTCCTCTCTCCCCGCCACAGCCCCAATGCCCTCCACGCTCCCTGAGCCCCAATGCCCTCCACGCTCCCTGAGCCCCCTCCCTCCGCGGTCCCTGAGCCTGTCGAAGGGCCGAAGAGGCACGTCAAATCATCGAAGGGCCGCTCCCTGTGCTTCGACAAGCTCAGCACCCGCATCGCATTCTAACGGTCCCTGAGCCTGTCGTAATCGACCTTTGGTCGCTTGGCTTGTCCAAGAAGGGACTATCACGATATATTTTTACAAATACTCCCTCATAACTCGCGTGGCGGTCAGAAACTTCATCTGAGCCCTGTACACGCGATTTTTGGGTTGTTTGTGTATTTGACTGATAATAAGCGAGTTAAGTTTATTCACGAAAGGGGTGGCATCTTTCGTTCAAAGAGATAGGCCCCATGAGTCATTCAGATAGGGTTTACGAGTGAAAGAGATAATCCCTTATAGGGTATAGAGATGATCCCTTTCTCTCGTAAGTGCCATTCCTTACAGTCGTGGAGATAATCTCCTTGACTGTAAGAAGCCGGGGCTACCCAGAATACCCCCTCTCTCTACATTGAACAGGGCAAAAGTACACCATAACGGGCCAAATAAGGAACAAAAGAAGCCCCTTGTTTTTTCTAGTTTGCAACTTCAGACGAACACTTTTTTCGGCACTTTTTCAGGACAAAACGAAGGTTGTAACTACTCTAATTCAACAGACCTTGACGGAAATATGAAGACTTCTAGAGCCGCAACGGAACACTTTTCTTGTATCTAAAGTCCTATCAAATAGGGTGATATATAACTTTTATCATCAAAGATTTGGTTCGATACGAGGAATTTGTTATCTTTGCGGAGTAGAACTTAAAACAATAGTCTGACATCGATAATAACTATATAACCAATCCCTTGTTGTTTTATACAATGAGACAAAAAATGAATAACTATGATTATAAATCGTGTTTGGACCGAGATGTATAAGGCAAAGAGCTACCTCTTGCAGATTGAATTGTATAACGATAAGAAACGCAGGTTTAACAGAGTCGCGTCGTTATTGATAGTGTTAGCTTCTGTTATTTGTGCTTCAACAGCATCGTTCTCTGAATGTAAATGGGCAACCATCATCTCAGCCGTCATAGCTGCTGTTTCTGCCATTATAAAAGAATGTTTGCCTCTTCTGATGCAGTCTGATGAAGAGCTAAAGAAGATGGATAATATATATGACTTTTATAAAGGTTATTTGCAGAACCTCGAGAAACTCTTCATGGAGCGATACGATCCCAATACTGATGTAGATGATGTGAAAATGACTGCTCGATTTGATGAGATAGTAAAGACAGAAGGCAGCAACGAGTCTGAGCTAAACTGTTTGTGTCGTAGCTTAACAAAAAGAGAGGAAAAGAAGATCCAAGAGCTTACTGATAGATATTTTGATCGGATTTATAATAATGTCTACGATAATAACATACAGTAAAAAGAAATATGGGAACAAGAACATCTGATTCAGAGAAACGCCCAACGCCTCCTAGAAGAAAGCTGGTGAAGGTTGAGCCAAAGACTCCACCTCCTGTAGCTCCTCAGAAGTAGTTGCTTGGCTTAAGAATCTTGGCTTTTATATAAGTTGTAGGCAGTTAGGAAACTGCCTACAACTACGTGTTATTTAAAACGATATACTCTACTAAGAATGGTGGTATACTTCGTTTTAGATCTTGTTGATGTCGACGTAGCCGTGCGTGACGGCATAGATGGTAAGGGCGCTGACACTCTTCATGCCGAGCTTCTCCATGATGTTCTTACGATGGGTAATGACGGTGGACAGACCGATATGCAGACGGTCGGCAATCTCTTTGTTGATATATCCTTGTACGATGAGCGACATGACCTCGATCTCACGGTCGGAGAGAATCTTACGGGTGAGGATGTCGGGCATCGGCGGGAGGTTCTCACCATGGCCGTGGGCATGCTGCTCGAGCATGAGTAGCGCACGCACCAGGTCGGGCTCGGGCATATTGATGCAGAGGCTGTGGAACTCGGACAGTTGTGACTGACCGTCGAGCGAGAGCGTAAGCACGATGGTCTTACGCCTGCGCTCGGTGAAGAACGCCTTGTTCTCGAGCACGATGTTCATAGCGGCAAAGTAGTGGAAGTAGCTGTCGGGACTGTTGGCCTCGAGCTCGGAGAACGAGCCGAAGGTGTCGACCGTCATGATGGGCATGACGGTTTGGAGCATCTGCTTCAGTCCCATGGCCGCCAGAGTGTTGGGGTCGACGACAGCTATCTTCGGTCTACCTTGCATCATGGGCGGTTGTCTATGAGAGGAAGCCGAGCAGAGCGCCGGCAGCTACGGCCGAGCCGATGACACCAGCCACATTCGGACCCATGGCGTGCATGAGCAGGAAGTTGTGGCGGTCGTACTCGAGACCGAGGTTATTACTGATACGTGCGGCCATCGGCACAGCACTCACACCGGCATTACCGATCAGCGGATTGAGCTTCTTACCTTCGGGCAGGAAGAGGTTCATGATCTTGACGAAGCACACGCCGGAGGCGGTGGCAATCATAAAGGCCATGGCACCGAGGGCAAAGATCTTGATGGTGTTCATCGTGAGGAACTCGCTGGCCTGTGTGGAGCAGCCGACGGTGAGGCCGAGCAGCATCACGACGATATCGTTCAGTGCGGCACCTGCGGTCTTCGCCAGACGGGTGGTCTTACCACTCTCCTTGAGCAGGTTACCGAAGAACAGCATACCCAGCAGCGGCAGGCCCGAGGGCACGATGAACGTGGTGAGCAGCAGACCGATGATGGGGAAGAGGATGCGCTCGGTCTGTGACACCTCACGACCGGGCTTCATCTTGATGACGCGCTCTTTCTTCGTGGTGAGCAGGCGCATGATGAACGGCTGTATCACTGGCACGAGGGCCATATACGAGTAGGCACATACGGCGATGGCACCCATGAGGTTGGGTGAGAGCTTGCTCGACAGGAAGATGGCGGTAGGACCGTCGGCACCACCGATGATGGCGATGCCTGCTGCCTGTGAGGGCTCGAAGCCCATGGCCAGTGCTACCATGTAAGCACCGAAGATACCAAACTGTGCGGAGGCGCCGATGAGCATGAGCTTGGGATTGGCCAGCAGCGCCGAGAAATCGGTCATGGCACCGATGCCGAGGAAGATAAGGGGCGGATACCACCCTTGTCGTACGCCTTGGTAGAAGATGTTCAGCACGGAGTTGTCTTCGTAGAGACCTATCTCCAGTCCGGCGTCAGCGCGGAAGGGGATGTTACCCAGGATGATACCCAGTCCGATGGGTACCAGCAGGAGTGGTTCAAAGTCTTTTCTGATGGCGAGCCAGATGAAGAAGGCTCCCACCACAATCATGATGAGGTTCCCGACGGTGGCATTGGCAAATGCCGTATAGGTGAGGAACTCATGGAAGTTCTGTATGATAAATTGTCCGAGATCCATGTGAGTAGACTATTGATTAATGCTATCCGATGGTCATGAGGACGGTGCCTTCCATGACACTCTCGCCCTGCTTGACGCTGATGGATGTGACTGTTCCCTCGTACTCAGACTCGATATTGTTCTGCATCTTCATGGCCTCGAGCACCAGCACGACATCGCCGCGCTTGACACTGTCGCCCACGGCTACCTTCACGTCGGTGATGGTGCCTGGCAGTGGGGCCTTGACAGCCGAGCCTGTACCTGCTGCCATCGGCTTACTGGCGGCAGGAGCCACCTCGGGAGCCACGGCCGGACGGGCCACGGGCTTGGGAGCCTCGACATGCACCTTCTTCAGGGTGCTGGCGGGGTTGATGGGCTGTTTCATCTCCACGTCAAAGAGGATGCCGTTGACATTCACCTTGGCGATGTTGCCCTCTACTTCTTCTATCTCAACGTCGTAGTCGACGCCTTGTACTCTATATTGATACTTGTTCATCTTTTCTACTATAATCTGTAAAACTATAAAAACTGCGATACACTATCTCATATCCGGGGTCGTGGGAATCACCGGCGCCGTGTGATCCTGCGGTTGAAGCGGATCGTGGAAGTGGGTCATCTGGGTGTACTCATAGCTCCAGTCGGTTTCTTTCGACTTGATGGTGATGATTCCACTCTCCACATCGTGCACATCGTCCTGGTACTGCTTGAGTGCCATGGATATGACAGCGATATAGACTTCTTTGTCGATACCCTTGGTTTTAAGACCATCCTGCAGGAGATTGCCCGTGGCATGTGCGATGTCGTGGGTTACCTCGACGGTCTTCGTGACAGCCTTGATGGGCTGGGTGTTGACGACCTTGCGCGCCGTATCGATATGTCGCATGATAAGGCCGAAGAGCCAGAAGAACACGAAGAGCACAGCCAGACAGAAGAACACGATGCCCATGGCCAACAGGGTGATGCCGAAGCCGTGGGGATCGTCGCGCTTCAGCTTGGCATCCTTGGTCTCGTCGGTCTTGATGAAGTTCTCGATGCCTGGGGTGACATTGTCAGCCGACTTCACGCTCCAGCCACTGGCATGGCGTGCGTAGCTCTGGTCGGCGGCCAGTGCGGGGATGCTCACCGAGTCGATAAGCTCGGTGGCGTTGCCGTTGTAAAGCGCCAACCATACGGGTTCGGAGATGGGCATTGGGAGTGAGAGATGCAGCTTACCCTGTGCAGGGTTGGAGTTGCAGAAGAAGACAAGATGCTGCCGACCGCCAATCTGCGTGCGGGGATCACCACTGGGGATGACGCTCATACGTTTGATGCGCTCGGGAACACTCATCTGCGGGTCCAGGACGGAGCGGTCGGTGGTGAAGTACATGCCACGGATGTTATAGGTGGTGAACGAGGTGTTCTCCAGCTCTATCCATGCTTCACGACTGCCGTATTCGTCCACGACGCTGGCGGTGTTATTGGTCAGCACCTCGTTGATCCGGATGTTCTTGGCTCCCTGAGCAAACACCCCCGAGGCACTGAGCAGCGCACCGCTGAGCAGTAGTAATGTTTTTTTCATTCTGGTTTTTGTATTATTATATAAGTTATTGTTTTTTGTGTCAGTCTGTTCGGCACCCTAACCGCAGAAGAACAGGACGATGATCTGGGCGGTGAAGATGCGAAGGAACATGGCCAGCGGATAGACTGTGGAGTAACCTACGGCCGGGGCCTCCTTAGAGCAGATGCTGTTGGCATAGGCCAGGGCAGGGGGATCGGTATAGGTACCTGCAATCATACCTGCGATGGTGAAATAGTTGAAACGGTACCGGAGGCGTGCGATGGGGCCGATGATCAGGATGGGGATGATCGTGATCAGGAAGCCAGTGAGTACGAACAGCAGTCCGTTGCCTTGGATGACTGTCTCGAAGAAGTTAGCACCAGCCTTGATACCTACCGAGGCGAGGAAGAGTACCAGTCCGATCTCTCGCAGCATCATATTGGCCGAGGTGGTCGTATAGGTGACCAGATGGATCTTATAACCATAGCGGCCGATGAGGATGGCGATGATCAGTGGACCACCGGCCAGTCCGAGCTTCACGGGCACGGGCATGCCGGGGATGGCCAAGGGCAGGGAACCGAAGATCAGTCCGAGGAAGATGCCCACGAAGATGGTGGCGATGTTAGGTGCCTCGAGGCGGCGGATGCTGTTACCCATCTTTCCGGCTACGCGATCGACAGCATCCTCGGGACCAACGACCATGATGCGGTCGCCCACCTGCAGAGGGAGTGCGGCCGAGGCGAAGAGATCCATGCCATGACGGGTCACACGGGTGACGTTCACGCCGTGCACACTTGAGAAGTGCATGGAGGCCAGGGTCTTGCCGTTCACCTTCGGGTTGGTAATAAGAATACGCTTCGATACGAGCGGCTGGTCCTGTTGCTCGAAGTCGATATCGATGATGGGACCGATGAAGGCGACGATGGCCTCGTAGTCGGCCTCAGCACAGACGATCAGCATCTGATCGCCCACGTGGAACACCGTGTCGCGGTTGGGTATCGAGAGTTCACCATTATGTACGATGCGAGAGCAAACGAAGTCGCGGTTCAGAAAGTCGTGTACCTGCAACAGGGTCTTGCCCTCCAGGTATTTGTTGGTCACCTCAAGGTGCATCTTATAGGGCTTTCTGTTGACATTGGTCTCTTCCATGCATTTCAGTTGGTCTTCCTCCTTCTCGAGCTTCACCTTGCAGATGTATCTTATTAATATGGTGGCACCGATAATGCCCAGCACACCAAGGGGATAGGCGCATGCATAGGCCGATGCGATCTGGGGTGCTCCCTGTGGGAATACAGAGGTGAGCGCCTCGTTGGCAGCACCGAGTCCAGGGGTGTTGGTCACGGCACCATAGAGTGTTCCAACCATCATAGGCAGGTTGGTCACGTCGCTGGTATCGAAGAACAGATAGTAACAGGCGAACATCACCACGATGTTCAGCAGAATGGCAATGGCAGCCAGTCCGTTGAGCTTGATGCCGGCCATGCCGAAGCTCTCGAAGAAGCCGGGGCCTACCTGCATACCGATCATGAAGACGAAGAGGATCAGACCGAAGTCCTGTACAAAGGTGAGAATAGGGGTCGGGGCTGTGAAACCGACGTGTCCGGCGATGATGCCGGCGAAGAGAACGAAGGTCACTCCCAGGGAGATACCGAACAACTTAATTTTTCCTAAATAAACACCGATGGCAATGACGATGGCGTAGAGCAGAACAATGTGCGCTACGGAATCTGTGGCCGTAAACAGGTCCTTCAACCACTGAATAGAATCCATATACAATTACTAACTTTTACTAATCCCAAATTTGACTGCAAAGTTACTTAAAAAAATGCGCATGACAAGTATTTTATATATTAAATATTGAATAAAAACTGATTTTTTATTTCTTTCACAATTCATTGTAGTTAATTGCTTAAATATTTCGTAACTTTGTAGCCTAATAGTAATAGTAAGCAAGAACCAATTTAAAACTTAAAACAAACTTATATATAATTTATACGTATGATGGAAAACAAAGAGAAGCTCTTTACCGAGTTTACGGCGCCGACAACCCAAGAATGGCTCGACAAGATTGAAGTCGACCTGAAGGGTGCCGACTTCCAGAAACGACTGGTATGGAGAACAAATGAAGGTTTTAATGTGCAGCCCTTCTATCGCCGGGAAGACCTGGCGAACCTGAAGACCCCCGACGCACTCCCGGGCGAGTTCCCGTTCGTGCGGGGTAACAAGAAGGACTCTAACGAGTGGTATGTCCGTCAGAATATCGAGGCTAGTGACCCGAAGGCCGCCAATGCCAAGGCTCTTGACATCCTGAACAAGGGAGTCGACTCGCTAGGATTCCACATCCCTGGCAAGATCGTGTCGATGGAGACGGTTTCAACGCTACTCGAGGGGATCTATTGCGAATGTATCGAGGTGAACTTCTCGACCTGTCAGCGTCACTCGCTCGAACTCGCTGAGATCCTGAAGACCTATTGGCAGAGGAAAGGCTACGACAAAGAAAAGATCGTTGGCTCTATCGAGTGGGACCCCATGAAGAAGATGGTACTGAAAGGAAAAGATGTATCCGCAGTATTGGCGTTCGGTCCTAAACTGGCTGAGTCGCTCAAGGAGTATCCTCATTTCCGTGGTATCGTAGTTCATAGCGATGCACTCAACAATGCCGGTGCCTATATCGTTCAGGAGTTGGGCTATGCACTGGCCTGGGGTAATGAGTATCTGCAACAGCTCACGGATGCCGGAGTCGATGTGGATCTGGCAGCTAAGAGCATCAAGTTCAATATGGGCGTTTCCGAGAACTACTTCATGGAGATTGCCAAGTTCCGTGCCGCCCGTCTGCTCTGGGCTCAGATCGTGAAGCAGTATGAGCCGAAGTGCGACTGTGCTTGTAAGATGATCATCAATGCGACCACCTCGACATATAATCAGACACTGTTTGATTCGTACGTGAACCTGCTGCGTTCGCAGACAGAGGCTATGAGCGCTGCCTTAGGGAGCGTGCACTCGATGGTAGTTACTCCGTTCGACGCGCCCTACGAAGAGGCCACGGATTTCTCGGAGCGTATTGCCCGCAACCAGCAGTTGCTGATCAAGGAGGAAAGTCATTTCGACCGTATCGTCGACCCGTCGGCAGGCTCTTATTATATCGAGCACCTCACTGATGCGTTGGCCACTGAGGCCTGGAAGATCTTTCTGAAGGTGGAAGATGAGGGTGGTTTCCTTGCCGCTGTGAAGGCCGGTACCATCCAGGATGATATTAACGCCACGAACGTGAAGCGTCATGGCGATGCTGCTAAGCGCAAGGAGTTCCTGTTGGGTACCAACCAGTTCCCTAACTTCACAGAGAAAAGTGAGGGAAAGCGCGCCTATCATCATGTGTGCGGTTGTGGTGGCGCTCATCATCATGGCGGGGATAGCGTTTCGCTGAAGACGATCGAGAGTACCCGTCTGGCGGCTGACTTCGAGGACCTGCGCATCCATACCGAGGAGACGAAGGTGCCTACAGCCTTTATGTTGACGATCGGTAATCTGGCCATGCGTCAGGCTCGTGCACAGTTCTCGTGTAACTTCCTCGCCTGTGCTGGTTACAAGGTCATCGATAATCTCGGTTTCAAGACCGTTGAGGAAGGTGTCGACGCGGCGCTCGAGGCTAAGGCTGATATCGTGGTAATCTGCTCTTCGGATGATGAGTATGCCGAGTATGCTATCCCAGCCTTTAAGTATTTGGACGGTCGTGCGATGTTTGTCGTGGCTGGTGCTCCTGCTTGCATGGAGGACCTGAAGGCTGCCGGCATCGAGAATTACATTCATGTGAAGTGTAATGTCCTCGAGACTTTAAAAGAATATAATCAGAAACTTGGTATCTAAAGAATAGGAGATTGAATGATGCGCAAACAATTTAAAGATATAGATATCTACGCAGGCATCAAGGCTCAGGATGGTGCCAAGTGGATTAAAGATAATGGAATCGTAGAGAACTGGAAGACGCCCGAGCATATTGAGGTGAGACCGGTCTATACGAAAGAAGACCTCGAAGGGATGGAACACCTCGACTTCACAGCCGGTATCCCTCCCTATCTGCGCGGTCCGTACTCGATGATGTATCCTTTCAAACCGTGGACCATCCGACAGTATGCCGGATTCTCAACGGCTGAGGAATCGAATGCTTTCTATCGTCGAAACTTGGCTTCAGGCCAGAAGGGTCTGAGTGTTGCCTTCGACCTGCCGACTCATCGTGGTTATGACCCCGACAACGCCCGTGTGGTGGGTGATGTGGGTAAGGCTGGCGTGAGCATCTGTAATGAGGAGAACATGAAGGTGCTCTTTGGTGGTATCCCCCTCAACAAGATGTCAGTGTCGATGACCATGAACGGTGCCGTGTTGCCCATCCTGGCCTTCTACATCGTGGCTGGTCTGGAGCAGGGCGCACAGCTCGAGGAGATGGCTGGTACTATCCAGAACGATATCCTGAAGGAGTTTATGGTGCGTAATACCTATATTTATCCTCCTGCCTTCTCGATGAAGATCATTGCCGATATCTTCGAGTATACTTCACAGAAGATGCCGAAGTTCAATAGTATCTCGATCTCGGGTTATCACATGCAGGAGGCTGGAGCCACGGCCGATATCGAGTTGGCCTATACTCTGGCGGATGGTATGGACTACCTTCGTACGGGTGTGAATGCTGGCATCGATGTGGATGCCTTTGCACCGCGACTGAGTTTCTTCTGGGCCATCGGCATGAACCATTTCATGGAGATAGCCAAGATGCGTGCAGGTCGACTGCTGTGGGCGAAGATCGTGAAGAGCTTCGGTGCCAAGAACCCGAAGTCGCTCGCATTGCGTACCCACTCGCAGACATCCGGTTGGTCGCTCACCGAACAGGATCCTTTCAATAATGTGGGACGAACCTGTATCGAGGCCATGGCTGCCGTACTGGGTCATACCCAGTCGTTGCATACCAATGCTCTTGACGAGGCTATCGCACTGCCTACCGACTTCTCGGCTCGTATCGCCCGTAATACTCAGATATACATCCAGAACGAGACAAAGGTCTGTAAGCAGATCGATCCATGGGCTGGTAGCTACTATGTTGAGACTCTGACCAATGAACTTGTACATAAGGCATGGGATCATATCCAGGAGATCGAGAAGTTGGGCGGCATGGCCAAGGCTATTGAGACTGGTTTACCAAAGATGCGTATCGAGGAGGCAGCGGCCCGTACCCAGGCTCGTATCGACTCTGGTGTGCAGACCATCGTCGGTACTAACAAGTATCGTTTGGAGCATGAGGATCCAATCGATATCCTTGAGGTCGACAACACCGCTGTGCGTAAGCAGCAGGAGGAGAGTCTGAAGGAGGTGCGCAGCAAGCGTGATGAAGCTGCCTGTCAGGCTGCCCTGAAGGCCATTACCGATTGCGTACGTGAGTTCAGCGAGGGTAAGAAAAGTGAGAGTAACCTACTCGACCTCGCCGTCAAGGCTGCCCAGTTGCGCTGTACGCTGGGTGAGATCAGTGATGCCTGCGAAGAGATCGTAGGCCGGTATAAAGCAGTAATCAGAACAATTTCAGGTGTGTATAGTTCAGAATCAAAGAACGACAGCGACTTCGAGTTGGCATGTAAGCTGACCGATGAGTTCGCAGAGAAGGAAGGTCGTCGTCCTCGTATCTTCATCGCAAAGATGGGACAGGATGGACATGACCGTGGTGCAAAGGTTGTGGCCACCGGCTATGCCGACTGTGGTTTTGACGTGGATATGGGACCGCTGTTCCAGACGCCCGCCGAGGCGGCTCGTGAGGCTGTGGAGAATGATGTGCACTGTGTGGGTGCTTCTTCACTCGCCGCTGGTCATAAGACGCTCATCCCGCAGTTGATTGAGGAGTTGAAGAAATTGGGTCGTGAGGACATTATGGTTATCGCCGGTGGTGTGATTCCTGCCCAGGACTATGACTTCCTCTATAAGGCTGGCGTGGCTGCCATCTTCGGTCCTGGTACCTCTGTGGCGAAGGCTGCCGTCGAGATGATGAAGATATTGTTAGACAAAGAATAAATGAAGCATGTAGATGTACTGATTGTCGGAGCCGGTCCTGCCGGCTCCGTTTGTGGATACCTCCTTAAGAAGGCGGGGGTTGACTGTCTGGTGGTTGACCATGCGACCTTTCCTCGGGATAAGGTCTGTGGTGGTGGACTCAGTTCGAAGACGTGTCGTCTGCTCGACCAGTTAGTGCCGGGTCTCCATTATGATTATAACACAGTAGGACATATCCGTCTTTCTATTGACAACAAGGCGCATTGCGAGTTTGATACCAAGGAGCCCCTCCGTATCGTTCAGCGTAAGCATTTCGACCATGATTTGCTGAAGCAGTACATATCGGTTGGTGGCGCCTTTCAGCAGGCTGCGTTCGAGCGTTTTGAGGAACAGAACGGGCAGATTGTTGCCAGACTGAAATCGGGAGAGGAGATTGTCTGTCGTTATCTGGTGGGGGCCGATGGCTCGAACAGTCGTGTGCGCCGCTGTCTGAAGCCTGATACTGAGCGTGGTATCCTCGCGATGGAACAGTATGTCGAGAAAAGCGGAGACAATGGTGTCGATGTGGTTTTGTCGCAGTCGTATGACACTGGTGGTTATTTCTTCCGTTTCCCCAATAAGGCGTTTGATGTGGTGGGCTTCGGTGATGTGTCGACCACCCCGGAGAAATTCCGTAAGGTGATGCGTCAGAACAATATCGCAGATGGAAAAGCGCGTGGTGCCTTCATCTATCTTTCCAACGATTATCCCATGCATGATCATGTGATCCTGATAGGTGATGCCGGTGGATTTGCAAACCGTTGTACCTGTGAGGGATTGTTTGATGCCTTCAGAACCGCCCGGAATGCTGCGGAGGCTATTACCAGTGGACGGTCTTTCCGTGAGGTGAATGCTCCTATATTTAGGAAAATGAAGAAGGAAGAGCGATTGAGCAGGGTCTTCTTCAGTTCGTTTGGCTTCGCCATACTCAGGTGGTTGTGCGGTCATCCTGGATTGGTAAGGTGGGCCTTCGAGGCAAAGATGAAACGAGAAACTTTTTTTAAGAAATGAAGAATATAGACGTTTTGATTGTTGGAGCCGGTCCTGCCGGTTCGGTATGTGGTAGTCTGCTGAAGCAGGCGGGTGTTGATTGTGTGATCGTTGATCAGGCAACGTTTCCACGCGACAAGGTGTGTGGTGGCGGACTGACCGTGAAGGCTTGGCGCCTGCTCGATCAGTTGTTGCCAGGCATCAAGTATGATTACCGTCCTATCTACCGTATGCGTTGCCAGTTCGAGAACGATCCCGTGTGCGAGTTCCATTCTGAGTATGAGATCCGTATGACGCGCCGTAAGGACTTTGATTATACACTGCTGCAGTATTATATGAATCATGGCGGTGAGCTCATCAAGGGTTCCTTCGCCCGATTCGAGCAGCAGACCGATGGTCGTATTCTCGTCACCCTGAAATCAGGTGATCAGATCTCCTGTCGTTATCTGGTAGCCGCTGATGGTGCCAACAGTCTTATTCGTCGTCAGATGACCGGAGCGCCGAAGTTGCATGCTCTCTTCCTCGAGCAGTACAACGAGGGAGAGACTGATGACGATGTGTTCGTTCATTTCTCAAATAATTACAAGCCCGGCGTGTTCTATAAGTTCTCCAGTAAGGGGCGCGATATGTATGGCTTCGCAGCGTTGGAGTCGAACGAGGACTTCCCTCGTCATAGAGAGAAGTTCCGTGAGACCCTGACAACCTTCGGCATACCTGTAGGACGCATCCGTGGCGCCTATATTCCTTTGAATACTGTACAGTCGACTGTTGATAATGTCATACTTATCGGTGATGCCGGCGGCTTTGCCAACAAGTTGACAGGTGAAGGACTCTACGATGCTTTCAAGACAGCCGCCAATGCACAGCGTGCTATAGTTGAGAATAAGCCTTTCACCGAGACCAATAAAGAGGTGTTCCGTAAGATGGAACACCAGGTGAATGTCTTTAAGTTCTTCTTCAGTCCTTGTGGCTGGCGATTGATCCGATGGGGTATGCATCATCCTCGTCTGATCAAATGGCTCTTCGATGCCAAGATGAAACGCGAGACATTCCGTAAGAAATGAGAACTCCGTTCATCATTCAAACTAAAAGATAAAGTATTTATAGGTGTACAGAACTCGGCAGTCGCCTTAGTTTCCCCCTTTTTAAAAGTATGATGGCTGCAAGCTATAAGCGCTGCAGCCATCATTATTGTTATTAAAGAGTTTCTTATTACTCGCCCTTAATAGCGGCTACGCCGGGGAGAACCTTACCCTCGATGGCCTCGAGCAGAGCACCACCACCAGTAGAGATGTAAGATACCTGGTCGGCCAGACCAAATTTGTTGACACAAGCTACAGAGTCGCCACCACCGATCAGTGAGAACGCACCTTCAGCTGTTGCCTTAGCGATAGCCTCACCGATGGCACGTGAACCTGCAGTGAAGGCGTCGCACTCGAACACACCAGCAGGGCCGTTCCATAGGATTGTCTTAGCACCCTTGATAGCCTCGGCAAATGCCTTCTGGCTCTCGGGACCAGCGTCAACACCCTCGAAACCTGCGGGAACCTGGTTTGCAGGGCAGGTGATGATCTGAGCACCCTCCTTGACACTCATCGTGCCGAAGTCGAGACCGTTAGTAGCGGTGCAGTCAGAACCCAGAACGAGCTCAACACCGTTCTTCTTAGCCAGCTCCTCAACACCCAGAGCTACATCCAGTTTGTCGAGCTCAACGATTGAATCACCAATCTCACCATTGTGAGCCTTAGCAAAGGTGTAGGTCATACCACCGCAGAGGATGAGCTTATCAACCTTACCGAGCAGGTTCTCGATGATACCGATCTTAGAAGATACCTTAGAACCACCCATGATAGCAACGAAAGGACGCTTGATGTTAGAGAGAACGGCATCAACAGCCTGAACCTCCTTCTCCATCAGCAGACCCAGCATCTTGTTGTCAGCGTCGAAGTAATCAGCGATAACAGCGGTAGAAGCGTGCTTGCGGTGAGCTGTACCGAAGGCATCCATTACGTAGCAGTCAGCGTAGCTGGCAAGCGTCTTTGCAAACTCTTTCTGGCTGGCCTTCATAGCCTTCTTAGCCTCGTCGTATGCAGGATCAGCCTTGTCGATACCTACAGGCTTACCCTCTTCCTCAGGATAGAAACGAAGGTTCTCGAGCAGCAGAGCCTCACCCATCTTCAGAGCCTTAGCAGCATCTGCAGCCTTAGCGCAGTCGGGAGCGAAAGCAACAGGGACACCCAGTGCCTTCTCAACAGCCTCGCGGATCTGACCGAGTGACTTCTTTGCATCTACCTTACCTTTGGGCTTGCCCATGTGGCTCATGATGATGGTAGCACCACCGTCGGCCAGAATCTTCTTAAGAGTGGGGAGGGCACCGCGGATACGGGTGTCGTCAGTGATCTTACCATTCTCATCGAGGGGTACGTTAAAATCTACACGTACGATTGCCTTCTTACCGGCAAAGTTGAATTCGTTGATTGTCATAGCTGTGTATAATTTAATTAATGTGAACTACTCAATTTTAATGCGCGTGCAAATTTACGACATTTAATTGATAATTAACGATTGATAATGGATTATTTAAGTCTTTTTTGCGTACCTATAATAATAATGTAAGGCGGAGTTGACAAAAACTAAGAAAAAAGCCGTAACTTTGCGGCCGGAATGAAAAAAGACACGATTATCATACTGAGTGGTGGCATGGATTCTGTGACACTGCTCTACGATCAACAGGAGCGTATCGCCTTGGCTGTTTCGTTCGACTATGGGAGTAATCATAATGCTCGTGAGATACCCTTTGCCAAGTTACATTGTGAGCGGTTAGGCATCAAACATGTGGTGATACCTCTCGACTTTATGGCGCAATATTTCAGAAGTTCGCTGCTGGAAGGTGCAGAGGCTATACCTGAAGGGCATTATGCAGATGAGAACATGCGTTCGACAGTTGTGCCCTTCCGCAATGGTATTATGCTTGCCATCGCTGTGGGTATGGCAGAAAGTAACGGACTTCGCTTTGTGATGATGGCCAATCATGGAGGAGATCATACGATCTATCCAGACTGTACGCCTCAGTTCGTGGAAGCCTTTGATGAGGCTTCTCGGGCTGGTACATTTGTAAATGTCGGATTGCTCACGCCATTTGTTAACTGGTCGAAAGGAGAGATTGCCCGTAGAGGTAAAGAACTCGGCCTTGATTACGCGGAAACGTGGAGTTGTTATAAAGGCGGCGAAAAACACTGTGGAAAGTGCGGCACATGTGTTGAGCGGAAAGAGGCCTTAGCCGATGCCGGCATTGACGATCCGACCGTATATGAAGGCTAGCCGAAGAGCAGGCGAAGGGCTTCCTCGACCTTGCGGACAGGGTGAAGGGTGATGTGGTATTTTTTTGCATCTATCCCCTGCATATTATACTTCGGAATAATCATATCGCTGAAGCCGAGTTTCTCGGCCTCAGCTATTCTTTGTTCGATACGGTTGACAGGACGGACCTCTCCAGAGAGGCCAACCTCACCAGCCATACACCAACCGCTTTCGATGGGTGTGTCAACATTCGAAGAAAGAACGGCAGCGATGACTGATAGATCAATGGCCAGATCTGTCACCCTAAGGCCACCTGCGATGTTGATGAACACATCCTTTTGCATGAGCTTGAAACCCACACGTTTCTCGAGGACAGCCAAGAGCATGTTCAATCTTCGTTGATCAAAGCCTGTGGCAGAACGTTGGGGAGTACCGTAAGCTGCTGTGGAGACGAGGGCCTGTGTCTCTACTAAGAAAGGTCTAACACCTTCGATGGCTGAGGAAATGGCGATTCCTGATAATCCTTCGTGATCTTGTGTGAGCAGTAGCTCGGAAGGATTGCTGACTTGCCTTAGTCCGTTCTGCTGCATTTCATAGATGCCTAGTTCGGAAGTTGAGCCGAAACGGTTCTTCATAGAACGGAGGATACGGTACATGTAATGCTGGTCGCCTTCAAACTGAATAACGGTATCGACGATATGTTCCAAAATCTTTGGACCAGCCAGTGTGCCTTCCTTCGTGATGTGTCCGATCAGGATGACGGGTACACCACTTGACTTTGCAAAACGGAGTAAGGCAGAAGCACACTCACGCACCTGGGCGATGGATCCAACTGAAGATTCCACATCTTCGGTCATGATGGTCTGGATGGAGTCTATGACGACAATCTCAGGTTGTTCTGCTTTGATATGATCGAATATATGCTCAAGGGAGTTTTCACAGAGAATGAGGAAGTTGTCAAGACCATTAGACAAATTGTCGGCAGATGTCCTGTTTGTCGTAAGACGATTGGCGCGCATCTTTAGTTGGTGTGCACTCTCTTCTCCGCTGACATAGAGAATTCGCTTATCAGGCATGCTGAGCATCGTTTGGAGGGATAGGGTGGACTTACCGATGCCTGGTTCACCACCCAGAAGGATAATACTCCCAGGAACGAGTCCCCCACCGAGTACACGATTTAATTCTTCGTCATGCATGTCGATTCGAGGATCGTCATGATTGGAAATGTCCTTCAGACGAAGCACGTGGTTCCCTTGTGTATGGGACTGTACACCGCTTCGGAGCGAGGCTGCAGCAGAACGTGCAGCCTGCGTACCCGTATCATTGGCTATCCGGATTTCCTTGAACGTGTTCCATTGTCCGCATGATGGACATTTGCCTATCCACTTTTGCGACTCTTGGCCGCAGTTAGAGCATACGTATGCAATCTTGTCTTTTGCCATAGTATTGCAAAGATAGATATAAAAGTGAAGACAGAACCATAAAGATATGATGTTTTTCTCCTTTTTAACTTTTCTTTGTGTCTTTGTGTCTTTGTGTTCCATATAAATGTTGTATCTTTGCAAACTAATGAAGAGACTTGTTATAGGTATTTTGACAGTATTGATGCTCATAGGTTGTGGGCAGTCATATGAGGAGACAAAGCGTCTGTCACGGCAGCAGCGTCTTCAGTTGGCGCGTGAGGACTCAGCTGCGTTGAAGATTGCTGTGATGCCTACACTTGACTGCCTGCCTGTTTTTGTCGCCAAAGAGTGTCATCTTTTTGATTCGGCTGTGGACATTCGTTTGAAGCGGTTTGCTGCTCAGATGGACTGCGACACAGCGCTTTTGCGAGGTAGGGTGGAGGGTGCTTTCACAGATTTGGTCAGAGCCGAGCGGATGATTAAAAGCGGGATGCCCTTGAAGTATGTTTCTTCCACAAATGCCTATTGGCTCTTGATTGGCAACAGACAGTCACGTGTGACCCAATTGAAACATCTTGATGATAAGATGCTTGCTATGACACGCTATTCTGCCACAGATATGTTGGGCGATCTGGCGGTCGATAGTGCCAGACTAAAGAGCGAGCGTGTTTTCCGTATACAGGTCAATGATGTGAATGTTCGTCTGAAGATGTTGGAGAATAATGTGATGGATGCCTTGTTGCTGACGGAGCCTCAGGCCACTCAGGCGTTGTTAGCTAAACATAAGGTATTGCTTGATACACGAAAACTTGACTTTCATCTTGGCGTTGTCGCCTTCCGCAAGGAGGGTATGGATCATCCGAAACGGAAACAGCAGATAGAAGCCTTCATGAAAGGCTATCGTGCAGCCTGTGATTCCATCAACCGAATGGGAATTGGTCATTATAGACAAATCGTAAAGAAATACTATGGTATTTCCAATCAAACCTTGAAAGCCCTTCCAGATACTTTGAAATATACATATGCTCTTCCTCGAGAGAAGGATGTTGAGAAAGTCAGGGAATGGCTTCATAAAAAACAGCTATGATACAGAATGAAGCGCTCAACTTGGTTCTAGACCGTTTGATAGAGAGAAATCTCGGTGAAGCAATACAGGCAATGGAGTCTTTTCTTTCCGTTCATCCTCATCAGGTGAACACTGATAGGCTTTTCGCCATTAAGACCGATTATCAGACGATGGTTGACTATTGGCGAAAGGGTTTCAAAGATCCACAGTTGAATTCCCTTTATGATAAACTGTTGCAACGGATGTATGTGCTCTATACAAATATAGCCATCAGCTATGCTATTGGTCATTCCTCATTCTTGTCATCAATCCATATGCGTGTGCATATATCAGCTAGAGATTGGTCTCCTCAGGTTATTAGGGAAGAATTGGAGTCGTTTGTGTCGGATGTTGCCATGCTAAGTCTGGAGACAGGTCGCATGTCACAAGATAGTCGTAGGGAGATATATGTACGGCATCAGCAGTTGATGGCGGGACTCTTTGATTTCATTCTGACATCCTCGGTGTGGTCTGACGGTTTTGCCGGAGCCATGGAGGGTATTCTTCTTTCACCGACTGTCGACACGAATGATCAGCAGTTGATTGTTAGTGTAATCATGCTTTCTCTCATAGAGCATTTTGATATGGCGAAATTCCGTCTGTTGGTGCATGTCTATCAGCAGACAACGGATGAGGCTGTCAGACAGCGTGCTCTTGTCGGATGGGTATTCGCCTTAAATGAAGAGATCGGACGGGAAATATACCCAGAGCAAATATTTTTGGTAAAGGAGTTGCTTAAGGATGAGAACTGTTGTCGGGAGTTGACGGAGTTGCAGGAACAGATGATCTACTGTATTAATGCTGAGAAAGACCATCAGACGATTCAGCAGGAGATCATGCCAGACCTGTTGAAACAACAGAAGATACAGGAGTCTATCGATGGAGTTGATCATATTGATGATGAGGCTCTCCATGATATTCTTTACCCAGAAGAAGCCGAGCAGACCATTGAGAATATAGAAGCCAGTTTCCTAAAAATGCAGGAGATGAAACAACAAGGATCGGACATCTATTTCGGTGGATTCTCGCGAATGAAACGATTCCCCTTCTTCCAGGAGCTCTCAAACTGGTTTGTGCCGTTCTATATTGATCATCCGGATATTGCCTCTGCTGCAGAGAAAATGCAAGGACTTCGATTCCTACAAGATATGATGACGAAAGGCACGTTCTGTAACAGTGATAAGTATTCTTTTATGCTTGCATTTGAACAGGTGATGGGACAGATTCCACCACAGGTGCGTAAGATGATGGAGCGTGGCGAATTACCTTTAGATGATTTTGGTGAGGAAGACATTCATAGTTCTGCGTACATCCGTCGTATCTATTTGCAGGATCTTTATCGTTATTCCAGAATATATCCGAAACGTAGTGAGCTTACTGATGTTTTCGGTCAGGACAGTGGAGGGTATCTTTTCTTCGCTAATCGACTGTTCTCGAATACCCCATTAGAAGAACACTTTAGTGAAGTGGTTTCTTTCTTGATCAAGAAGAATAGAAACTACGATGCTTGTCGTTTGCTGAAGAATTATGGAGAGCTTCGCCGTGATTTCCGATATTATATGATGGCAGGCTATCTTGCCCAGAAAGGCTATGATGTGGTTGCAGGAAGTAAAGTAAAGAAGACTGATCCGGCGGAATATTATGCGAAAGCTCTGCAACTGAAACCAGACCACGAGCGTGCGCTTTTCGGGTATATGCGTGGGCTGATAGCATCGGAGCGTTTTGTGGAAGCGTTGGATGTCTGCAATAGACTGTTAGAACTCCGATCAGATAAACGTATCTATCTATCCTTTAGGGCCTTGTGCCTTTTGCGACTTCAACGCTATGAAGAAGCTCAACAGCAGTATTTCCGTCTGAACTATGAGTATCCAGATGATCTAGAAGTTCGTAGGTCATTGGCATGGGCTCTGACATGTAATGGAAAGTATGATCAAGCTGATAAAATATATGATCAACTGATATCTACAGATGATTATAAGCATGTCGACTTGTTGAATTATGGCTATTGCTTATGGTTTGGGGGGCATGTAGACAAAGCTGTTGATTGTTTTCGTCGTTATTTGAAAGAGACAGAAAAAAGTTCGGATGCGATCCTTGAGGAGCGTCCGCTGATACTGGCCAAGGGTATCACAGAGGCAGAGATCCAGATGATGCTCTACTTGCTTTGATTTTCTCTCTTATGATCTCGCTAAGTTTAGTGAAAAAAAGAGGTATTCCAACACCGGCAATCGTGTAGAGAATCCAGAATAAATCTTGTTGTGAATAATCATGAATGACCATGTGACATCCAATTTGTTGGGTGTCTAGGTGGTAATACCATATTTTGATGAGACTAACTGTTTTATAGGCGACGATATGGAAGATGAAGATGTTGAGTGTATGGTCTCCGGTATACACTAGAAACCGTTTCAGCCATCCTTCATGCCTATCAAGCCAACGGCTGATATTATATGTCATAAGGAAACCGAGGATTGCGGGGATCGGAAGGGAAAGAAATTGAACGTAGGTAGATCGCCAGTTCATATTTGCTGTCAGGTGTTTTGAGAACATAAAGACGATGAGTGCAAACAGAAACGTAGAAAGAACGGACATGTAGTGTCTGTCCATAAACGTCCGATATCTGCTTACATATTGTCGGAAGATAAACCCGCAGCCGAAGAAGAAGCACCCCATCATGTCACGGTAGCCGCCTTGTACAAGTGTTACAATCTTCAAACCCTCGTATGTCTTCCATCCACAGAGAAATAGTAATACCAGACAAACAATATATGGAGTCAGGTCGGACATCTTAATTCTTCCGAACCAACGGGATAGTTTGGTGAGTCCTGCATCTGTCACCTTATATATAATAAGATAGAGAATGCTGGCAACAAATAATCCTCGGAAGAACCAGAAAGCGCCGCAGAGGAACTGATCGTAACCTCCCATGGATGAAATAATATGCCATAGATTTTGTTGCATCTGATGCCATGTATAGGGATGAGTGACACCCCCCATCTCATTGCCGAATTTCTCATTGAGGATACCAATGTCGAACATCCAGTTATGAATAATCAAGAAGAATACCGACCACTTGACGAAAGGCAAGTACAATCCTTTGATACGCTTCTTGATAAATTCCGCTTCATTATTTAAGTATTTCAATGAAAAGAAGAAACCGGCAGTGATGAAGAACAACGGCATGTGGAACTCAAAGATAAACTTACAGAGCGCTCCAGGGGCCTCGGCATGCGCAACGACCATAAGGATGATAGCGACGCCTTTACAGATGGATATGGTGGTATCGCGACTCATATGTTATAGAAATGGTGTTAGCATATGACCAAGCCATCCGCGGATTTTCTGCCATCTCGTGCGGCATTTCTGCCACTCATCTTCTGATAGATAGACACTTTTACCCGTGTCTTGTATGAACTTATCCTCAAGTTCACGGGTAATTGCTTTATCGATAATGAGGGCGTTTATCTCATAGTCGAAACGCAGACTACGTGCGTCAAGGTTGGTGCTTCCAACTGTGCAGAAGAGACCGTCAACCATCATAATCTTGGAGTGGTGAAAGCCAGGTTGGTAACGCCATATATGTGCGCCTTCCTTGATAAGCTTGTGAGCATTATATAAAACAATATCCGGTACGAGTGGAATATCATTTTTTGCGGAGATGAGAATATCTACCTTAACCCCTCGTTTAACTGTGCGCTTGAGTGCCTTCATAATCGATGGCGTAGGGACGAAATAAGGGTTGATAATCTTAACGGAGTCTTTTGCCTTATCCAGAGCGTCGATGTAAAAACGACGCATGATCTTGTTTGAGATGTGCGGCTCACGGTTGGCAATGCCCACCATCTTATCTCCTGCAGCCTTTCCTCGGAAATACTGCTCATCAGTAATATCCTCTTTGGTCACTTTCTTCCAAATGCGACAGAAAATGTCTTGTAATTCATTGACAGCTGGTCCCTCAATGCGACAGTGCATGTCACGCCATTCACCTACTTGTTCTGTACCCACGATGTAATAGTCGGCCACATTCATACCGCCTGTATAGGCAACCTCACCATCGATAACAACAATCTTCCGATGGTCGCGCGGCCATATGTGATTAAACCACGGGAAACGAATAGGGTCGAATTCGTAGATGTTGATGCTGTCTGCATGTAATTTGCGTAGGTGCTCTTTTCTTAACGGTTGGTTATTGGAATCGTTTCCGAAACCATCGAATAGGGCACGTACTTCCACTCCTTCCTTGCGTTTCTCTTTTAAGATGTCGAAGAGCAGATTTGCAATGGAGTCGTTGCGAAAATTGAAATACTCCAGATGGATGCTTTTCTTTGCCTGTCGTATGGCGGTGAACATATCATCGAACTTCTCTTTTCCAGACATCAGAAGATGTACGCTGTTATGATGTGTAAAGACAATACCTTGTTGGCGCATCTTCTCTACTATGAGGGAGTCGCTACTTTGTGCATTCGCTATGTTATAGGAAAAAAGAAGAACGATGAATGATAGACAAATCCTCTGTGTCAGCTTTTCTCCTCGCATTCTAAAAAAACAATTATCATTCATTTCCCTTCATTGACGGTGTTGTCTGTGACAGACCAGAACCGTATTATTTCCTATGCTTTAGTCTGTATTCGAGTGGTGTCATACCAAACTTCTCCTTGAAGATATTGATGAAGTTCTCGGCAGTCATGAAACCTATGTTCGAGGCTAATTCACTCATATTGATATTTGTACGTTTCAGCAATATACATGCATGCTTTAGACGCATATCACGCACCAATTCCGCAGGTGTCTTGCTAGTTAGGTTACGGACTCTGTGGAAGAAAGGTACACGTCCCATGCCCATAGCAGTAGCCATTTCCTCAAGGCTAATCTGACCACGGCTCATATTTTGCATCACATACTGCTCGATGTTCCTTAGCAGTTGCTGATCCATGGCATCCAGCATGGAGTAATCTGACAACGTCTGTTCCTCTCCATACTCCTGTTCCTCAGTGACTTGGGTGACTAATTGGCTTTCTGTTCGTTTAATGATTTTGGTGTCAACCTTGTTCATAGGATCGTCAGCATCTGCTTCACCATCGTCTTGGGGAGAGTATTCCCCAATGCTATAACTTTCTGTCGCAGTAGTCATACTTGAGTTCCTATCTTCCAACATACGGGTCTCTGCTCCTTCAATCAGGTTGCTATTCATCTCTATGGGACCAAGACCAAGGAGTTTGTTCAGACGAATAGAAGCCTCCTGTAGATTAAAAGGCTTGGCTAGATAATCATCAGCAGAGAGGGTGATATTCTGAGAACGCATATCTTGCGGTGTGAGAACACCTTCTGTCATCAGTACGAATTTGATATTCTGGGTTTTCATGTCCATCTTCAACTGATTACAGAGATCGCTACCAGTCATTCCTTTCATGTCTTGTTTGCAGACAACGATGTCACAACGCATTTCATCTAAGTCGGTGGCTGCTTTCTCAATGTCATCGTATGCGTGGAAGTCGTAGACATACTGTAGACGTGCGGTGGCAAACTTCAGAAACTCTTCATTGTCGTCAATCATCACCACAGTGAACTTCATTGTTGGCGTGTCAAGGGCGGCACGTGATCTGCCGGCATCTGACGTGAGCGTCTGATTGATAATCTCGGGTAATTCGATCTCTCCTCTGCCGTTAAGCTCCAAACGGTCTTGAACAGTATTCTTGGCTCTCTCCTCAGGATTCTCAAGGTTGGTTTGCATATCACTTACGCGGGTGATGATTTGTAACATCTGGGAGTGAAGCGCATTCAACTGCTCTTTCTCCTCTAGCGATTTCTCTTTTTCTGAGAGGTTGCCGATAATAGAGGTCATTCGCGCCATCGGTTGTCGTAGATCCTCGCTAGCTGCCTTAATCTCCTCTCTCTGTAGGGTGAGTTCGCGGATTACTGCTTTTTTCCTGGCCTTGATGACTGCCAGTTGTTTGATGCCAATACGCCAGAAATAGATAACGACTAGAGCAAGGATGATGTATGCAAGAATCATCCACCATGATAATAGCCAGTGTGGTTCGATAATTATTTCCAGTCTGCGTTCCTGGTTGCTGACGGCACCTTCTGCGCTGATGGCCTTTACATGGAGGATATATTTGCCACTTTTCAGGTTTTTGAAGGTAACGCCATGTGTTAAAGCGTTTCCATTGCGCCAGTCCTCATCTTTACCTTCCATCCAATACATGAACTGGAGACGCTCGCTCTGGTTGTAGTTTCCTGCAGCAAATTTTATCGTAAAAGTGTTCTGGTTGTGCCCAAGAACAAGTTTATTGGTCTCGTTAAGTGCCTGGGGCAAGACAATCCTTTCATTGTATTCGTGACCAGTAAGGATCTCTTCTTCACCGATGAATAATTGTGTCAGCATGACGCGTGGAAGGGCATCGTTATCATCAGATGTTTTCTGAAGCACCCAGTTTACACCATAGAGACCGCCCAGAAGCACATTGCCATCTTGTCTCGTAAGTATAGATCCCGGATTGAACTCGTTGCTTTGCAGACCATCTGCCGTAGTATAATTATATAGGCCGTAGTTATTCGAACCATCTTCATGGTTACGTTGTACGACGATACGGCTGACACCGCTGCTTGTCGTTACCCATATACTATGGTTCTTATCTTCTGCGATACCACAGATGTTATTGTTACATAACCCTTGCTTTTCAGTCAGGTAGTTCAGAGTATCATTCTCCAGATTCAATATATTCAGACCTTCGCGAGTGCCAATCCAAATCAGTCCACGTGAGTCTTGGAGTACCTGTGTGATAAAATTGTTTGTAAACGATTTTGTGTTTGTTGTATTTCCTGTAAGGACTGTCTTATCGGTTGTGGAGAGGTTCAAAATAACCAATCCTTCAGATGTGCCTATATAAAGATCGTTAGATTTTCCATGATGGTTGTAGTACAAACTCGTGATGTTATTCGTGTTGAGTTTACCGTTCTCCCGAGTATATGAGGAGAAAGTGTTCATCCGAGGATTATATACCTGAAGACCGCCGTTAGTGGCAATCCATAGGTTGCCAATTTTGTCTGTGCAAAGTGCATTGATATGATCATCAATCAACGTGGAGGTACTGTCTTTTGCCAGAGAATAGATAGTGGACGTTCCATTCTTGATTCGAGTCAGACCATTACGTTTCGAACCCACCCATAGACTTCCGTCTGGAGTCGTTGCCATAGTGGCCACCTTTTTGCTGGCCATTACACCCTCATAACCTATAACGCCTTTGTCGCTTGTTCCATACCAGATGGTTCCATTCGCATCTTGTGCAATGGCTGTGATATCACCGTTCAGGTTTGATCCAAATCGGTAGATGTAGTTGCCAGAGTATGCCACACCTGATTTTTCTGTACCGACCCATATTAGGTCCGTATCATCTACATATACACTCTGGATGCTAATCTTCTCCTTGATCCACTGACTGTCATTAATGTTCCGTGGTTGTACCGCTTCCACAACGTGGGTATGAACATTCATTTTAAGCAGTCCGAGTTGGTCGGAGCCAATCCAGATGTTTCCGTTACGATCACCGGCCATACCATTGATATTACGATCTACTCCGACTCCGGTCAGTCCTAACTGGTCACCGATAGAGGTGTCCCATGAATCTGTACCCTTATTGTACATCGCCAAAGTGCCTTGTCCGTAAAGCCATATATTATCCATTTGGTCGGCATATGCCCTCAGTGACTTGTTTTTACGTCGTTTGAGTGATGCAAGCCCTTGAGTGGCCCAGACAGTATGTTGTTGATGCATGACATCGCAGCATACCATGCGTCCATCATCGTAGACAATAATCGCTCCGTCGCGGCATTCGCTAATAGAGCAGATGACACCTTGCGGAACACCATGAGCATCGTCGGTATAGCCAAACTCATAAAGAAGTTGTTGTTGTTGGTTATAGCATACAACACCTTTGTTGGGGATGGCTCCCCATAGGTTCTTGTGTCGGTCGATAAAGACAACGCTAGGGATAGTTTCAATACCCATTCTTGCGAAAGACTGTTTCATGTCACGCTCAAAGCTTTCGGTTTGCGGGTGATAGATACAATAGCCAGAAGAAGTTTCTACTAATAGGTTCCCGTCGAGAGTTTCTTGAATGGAATTAATATAACTATCGTTAAGCGAAGAGCCGTCCTGTGAGTCGCTTTGAAAGTTCTTGAACGTATAACCGTCGAAACGATATAAGCCTGCCGGCGTTCCGAACCAGACATAGCCTCTTGAATCTTTCAATATGCAGTTTACTTGACTAGAAGTCAGACCGTCATGTGCGTCTAGCGTCTTGAACAGATGGTCGGCTATTACTGCCAAAGGCAGGGAAAGTAAAAGGATTAATAATATTTTCTTTGTTGTTTTCATAAGGCTCGTTTTCGTGTTATATCATACAAGAGTAGTGGTCGACGACTCCAAGCAAATGTTCGTCGTTGTCGGTGACCAGTACAGAGTGTACTTTATATTTGTTCATGATTTGCTGTATCTCTGTAATCTTTGTGTCAGGTCTGACTGTCTTTGGCGTGCGTGTCATAATGTCCTCAACGGTACGGCCAAAGAATTCTGCCTGCCATTTCTCCATTGCACGACGGATATCACCATCGGTAATCAGACCAACGATCTTGCCGTTTACCTCAGCGATTCCAAGTCCAAGTTTCCCCTTGCTGACCAGAATGATAGCCTCTCCGAGATGCATCTCGGGAGGAAGTATGGGCATGTCGTCTGAACGCATCACGTCTTGCGCAGTTGTCAAAAGTCGTTTCCCCAGTTCTCCTCCGGGATGGAATTGGGCGAAGTCATGCGGTTGGAAGTTTCTTTTTTCAATCAAGGCTACAGCAAGCGCATCACCCATGGCCATCTCTGCCATAGTAGAACTTGTAGGCGCAAGGTTAAGAGGGCATGCTTCCTTTTCCACGCGGACGTTCAGATGACAGGTGGAGTATTTGGCTAATAACGATTCGGAATTTCCACTCATGCCGATGATCGGGATATGCATGTGTAAAACCATCGGAATGAAACGCAGCAACTCATCAGTCTGTCCAGAGTTTGATATGGCTAGAACTACGTCTTCGGGTGTCATAACACCTAAATCACCGTGAAATACATCTAATGGATTAATGAAGAATGAAGGAGTACCGGTACTTGATAGGGTAGCAGCAATCTTAGCTCCGATATGGCCACTTTTGCCGACACCTGTTACGATTACCTTGCCTTTGCATTCGTACATTAGCTGTACAGCCATGTCAAAGCTGTCACTGAGTTGCTCAATCAGTCCTGTTACGGCTGCTGCCTCATCCTTAAAACACTGTATCGCGTACTCTCTAGTTGTCATCTTCTTCGTCTTCCCTTTTTGTTACTCTACAATCTTTGTAATCAAATCCTCTAGTTTGTCCAATTCCAACATGTTAGCAGCATCACTTAATCCTTCGTCAGGAGAGGGATGTACCTCGAAGAACCATCCGGTCGCCCCAAAAGCCTTTGCTGCTAACGCCATCTGTGGCACAAATCTGCGGTCGCCACCAGTCTTTCCGTTGCTCCCTCCTGGCCGCTGTACGCTATGGGTACAATCCATAATGACAGTTGGTACAATCTCTAACATATCGGGTATATTACGGAAATCCACCACAAGGTTATTGTAGCCCATCATGTTACCACGTTCTGTTAACCATACCTCTTGAGCTCCAGCGTCTTGTGCTTTTTCTACGGGGTATCGCATGTCCTTTCCACTAAGAAACTGTGCCTTCTTGATGTTGACCGTTTTCCCAGTTTTTGCAGCGGCCACAAGCAAATCAGTTTGCCGGCAAAGAAAAGCTGGTATCTGTATGACATCGCAAACCTCGCCTGCAAGTTTGGCTTGCCAACTCTCGTGAATATCGGTGAGAATCTTTAGGCCATATCTTGATTTGATATCAGCCAACATCTGCAGCCCACGCTCTATGCCGGGGCCCCGGAAAGAATGAATAGAGGTTCGATTGGCCTTGTCAAAGGAGGCTTTGAATATGATGTCAGTGCCCAATTTGGCATTGATATCCTGAAGCTTGCGCGCCACAGTGCTCAGTAGCTCAGCCGACTCGATGACGCATGGTCCTGCAATAATCGTTCTCTGATTACTCATAATGATGATGCAAAAATAAGTATTTTATCTAAATCTACCAAACAAATTGACTGTTTTTTAATCTTTTACCAGACGGATGTCACGTTGTGGGAACGGGATGCTGATGCTGTTTTTGTTCAATGTCTCGTAGACACATTTCAGTACATCACTCATCACGTGTGTTTTTTTCGTAGCCTCGGCCCAGACTAAAAGTTTGAAGTTGATGCTCGAATCGGCCATCTCTGATACAACTGCTTTTGCTTCCTTAGAGGCATCCATCCAAGGGTGATTCATCGTATTGACGGCATCCTCGACCAATTGAGTCACTTCCTTTAGGTTTGAACCATAAGCGACACCGAAAGGAATGACTGCAAGTACATACCCATGGTTACGAGTCAGGTTCTTGTAGTTCTTCGCAAACAGTTGGGAATTCTGAAAGGTGATAACCTCTCCGGATCGTGCTTCCACGACAGTTGAGGTATAGCTGATAGAACTAACTTTCCCCATAGTTCCATCGACCTCAATCCAATCACCTACTTTGATACGACCTGCCATGAGTGAGGCGCCGTAATAGATGTTTTCGATGATATCCTTGGATGCGAAACCTATACCGGTTGATAGACCTCCAGAAATAGCGAGTAGCCATGCGACACTAATATGCAGGACGGAGAGTGAAATCATCAACCATATTCCCCATACGAGTACTTGAATCACATTTCTTCCCATTACTTCTTTCGAGGCAGCTGTTGACGGGTCGTCTGTTTCATAATGGATACGTAATAAGGCGAGGATGGTGTGGGCAATGTAACGGAAGAGAAACCACAACGTGATGACCATCGAGAGTTTTAGGATGCTCACTTGCAAATTCGTCATGTCTATAAAACTGTATTTGAAGATCTGCCAGCAGAGCTCACTCAGATTGAACACCTTCGCTGCCCAGTAGATACTTAACATAATAGAATTCACGCTCAAAGCAGGCATTACTACCTTTTCGACAAATAGATAGGCCCATGTCTGTGTGATGGGTTTCTTGTCATATCCTTTGCGTTTTGCAAAGATTTCAATGTATTGGCTGACACAGGTAATAGTTAGGATACAGGTTAACTGCATGATCCACCATATCAGTAATTGTACAGCCAGTAATGTATATCCGGCCCAGGAGCAACATACAGATGCAATGAAGACAACGAGGGAGATATAAGTATAGAAAATGTCCGACTTGGGAATGTTTTGATTGTGTTTTCTGATGACTAGCCATTGCCAGACTGCACACGCGAGCAATATTGGAGGTAATGCAATGTTTACTAACTCGTTGGGAATAAGAATGATGCGGCATCCGATAACGATAAACCCTACAGCGATTAAAGGCGCATAGATACGAAAGGCGCTACCTATCTGTTCACCTTTTACACGGAGTAGCAATGAGATAAGAATTACACCAAGCAGCCATGCGTATTCCACCAATAGGTTTGATGCCATAAGAATGAAGTTTTGGGTGGAGTTGCTCATTAGTAATCCTTGTATCACCGCGAAGGTGATGGTGGTGGTAGCCATGATGATGGCGGCCTGCTTCTTCTTAAACTCCTCAGTCTTAAACCGCTTTGGTAAGAGAAAACGGAAAAAGAGCTGGTTGAGGACTATGGCAACGATGATATAAAAAGCTATGGCGATAAATAGTCCGAATATCCACCGTGAACTCCATTGAGAATTGTCATCGTTATTGATTGTATATTTCTTTTTGACAGTTTCTGTCATAGAACTCCAGCGCCGTCCGAGGTTGTTTAATAGCGTGGGATAGCTATCGCTACCATTGATGAAGATGCTCCGCTGAATATCTGTGTAACGGTTTCTGGCATAATCATTCAGTTCGCTGAGTCGCCGCTCTGTCTGTTTGTAGAAGTGGATGTTGCGCTTTAGTTGTTGCTCGCCATCAGCTAGCATCGAACGGATGTTTTTGGCTAGAACTAGACATGAATCACGCCGCTTAGAGCCGTAGGCAGTTGTCATCATCTCTGGCATCGCCTCCAAACGTTTCACAAGACTATCGTATCGCGCAAGTTCTGCTCCGCTTTTCTCTAAGAAGGAAGTGAAGGGAATCTGGTTTTTGTGAAAGTCCTGATACTGTTTTGTGGCTTCGTGACAAGCGTATGTCATGTCGAATACGTTATCCTGTTGCTGTGAATAGAGCATTAGCGCATTCTGGTCTGCTTGTTTCATCGTTAACAGCAACTGGGTGATAAGCTGCTTGGCACGTGCCTTTCGTACAGCACTCCGAGCGGTCAGCTCGTCGTTGTATTGTTCCAGTTCTTTCTGTAAGATTGATAGCGTCTGTTCGAGATCTTTCTCTTTCAGAACGGCATGGGTCTCTATACCGATAGACAATAGAAGTAGTAATATGGCTAAGAAACGTTTCATTTGATTAAAATGTTGTTTAGTTATGCAAAGATACGAAAAAAACTTCTTAATTCTGAAAAATAAGATTATTTATGGGGGAATTTAATGTATTTTTGATTACTTTTGCATCATAATCCTTATAATAGATTGAAAATGATACTGATTGCAGACAGTGGAAGTACAAAGACGGACTGGGCATTCGTACCTTCGGATGCGGACTGCCTTGAGATGTCATATCGCGTCTTTAGTACGCAAGGCATTAATCCATTTCATCAATCACAGGATGAGATATCTTCTATTCTTCAGGAAGAGTTGGTTCCTCAACTTCCTGAAGGAAAGGAAACCGTGACGAGCGTAAAATTTTATGGTAGTGGTGTGAGACCAGAATTTGAGATGCCGATGGTGCGACTTCTTCGTCAGTCGTTTTTATGTGCAGAGGATATTGAGGCACATAGTGATTTGTTGGGTACTGCTCGTAGCTTGTGTGGATGTAATGAGGGGATTGCGTGTATTTTGGGAACGGGTGCGAATTCCTGTTTGTATGATGGAAAGAATATTGTTAAGAACACTTCGGCTCTTGGTTATATCCTTGGCGACGAGGGAAGTGGCGCTGTGATTGGAAAGCATTTTTTGCATGCACTTTATATGGGCCTGTTGTCAGAAGAAATCAAGTCCCAATTTGAAAAACAGACAGGACTATCTTTGGCCTCGATTATTGATCGTGTCTATCGCCAACCTATGGCGAATCGTTTCTTGGCCAGTCTTTCAACGTTTATTTATGATCATCTTGATAATCCCGACATACGTTCACTTGTCGTTACGAGTTTTACTGACTTCTTCCGTTATCATATCTCACCATATAATCGTCATGATTTGCCTGTTTCATTTATTGGTTCAATTGCATGGTACTATCAGAAGGAATTATGCGAGGCGGCAGCCAGTCAGGGTTTCGTCGTAGGACAAATTCAAAAGAGTCCGATGGCCGGCTTATTGCGTTACCATAGGAAAACTCTTTCATGAAATGCCATCTGCTCGTTTTTCTAATGTGGTTTATAATACTCTTTGAGCGATTTCTGACACTCAATGCTCATTTGTCGTAAGTTTTATTATAATTATTTGGTTTTCTGAAGAAAAATGTGTATCTTTGCCATTGAATTAACCAGCCAATAATGATGAAACTGAAACTGTTCGTTACAATACTCTTTTTTATGGCGTTTGTGGCCTGTCGTGGACAACAGGGAGAACGTAGTGATTTCGTACGTGTGGCGAATGGACATTTTGTGAAGAACGGAAAACCCTATTATTACGTGGGTACTAATTTCTGGTACGGGGCAATTCTTGGCTCCGAGGGGCAAGGCGGAGATCGCGTGCGGCTCTGTCGGGAACTCGACTTTATGAAGTCTGTGGGAGTCGATAATCTTCGTATTCTTGTTGGAAGCGATGGGGAACGTGGGGTAACAACGAAGGTAGAGCCGACACTACAGGTGAAGCCTGGGGAATATAATGATACGATCCTTGCAGGTCTCGACTTCCTATTGCAAGAAATGGCTAAACGTGATATGGTGGCGGTTCTTTATTTGAATAACTCATGGGAGTGGAGTGGTGGTTATAGTTTCTATTTGGAACACGCGGGCGAAGGGCGGCAGCCACGCCCCAATGAAGATGGCTATCCTGTTTTTATGAATGCGATGACAAAATATGCAACCAACCAGAAAGCGCACGAATTGTTTTATGATTATGTGCGTTTTATCCTTGGTCGGACGAATCGCTATACAGGAGTGGCTTATAAGAATGATCCAGCCATTATGTCGTGGCAGATTGGTAATGAGCCGCGTGCTTTTTCTAGGGAGGCGTTGCCTGCTTTCGAGAAGTGGCTTGCCGAGGCTTCTTCTCTCATCCGTTCGCTTGATTCAAACCATCTGATTTCTATCGGTAGCGAGGGCGCGTGGGGCTGTGAAGGCGATTTCGATTGTTGGGAACGTATAAGTTCGGATGCCAATATTGACTATTGTAATATTCATCTGTGGCCTTACAATTGGGGCTGGGCGAAGGCTGATTCTTTAATTGAGAACTTGCCAAGGGCAAAAGAGTACACCCAGAAGTATATTGAACGTCATTTGGAGATATGTGCACGAATAGGGAAGCCTTTGGTGATGGAAGAATTTGGTTATCCACGTGATGATTTTCAATTCGCGTTGGGCACACCTACTAAAGGGCGTGATGGATTCTATGAGTACGTATTCTCACTGGTGGCTGATAATGCAGAAAAAGGTGGCTATTTCGCAGGCTGCAATTTCTGGGGGTGGGGTGGATTTGCTAAGCCCAAGCATTATGAACAGTGGCAGGTTGGTGATGACTATACGGGAGATCCTGCGCAGGAGGCTCAGGGACTGAATTCTGTTTTCACAGGTGATACTTCTACGTTGTCGGTTATTAAGTCACAAGCAGATAGGATGAAAAAGATAGAATAGTTATCAACTATAATTGTATTACATAAAGCAACTGCGTATGAAAAAATTATTTACCCTGATCGTTGTTGTGTGTCTTGCGACATATGCAAATGCACAGGAATGGGCTGAACAAGCTAAAGTGGAAGATACTCCGTTTGGTCTGATATCAGATCAGAATGTGAAGAAGAAAGCCACTCGTTCATTTGATGGGATTATATCTGCGGTTCTATGGGAAGGAGAATGCGTGTTTAATAATTCCCCGAATGAGGTTGGTATATGCATTGATGCAGAGGAATTCTCTCATGTTGCGGTTGGTGATGCTTTGGAGCTCGTATATTCTACATCATCTGTCGACATGGAGAATTGTTGTCAGATCAAGATGGTCAGTGCTAGTGTGGATGATACCTTGGAAGGCAATGCTTCTGAGTTGAATGACAGAGGGTATGTCGTTGTTGAGGAGGGTTCGACGTTGTATGATATCATATTAACAGAGACCGATGTTGCCAATTTGAAGAAGAATGGATTGCGTGTAAGTGCCGACAATCTCGTGGTATCTCAAATCAATCTGATTAAATTGACTTCTTCTATTAAGGTTGCGGCCTCGGAATTTATACCGGCGAAAAAGAAAAAGAAGAAAACAAGTGTCAGTTATAATATGTCGGGTCAAGTGGTCGACGAAAATTATAAGGGTATAGTTATCCAGGATGGTGTAAAAACGGTAGTAAAATGAAATCCTTTAGTTCTTTGAGGTAGTTGAATACTATAGGCAAAAGACGAAGAAAACCGACTCTCTTTGTCTTTTGCCTTTTTAGTAAAAAAGTACTATAAATAGACAATATATTATTCTGCGTTTCGCTGTTTTTTGCGTAACTTTGCACCCGACAATTTGAAAGCTCAAAACTGTACATATAATGAAAAGACTGCTTGCTATTTTTCTTTGTTTAGCGACGTTGGGGAATCTGTATGCTCAGATTCGTGGTAATAATATTGTTGTGACTGTGCAACCAGACCATAGGGACTGGACTTATCAAACTAATGAGAAGGCAACATTTGTGATTAATGTGCTCAAATCTGGAACGTTACTTGATAATGTGAGTGTCGATTATGCTACCGGACCAGAGATGTATCAGAATGTCAAGAAGAACGTTGTCTTGAGAAATGGAACATTGAAGTTGACCGGCTCCATGAAGCAGCCTGGCTTTTTCCGTGTTGACGTGGTGGCTCATGTCAATGGCAAGAATTATAAAGGAGCCTGTAGCGTAGCCTTCTCACCAGAAAAACTGCAGCCGTCGACAGTCTTCCCACGCGATTTCTGCGATTTCTGGGAGAGTGCCATCCGTGAAGCACGTAAGACAGACCTGAATCCAACGAAACGGCTATTACCAGAGCGTTGCACAAAGGATGTGAACGTATATGAAGTTTCCTTCAATAATGAACGATGGGGGGTGCGTACCTATGGTATTTTATGTGTGCCCGTTAAAGAAGGCCGTTATCCTGCGTTGCTTAGAGTTCCTGGAGCAGGCGTGCGACCATATGCAGGCGATATTTATACGGCCTCTCAGGGAGCTATTACGCTCGAAATCGGTATACATGGCATCCCGGTAACAATGGAACAAGGAGTTTACGATGATTTGGGAAACGGTGCTCTTCAGGGGTACTGCGAGTATAATATGGAATCGCGTGAAAAACATTACTATCATCGTGTGATTATCGGTTGTATTCGTGCTCTTGATTACATTGCCGAATATACGCCGTGGAATGGACAGGAGCTGGGTGTGACAGGCTCCTCTCAGGGAGGTTTCCTGACATTGGCAACTGCCGGATTGGATCGACGTGTGACCTTTTATGCCCCTGTGCATGCGGCTCTCTGTGATCATACTAATTCGTTGCGTGGTATCGCATGCGGTTGGCCTCATTACTTTTATGGGAAACCCAATATTAAAGGATATCGATTACCCAATGAGCGTGACATAAGAACTACGCTTGACGACCAGATAGAGACCTCACGTTATTATGATGGTGTCAATTTTGCCCGTTTGATTACTGACAAACAGAAAGGATGGTTCTCTTTTGGTTATAATGATGACGTGGTGCCGCCTACAACGGCATGGGCCACTTATAACACAGTAAAAGGGCCCAAAGAAATCTCACCATATCAGGCCACATGGCATTTCTGGTATCAGGAACAATGGGATGAGTGGGAAGAGTGGCTATTGAAACAGATGAAGTTAAGATAGTATGTATATTCGTGGATTTATGAAGTAAGAATGATATGAAAAAGATTTGTGTTATATCGATTATAGCGGTTGTAGTGACAGCATGTTCTGCAGCGAAGCAGCCAGAACCAGAAAAGACAAAGGCTCAGCTGTTAATGGAACGCCTTGATACCCTTCGTCAGAGGGGATATATGTTTGGTCATCAGGATGATTCCTTTTATGGTCTGACATGGGAATACCAAAAAGACTCAAGTGATGTAAAAAATGTTTGTGGCGATTATCCGGCAGTGATGGGATTTGAACTGGGTGGTATCGAAATGGGTGACAAGAAAAGCCTTGATAGCGTTCCTTTTACGAAAATCACAGAGGAGATCATCAATCATTATAATCGTGGGGGCATCATTACTATTAGCTGGCATCCACGTAACCCGTTGACCACGATAGATGGAGGTGGTTTGGCTGGACAGAAGTTTCCTGAGGGTACTGCATGGGATATCAGCGATACAACTGTTGTGAGAAGTATTCTGAAGGGAGGGGAAAAATATGATCTTTTCCAGATCTGGATGCAACGCTTGTCTGATTTCCTTGCCACACTAAAGACGGAAGATGGTGAGAGAATACCCGTTATATTCCGCCCATGGCACGAGAATACCGGCTCTTGGTTTTGGTGGGGTGAGAGACTTTGTTCTGCGGAGGATTATAAGGCTTTGTGGAATATGCTTCAGGATAAACTAGATGCTGACGGATTTGATAATCTACTTTGGGCATACTCGCCGGGTATGGCTCCAGATCTCACGCAGGAGAAGTATTTAGAGCGTTATCCTGGCGACGATCGTGTCGGCTTGGTTGGTATCGATGGCTACCAGTGGGGTTCCAAGAAAGATTTTATTGCCCAACTGGATATGAATCTTACGATGCTCACGAGGTTTGCTGCAGAGCACGGTAAGGTAGCCGCTTTAACGGAATGTGGTTTGAAGAATCTCACTGACCCGACGTGGTGGATATCAACGCTTACTCCTGTACTTGATAAGCATCAGATAAGTTACTTCCTCGTGTGGCGTAATGCACGGCATGAGTGGTTCGGACCTTCACCATCGAAGCCTGATGCAGTCTTTTTTAAGGAAATGTACGATAAGAAGAACGTTCTTTTCTTAAAGGATATTACAGAATAATCAATAGAAAATAGAGATAAGGAAATGACAGAATTTGAAAAGAAAGTAGCAGCCCTGCGAAAGCGTCATGAGGAACTCCTGAATCGTAAAAACGAGGTTATGGAGTGGGACTGTTCGAATTCACCATTCTGCTATGCGGAGAATGGCATTTATGAGAAGTATAAGAACCCTGTTTTGACAGCTGCACATATCCCCTTGGAGTGGAAATATGATTTTAATGAAAAAGATAATCCGTATCTGATGCAGCGTATTATGTGTAATGCGACATTAAACTCGGGTGCCATCAAGTGGAACGACAAGTATCTGCTTATCGTCCGTGTGGAAGGAGCGGATCGTAAGAGCTATTTTGCGGTTGCAGAATCGCCCAACGGCATCGATAATTTCCGCTTTTGGGAGGAACCTATTACCATGCCTGACGACATGATTCCTGCAACCAATATTTATGATATGCGCATAACAAAGCATGAGGACGGTTGGATTTATGGCGTATTTTGTGCAGAACGCCATGATGATTCACAGCCAGGCAATCTCAGTGCTGCCACTGCCACTGCTGGTATTGCTCGTACAAAAGACTTGAAGACCTGGGAGCGCCTGCCAGACCTGAAGACAAAGAGTCAACAGCGTAATGTGGTACTCCATCCAGAATTCGTAGATGGCAAGTATGCCTTCTATACTCGTCCGCAAGACGGTTTTATTGATACCGGTTCAGGTGGAGGCATTGGGTGGGCACTGATCGATGATATTACCCATGCGGAGGTGAAGGAAGAAAAGATTATCAATGCGCGTCACTATCATACGATTACGGAAGTGAAGAACGGAGAAGGCCCGCATCCCATCAAAACCCCGAAGGGTTGGCTTCACTTGGCTCATGGTGTACGTGCTACGGCTGATGGTCTGCGTTATGTGTTGTATATGTATATGACCTCGTTGGACGACCCCACAAAGGTTATTGCACAACCGGGTGGCTATTTCCTTGTACCAGAAGGTTATGAGTATCTCGGTGATGTGATGAACGTGGCTTTTGCAAATGGTTGGATTGCTGATGAGGATGGACGGGTATTCATTTACTATGCCTCCGCTGATACACGTATGCATGTGGCAACATCAACAATCGATAGGCTAATTGATTACTGTATGAACACACCAGAGGATGGCTTGACGACCGCCGCTTCTGTTGAGACAATCAAAAAACTGATTGCCAAGAATCGCAACTCGTAAATTCAAATCATAAACTGTCAATCAAAACACATTATCAAAATGGCAAAGTCTAAGTTAATTGAAAAAATCGGTTATGGCTTCGGCGATATGTCGTCGTCGACTTTCTGGAAGATCTTTTCCTATTATCTTCCTTTCTTCTATTCGAATATCTTCGGGCTGTCGCTCTTGGATGCCGGTGTCCTCGTGCTAATTACTCGTATATGGGATGCGGTCTCAGATCCGATGATGGGTATTATCGCCGACCGTACCAATACCAAGTGGGGTAAGTATCGCCCCTTCCTGCTATGGGTGGCTCCGTTGTTTTCCATCTGTGGTATTCTCTTGTTTACGACTCCGGACTGGAATTACGGTGCGAAACTCATCTGGGCATATGTTACTTATATCATGATGATGACTGTCTATACGGGCATTAATGTACCATACGGTGCTATGCTTGGTGTGATGACCGACGACTCAAATGAGAAGACCGTGTTTTCTTCTTTCCGTATGTTCTTTGCCTATGGCGGATCGTTCCTCGCCCTGTTTCTGTGGGAGCCGTTGACGAATATGTTTGGTGGCTACAATACTGCTAACGGGTGGTTCTGGGGAATGGTTGTTGTCGCCTCGGCCTGTTTCGTGATGTTCATTCTGTGTTTCCTCCTGACTAGGGAACATCTGAAGACCATCTCAACAGTGAGCGTTGGTTCAGACTTTAAGTCGCTTCTCTCTAATAAGCCGTGGTGGTTGTTGATAGGTGCCGCCTTGTGCTCTAATCTTTTCAATACAGTCCGTGGAGCCACGGTTGCCTATTTCTTCCAGGATATCATAGGCCCGGATGTTAACTTGGTGTTCTTCACGATTTCCTTTCTCTTCTACGCAGGCCTGTTCCTTGGTATCGGTGAGGTATCTAATATGGTAGGTGTGGCACTCTGTGTCCCCATCGCTAATAAATTAGGAAAGAAGACAACCTTTATCTTTGTGAACGCAGCCTTGGTTGTGCTCAGTATCGCTTTTTTCTTTGTACCATGTACACCTGGCGGTTTCTGGACAATGTTGATTTTGCAGATTGTCATAAGTGTCTTTACTGGTATCATGTCGCCGCTGATTTGGAGTATGTATGCTGACGTCAGTGACTATGCAGAATTGAAGAATAAGACAGCATCTACGGGCCTGATTTTCTCTTCTGCTTCTATGGCGCAGAAGTTTGGTGGTGCCATCGGTGGTGCAGCTGTACTCTGGTTGCTTTCTGCTTTCGGTTATGTTACAGATGTAGATCAGGTGGCAGCCTCTGTGGCGCAACCCGAAAGTGCTTTGATGGTACTTCGCTGGCTGATGAGCTTTATCCCTGCTGCTGTCGCACTGATTGCAATCCTCGTAGCCTGGTTCTATCCATTAACGACGGAGCGTATTGAAGAGATTAATACGGAACTGAAAAAGGTCCGTTCCATAGAATAAATATAAAAGCCAAACAATGTGTTTTAAAATGATGAGCGTGGAGATGCAGGATGTTCTACAGCAGAACATCCTGCGTTTCTGGCTCGATAAAATGGTTGATATCGAGAATGGCGGCTTCTATGGCCGTATAGACGGACATGGTATATTACACCTTGAGGCAGAGAAAGGCGCTATCCTCAATGCCAGAATCTTATGGTCGTTCTCTGCTGCTTATCGGGTGATGGGCTGTCCGGAGTATTTGGAGGCTGCAACGCGCGCCAAACGGTATTTCATCGATCATTTTATTGATCCAGAGTATGGTGGGGTGTATTGGAGCGTGGATTATAAGGGACAGCCTCTTGATACAAAGAAACAGTTCTATGCCATTGGCTTCGCCATTTATGGCTTGTCGGAATATGCTCGTGCAACTGGTGATCAGGAGGCGCTTGACTATGCGCTTCAACTTTTTGACTGTATAGAAGAGCATGCATACGATCCTGTTTATAATGGTTATATTGAGGCATGTACACGGGAGTGGGCTGAGATTGCCGACATGCGGCTCTCGGAATATGATGCCAATTATCCGAAGTCCCAGAACACACATCTGCATATTATTGAACCGTATGCCAATCTTTATCGCGTATTGAAGAGCCAGTATCCTGATAACCCCGATACATTAGGGGGCAGTGTTTTCGCACCGCAATACGGCCCTATGGCTTATTACGAGGATGTTATCCGAGTCGGACGCGCATTGCGAAACATTATAGGCATCTTCACGGATAAGATTCTTAATCCAGAGACACATCATTTAGACCTTTTCTTTGATATGGACTGGACGCGTGGTGCTGGGCATTTGGAGAGCTATGGACATGATATCGAGTGCTCATGGCTGTTGCATGAGGCGGCCATTGTACTTGGCGACTCGGAGGTCCTGGCAAAGGTTGAACCCATTGTGCAGATGGTCGCAAAAGCTTCGGAGAAAGGTTTGCGCCCTGATGGTTCGATGATCCATGAGGCAAATCTTGATACTGGACATGTCGATGATGATCTTCATTGGTGGGTACAAGCAGAGAATGTGGTCGGTTGGTTTAACCTCTATCAGCATTTCGATGATCAGGATGCCTTGGAAAAGGCACAGCGTTGTTGGGATTATATCAAGAAACAACTGATTGATTACGACAACGGTGAGTGGTATTGGAGCAGGCATGCCGATGGTTCACTTAATACCGATGATGATAAGGCTGGCTTCTGGAAATGCCCATATCATAACAGTCGTATGTGTCTGGAGCTGATTGAACGTACTGCGGAGATGTAGAAAAGTTTTTCTCGTAAAGAAATTGTTTTATAGAAGAATTCTTCGTATATTTGCACTCGTTATGAAAAAGTTACTACTATTAATTGTGATGATGTGTGCGGCAGCTCAGCTACCAGCACATAATGAATTCGGAGAACGACCGAAACTTGTTGTTGGAATTGTAGTGGATCAGATGCGATGGGATTACCTGTCGCGGTATTACGACCAATTTCAAGATGATGGTTTCCGAAGGCTGATAGACAAGGGCTTCTCTTGTAATAACTGTCTTATCAACTATGTGCCGACGGTGACAGCTATCGGACATACAAGTGCTTATACGGGAACGACACCGGCATTCCATGGTATCTGCGGTAATAATTTCTTTATAGATGGCGAACCCGTCTATTGCTGTGCTGATCAGACCGTGGAACCTGTGGGAACTGATAATGCAAAGCGTGGTAAGATGTCACCACGTAACCTGCTTTCTACGACCATTGGTGATCAACTTAGGATGCATACCGATTTCCGTTCGAAGGTTATAGGTGTCAGTTACAAGGACCGTGCGGCAATCCTTCCTGCCGGGCGTTCGTCGGATGCTGCTTTCTGGCTTGACATAGACAATGGTCAGTTCATCACCAGTACTTACTATATGACGGAGTTGCCAGAGTGGGCGAAGGCTTATAACCGGGAACTGAAAAAGAATAAGCGTATGCAGGAAATGGGAAAGAGAATCGGTTATGATCCGTTGTGCGGTACAATAACAACGGAGATGGCGATTGCCGCTCTACAGGGAGAAAAGCTTGGTAAAGGTGATGTGACGGACATGCTCTGCGTGAGCTATTCGCAGACGGATGTGATTGGTCATGAATGGGGCACGCGTGGAGAGCATACCGATGGCGCTTATCTGCAGCTTGACAGAGATATCGCCCGCCTATTGAAAGCTCTTGACGACCAAGTCGGTGAAGGAAACTATCTTGTGTTTCTGACCGCTGATCATGGTGCTGCGCACAACTATCAATATATGGAGGATCATAAGATGAATGGTGGTGCGTGGAAAGGTGACATCGAGATGTTTGGAAGTGGCCTGGAAGGTTATCTTAAGGAGACGTTGGGTGCTGACTTATCCGTCATCAACAGTGTCAATGGTTATCGCGTATTTCTGAACAAGAAACGTATTGCAGAATTAGGTTTGGAAGTACAGAAAGTGAAGGATGCTATTATTGGCTATGCGCGGCAGATGCCCCATGTGCAGTTTGTGATGGATTTTGAGAAGGTAAATACATGGAGTGTACCCGACATTATCCGGAGCCGTGCCTTGCTCGGCTATCATCCTCGTCGTTCTGGTGATATACTGCTGGTGCTCGAAGCTGGATATTATGAGTTCTGGTCGGGTTCCTCGAAGACAGGTACTACGCATGGCGAATGGAATCCGTATGACGCACATATACCTCTGTTATTCTATGGCTGGAAGGTGGATCATGGATCAACAAGTCGTGAGGTGCATATTACGGATATAGCACCGACTGTATGTCAGATGTTACATATCCAACAAACGAATGCGTGTATCGGTGAGGCAATTCCGGAAGTAGTAAGATAAGAAGAAAGATTTTTATAAATATTCGGAAGATTTACAAATATTATTTGTACCTTTGCAGCGATTTTGCGGCAAAGGTACTTTTGTATCCGTGTAACTGCTTAAGAACGAGGACAATATTGTTATAATAGTATAATTACTTATGAATTTTACTTTGTTGATTACCGTCTTGTTGACGGCTTTAACATTGGTGGTAGGGGCTTACGTTGTTGCCAAGTTGATAGGACCACGATCCTACAATAAGGTGAAAGGTGAGCCCTACGAGTGTGGTATCCCCACACGAGGCACGTCATGGCTGCCTCTGAGCGTGGGATTCTACCTGTTTGCCATCCTATTCTTAATGTTCGACGTGGAGACAGTCTTTCTGTACCCGTGGGCAGTAGTCGTAAAAGACTTCGGTGCTCTCGCATTATTGAGCATTGGATTCTTTATGGTAGTATTGGTGTTGGGCCTGGCATATGCTTGGAAGAAAGGAGACTTGGAATGGAAGTAAGAAAGCCGAGAATCAAGAGTATTCCCTATGAGGAGTGGAACGACAATGCCTCATTGGAGAAGATCATCGAAGAACTCCATGAGGGAGGCGTTAATGTCGTTACAGGTTCTCTCGACCAATTGATTAACTGGGGACGAGCAAACTCGCTGTGGTCATTGACCTTTGCCACCTCTTGCTGTGGTATCGAGTTTATGGCCTGTGGCTGTGCCCGCTATGACTTTGCCCGATTTGGCTTTGAGGTGACTCGTAACTCTCCTCGTCAAGCCGACTTGATCATGTGTGCTGGAACGATTACTCATAAGATGGCGCCTGCTTTGAAGCGTCTCTATGATGAGATGGCCGAACCGAAGTATGTGATTGCTGTCGGTGGCTGCGCTATCAGCGGTGGCCCCTTTAAGTCGAGCTATCATGTCGTAAAGGGTATCGAGGAGATCGTACCCGTTGATGTCTTTATCCCCGGCTGTCCTCCGCGTCCTGAGGCTATCATGTACGGCATGATGCAGCTTCAGCGTAAGGTGAAGATCGAGAAGTTCTTTGGTGGTGCCAACCATAAGCAGACTCAGGAAGAGCGCGAGCTTGGCGTATCCAACGAAGAGCTCACATTCCGTCATAAACTTGGTGATCATCGTCGTGAGCCAATTGTGGTAACCGATGTTCCCCAGGATTTTGTAGATGAGATGAAAACTGCGAGTGAGCAGGTTCGACCAGAGGTCAACCCTGCCCCGACAGAAGTAAAAGTAGAGGAGGACAAGGCATGAAATTAGAATTTCTATCATTCGATTTTGACAAGTTCGCCTCTGAGATGCAGAACTTGAAAGAGAAGAAACACTTCGACTACCTTGTTACCATTGTCGGAGAAGACTTTGGTGAAGAGGGACTCGGATGTGTCTATATTCTCGAGAATACTGATAACCATGAGCGTTGCTCGGTAAAGATGCTTGCCAAGACACAGATCTGTGGCGATGGCATGTCTTCCAATGGTACTGGTGTGACCGATGGTCAGTTGATCCCGTATATTCCTACTGTGTCGAACATCTGGCGTGTCGCAGATCTGTTGGAACGTGAGGTTTATGACTTTTATGGTATTGTGTTCCTTGGTCATCCTGATATGCGTCGTCTGTTCCTTAGAAGCGACTTCAAGGGGCATCCTTTCCGTAAGGATTGGCAGTTTAATGATGAGTACACTCTGGAGGATGACATTGAGCCAGATTATGGCTTGGAGTACTATCTTGACAAGGATGGTCATCTCCAGTCTAAACAGAATAAACTTTTCGGTCCCGATGACTATGTTATCAACATCGGTCCGCAGCACCCTTCTACTCATGGTGTGCTCCGTCTGCAGACGGTGCTCAACGGTGAGACGGTGAAGCGCGTATATCCACATCTTGGTTATATCCATCGTGGAATCGAGAAGATGTGTGAGAATATGACTTATCCTCAGACACTGGCTCTGACCGATCGTCTGAACTACCTCTCTGCTATGATGCACCGTCATGCTTTGGTCGGTGTTATTGAGGAGGGCATGGGTGTGGAACTCACAGATCGCATCAAGTATATTCGTACCATCATGGATGAGCTTCAGCGTCTTGACTCACACCTGTTGTACGTCGGTTGCTGTGCTCAGGATATGGGTGCTCTTACTGCGTTCCTTTATTCTATGCGAGACCGTGAGCACGTACTCAACTGCATGGAAGAGACGACAGGTGGACGACTGATCCAGAACTACTACCGTATTGGTGGTCTTCAGGATGATATTGATCCGAACTTCGTGAAGAACGTGAAGGATCTGGTGAAATACATGAAGCCTATCATTCAGGAGTATGTTGATGTGTTTGGTGATAATATCATCACCCATAACCGTTTTGAGAAGGTCGGTCCTATGTCGCTTGAGGATTGTATCTCATATGCTGTGACGGGTCCTGCCGGACGTGCTTCTGGTTGGAAGAATGATGTCCGCAAGAACCATCCGTACGATATGTATAGTCAGGTGGAGTGGGAGCAGATTACGATGACCGGTTGTGACACGATGGATCGTTACACTTGTCACATCCAGGAGATGTACCAGAGCCTCCACATCATCGAGCAGCTCATCGACAATATCCCCGAGGGCGACTTCTATGTGAAGCAGAAACCCATCATCAAGGTACCTGAAGGACAGTGGTACTTCTCGGTAGAGGGTGCCAGTGGCGAGTTTGGTGTATATCTCGATAGTCGTGGTGACAAGAGTCCATACCGTTTGAAGATGCGTCCGATGGGACTCTCGTTGACGGGGGCGCTCGATCCGATGTTGCGCGGACAGAAGATAGCCGACCTCGTGGCTACGGGTGCTGCTATTGACTTTGTTATTCCTGATATTGACAGATAGTCGGAGGATTGAAGAATTAAGAATTGAAAAATTGAAGTAATATGTTCGACTTTTCTATAGTTACACAATGGTTCGACGCTCTCCTTCGCGATACACTCGGTCTGGGAGATTTTCTGTCGATATTGATTGAGTGCGTGCTGGTAGGTGCTGGTATCCTTGTGGGATACGCCCTCATTGCTATCGTACTGATATTCATGGAGCGTAAGGTTTGTGCCTATTTCCAGTGCCGTCTGGGCCCGATGCGAGTTGGTTACTGGGGTTTGCTTCAGGTGTTTGCCGATGTCTTGAAGATGCTCATTAAGGAGATCTTCTTCGTCGACAGGGCCGATAAATTGCTTTATGCCGTGGCTCCGATTTTGGTGATCATCGGTTCTGTTGGTGCCTTCTCGTTCCTGCCGTGGAATAATGGTGCTACAGTGCTTGACTTTAATGTAGGTGTATTCCTGCTCACTGCCATCTCTTCGATTGGTGTAGTTGGAATCTTCCTTGCTGGTTGGGGTTCAAACAATAAATACTCTGTGGTTAGTGCCATGCGTGGTGCCGTGCAGATGATTTCTTACGAGATGTCGCTCTGCCTCTGTCTGATTACTGCTGTGATCCTGACGGGTACGATGCAGATGTCTGGTATCGTTGAGGCACAGACCGGTCCTTTCAAGTGGCTGATCTTCCAGGGACATATTCCCGCCATCATCGCCTTCCTCGTGTTCCTCGTGGCAGGTAATGCTGAGGCAAACCGTGGCCCGTTCGATATGGCTGAGGCTGAGAGTGAGTTGACCGCCGGACACCACACCGAGTATTCAGGTATGGGCTTCGGCTTCTTCTACCTCGCAGAGTTCCTTAATCTCTTTATCATCGCAGGTATCGCTGCTACGGTATTCCTCGGTGGTTGGGCTCCTATCAATATTGGTGTTGATGCTTTCGACACTGTAATGAACTACATTCCTGGTATTGTATGGTTCATGGGTAAAGCCTTTGCTCTGGTTTGGGTACTGATGTGGATTAAGTGGACTTTCCCACGTCTGCGTATTGACCAGATTCTGAAGCTGGAGTGGAAGTATCTGATGCCGCTTGGTCTTATCAATCTTGTGTTGATGACGGTCATCGTGGCTCTTGGATGGTATATTAAATAAGGTATAGCAATGGAAGATAATAAATCATATTTCGGAGAAATCGGACATGCTGTCAAGACGTTGGCTACAGGCATGAAGGTTACTTGGAAGGAATATTTCAAGGACTTCTTCACCAACAAGTCAACAGAGCAGTATCCCGAGAACCGCAAGACCACACTTCACGTGGCTAAGCGTCATCGCGGTCGTTTGGTGTTCAAGCGCAACGAGGATGGCAGCTACAAGTGCACGGCTTGCACATTGTGCGAAAAGGCCTGTCCTAATGGAACCATCAAGATTACTGCTCACATGGCAGAGGATCCGGAGACGGGTAAGAAAAAGAAGGTGCTTGACGACTATCTGTACGATCTGGGCGACTGTATGTTCTGTCAGCTTTGTACGAACGCCTGCAACTTCGACGCAATCGAGTTTACAAATGATTTCGAGAATGCTGTGTTCAATCGCAACAGTCTGGTGCTCCACCTCGACAAGGAAGTCTATGAGGGTGGGTCTCTGCCCAATCTGCTTGACGGTGGTGCACCGCTGACAATCGGTAAGTTTAACACCAAAACGAAGTAACGATATGGCAAACTATGTAATGTTTCTCATTCTCGCCGTTGTCATACTCGGTTCTGCCGTGATGTGTGTGACGACGAAGCGTATCATGCGAGCCGCAACATTCCTGTTGTTTGTGCTCTTTGGCGTGGCAGGTCTTTATTTCCTGCTCGACTATACGTTCCTTGGTGCTGCTCAGATATCAGTATATGCCGGAGGCGTGACAATGCTCTATGTCTTCGCTATCCAACTGGTGGGTAAGCGCTCTCTTCAGGGACTCGTTGAACGGATGAAGGGCAGTCGTGTCATCTATGGTGCGATGCTCTCGCTGGTAGGTCTGGCTACCGTCCTGTTCGTACTGCTTAAGAACAAGTTTATGTATGCTGCCTGTCAGGTAGCCGATGTGGAAGTGCCGATGAAGGAAATCGGTATGTCGCTGCTCGGTACTGACAAGTACCAATATGTACTCCCCTTCGAGTTCATCTCAGTATTCCTGCTGGCATGTATTATTGGTGGTTTGGCAATCGCAAGAAAGGAGGAGAAGTAAGTTATGGTACCTGTACAGTATTATTTTATTCTCAGTGCACTGCTGTTTTTCATCGGTGTCTATGGCTTTATCAGCCGTCGTAATCTGATTGCGATGCTCATCTCTGTGGAGTTGATCCTCAATGCCGTTGAGATTAATTTCGCTGCTTTTAACCGTCTGTTGTTCCCCGGACAGCTCGAGGGCTTCTTCATGTCGCTCTTCGGTATCGGTGTGGCTGCAGCGGAGACGGCCGTGGCCATCGCTATCATTATCAATGTGTATCGCAACTTCAATAGCGATAATGTGGATAGTATTCAGAATATGAAACGATAGTAAAAGGAGTTAAGAAGTAAAGACGTTAAGATTATGTTTAGTTACACGATATTTATTATGCTTCTGCCCCTGCTCTCGTTCATCGTTCTGGGCTTGGCTGGCATGAAGATGAAGCACAAGGTTGCTGGTCTGATCGGCACCTGTTCGCTTGCTCTCGTAACGATACTCTCTTATCTCACGGCTTTCCAGTATTTTGGAATGGATCGTGTGGATGGGGTTTATCAGACGGTTGTTCCGTATAATTTCACTTGGCTGCCGTTGGGCAAATTACATTTCGACTTGGGAATCCTGTTGGATCCAATCAGTGTTGTGATGCTGATCGTCATCTCTACGGTATCGCTGATGGTTCATATCTATTCATTCGGCTATATGCACGGTGAGAAGGGCTTCCAGCGTTACTATGCTTTCCTGAGTCTGTTCACGATGTCAATGTTGGGCTTGGTGCTTGCCACGAACATCTTCCAGATGTATATGTTCTGGGAGCTTGTGGGTGTCAGCTCGTACTTGCTGATCGGTTTCTATTATCCGTTGAAGCCTGCTATTGCAGCCTCAAAGAAGGCCTTTATCGTGACTCGTTTTGCCGATATGTTCTTCCTGATCGGTATCCTGATGTTCGGCTACTTCACAGAGTCGTTCAGCTTCTCGTTTGCAGGGCATGGGGCAAATGTCGTTATGGGTGAGGGCACCACACCGTTTATTCCCGTGGATATCGTAAGGGCCCTGAGTGCAGGAGCCTTTATCCTTCCGACAGCTCTTACGCTGATGTTCATTGGAGGTGCTGGTAAGTCTGCCATGTTCCCGTTGCATATCTGGCTGCCTGATGCCATGGAAGGTCCGACACCTGTGTCGGCACTCATCCACGCTGCAACGATGGTGGTGGCAGGTGTGTTCCAGATTGCCCGTATGTTCCCGCTTTGGATCACCTTTGCGCCTCAAGCGCTGAGCATTGTGGTTTGGGTCGGTGTATTCACGGCGTTCTATGCAGCAGCTGTAGCCTGCGCACAGAGTGATATCAAACGTGTGCTTGCCTTCTCGACCATCTCTCAGATCGCATTTATGATGGTGGCTCTGGGCGTGAGTCTGCCAGGCCATGGAACCATCTTTGACGATCATGCTCAGTTGGGTTATATGGCAGGTATGTTCCATCTGTTCACGCATGCCATGTTCAAGGCCTGCCTGTTCCTTGGTGCAGGATGTATCATCCATGCTGTCCATTCGAACGAGATGGCGCTGATGGGTGGTCTGCGTAAGTATATGCCTATCACTCATGTGACCTTCCTCATCTCCTGTCTGGCTATTGCAGGTATCCCGTTCTTCTCTGGTTTCTGTTCGAAGGATGAGATTATCACAGCCTGCTTCAGTTACAGTCCGGTGGTTGGTTGGATCATGACAGGTATCGCAGCCATGACAGCTTTCTATATGTTCCGTCTGTACTACGGCATCTTCTGGGGTACGGAAAACAAAGAGGCTCATGCACATCATACCCCACATGAGGCTCCTTCATGTATGACTATACCTCTGATTGTGCTCAGTGTGATCACTGTTGGTGTCGGTATCTATTCCACGTTGGCAGGTTTCCTCGGATGGGGTGGCTCCTTCGGTAGTTTCGTATCTTCGACAGGAAAGGATTACACCATCCACTTTGATACACAGATCGCTGTTACCTCAACGGTTATCGCCATCCTGAGTATATGTCTCGCTACTTATATCTATAAAGGGGAGAGTCAGCCGATTGCTGACCGTCTGTATAAACAGTTCCCAAGATTGCATCGCGCAGCCTATAAACGCTTCTATCAAGACGAGATATGGCAGTTCGTTACGCACCGAATTATCTTTGCGCTCGTTTCTACGCCTATCGCCTGGTTCGACCGTTATATCGTTGATGGTACGTTCAACTTCCTGGCATGGGGTGCTAACGAAGCCGGTGAATCCATCCGTCCTTGGCAGAGTGGCGACGTGCGCCAGTATGCCGTCTGGTTCCTCACGGGTACGGTTGCATTATCATTAATCCTTTTATGCATCTAAAGATATGAGTATATTAAGTGTTTTCGTATTGATTCCCGCCCTGATGCTTCTGGGATTATGGCTTGCCAAGAATCTCAATCAGGTGCGTGGCGTGATGGTGGCAGGTGCATCGTGTCTGCTTGCCCTCTCCATATGGCTGACCATCTATTTCGTTCAGCAGCGTGCGGCAGGTAACTCTGCAGAGATGTTGCTGACATATAGCGTGTCCTGGTTCAAACCACTGAACATTGCTTATTCGGTGGGCGTCGATGGTATCTCGGTAGTGATGTTGCTGCTGTCGAGCATTATCGTGTTCACAGGAACCTTTGCCTCATGGCAGTTGAAGCCCATGACTAAAGAGTATTTCCTTTGGTTCACCCTTCTCTCAACGGGTGTGTTCGGTTTCTTCATCTCAACAGACCTCTTTACGATGTTCATGTTCTATGAGGTGGCCCTTATCCCGATGTACCTCCTGATAGGTGTCTGGGGCTCTGGTCGTAAGGAGTACTCTGCCATGAAGTTGACGCTGATGCTGATGGGAGGTTCTGCTCTGCTGATCCTCGGTCTGCTGGGCATCTATTTCTTTAATGGCCAGTACAGTGGCTCATACACCTTTGAGTTGACCACGATCGCAGCCAATCACTGCATCCCCGGTCACATCCAGAACATCTTCTTCCCGTTTATCTTTATCGGCTTCGGTGTGCTGGGAGCTCTGTTCCCGTTCCACACATGGTCACCCGACGGTCATGCCTCTGCGCCTACCGCCGTGTCCATGCTCCATGCTGGTGTGCTGATGAAGTTGGGAGGTTACGGCTGCTTCCGTGTGGCTATGTATCTGTTGCCTGAGGCTGCTCAGGATCTCTCGTGGATCTTCCTGGTCCTGACCACTATCTCGGTCGTCTATGGTGCATTGTCTGCCTGCGTACAGACCGACCTGAAGTATATCAATGCTTACTCTTCAGTGTCTCACTGTGGACTGGTGCTCTTCGCTCTTCTGATGATGAGTCAGACGGCCGTAACGGGCGCTATTCTCCAGATGCTCTCCCATGGTCTGATGACAGCCCTCTTCTTCGCACTGATCGGTATGATCTACGGTCGTACTCATACTCGTGATATCCGTGAACTGGCCGGCTTGATGAAGATTATGCCTTTCCTCTCTGTCGGCTATGTGATTGCCGGTCTGGCCAACCTCGGTCTTCCCGGTTTCTCTGGCTTTATTGCTGAGATGACCATCTTCGTCGGCTCGTTCGGAGCTCATCCGCTCTCTGGCGATCCCAACACGTCTTTCCGTATGGTTGCCACCATCATCGCCTGTATGTCGATTGTCGTTACGGCTGTCTATATCCTGCGTGTGGTTGGTAAGATCCTTTATGGTGAGGTAGAGAACAAGCACTACCTTGAGCTCACCGATGCTACATGGGATGAGCGCGTCGCAGTGATCTGCCTGATCTTCTGTGTGGCTGGTCTGGGTTGTGCACCTTTCGTGTTCAGCGATATGATCTCACCGGCTGCTGGTACGATCCTTCAGTCAATAGGTGTAATGTAAAAAAAGGAGGACTAAGATATGAATTATAGTGAATTCCTGAAAATGATGCCTGAGGCCTTCCTGGTTCTCTCGCTGATCATAGTTTTCTTTGGAGACTTCTTCCTGACGAAGGTAAAGGTTAAGGGACACCTCCTGCAATACCTGACGGTAGGCATGCTGGCCGTTACGGCAGTGGCAACGCTGGTATGTTCAGATCCTGTCACAGCATTTGGCGGATTGTATGTCAGCTCACAGGCTGTCAATGTCATGAAAGTCATTCTCGCTTTTGGCACGATCATCGTCTGCATCATGGCCCAGCCTTGGATTGTCAAGTCGGCCATGAAGTTGGAGGGCGAGTTCTATATGCTGGTGCTGAGCACCCTGCTGGGTATGTTCGTCATGATGTCGAGCGGCAACTTCATGCTGTTCTTCCTCGGACTTGAGATGGCTTCGGTGCCCATGGCCTGTATGGTCGCTTTCGATAAGTGGAAGAAGGATTCTGCCGAGGGCGCTGCGAAGTATATCCTGACCGCCACATTCTCCAGTGGTGTGATGCTCTATGGCATCTCGTTTATCTATGCTGCTACAGGCACTCTCTATTTCGACGATGTGGCTGCAACGATTACCGCTTCTCCATTGGCGATTATCGGTCTTGTGTTCTTCTTCAGCGGTTTGGGCTTTAAGATCTCACTCGTACCTTTCCACTTCTGGACGGCCGACACCTATCAGGGAGCGCCGACGCCTGTGACTGGTTATCTGAGTGTCATCTCCAAAGGTGCCGCTGCTCTCACGCTGTGTATCATCCTGATGAAGGTGTTCCAGCCGCTGGTAGCTTATTGGGAGTATCTGCTCTATATCGTGATCGTGCTCTCTATCACCGTGGCCAACCTGTTTGCCATCCGTCAGAGTGAGCTTAAGCGCTTCATGGCGTTCAGCTCTATCTCACAGGCCGGCTATATCATGCTTGCCGTGGTGGGCAACGGACAACTTGGTGTGGCTGCGCTGACCTATTATGTGCTTGTCTATATCGTTGCCAACATGGCGGTCTTCACCGTTATCAATGTTGTTGAGAGCAATCACAACGGACGTACCGATATGGCTGCTTATAACGGATTCTACCAGACCAACCCCAAGCTGTCGTTCCTGATGACACTGGCCTTGTTCTCTCTGGCAGGTATCCCGCCGTTCGCAGGTATGTTCTCGAAGTTCTTCGTGTTCATGGCTGCTGCTCAGCAGGGTAGTGCCGCTGCCTATTTCGTGGTGTTCATCGCACTGATCAATACGGTAGTGTCACTCTACTACTACCTGCTTATTGTGAAGGCCATGTATATCACCAAGACCGACACACCGCTGCCTACTTTCCAGAGCGACCTCAGCACCAAGACGGCCCTGGCCCTTTGTACTGCAGGCATCGCCCTCTTTGGTATCGTCAGTTGTATCTATGAGTGGATTGCTGCCGCTGGTCTGTAATCCGTCATCAGATATAGATATATAACAACAGATCCCGATGATGTTGAGTCATCGGGATCTGTTGTTTTCGTATAGACCGTACGTCTTATCCTTGTTCTCTTCTTACTTTAAGACCTGTCCAAGGAATCGGGGGGTGTAGCCTTTCTTCGACTTGGCAATCTGTTCCGGGGTGCCGACAGAGAGAACCTGTCCACCCTTACGACCGCCTTCCGGTCCCATGTCGATGATCCAATCGGCCAGCTTGATGACGTCCAGGTTATGCTCGATGATGATGACGGTGTTACCACGGTCCACCAGTTTCTGGAGCACATCCATCAGAATACGGATATCCTCGAAGTGGAGACCCGTCGTCGGCTCGTCGAGGATGTAAAGGGTCTTGCCGGTATCCCGCTTCGACAGTTCGGTGGCGAGCTTCACGCGCTGGCTCTCTCCGCCGGAGAGGGTGGTGGACGACTGCCCGAGCTTGATGTATCCCAGTCCGACATCCTGTATGGTCTTGATCTTACGGAGGATATCCGGTACGTTCTCGAAGAACTCCACGGCCTGGTTGATGGTCATGTCGAGCACGTCGGCGATCGACTTACCCTTGTAGCGCACCTCGAGCGTCTCACGATTATAGCGTTTGCCATGACATTCCTCGCAGGGCACCTGGATATCAGGAAGGAAGTTCATCTCGATGGTCTTGTAACCGTTACCGCCACAGGCCTCGCAGCGCCCACCTTTCACGTTGAACGAGAAACGACCAGGCTTATAGCCTCGTATCTTGGCTTCGGGCAGGTTGACGAAGAGGCTCCTGATATCTGAGAAGACACCCGTATAGGTCGCCGGGTTGGAACGCGGCGTGCGCCCGATGGGCGACTGGTCTACGTTCACCACCTTGTCGATATGCTCCAAGCCCTCGATGCGATCGTAGGGCATGGGACGTTTCAGGGAACGGTAGAAGTGATGTGAGAGGATGGGCTGCAGCGTCTCGTTGATAAGTGTGGACTTACCCGAGCCGCTGACACCTGTGACGAGGATGAGACAGCCGAGAGGGAACTCCACGTCGACGTGCTTGAGGTTATTGCCCGTGCATCCCAGAAGACGGAGACGCTTGCCGGAGCCCTTACGACGCTGCTGTGGCAGTTCGATCTTCTTCGTTCCGTTGAGGTATTGTGCCGTGACGGTATCGGTCTGCAGCATCTCCTGTGGGGTGCCTTGGAACACCACCTCACCGCCCTTGCGCCCGGCACGGGGACCGATGTCAACGATATAGTCGGCATTCAACATCATGTCCTCGTCGTGTTCCACCACGATGACGGTGTTACCTAAGTCGCGGAGCTCCTTGAGCGACCTGATGAGTCGCTCGTTGTCGCGCTGATGCAGACCGATCGAGGGCTCGTCGAGGATGTAGAGCACGTTGACGAGTTGTGAGCCTATCTGTGTGGCAAGACGGATGCGCTGACTCTCACCGCCTGAGAGCGAGGCCGACTGGCGGTTGAGCGCCAGATAGTCGAGTCCGACCTCAAGCAGGAAGTCGAGTCGTGTCCGTATCTCCTTCAGTATCTCTGCCGCAATCTGCTGTTGCTGGTGGTCGAGGTGCTCCTCTACATGGTCAAGCCACTCACGCAGTTCGGCGATATCCATCGAAGCGAGCTCGGAGATGTTCTTGTCCCATATCTTATACGACAGTGCCTCTCTGTTCAGGCGCTGACCGTGGCACTCGGGGCACTCGCACTCGGCGAGGAACTGGTCGGCCCATTTCTGTCCGGCGGCGGAGTCGTCGTTGTCCATGACGTTACGCAGGTATTTGATGATACCGTCGAAGGCCACGAAGTAGTCGCTGGACGTGTGTACCAGTTCTTTGTCGATGCGTACGTTCTCGATAGCACCGTAGAGCACCTCACTGAGTGCCTCGTCAGAGATATCCTGAATAGGAGTCTTGAGACTATAGTCGTATTTCTTCAGAATGGCGTCGATCTGCCAGAAGATCATCTGGTTCTTGTATTTGCCCAGTGGAACGATACCGCCGTCGTGGATGTTGACCTTGCGGTCGGGGATCACTTTCTTCAGGTCGATCTGGTTGATGACACCCAGTCCTTTGCAGTGAGGACAGGCGCCCTGTGGTGAGTTGAAAGAGAAGTTATTGGGGGCGGGGTCGGAATAGCTGATGCCTGTCGTGGGACACATCAGTCGTTTGGAGAAGTACTTCACCTCTCCCTGTCCGCTTCCCTTGGAAGCAGCGTCGGTGACATCGAGGATCATGATCAGACCGTCGCCCTGTTTCATGGCGATGGCAACAGACTTCTTGAGGCGTTCCTCGGACATCTGAGCTCCACCTCCTTCGGAAGAGATAGCGGGGAGGCTCAGCTTATCGATGACCACCTCGATATCATGGTTCTTGTAACGGTCCACCTTCATGCCTCTGACAATCTCCTTCATCTCGCCGTCTACCCGTATGTTCAGGTAGCCTTTGCGGCGCATAGCCTCGAAGAGCTCGCGGTAGTGTCCCTTACGACTGCGGACGAGTGGGGCCAGGATAAAGATCTTCCTACCGGCATAGTCGTGGATGATCATGTCGAGCACTTTCTCCTCCGTATATTTCACCATCTCCTCACCGGTGGCGTAGCTATAGGCCTTACCGGCCCTGGCGAAGAGCAGACGCAGGTAGTCGTATATCTCCGTCGTCGTGCCCACCGTGGAGCGCGGGTTCTTGTTGGTGGTTTTCTGCTCGATACTGATGACGGGCGACAGTCCTGTGATCTTATCCACGTCGGGGCGCTCCAGTCCTCCGAGGAAGTTACGGGCATAGGCCGAGAAGGTCTCGATATAGCGCCGCTGTCCTTCGGCATAGATGGTGTCGAAGGCCAGTGAGGACTTGCCGCTTCCGCTGAGTCCTGTGATGACGGTGAGAGACTGGCGCGGAATCTCTACGTCGATATTCTTCAGATTATGTACACGGGCACCGTATACGTTGATCTTATCGTCTTCTCTTTTCATGTTTTAGTTCGTCGTCGTTCTTTCAGTATATCCCCTCAGCAGGTTCACGTCTCTGCGGATATTATAGGTACGTCCGTCGGCCCCTTTGGCCTTGACGAGTACAAAGTATACCCCGTCTTTCACATCCTTCCCGTGGTAGGTGCCGTCCCATCCGTCGGCCGGGTCGGTCCACTCGTAGAGCTTTTGTCCCCAACGGTTGAAGATGTAGGCATGGAACTCCACGAGACTCTGGTAGTCCTTAGCCTTGTAGATGTCGTTGATGCCGTCGCCGTTAGGTGAGAAGGCGTTGGGGAACGAGAGCTTACTCTCGCTGACGGTGACACGTATCACGACGGAGTCGAGACGCTCACCGGTGTCCCCCTTACTGACCAGGAGGGTGACTCTTGTCGTACCCGAGGTGGTGAAGGTGTATTGTGTGTTCTCCTCGTAGCGTACCATCAGATCCTTGGCCTCTCCCTCCATGCGGAAGTGCCACTCATAGGTGGGCGAGTAGTCTTCCATGGCGGTCGGATTGGCGCGGAAGGTCACCGTCAGCGGCGCCTGTCCTGCGAAATCCGTCGTTGTCTCCGTCTCCGTCCCGTCATCGTCGGTATAGATGGCCGTTGGGGCCACGGAGGGACGACTGCTCTGAGCTGGGCAGACGAAGGGGATCATAGCCGCGAAGAGGGGTAGGATGATCTGTCTTATTCTCATGTTTATGATAGTCAATTGAACGGCAAAGATACGAAGAAATGTGGGAATATGGAAGGATTTTTAGTTTTTTTCGCCCGACTATTTGATAAATAGGTGGACGGTTGTGGTGTCTGTGGCAACGACCAGACAGTTGCGGGGTGATGCCGCCTGCTCGTTACTCGTCGCCTGATTGTCAAGAAAGAATGCCTAAAAAAGTGTCCGTCTGAAGTTGCAAACCAGAACAGCCAGGGGGCCTCTTTTATCCTCTTTTTGCCCTGTTTTGGCGTATCCGGAGTGGAGAAGGGGACTACTTGGGGTACCCCCGGCATCTTACAGTCAAGGAGATAATCTCCACGACCGAAAGGAATGGCACTTACGAGAGAAGGAGATTATCTCTTATAGGGTATAGGGATCATCCCTTTCACTCGTGAACCCTATCTCCACGACTCATAGGCCCTATCTCCTTGACTGTAAACTCCTACCTCTGTGCGGTGTTTGTGTAACTGGCTTATTTTCAGACGAATACGGAAATGGTCCAAAACTCGCGCCTACGACCCGCACTTCGCCGTTGATGACCTTGGCGCGAGTTATGAGCGTCGATTTGTCAAGATAATTACTGTCGTCGTCAAGCGATATGATGGCCTGTGGGAACACCGTTTGGTCAAAAGATGCTAAATAATTCCTAATTCTTAATTCTCAATTCACAATTATTTTGTACTTTTGTAGGCGGTAAGGATAAAACTTGGATTTATGACTCGACTATTAAGATATTGTTTGCTGTTGGTGACTTTCTTCCTGGCTGTCGGCATTGCGTCGGCACAAGTGACGGATTCCATACGTGGCTTGCACAAGGTGAAGAAGAAGGAGACCATCTTCGGCATCTCACGGATGTACGGTCTTTCTATCGAGGAACTGATCCAGGCCAACCCTGAGATGAAGACACCTGGCTACGAACTGAAGAAGGGAACCGTCTTGCAGATTCCATATCCCGGTAAGGCGGCGGTCGCCTCCCAACCAGTCCAGTCGACCTCTAAGAGTCGAGCCGACGATGTGCGCGATCGTGCCATCCGGTTGGGTGTGATGCTCCCCTTGCATGATCTCAATGGCGACGGCAAGCGGATGACGGAGTATTACCGTGGTGTGTTGATGGCCTGCGACAGTCTGAAGAAATTGGGTATCTCGGTGGATGTGCATGCATGGAACGCGGCCGAGGATGCCGATATGCTGAAGATCCTGAAGGACAAGGCGGCAGCGGAGTGTGACCTGATCATCGGTCCGCTCTATTCCAAACAGGTGGCTCTCCTGTCGGATTTCGTCCAGGAGCATGATATCCGTCTGGTGATTCCGTTCTCGATCAATGCCCCACAACTCGCGACCAACCGCAACATCTTCCAGGTGTGGCAGTCGCCGACGGAGATCAACGAGACGACGATCACCCGTTTCATGGAGCGCTTTAAGAAATACCATCCCGTCATCATCGACTGCAACGATTCGACGAGCAGGAAAGGGACGTTCACGACAGGACTGCGCCGACAACTTGAACAGCGTGGCATCGTCTATTCCCTCACGAGCCTGAAGTCGGGCGAGGAAGAGTTCTCGAAGGCCTTCAGTCGTAAGGAGCGTAATGTCGTCATCCTGAACACCGCCCGCTCGCAGGAGTTGGGTGTCGCCTTCGCCAAGCTCAACGGTCTGAAGCATACCTATCCGGAACTGGAGATCTCGATGTTCGGCTATACGGAGTGGCTGATGTACAACCGTGCGCATCTGGAGAACTACTACAAGTTTGATACTTATATCCCCTCGGTATTCTATTATAACCCCGTCTCGCCGGCCACACAACGGTTCCAGCAGAAATACCGTTGGAACTTCCATGCCGACATGCAGAGCGTGCAGCCACGCTTTGCCATCACAGGCTTCGACCATGCTTATTTCTTCCTGAGAGGACTGAACAAGTATGGCATGAAGTTCAATGGGGCAAAGGGTATGTTCGGCTATCTGCCTATTCAGACAGCCTTGCAGTTCGAGCGTTATGGTAATGGTGGTCTGCGCAACAGGACATTCCTCTTTGTCCACTATACGCCGGACCATGTGATCGAGACGATTAACTACTAACTGAGGGGAGTCAAGGAACGCATTCTGTTTTATGAAGATAGTATTTGAGAAAATGATAGTGGGAAGATGGAAGCTGGTCATGCTGACGTTGGTCTTCGCTTTCCGCTCTTCACTCATCACGTCGTATGCCCAGGTCGGCGAGTATCGTACCGACTTCGCCCTGGGTGTGAACGGCGGATATGTGATGAGTAATGTGTCTTTCGTTACGAAGGTCCCACAGGGATTGTTGGGGGGACTGACCGGCGGACTGACCGCCCGTTATACGTGTGAGAAATATTTCCATAGCATCTGTGCCGTCGTGGCGGAGGTGAACTATGCGCAGATAGGCTGGAAGGAGAAGATCCTGACGATGGACGACATGCCTGTGCCCTTGCATACGGACGAGACGCAGTCGCTGAGATACTCACGGAAGATGACGTACGTGCAGGTGCCCCTTCTGGCTCGTATGGGTTGGGGCCGCGAACGGAACGGTTTCCAGGGCTTCTTCCAGATAGGACCGCAGATAGGCTTCTATATGAAGGATGAGGTGGATGCCAATTTCGACGTGTGCCAGCCGGCGTTCGATCCAGGCAAGAACTACCCCAGAGAACAGAACCCGGAGTACCAGTACTATGGCAAGCGTGCCTCGCAGGTCGTGGCGCAGGACACCATGACGGTGAAGAACAAGTTTGACTACGGTATTGCCGTCGGTGCTGGTATGGAGTACAGTCATCGTCATCTGGGACATTTCCTCGTCGAGGGCCGTTATTACTATGGACTGGGGAACATCTATGGCGATTCGAAGCGCGACTACTTCGGACGGTCGAACTTCGGTAATATCGTGATCAAATGTACCTATCTGTTTGATATCGTCAGAACAAAAAACACTAAAATAAAATAATTAAAACATGTTCGAAAATCAACCAAAAGGTTTATTCGCGTTGGCATTGGCCAACACAGGTGAGCGCTTCGGCTACTACACGATGCTCGCCGTTTTCGCATTGTTCCTCCGTGCAAACTACGGACTCGATGCTGGTTGGGCAGGGGAGATCTACAGCGATTTCCTGATGCTCGTCTATTTTCTGCCTATCGTAGGCGGTTGGCTCGCCGACCGTTACGGCTTTGGTCGGATGGTGACCATCGGTATCCTCATCATGTTCGCAGGCTACCTGTTGCTCTCAGTGCCCTTGGGCGGTGATACGTTGGCACTGGTCGTGATGCTTGCCGCATTGGTGCTCATCGGTCTGGGTACTGGTCTCTTCAAGGGAAACCTCCAGGTGATGGTGGGCGATCTCTATAACGATCCGAAGTATGCCTCGCAGCGTGACTCGGGCTTCTCGATCTTCTATATGGCCATCAACATCGGCGCTCTCTTCGCTCCGACGGCGGCCGTGCGCATCATGGAGTGGGCCCAGCAAAACCTCGGTACAAGCGTCAACGACTCTTACCACTTCGCCTTTGCCGTGGCATGTGCCTCACTGATTCTCTCTATTGCCATCTACTATATCTTCCGTGGCACCTTCCGTCATGTGGAGGGCGGCTCGAAGAAGGAGGGTGTGACGACCGAGGTTGAGGAACTGTCGAAGGAGGAGACGAAGGCTCGTATCGTGGCACTCTGTCTTGTCTTCGCGGTGGTTATCTTCTTCTGGATGGCCTTCCACCAGAATGGTCTGTCGCTGACCTATTTCGCCGATGAGTTCACAGCCAAGACATCGACAGGTGTCGAGAGCATGGCCTTCAGCGTATGGAACCTCGTGGCTATCATCTTCATCGTCTACGCCCTGTTCTCACTGTTCCAGTCGAAGACGGCTAAGGGCAAGGCTATCTCTTTCGCAGTCATCGTGATAGCTGTGGCCTTCCTGTTCTTCCAGTACGATGCGACGACAGGACAGATCGTTGCTGTCTCGGCGCCTATCTTCCAGCAGTTCAACCCCTTCTATGTGGTGGCTCTGACGCCTGTCAGCCTCGCCATCTTCGGCAGTCTGTCGGCCAAGGGTAAGGAGCCCTCGGCACCGCGAAAGATCGCCTATGGTATGGTGGTGGCCGGACTGGCCTACTGTCTGATGGCTGTCGCCTCGTTCGGACTGCCGATGCCGCAGACGACTGTTGGTGCCGACGGTGAACCCGTGGCAGTGCATGTGGCTGATGTCACACCGCAGTTGCTCATCTATACTTATCTGATCCTGACATTCGCCGAGCTGTTGCTCTCGCCGATGGGTATCTCCTTCGTCTCGAAGGTGGCTCCCCCGAAGTATAAGGGTCTGATGATGGGTGGCTGGTTCGTGGCTACTGCCATCGGTAATAAGTTGGTCGGCGTTGGCGGCTATCTGTGGGGTAATATCCCCCTCTGGGCCGTATGGAGTGTCTTCATCGCACTCTGTCTCATCTCCGCCGTCTTTATGTTCTCCATCATGAAACGACTTGAGAAGGTGTGCTGAGCCTGATACCTTTCTTAGTGCTCGTCGCACTCATAACATGTTGCGTTGCCGTTTTCGGTAACGCAACATTGGATGGTGCCAGTCAGGTATCCCTGCTGGTAGCCTCGGCTGTCAGCGTGCTCGTAGGCCATTTCTCCAAGCGACTGAAATGGGAGAACCTGGAGAAGGAGGTGACGGACAAGATTGCCAGTTGTACACCGGCGATCATCATCCTCCTGCTGATTGGTGCCATCGGTGGCACGTGGATGGTATCGGGCATCGTGCCTACGATGATATACTATGGTATGCAGTTGATCCGTCCTGAGGTGTTCCTCGTGAGCAGCAGTGTGCTCTGTGCCTTGGTCAGTCTGATGATAGGCTCGTCATGGACCACTGTCGCCACAATCGGTGTCGCACTGATGGGCATCGGCAAGGCGCATGGCTTTGATGACGGATGGATAGCTGGCTCGATCATCACTGGTGCCTACTTCGGCGATAAGCTCTCGCCGCTGTCGGATACTACCGTACTGGCTGCGAGCGTGTCGGGGACACCGCTCTTTACCCATATCCGGTATATGCTCTATACAACGGTTCCCACCTTCTGTATATCTCTCTCCGTCTTCCTGATAGCTGGTCTGACGATGGATGTCTCCGGACATGGAAACGTGTCAGAGTTCATGGATGGTCTCCAGCGTACCTTCATCATCTCTCCGTGGCTTCTGGTCGTACCTGTGTTGACAGGTATCATGATCGCACGTCGCTGGCCGTCGATGGTCGTGCTCTTCCTGGCTATCCTTCTCGCTGTCGTCGTCGCCTTGATCGTCCAGAGACCGCTCGTCCATTCCATCTCCGGATCGGTTGATGGTGGTCTGCTGGCTTCGTACAAGGGTATGATGCAGGTGTGCTACGGCAGCACAAGCATCGAGACGGGTGTGCCGATGCTTAATGATCTGGTGCATACAAGTGGTATGGCGGGTATGATGCCCACGATATGGCTGATTATCTGTGCCCAGACCTTTGGTGGTGCTCTCACGGCTACGGGACAGTTGCAGGATCTGATGCGGAGGGCTTTACGTTTCGTCAAGGGGGCTGCCTCGTTGGTGGCCTCCACGGTGGGTACGGCGCTCTTCTGTAATATCGCCACGGCCGACCAGTATCTGTCGATCATGCTCTCCAGTTCTATGTTTAAGGATACCTATCGGGAGAGGGGGTATGAGTCGCGTCTGCTGAGTCGTAGCTGTGAGGATGGTGCGACGGTCACTTCCGTACTTGTGCCATGGAATACCTGTGGTCTGACGCAGAGCACGGTGCTGGGTGTGGCCACACTGACTTATCTGCCTTTCTGCTTCTTTAATTATCTTTCTCCTCTGACGAGCATCGTCGTTGCCGCCTGTGGGTGGAAGATACATCGGACGAATAATAATCATTAAAAACGATATCGAGTATGTCAATGTTTCTTGGTCTTCTTCTTTCTTCATTCCTCACATTGGTGGAGTATAATGTGGAGAACCTCTTCGATACGCATCATGACGAGGGAAAGGATGATACGGAGTATCTGCCGGATGCCACCCGACAGTGGACGGAAAAGCGTTATTGGAAGAAGTTGGACTGTATAGGGAAGGCTATCCTCTCTTGTTCTGAAGAGGGCATACCCGACTTGGTGGCCTTATGCGAGGTGGAGAATGATGTGACGATGCATGACCTGACCAAACGCTCTCTCCTTCGGAATGCGGGGTATGAGTATGTGATGACTTCGTCGCCCGATGCCCGAGGCGTGGATGTGGCACTGCTCTATTCGCCTTTCACGTTCTCTCTGATCAACTCGTACGGCATCGGTGTGCCGACGATAGAGGGCATGAGACCGACTCGTGATATCCTCTATGCCTGTGGCCAGTTGGTCTCGGGTGATACCTTACATGTGTTTGTGGTCCATGCGCCCAGTCGTCATGGGGGAGAGAAGGCCAGTCGACCGTTCCGACTGCATGCTGCTGATCGTCTGTTGCAGTCGGTGGATTCTATTCGTGCCCTCTCTCCGAATGCTTCAATCGTCATTACAGGCGATTTCAATGACTACCATGATTCTCCTGCTTTGCAACGACTGTATCAGCACGATCTGAGGAACATCAGTAAGGGGGCTTCTGCCCGTTATGGTGTGGAGGGTACCTATCGTTACAAGGGGGAATGGAACAGTCTGGATCATGTGGTGGTATCTCCTGCCGTAGCGGCTAAGGTGGATGCGGCATTCATCCAGTCGGAGAAGTTTTTGTTGGAAAAGGATAAGTTCTATGGCGGTTATCTGCCACGTCGTACCTACAAGGGCATGAAGTATCAGAAAGGGTATAGCGACCATCTGCCACTGGTTACACGATTCCGCTGGTAGCAGACGATCACATAAGATACAGACGAATCAAGGCCCTATGAAGTAGGGCCTTGATTCGTTTATAGTGACAGCATGTTATACGCTTTCGTCTGTGGAATGAACTCCGGACTCAGCAGGTCGCGCTCTGCTTGGTATGACTTGGTCTTGATACCTGCCAGATGGAATAGCATATGACAGACATTATCGGTTGTGAACTCCCGGTCGGCTGCCTGCATGATCGTCTCCCACTCGGTCTTGTGCGACTGCTTCCATTTCTCTGAGCACCATACGATAAAGGGAATCTCTATCTGGTTCCGGATCAGTTCGGGGGTTATCTTGTCCTGACTGAGGATTTGTCGACCGTAGAAGTCACGGTAGTCATAGATCTCTTCACCATGGTCGGGGAAATAGACCAGCAGCGCGTTGGTCTCCTTCACCATGGTCATGATCTGATGGATGACCGCATCATTATAACGTGTGGCATTGGCATATTCTGCGATACGCTGACGACTCTCGTCGTTGAGGTAGGGCGCATCGTCTTTGACATCCTTGGCCGTGAACACCTGATATTCCGGCACGTGAGGATACTGTGTGGTAGCGAGGAAATGCTGACCTCCCAGATGGAAGATGATCAGGTTCTGTTTCCCCAGTCTGCCTTTGGTCTTCTTCTCGAAGTCGGTGATGAGTCCTCCATCATAGGGCGCCCCCGAATCGTTGATAGCCGTATAGGATAACTGTTGGATACGCTCGTTGAACATCACGGAGTTCAGGGTAAAGGCCCAGGCTGCGTCGGGATTCCACTTGTACTGGTTGTCCCAGAGCCACACGTCGTATCCTGCATTCTTGAAGATGGCAGGGAAGTACGGGAAGTCATACCAGCGTTCAGCCTCATGGACATTGTTGCAGCAGAGCACGTTCTTGATGACGATACTGGTCATGTTGTGTGGTGACTTGACACGGTTGAAGGCACAGAGTCTGTCGTTAGCCTGTTCTTCGCATTGATACGGTGTCGTGTCAAGGGGGTAGCCGTAGAGTGAGGCATGGTGCTTATTGTAGGACTCGCCGATGACGACAATGATGTTCAGGGAATCCCCGTTCTCACAGCTGACATCCTTGATGGCGTTCTCTGTCGCGGCAATCATATTGTCAAGGTCCTGTCCTGCCAGATGGATGGCATTCAGCGAATAGCACAGATTGGGCATGGGCATACCATAGCGGAAGGGGATGTTCATCAGCCATCGTTCTGCCTCATAGGTGTTTCTGCATCTTATAAGACCGGCATATCTCCCGATGGCTGTGGCTCCGCAGATAACGCCTATGAGCAAGAAAACAGTCAGCAGACATCTGACGACAGGCAGGTCCAGTCTCTTACTGATCACTTTCTTGAAACGCTCTCCGATGATGATCATCGTCAGCACAATGACGAAAGCGCCAACGGTCTTGAGCATGCCGTCAGTCATCATATAGGTCTTGAAGAAGCCTGAGACCTCCTTCGTGTTCGTCTCAAACATCAGAAGAAGGATCTTTGGCGAGATGTCTGTTCCAAAGGAATACCTCAGGTAAAAGTTCACGATATAGACAATGAACAGTATGACGTACAGGAGAAGATGGATACGGGTCTTCCTGAGAAGGTAACATACGACGTTGATGAGGTATGCCATGAAGATCATCTCCGCATAGCCCGACAGGATGTCGCAAGTCTTATACTCGTGATAGAGGTGCTGGTAATAGAGAAGGTCGAAACCGCCCAGCATCAGGATGGAAAGAACAAAGAGGGGGATATTCCAATAGACAGGGGTCGTAATACTGGTGATTCCTTTTGTACAGATTTGTTTGATGGTTTGTATGAGCTGATGATTCATGATTCAAATTTGTTTCTGGATGTTAGGCTGTTGTAGACCATATCCTTTCTTTCTATCGACAAACAGCATGGTCACGGCTGTAAGGGCAGCACCAAGTGCTGTGAAACCGAAGATAAGCATCGAGGTCGTATATGTCGGATCGGTCTCGTTGGCGCGTCCTACACAGACAGGGATGATTGTTCGTCCGAAGTTCTGGATGAAGAAGATCATCGAATAGGCGGTGCCGAGACATTTCATGGGGATGATCTTTGGTACACATGGCCAAAGCGCAGCGGGAGCCAGTGAGTAGCCGATGGAGAGAATCACCATCAGTGTGATGGCGATGGCGCTGCTGTGCATGGGGAGTGAGAAGCCGAAGTGGACGGCGGTCAGCATGAGGGCACCTGTGATGACAAGTGTCACGCCTTTTCCATAGCGGTCGTAGATGAGTCCGAAGAGGGGTGTCATCAGGATCGTTCCGAAGGGAGCTATTGATGAGAAGAAACCAGCCAGATCTGCGTCCACGCCATACTTGATCACCATCAGTTTGGTGGAGAACTTCAAGAACGGTGATACGGCGGAGTAAAAGAGTACGCAGAAGAGTGTGATCAGCCAGAATCCCGGATTACGCAAGGTCATGCCGATATCGGAGAAATGGAACTCGTCGCTGCTGTCCTCGGATCTGACAGATAATCCGGCATCGTCGGATCTGTCGAGTCGACGGTCCATCACACAGAACACAAGGAAAGCCAGTAGTCCGATGATCAAAAAGGCCAGACTGATCAGCAAGGGCATCGAGAGCGTGAAATGGCGCGCTATCGGAGCAGAGATGCTGAGCGCGGCGGCCGTTCCAAGTCGGGCCATCGCCAGTTGGATGCCCATGGCCAGGGCAAGCTCATGACCTGTGAACCAGCGTACCATCGCCTTGGCGACAGTGATGCCTGTCATCTCGTATCCCACTCCGAAGATTGCGAAGCCGAGACTCGCCACCATCACGGAGAGCGGAAAGGTAGAATGGAAAAAGGTGAATTGTGCCTGACCGAAGTCGACCGTCACCGCGTAGATCTTGATGATGGTGCCGATGGCCATCAGACTACAGGCCAGTACGCCCGTAAAGCGGATGCCCATCTTGTCGAGAATCAATCCCGAGAAGAACAGCATCAGCAGGAAGACGTTGATCAGTCCGCCTGAACCTGAGAAGAAACCGTAGTCGCTGGAACTCCAGCCAAGGCCGCCGGCTTCCTTTGGCATCTCCAACAGCGTCTCCAACGGTGACATGACATCGTTTACGAAATACCCCATCATCATGGCAGTGGCCACGATGAGGAGTACTGTCCATCTTGCGACAGGAGAATCGTTCAGCCGTTGTCGGAGTATCTCTGTCAAAGTCTATTGATCTCTCTTACTTCTTTTTCACTGGATCGCAGGTCAGACCGCAGCCGAGCTTCTTGAAGATCTTTCGATCAACCTCGGAGAGCATGACGGTGGTGTGTACCTGACAGTCGCGTAGTTGGGGTAGCTGTGCCAGAGCCTTCCGACAGTTCTCGTCATGGGTAGAGAGCACGCTGAGAGCAACGAGCACTTCGTCGGTATGCAGACGGGGATTCTTACCGCCCAGATACTCGATCTTTGTCTTCTGCACGGGCTCTATCAGACTCTGCGGAATGAGCTTGGCATCGTGGTCGATACCTGCCAGATATTTGGTCGCATTGAGCAGCAGGGCTGCGCTGCAGCCTAACAGAGGCGTCGATTTCGCTGTAATGATCGTGCCGTCCTCGAGTTCTATGGCCGCGGCATTGTGACCACTCTCGATCTTCTTCTCGTAGGCTGCCACAGTCACCTTACGGGTAGCGGTGGATATCTTGGCTTGGTTGAAGAGCAGGCGGATCTTGTTGACCTCGCTCTCATTGTCGGCACCGTCGGCCATCTTGTTGGTAGCGTCATAGAAGCGACGGATAATCTCGTCGCGACTGGCCTGACAACATACCTCGTCATCCGAGATGCAGAAGCCGATCATATTCACACCCATGTCTGTCGGCGACTTATAGGGATTCTCACCGTAGATGCCCTCGAAGAGTGCGTTCAGTACGGGGAAGATCTCGATGTCGCGGTTGTAGTTGATGGCCGTCTTCCCGTAGGCTTCCAGATGGAAGGGGTCGATCATGTTGACATCGTTGAGGTCGGCTGTCGCTGCCTCATAGGCGATATTCACAGGATGCTTCAACGGCAGGTTCCAGACAGGGAAGGTTTCGAACTTGGCATAGCCGGCTCGGATGCCACGCTTGTTCTCATTGTAGAGCTGTGACAGACAGGTAGCCATCTTACCACTACCAGGACCAGGAGCCGTCACGATGACGAGTGGACGGGTGGTCTCCACATAGTCGTTCTTACCAAAGCCATCATCACTGGCAATCAGTTCCACGTTGTGAGGATAGCCGTCGATGGGGTAATGGATGTACGACTTGATGCCCTCGCGCTCCAGACGATGACGGAACTGGTCGGCAGCATGCTGACCGTTGTAATGGGTGATCACAACAGATCCCACCATGAAGTCGCGGTGCATGAATTCTTCACGCAGACGGAGCACATCCTCGTCATAAGTAATGCCGAGGTCGGCACGTACCTTGTTCTTCTCGATATCCTCAGCACTGATAACGATCAGGATCTCGATACTGTCACGCATCTGTGCCAGCATGCGCAACTTACTGTCAGGCTTAAAGCCTGGTAAGACGCGCGAGGCGTGGTGATCGTCGAAAAGCTTGCCGCCAAGTTCCATGTACAGCTTGCCGTCGAACTGGGCTATGCGTTCCTTGATGTGCTCAGATTGGATCGTGAGATATTTGTCGTTGTCGAAACCTATTTTCATAATAGCAGTATATCTATGTGTTGTTGTTTATTCCCTTACTTACTCCGTGATGTTCGGAAGCTCCAGACCGATGCCCTTCTTACGGTCTACCACTTTCAGTATGAGACCGAGAATCAGAGCTGCGACACCCAGTGAGGCGAGCATCACAAGCGGAGCTGTGTAGTCGAACTGCGTGGGGTCGGTGACACCCGGGTTCGTCTTGTCGAGTACCTTACCAATGAGCAGAGGGAACAACCACAGACCGATATTCTGAATCCAGAAGATGAGTGCATAGGCAGAACCAATGACCTTGGCATCGACGAGCTTGGGCACAGAAGGCCACAGTGACGCCGGAACCAAGGAGAATGATGCACCGAGTACCAGGATCGTGGTGTAGGCAATGATGATGCCGCCAACGGTGTTATCCTTGAACAGGGGCAGAACGAAAGCAAACGTCAGGTGACAGGCAATCAGTAGGATGCTTCCCAGCACGAGCATCGAAGCGCCCTTTCCGTGGTGGTCGAGATAGCTTCCCAGGATTGGCGTGATCAGCACAGCCAGCAAGGGGAACACTGCGAAGATCGACTCTGCCGACTGGCGCATGTAACCCATATAGCAATAGGTGACGAGCGCCACGATAGAGAGACCTAACAGACCGTATTTCAGGTTGGCTTTCTTCTGGAAGTTGCTGGCAAAGCCAGCGGCAGCCACGATAAGCATGATAATATACTGGATGATGGTTACGTCTGGCTGTGCCCAGAACGAGTCGGCATCGGGAGCTGTGAGTGTAAGGTTACACTGCAGCATGTTTACGGCATACTTCTGGAAGGGGAAGATGGCGGAATAATAGAGCACACAAAGCAGAGCAACGATCCAGAACCCTAAGTCGGTGAGAATCTTACCGAGGTCAGAGATCTTGAACGGATCATCCTTCTCCTCGGCCTCACCGGTCTGACTGTCGAGTTTCTTATCCATGAAGAAATAGACGATCGACATGATGAGTGCGATACACATCAGCACGACTCCGAAGGCGACGGAACGGCTTACGGAAATCTCACCACCCAGACGGGCGAAGAAAGGCGAGAATATCATGCAGGTGGCTACACCCAGACGAGCTAGAGCCATCTCAGAACCCATGGCCAGAGCCATCTCGCGACCCTTGAACCATTTCACGATTCCTCTTGAGACGGTGATACCTGCCATCTCACAGCCGCAACCGAAGATCATAAATCCACAGGCAGCGAACTTGGCCGATGCGGGCATCCCTTCATAGAACGGTGAGACGCCTAACTCATCGAAGACGGGGATATAGTTCAGGTTGTTGGTGAACCATGCCTCCAGTCCTGTTCCCATGAAACTCTCGCTGACGGCGTACCACTTGATGATGGCTCCGACGAGCATGACTGCTGCACTTAAGGTTGCCGTGAAGCGTACGCCCATCTTGTCGAGAATGATACCTGCGAAGATGAGGAAGAATACGAAAACGTTGAGGAATACCTCTGAACCCTGCATCGTTCCGAATGCTGTAGAGTCCCATCCGCGAGTCTCCTGCATCAGGTCCTTGATGGGGGACAGAATATCCATGAAGATGTAGGCACAGAACATGGCCAGTGCCAACAGTAATAGTGCGGTCCACCTCATGCCAGCGGAATCGCGTAAGGTTTTTTGAATTGCTTGAGTCATTATCTTATCTCTTTTTTTATTTGTCGGAATCTTTCAGCCAACGGTCCAGCCAGTCGAAGAATGTTCTTTGCCAGAGAATGCCATTCTGGGGTTTCAGCACCCAGTGGTTCTCATCAGGGAAGATCAGCAATTCAGCCGGTATGCCGCGCATGCGGGCTGCATTGAAGGCACCCATACCCTGGTTGTACACGATACGATAGTCCTTCTCGCCGTGGATACACAGAATAGGCGTGTCCCACTTGTCGACGAACTTATGTGGCGAATACTCGTAGGTACGTGAAGCATTAGCAGTCTGATCCTTGTTCCAGTAGGCATCGTCGTATTCCCAGTTGGAGAAGAACACCTCTTCTGTGTCGGTATACATCGATTCTAAGTTGAAGGCTCCGTCGTGAGCGATGAAAGCCTTGAAGCGCTTGTCGTGGTGACCAGCGAGGTAGTAGACGGAGAATCCTCCGAACGAGGCACCGACTGCACCCAGCTTATCCTTATCGACAAAGGGCAGGTCGTTGGCGGCGAAGTCGATAGCCGAGAGGTAGTCTTTCATGCACTGACCTGTCCAATCACCTGATATCTGCTCCAGCCACTCTTGTCCGAAACCAGGCAGTCCGCGACGGTTGGGCGCAACAACGACATAGCCGTTGGATGCCATGATCATGAAGTTCCAGCGATAGCTCCAGAACTGAGAAACCGGACTCTGTGGTCCACCCTCGCAGAAAAGCAGAGTGGGGTATTTCTTGTTCTCGTCGAAATTAGGAGGCAGGATAACCCACGTGAGCATGTCCTTACCATCGGTAGTCTTTACCCATCGCTGCTGTACAGAGGGTTTGGCGAGTTGGTCGAGGATATGCTTGTTCTCGAAGGTCAGCTGTGTGATAGCGGTATTTGCAGGCTTCTTTGTGTTCGGTGTGACGATGTAGAGATCGGCAGGTGCTGTGAAAGAATGACGCTCCATCAGGAGTTGTTTGCCGTTGTTCATCAGGTGGATGGATCCGAAGTCGGCCCAAGGATTGTCAACCTGTCCGCCAGAACCAGACTGTGGCAGAACGCCGGCGAACAACTGCTTGACCTCACCCTTCGTGGTGACGGCATAGAGGTTCTCGGTGGCGTGCCATACACCGATGAAGTAGATCATGGCCTCTTTGTTATCGCTCCATACGAACTCATCGACGTTTGAGTCGAATGATTCCGTAAGGTAGCGCTTCTCGCCAGTGGCAAGATTATAACAGCACAGACGGTTACGATCGGCCTCGTAACCATTGCGTTCCATCGACAGCCATGCGACATACTTACCGTCGGGCGAGAACTGTGGATTGGTGTCGTAGCCGACATTGTTCTTCAGATTCTCCTTGGCATTCACCTTCTGGTACTTCATGGTCTTGGTGGGGTCGATGGCTGGCTCCACATATCCCTCAGGCTTACAGAGATTCTTGGTTTTCCGTGTACCTATATTATATAGGTAAATATCAGAGTCGGTGGAGATGGCATAGTTGACACCGGTCTTTTTCCGACAGGTATAGGCGATGTTCTTCGAGTCGATGCTCCATGCCAGTTGCTCTATACCTCCGAAAGGTTCCATAGGGCACTCATAGGGCTCACCTTCAAGGATGTCCACACCATCTTTGATTCCTTCTGTGGTCACGTCAGCCACAAAGGGGTGCAGGATGCTCTCCACGTAGTGATCCCAATGACGATACATCAGATCGGTCACCAGTCGACCAGAAGCCTTGGGCAGATCGGCAGGGTTCTTCTTGATGACTTCATTGAAGTCGAGTGAGTGGAGCAGAATCACCTTGCTGCCATCGGGTGAGAACTTGAAACCTTCAATATCCTTTGAGGTGTGAGAGATCTGCTTGCGGTCGGAACCGTCGGCATTCATCACCCAGAGCTGTCCTCCGCAGAGGAAAGCAATCTTACCTTGATACCATGTAGGATCAGTTTCGCTCTTGGTACCTGTGGTCAGTGTGGTGTTACCTGTGCCGTCAGCGTTGATGATGGCGATTTTCTGTTGACTTTTGTTTGCTTTGACACTATAGTAGCCGACCTGGTATACGATCTGCTTACCGTCGGCACTGGCCTCGGCATTGCCGATGCGCCCCATAGCCCAAAGTGCCTCGGGAGTCATCAGGTTGCCAGACAACTTTATATTCTGCTTTCCGATCTTCACGTCGTCTTCAGCTTTTGAGGTGAGGGGTTGTAGAGTGAGTAGTGCGAATAGAACTACGATGGATGATATCTTTCTCATTTTTATTTCTTCTGTTGGTTCATGCGTTGGCGCTGCATCTCTTCGGCCTGCTTCTGCATGGCTTCAAGACGAGCGGCGAGACCGCTGGTTTTCTTTGTCGGATTGTTCTTGTTCTTCTGATAGTTGGCCTCAAGAATGGCAAGCAGTTTCTGGTCATTCGTGGTCTTGCGGAGAGTCCACATGATGGCTGCCGAGAAGAAGAGCGAGATGAAGTAATAGAAGTTCAGACCTGATGAATAGTCGTTGAACATGAAGAAGAACATGACGGGCATGAGGTACATCATCCATTGCATCATCTTCATCTGCTCTGCCTGCTGACCAACCATCTGGTCACGCTGCTGTCGCATGGTCATATAGCTGTAGAAAAGGTTGGTCACACAGAAGAGAATGCAGGTCAGTGACAGATGGTCGCCAATACCCCAGATATGAGTGCCCCATTCCACAAAAGGATCGTAGGTCGAGAGATCATCAATCCAAAGGAAGGACTGACGACGTAATTGGATGGCGTTTGGCACGAAGTTGAACATCGCAATCCAGATAGGCATCTGGATGAGCATGGGCAGACAGCCACTCAGGGGAGATACACCATACTGAGAGTACATCTGCATCATGGCCTGTTGTTTCTTCATCTGGTCTTCGGGCTTGTCGTATTGCTTGGTCGCCTCGTCGAGTTTCGGCTTCAGTACGCGCATCTTGGCAGATGACATATAACTCTTCTTGACCATTGGGAAGGTGATGGCTTTCAGCAACAGGGTGATCAGGATCAGTACGATACCCATCGAGAAGCCCCATGAGGTCAGCCAGTCGAACACGTAGATCGTAAAGAAACGGTTGATATAGCGGAAGAGCGGCCATCCTAGATAAACCAGCTGTTCCAGATCCAGGTCCTTGCCAAAGGTGCTCTGCTCCTCGACATCCTTGATCAGGCGGAAGTCGTTAGGACCAAGATACATCTCGAACTCAGACGGACGTACGCCAGAGGGATCGAAGGCGGTCTTCATTTTGGCGCAGAACTGTTTCAGATAACCAGATCCCTTTTCCTGAGGAATACTTGTCATCAGTGAGTTGGCCGCGAAGTCGTCTTTTGCAATCAGGGCAGCAGAGAAAAACTGATTCTTGAAGGCTACCCAATCGAGCGACTTCTCAATCTTCTCGTCGATCTTCTCCGATGTCTCGCTCAGATAGTCGGTTCCTCCCTTACTTTCTTTATAGGTGAGGGTAGAGTAGCGGTTCTCGAACGTGAAACCTTTCTCCTGTTGGCGTGCGAGGTCAGTCCACTCGATATCCATCTCTTTGTAATTGGGTGCAAAGATGCCATTCAGTCCCTTAACCTGTAGGGAGAAATGCAGCAGATAGTCTTTGCCAAGCGTATAGTCGAGCACAAGACTGCCACCGTTGCCTGTCTGTGCCGTCATCGTTACCGTTGAGTCGGAAATGTTTGAGGGTGTGAAATATAGATCTTGTGTGATGATGTTCTCCGACTTGCCTGCCAACATGAAATTCATCTGCTGCGTCTTCTCGTCGAAGAGGGTTACGTCCATTTTGTTGTCACGGTCTTCGTAACCTTTGATGACTGCCTTCGAGATGGTACCGCCCTTGGTGCTGAAAGTCAACTCAATCTTGTCGTTCTTGAGGATGACAGGCTGGTTGGTTCCTTTGAGAGCAGCGTAGAAGATGGCGGTGGAATCGTCTGTGATTGCGGCCTCGGCCTGTGCCTTGCGCTCTGCCTCGTCAACCTTTTGCTGCTTGACTGCGTTATCCTTGATGGCTGCTGCAATACTGTCTTGTTTTCGTGCGGCCTCGATCTCCTCGGCAGAGGGCTGGTTATACCAGCTGAATCCTATTAATACCAAGGCGATGAGGACGAACCCGATAATGGTGTCTTTATTCATTGTTTATTCGTTTATGTTTTGCTTAATTTATATATATACACAATAAATCAAGGTGCAAAATTACGAAAAAAAAGCGAAATGTATGCAATCTATAAAGAAAAAATGTAACTTTGCAAATAGTTATGCGAAAACTAATATTATTCTTTGCGGCAGTCTCTGTGCTCAGCGCAGACGCCGCGCAGCCAAACGACACTCTGGACGGACGTTATTACCGTCTGTTCGCACCGTTGACGTTTTATCACAATGTAGCCGACAAGACGTTGGCTTTGAACTCGGAGTCGGCAGGTAAGGATGCTGTCATTGATGAGGTTGACGCTGCCCTGCTGAACATCTATCTGAATCGTCCGGATCTGGTAAGTACCACTGAAACGGAACTGCAGGAGACTGGTAATATCCGTGAAGATGTGTATACACCGATAGAGAATCAGGTCGAGTTTGTGGAGAAGGTCGAGGCTCCTGTCATTGATGCGCCAGAAGAGATTCTTGACACATTGATGGTTCAGAAACCTAAATTCTGGACCAAGAAGGGTGACGGCTTCCTTCAGTTCATGCAGAACTATGTATCTGGCAACTGGTATAAGGGTGGTGAAAGCAATTACTCTATGGTTGGCGCCCTAACGCTGGAGGCAAATTACGATAATAAGAATAAATGGAAGTGGGATAACAAACTGGAAATGAAGCTTGGCTTCCTCCGTTCTCGAACAGACTCGCTCCACAAGTTTAAGGCTAACGAAGACCTGCTTCGTTTTACAAGTAAATTGGGACTTGAGGCCGCTAAGAACTGGTATTATACGCTCCAACTGCTGGCGTACACGCAGTTTACCAGGGGATTGAAATCTAACGATCCCTTTACCTACTCGGATTTCATGTCACCATTCAACCTGAACCTGGGTCTTGGTATGGACTACAAAGTTGAGAGCAAGAACAAACGACTGACGGGAACGATCAACCTCTCTCCGCTTGCTGTTAACTATCGTTATGTGGGACGTCTCCCCCTTGGACCTAGTTATGGCCTGAAGGTTGGTAAGCATACCTTGCTTGATTTCGGTTCTCAGTTGACGGCCGACTTGGTATGGAAGATGAATGAGAATGTCACGTGGAAGTCAAGACTCTATGCCTTCACTTCTTACAAGCGAGCAGAGATCGAGTGGGAGAATACCTTTGAGTTGCGCGTCTCGAAGTATATCACAGCCAATCTGTTCCTCTTCCCGCGCTTTGACGACGCAGGCGTGTATGACAGTGATTTAGGCTATTGGCAGTTTAAGGAGTACAGTTCGTTAGGTTTCACCTATGCGTTCTGATGCTAAGTAGATAAGCAAACAGCCCACCAGTTGGTGGGCTGTTTCTAATTTATTTGGCTTCTGTCATATCGCCTTCAATGTAGAGCCTTGTCATCTCAACGGCTCCGTTGGTTCTCACCGTGATGGATTTCTTAAAATGACCTGGGAATTTACCCGTTCCGTTGTATGTCACTTTGAGTTTTCCTTGTTCTCCGGGTTTGACGGGAGTTTTCGTGTATTCTGGTACTGTACATCCACAACTGGCAACAGCCTGATTGATAACAAGAGGCTGTTCGCCTACATTGGTATAGATGAAGGTGTAGGTCACGACAGGATTTTTTTCAGAGAAAGTTCCGAAGTCGTGAGTTAACTTTTCGAATTTGATCTCTGCAGGTTTCTGTGCAAATGCGGCTGTCATTCCGCATAAGAACATCATTGTCAATACAATTAGTTTCTTCATCTCTGTATGGTTTTTTAATTAAATTCGGTGGCAAAGATAATAAAAAATTGAGAAATAAGAAATAAGAATTAAGAATTATATTTGCTACTTATCATTTTTTTATGTAATTTTGCACCTCAAAAGAATAAAAATAGTTTAAATATGTATAGAAGCAAGACGTGTGGAGAGCTACGGCTTTCCGATGCAGGTAGTGTCGTGACACTCGCTGGCTGGGTACAGCGTAGTAGAAAGATGGGAGGTATGACATTTGTCGACCTTCGTGACCGCTATGGTATTACGCAGCTGGTCTTCAACGAAGCCGTAGATGCAGAGCTTTGTGAGCGCGCGAATAAGCTTGGCCGTGAGTTCTGTATTCAGGTAAAGGGTGAGGTTAGCGAACGCCAGAGTAAGAATCCGAAGATGCCGACAGGCGATGTGGAGATCCTGGTTAAGGAATTGAATATCTTGAGTGAGAGTCTCACACCGCCGTTTACAATTGAGGATAATACTGATGGCGGAGACGATATCCGGATGAAATATCGTTATCTTGACCTTCGCCGCGCTGCAGTTAGAAAGAATCTCGAGTTGCGTCATCGTATGACAATCCTGATTCGTAATTTCTTGGATTCAAAGGATTTCATTGAGGTTGAGACACCGATTCTGATTGGTTCCACACCAGAAGGTGCTCGCGATTTCGTGGTTCCTTCTCGTATGAATCCAGGACAGTTCTATGCACTGCCACAATCGCCGCAGACACTGAAGCAGTTGCTGATGGTGAGTGGCTTTGACCGATATTTCCAGATTGCCAAGTGTTTCCGTGATGAGGATCTGCGTGCAGACCGTCAGCCGGAGTTTACGCAGATCGACTGTGAGATGTCTTTCGTAGAGCAGGAGGATGTGCTCCAGTTGTTCGAGGATATGGCTCGTCACCTGTTTAAGGAGGTTCGTGGTGTCGAACTGCCTCCTTTGCAACGTATGACCTGGCATGAGGCGATGCGCCGTTTCGGCTCCGATAAGCCAGACCTCCGCTTTGGTATGGAGTTCGTCGAGTTGATGGATGTTCTCAAAGGAACGGGATCATTCCAGGTATTCAACGATGCTAACTATATCGGTGGTATCTGTGTGCCTGGTTGTGCCAACTATACCCGCAAGCAGTTGGATCAGCTCACCGACTTCGTGAAACGTCCGCAGGTTGGTGCCAAGGGACTCGTATATGTGAAGTTCAATGAGGATGGCTCTGTCAAGTCAAGCGTAGAAAAGTTCTATGAGCCGGAAGTATGGGCAAGACTGAAGGAGGCGATGGGTGCTAAAGACGGCGACCTGGTATTGATTCTTAGTGGTGATAATGCCAATAAGACCCGAGTGCAGCTCTGTACGCTGCGCTTGGAGATGGGTGATCGTCTTGGACTTCGTGACAAGAACCAGTTTGTCTGTCTGTGGATCGTAGATTTCCCGCTCTTTGAGTGGAGTGATGAGGAGCAGCGCCTGATGGCTACGCATCATCCGTTTACGATGCCCAACCCCGACGATATCCCTCTGCTTGATACGGCTCCGGAGAAAGTACGAGCTGTGGCCTACGATTTCGTCTGTAATGGCGTGGAGGTCGGCGGTGGCTCACTTCGTATTCATGATGGAAAGTTGCAGGAGAAGATGTTCCAGATTCTTGGCTTTACACCGGAACGGGCGATGGCTCAGTTCGGCTTCCTTATCAATGCCTTCAAATATGGCGCACCTCCTCACGCAGGTCTTGCTTTCGGCCTTGACCGCTTTGTCTCATTGATGGCAGGTCTCGATAGTATTCGTGACTGTATCGCCTTCCCGAAGAACAACAGCGGACGTGATGTGATGTTGGATGCACCAGGCGAATTGGACCCCAAACAATTGGAAGAATTACAACTGAAGTTGGATATACAATCGTCGGTTGACATACATCAAGAATAGGTTGCGTTTTGCTAAAAAAGCCTAAATATCAATAACTTGTCTGAAATAATAGTGGTATTTTTGCACATGAAAAATTTATGAGGAGTATTCACTTCAATACGAATTAATTTTTTTAACTATGGCAGAAAAGAAAGCAACAGCTAAGAAGGCTACCGAGACAAAGGCAGTCGCAGCTAAGAAAACCACAACTGTAAAGAAAGCAGCTGCTCCTAAGGCAGCAGCCAAAAAGTCTGTTCTCGCAGTGAATGCGGAGAACATCGGTTTCAAGGCAGGAGATGTTTATCAGGCACTGGCAGCAGCAGGAAAGGCGCTCACCGTGAAGGAGATCGCAAAGGCTGCAAAGATTTCAGAGGAGGAGACTCTTCTCGGTCTGGGTTGGCTCTTTAAAGAAGGCAAGCTCGTTAACGCCGGGGAGAAAGTTACATTAGCTTAATCCGTTAACGTACTATAGAAAAGGTCGGTAAGTTCGTGTTACCGACCTTTTTTAATCACATGACATACGACAAACAGATACTTCAAATCCTTACCGATGTTGGTGACAAGGGCATTAGCGTACAGCTGTTGGCCAAGCATGTTTATAACCTGAACTCTTCCTTGTTCTATACCCCAGATTTGGAGGATATCCATTCTTATGTCCAGCAATATCTTCTCAAGAACTCAAAATCTTCTTTATCTCTGATTGAGAGCATGGACCGTCGTGGATATTACCGCTTGAACATCCAGAATAATCAGGATGCTCGACAGTTGATGATTGATTTTAAACGGGATTTAGGCTCAGAGGAAAAAGAAGAGAAGTCTCCGAAAGACCTCTCTCTGGATCTGTTCCTCTGATTATAACTGCTTATATACTTTTTCGTAGACACTTAAAAGCATCTCTGCCGTTTGTCGCCAAGAGAACTGTTCCGCACGTCTGATACCTATATCTTCCTGCTTTCTGTAAAAAAGGTCATCCTCTTCTAATTGTATCATCTTATTCGCAATCTCATCGGGATCTTCTGGATTGACGAGAATGGCGTCAGGTCCTCCAATTTCTGGCATGGATGAAGTGTTGGATGTAATGACGGGAGTACCGCAGGCCATCGCTTCCAGAAGTGGGATCCCGAAGCTTTCTCTGAGAGAGGTGTAGAGGAATGCAAAAGCATTATTGTATATATATGGCAGGTCTTTGTTGACAATGTAGCCAGGAATGACTACTCTTCGCCAGATATTCTCGATATGGTTTTTCTCAATAATTGCTTTCAAGTACTCGTTATCAAGGTCGGCCATCAAAAGCTTGCGTTTAACATTCGATCTCTCCAGATATTTGGAATAAGCGATTAGTGTCCTTTCGGTGTTCTTCTTAGGGTCTGTATTGCCAAGAAAAAAGAAATAACCTTGAACGTCAATATACTTCTTGTATACCTGATTGAGGTCCTGAATAGGTTTGAACCAATCATTATAACCATTATATATCATCACCATCTTTTCCTGGGGGATACCCAGTCTTGATTCGATATTGTTCTTCTCGTAGTTTGATACGGTGATAATACGTCTGCATTTTTTGAGGATCCGAGGTACGACCAATCGTCTGTAAAGCCATCCCATATTCTGATAGAAGGACTTGTTCGACTTGTCACGAGGCTCCATGAAAATGATATCATGGAGCGTGAGTATTAGGGGTATACGACACCAGATTGGAGCTGTGTTGCTTGTGCAGTGTAAAATATCAATATTCCACTCCTTTGCTGCTCTTGGTAATGTGACCTGTTCCCAAAAAGGATAGAAGCTGCCACCTATCTCAATGATATGAACATGCTTCGAGTCTTCCAAGCATCTATCTTCGCCAGGCGCGACAAACACGAAATAGTCATTCTGGGTGTCCATCTTCTGTAGTTCTTTGATTTCTTGCAGAACCACATAATCCATTCCGTGCTTGTTCTTCCTGAAGATACGTTGCGCTTCTATACCTATTCTCATATCTGTTTGATGATTTTTGCAGGGATACCAGCTGCAAGTGAATGTGGTGGAATATCCTTCGTTACTACAGCACCTGCTGCAATGACAGAGTGCCTGCCGATTGTCACTCCCGGCAGAATAACTGCATTGGCACCAATCCACGTGTCGTCTTCTATTATGACCTGATCAGTGCTGACTCCTTGTTCATCGATTCTTTTCTGTGGATCTGAAAAAATGTGGTTGAGAGCAGTGATGGTAATCCCCTGGGCCAGGTTAACGTGACTGCCAATGACGACGGGACCAATGATGGTATTATGCAGACCGATACGAGTGTGATCGCCGATGCTCACGTCACCCACGGCATTGTTAATGCATGCGAACGACTCGACGACAGAATAATCTCCCAGCCGGAACCTCCTATAAGGAGGGGTGTCCATCCTGACGGATCGATGGATCACGGAATGCCTGCCTCGGTGCTGATATAAAGGCGCGAGCAGTCTGATATACCATCGCGGACGGGTTTCAACCTGATTCATGATGAACCAAGTCATTAGCTTTTTGAGTTTAGGACTAGCTTTCAATCTCTCTCTGATTCGCTCGTTGTCCATAGGCATATGTTATGTTATTAGTTGTTGATATTTTCGATGAGCATTTTCCACTGTCCAATAATCTGGTCGATGTTAAATTGCTGGGCAATCTTGATGGCCTCTTCTGATTTTGATGGCCAGTCAATATGTGTGACTTCTTCTAGTTGCTGTGCCAGAGAATCAATATCTCCATTTTTAAAATAGAGACCGAAATCGCCCATGATTTCCAGACTTGTTGGCAGGTCTGAGGACACGACTGGTAGTCCGTGCGCCATGGCTTCAACGAGAACAAGTCCGAAGCCTTCCCATCTGGAACTGAGCACATAGATTTGAGCCTGGCTATAATAATCTTGTATGCGGTTCGTGAAAGGATGGATGGTAACTCTATCTTCTAAGTGAAATTCTTGGATTAGCTCTCTGTACATTTCCTCTTCAACACCCTCGCCAACCAGATCTAGATGCCACTCTGTATTCTTTTGGGCAAACAGGTGAAAAGCTTTGATCAGTAGGTCGTATCCTTTATGTCGTCGTGAGAAGCGGCCAACAGACAGGAAGGTCTTAGAGTTTCCTACAGAACGCTTGTCAGGTATCAATGTTAAGGGATTATAGATGACGGTTGGCCGGAATCTTCGATCATATCGCTGATATGAGTTGGCATCATGATGGCAAAGCAGGATTACATCATCCAACTCTCTGAACTGGTATACATAGTGGCGTTTCCGCTTTGCTCCGATGTAGATAAATGTATCACCGAATAGAGCCTCGAAAGAGTTGTGAATCCAACCGATAGTCTTAACTCCTGGCAGTTCCTTCTTGATGGTTGCCAATCTTCCTGCTAAAGGCGCATGGACACCGATAATAACTTGATAGTTGCCTTGTCTTAACTCTTCTGTCAGTGCTTGGCGGAGCTCATAAGGGAAAGAACTTCTGGCATAAAGATTGGATGCCCATTTGGAACTGGGACGGAGTTTCATGTAAAGTCCGCTATATGCTTTGCAGAATATATTCTTGTATCGCTTGACTGTCGGATATGCAAAGAAACGAAAGTGGATGTCAGTATCTTTCAGCTCATAAAGCGACAGGTTTTGGGATTCCGGCTTGTCGAACGTGACGATGGTCACATCGTAGGTTTTTGCCAATTCCTTGGCAATCACAGCAGTAACACGTTGAACACCTCCGATGCTGAATATGCTGTCGACAAGAAAACAGATTCTCTTTCTCATCCAAATATCTCCTTGATTACATATCTCATCTGATTCTCCCACGATAGGTCTTGGATAGAATCGCGAATTGCCTGAGGCGACATCCTTAACTGACGATAGAATCGAACAAGTTCATTGATATCTATTGCAGACTCGTCGGCAGGCGCTTTCATAACGAACGGCTTGCAGTCAAAGTCCTGATCCGTCTCGGAATAAATAAACGGGATGCCTCTCGCAGCATATTCCCGGTTTTTGAGCGTTTTGATGCTCTGGATTCCAACACGATGTCGTCCAAGGCTACCGATGCCGAAGTCGCATAAGTCAAAAACACGGTCGAGTTCCTCTCCATGTTTCTTTCCGTGCAGAATCACATATTCATCCATCTGTAGGTCGGAGACCATCTTCTTGAATTCCTTTTCTCCCTCTGCAGAGTAGAAGTATCCAACCACATGGAAGCGGACGATATAAGCAGGCTTTTGCGCGTAATATACAGCAAGTCCTTTTACAACCCTATCGAAACCATGCCATCCGTGGATCTCTGCAACACCTATCAGATTCAATGCTTTATTTGTGTCGTTTTCTGCTGTCTTAACCTTTACATTGCGGAAGTCAATGCCATTGGAGATTCTGATCGTCCGCTGTCCAAAGATCCTCTCATCGTCAGAGAATGTGATGATGGCGTCCAAATGCCTGGCCAGTGAATGACGGAAAACCTTGTCAAGGAAGATCAGATTGTCCATTCCTTGTGCATGGTACTCTGTGTCATAAGGATATGTCGGAATCTCCATGACGACCTTCATGCCAGCCTGCTTCATACGCTTCACCATTTTGATGGTGAATGGATTCGCATTATGATTCGAACGAATGTAGACAAAGTCGATATGTGAGTTGATTGCATATTTTACAATTGACGCGAACTCCGTTCTTTTAAGGATCTTGCTGATTGTACTATTGCCATAGTCTGCAATGACCGTATTGTCCACTATTCTTTTCTTAGAAGATGACTCGTCCATATAGCAGAGATGTACTTCCATGCCGCATGTCCTAAGTGCATCGACCTGGTACGAAACCTTTTTACTGATTCCATTATTGGGGTCAAATCCGTGGAATATGAGAAACAGGACTTTTTTCATAGCAGGTGTTTGTATTTGGCAATGACAGTGATGATGGAGACGGTAAGCCATCCTGGCAGGACTCCTAGTACGTAGAATGCGAGATTGGCCATCTTATATCTCTTGAAGGTCATAATCTCTAATAGAGAGGCAGGATGTTTCATCGCGTCTTTGATCGTTTTGTTTGTCAGAGCAGGTGTGATGATCTTCCTGTTTTTGATAAGTCCGGAAACGATATATAGCATCTGCGTCATACTCCTGGCGCATCTGGCTTCATAGTAGGGTTTCCCCTTCAAGGATTGGTTTTTGTTCTTGACGTAAGTGTAGATATCTATGAATTCCATAATCTCTTGCAGATTGATGGTATTTCTTCCTTGAAGGTTCGATAGAGAGTTATCTCGGATTACGTAATAGTAGGTGACATCAGGGAGTAATATGGCTTTGGTTACTAACGGCACCATGTCAGTACTGAAGATCACGTCTTCATGGAAACGACTTAGAGGAAACCCAAGCTGTTGTTTTTTTAAGAAACTGACAAGAAACAGTGTGTTCCAAATATAGTTCCGCAGGTTCTCATGGAGATTCTGGAATGCATAGGAGGCCAGTTCGTCGGGTTTGTTAAAAACCTTATATGGCTGTGAGAGGTAGCTGAGTTCGACGTTGGTGTTTATCGTCTTGACTGAACCATAGACGACCTCTGCCTGATTCTTTTCTGCTTCTGTATATAGCTTCTGTATACAGTCTGGGGTGATATAATCGTCGGAATCCACAAATAGCAAATACTTGCCTTGTGCTTTCTCGATAATCAGGTTTCTGGACATACCAATACCCAGATTCTCTGATTGGGTATGGCAAAAAATCTGCTGTCCTTTGGGATGGGTCTCTTGCAGTTCTCTGATGATCTCCATCGTATTGTCTGTGCAACAGTCGTTGACAACCAGAATTTCCAGATTGCCATCAAATGTCTGATCCAATATCGATAGTAAGCATTTCCGGATGTAATGCTCGACATTGTAGACGGGTATCCCGACAGTCACATCATAAGTTGTTGCCATTTTAGACAGTAGCCGTTTTGATTTTATTGTGCTAAGGTAGCCATTTTTTTGATATCCCCCAAATAATCTGCCTGATTTTTTTGTTTTTCCGATAATAATTAGTACATTTGCGATGTATTCATAATCAGATGGAGGATGAACAATCCAAAATATAAGATCGTATATTGCACACCAGCCTTGTATTCTGCTGGAGGTGTAGAACGTATTGTTTCATTCAAGGCAAGCTACCTCGCGGAGCGTCTCGGATACGATGTGACGATAATCGTGACCGAAGGGAAGGGACGCTCGTCATTCTTTCCTCTATCAGATCAAGTAAAGGTCGTTAATCTGGAACTGGGTTTTGAAGAACTTTGGACGGCTTCGTTCTTCAAGAAGGTTATTCTATATCTCCATAAACAGTGGAAGTTCCGACGCATGCTGAGGGCAGAACTGATGCGTATCAGACCTGATTTTACGATTAGCATGCTTCGTCGTGAGATTAATTTCATAACAGGTATCCATGATGGCAGTAAAAAGATTGGAGAACTGCACGTCAACAGATCGAATTATCGTAACTTTGAGGCAAATGACACAAATCTTCTTAAGAAAGTCTTTGCCAGAATATGGATGGGTAGTTTGGTCGGAAAGCTGAAAAAATTGGACAGACTTGTCGTTCTGACAGAGAAAAATAAGGACGCATGGCCGGAATTGTCAAATGTTGTAGTTATTCCTGATCCTTTGCCCATTCAGTCTAAAACTTCAGCAGATGTGCATACAAAGAGGGTGATAACCATCGGACGCTATGCCTATCAGAAAGGCTACGATATGCTGATTCGTGCCTGGGCGGAAGTTGAGAAACGGTTCCCGGATTGGCAATTGTCTATTTATGGCATGGGAGATCAGTCGTCGTGCCGACAACTGATTTCTGATTTAGGAGTTGATCCCCAGCGCTGTCTGTTGAATGGTGCTGTTTCTGATGTGTGTCAGGAGTATATGAATAGTTCTGTCTTTATTTTGAGTTCTCGCTTCGAGGGTTTCGGTCTAGTCTTGATTGAGGCGATGTTTTGTGGGCTTCCTGTCGTTTCCTTTGATTGTCACACAGGACCTGATGAAATTATTTCTGATGGTCATGATGGTTTCCTTGTGCCAGCCAATGATATTCATGCATTGTCGAAGAAACTGATGACTCTGATGGGGGATGAAGAACTGAGACGTCGTTTTTCGGAGAATGCTCGTTTGAGCTCCAGGAAGTATGATGCGGATAAAATCGCATCTCAGTGGACTTTATTATTCTCTCAGTTGAAATAGAAAATGAATTACGACGTGACCATAGGAATCCCAGTCTATCAGGCAGAGGCATATTTGACTCAGTCTTTGTTGTCTGCCTTGAATCAGTCGTATGCCTCGATAGAGTTCTTGGTCGTAGATGATGGTTGTACGGATCGTTCGATGGATGTCGTTCGTAAGTTCCAACGAGAACATTCCCGGGGGGATGATATACATATCCTGTCACATAAAACGAACAGGGGGGTGGCAGTCTCAAGGAACAGGATTATTGAGAAGGCCCAAGGTATTTTCCTGTATTTCATGGATGCCGATGATACTATCGACGAGAATTGCATTTCACTTTTGATGAGTCAGGTCCGGAAATATGATGCAGAGGTTGTTTTCGGTTCATATGAAAAGATAGAACTGTCAGGCCATAAGTCTTTATATTTGTATCCTTCACTTCTGTTGCTTGAGAAAGATCAGTTGGCCGATTATGCCTATCGCCGGTATGGGGGAATCCAGGCTTCTGCGTGCAACTTCGTGGTGAAATTGGCGTTGTTGTGTGAGAAACGACTTCGCTTTATCGAAACGAATTATTGGGAGGATATGGCATTTGTTCTTGATTTGATAACAGAAGTCTCCCGTGCAGTCTTGCTACCTAATGTTACCTACTGCTATCGTTGTCGAGAAGGTTCTCTTTCGCATTATCAGAAGAGAGAGATGATAGAGAAACGAGAGATTATACAGAATATGGAGACGATTGACTATCTGAAGAGATCCTCCCTACGCTTATGTGATAAAGAATATTATCCCCGTCGGTGCTATTATGTCGTGATGACGGACTTGTATATGGCTTGTCACATTATCAGGTATCGAAGACATATAAGTCCTTCGGTCTCAAATCGTGAGGTGAGGGATATGCTTTCACATCCGGCTTCTTTTCGCCAGATATGTTCTTTTCGTCAGATGCGCATGCGTAATCTGCTATTATATATGTTGGGTAAACTTCCGCCCTCTCTATGTGTGGCTACTGTATGGTGTATAAATAAATGTAAGAGACAATCTTAATTTTTTTTGTATGGCGTGGTATGATAAATATCTTTCAATTTACGGGAAGTCTTTTGACAAAATGCCTGACGATGTGCTTGACGATATCAAGACTCGTCTAGCCCAGAAGCAGAGCGAAAATCCTCTCGTATCGATAGTGGTCATTGCCTATAACGAAGAGAGACGACTAGCCGCCTGTCTGTGGTCTTTGAGTGAAATGACATCCCAATATCCAATAGAGATTCTTGGTGTAAATAATAATTCTGGAGACCGGACAGAGGAAGTCTATCAGCGCGTAGGACTGCCTTATTTCAACGAGACCCGACAGAGTCCAGGCTTCGCTCGACAATGCGGGTTGACGCATGCCCGTGGAAAGTTTCATTTCTGTATAGATGCGGATACACTCTATCCGCCTCGATACATTGATCTGATGATGTCGAAGCTGATAAAACCAGGTGTTTCCTGTGTCAGTTCTTTCTGGAGTTTCTTCCCAGATGAGAACCATTCCTCATTTGGACTGTTCCTTTTTGAACTGGTTCGGGATGCTTTCTTATATGTGCAGCATTTTAAACGTCCAGAGCTATGTGTCCGTGGGATGGTTTTTGCCTTTAATACGGAGTATGCCAGAAGTGTCAAAATCCGAACCGATATCCGCCGAGGTGAAGACGGATCCTTGGCGTTGTCATTGAAACCGTATGGAAAAATTGCCTTCCTTTATCACCGAAAAGCCCGTCCTGTGACAGGATACGGCACGATAGGTTCTCATTCGTTATGGCAGAGTTTTGTCCAACATGTCAGAATACAGAGTAGAGGTATTACGCGCATTTTTTCCAAACAAGACCATTATGAGGATAGAGAGGATAATCTACTAAATCCGCAACCATGAGAATCATGTATGTAAACGATGCTCTTGCCATCTGGGGAGGATTGGAGAGAGTGTTGATAGAGAAAGCAAATCTCCTGACAACTCTGGCGGACTATGAAGTGTGTCTTGTAACCTTGAACCAAGGAAGCCACCAATTGCCTTATCCTATAAATCCTAAGGTCCGTTTCTATGATCTTGGAATACAACTCCATCGGCAGTACCAAAATCATGGACTGGTGAGACTTATCAAACGGTTAAGACTAAACCGTATGTACAAGCAACGTCTGCGTCAGAAAATACAAGAAGTATGTCCGGATGTTATTGTGTGTACAAGAGCAGAGTTGGTAAGCACTATTGTCAAGGTAAAGGGTGATATACCTTTGGTGTATGAGTCACATACCTCTCGTCGTGCCCATGAATTTCTTGGCTCAGATTTCTATACCCGTTTCAAGGTGGCTTGTAACAATCGTGATGTCAAGGCTGCTCAGATGGTGGTCGCCTTGACGGAGGGTGATGCAGAAGACTGGCGGGAGATCAATCCTCGGGTTTGTGTGATTCCGAATATGGTGACGCTTAATAATACGGATTCATATAGCGATTGTCAAGCGATGTCTGCAATCTTTGTGGGACGTTTTTCTACCCAGAAGGATATATCAACTCTTTTGCGGATATGGAAGAAGATACATCAACGATGTCCCTACTGGCAACTGCATTTGTATGGAGGATATGGAGAGGAGCAGGACAGATTGTTGCCTGTGATAAAAAAGATGCAAGCGAACATCATCATTCATGAGCCTACACCGGATATCTTTGATCGATATAAGGAGAATTCAATCCTTCTGTTGACCTCCCGCTTTGAGCCTTTCGGTTTGGTCCTTCCTGAGGCCATGAGTTGTGGCCTGCCTGTTGTCGCCTTCGATTGTCCGTACGGTCCGGCAGATATTATCTCAGACCGTATTGATGGTTTCTTGGTTCATGACCGTAACGAGGAGGAATTCGTTGAAAGGGTTTGTTTACTGATGGAGGATCTTGGCATGAGACAGAGGATGGGACAGGCAGGAATCTTGTCTTCTCAACGGTATGCGGCTGATCGTATCTTGCCGCTTTGGAAAGAGCTGTTTGAACACCTATCTCGGAAATAGTGGTATTTGGCTTAGTAAAATTTGCTTGAATAAAAAAATGTTTGTATCTTTGCCAGTAGAATTAGAAAAGGAATGATACTTTAACTGAAAGCCTTATGATACCGAAGATCATACATCTCTGTTGGTTAAGTGGTGACCCATATCCTGCTAAGATCGCTAGATGTCTCAAAACGTGGGAGCAACATCTCCCAGATTATGAGGTTATCCTATGGGATACGAATCGGTTTGACCTGAATTCTTCTATTTGGGTGAAACAGGCTTTTGAGAAGAAAAAGTATGCTTTTGCGGCAGACTATATCCGTTTCTTTGCTTTGTATCACATGGGTGGAATCTATTTGGATTCCGATGTGGAGGTGCTTAAGAGTTTTGACGACTTGCTTGATCTCCCTTATTTCATGGGAGCAGAGAAAGCGCAGACCCCAGAAGCGGCTATCATGGGCGCCGAGAAGGGATGCGACTGGATAAAGGCTTGTCTGGACTACTATACAGATCGTCCGTTTATCAATGAAGATGGAAGTCTGAATATCCAGACTGTTCCTGATATCATGATCAGGCAGATAGAGCGGATCAAGCCAATACGTGTGCTCTCATTGGGCGATAGTTTGAACATCCGCAAATTGGATATGCAGAGGGAGGTGTTGGAGTTTAACGACGCATTCTTCTCACCGAAGGTCTTTGATTCTCGTGAGGTAGAGATAACTCCTTATACCTATGCCATCCATCATTATCAGAACTCTTGGTTCTCACCAAAGGCGAAAGCCTATTATCGTGCTCGTGCTTTCCTTGTCAAACTGTTTGGACAGCGTCTCGTCCGTAAGGCGGAAGTTTTCTTGATGCCGTGGAAGTTCAAGAAATAATCTCATAATTGTATGGAAGAACAATATGACAACTCAAAGAATAGCATGCCTCTAGTTTCTATAGGTATGCCGATATACAATGTGGGCTCCTTTATAGAAAGGAGTTTGCTTTCTGTTTTAGATCAAACATATGATAACATAGAGATATTGGCCGTGGATGATTGTGGGTCTGATAACTCTATGGATATTGTAAAACATTTGCAAATTGAACATCCAAGAGGATCGGCCATAAGGATAATTCGTCATAGTGAGAATAAGGGACTCGGGGAGGCTCGTAATACCGCGATTGACCATGCAAGTGGTAAGTATTTGTACTTTATTGATTCTGATGATTATATTGAACCCGAGACCATCAGTATTATGGTCCCTGAGGCAGAGAAACATCATGCAGATGTAGTGCATACGGTTGCTAGGACTGTGTACGATAAGACGCATCGAGTTGAACATTCTTTCCCCGAACAACCATATAGAGTGTTAAAAGGGAAAGATGCTTTCGCAGATTTTGTCTGTCAAGATCATAGACGCCATGTAAGTTTTACGTCATGGAATATATTATTCAGCATAGAGTTCATAAGGAAAAATAATCTTCATTTCTACCCTATAACATGTGAGGATATCCTTTTCTTTTATGATTATTATCCATTAGTGGAAGTAGCTGTCTTAATGCCAAATGTTACATATAATTATTTAAAACGAGAAGGATCTATCATGGATAGCGCTAGAGGGGGACGGATACCTGTAAAAAGTATAAAAAAGTGGTTTGAAGCAAATAGTATTATGCTAGAACACTCTTTTCAATATGTTGACCGTCCTTTCTATTGTGTCCATTGTGCAAGGATGCTTAAACAAGATTTCCGTGCTGTCTGTATAGCTCTAAGACATCGTAAGCGATTTGATGGGAAACTAACAGATAAAGAAATTTGCCAAAACCTACGTCATCCTTCCAATTACGCGCAAATCCTCAAATTTAAGCGTTATCGGCTTGTCAATTTGTTCTTCAAGATTCTGGGTTCATTGCCTGTCTGGATGTGTGTACGACTATCTTATATAATCGGTAAGGCAATTCGCTGGATATGAGGTTGTTGATTATACATCGGTCATTTGCACTGGTCGGTGGCGCGGAACGCGTGATTATCGACAAGGCGAACTACATGTCTAATCATGGACATCAGGTCATGTTGGTGTCGTATGAGCAGGGAACACATCTTGTGCCATTTCAGCTAAACCCTTCAGTCCTGTTAAAGGATCTGGATTGCCGTTTCTTTACCTTATCTAGATTCCCGATTCCTTTACGATTATACCATTTCTTTCATCTGAAGCATCAGTTGAGGAACGCGTTGAGGGAGACCTTCAAAGATTTTCAGCCAGATGTTGTGGTGTTGGCGTCTGATTGGCAGTTCCTGATAAATGTGGTCTTGGATGCAGTACAGTCGATACCTGTTATCGCTGAATTCCATAATGCATATGATTTTATCACTAAAAAGATTGGTAATACAGGTAATGGTATTATTGTAAAACTGACAAGGTTCTATTATCGACATTTCTTGAATCAGTTCCGAAAGTGTGCCCATCTGGTGGTACTGACAGAGAATGATGCACAGCATTGGAGAAAACATTCTGACCATGTAACGGTTATCCCTAATCCTGTAACACATTATCCGGAAGTGGTAGATGATGTGCCAAAAGAGGAGGGACGTATCATCTGTGTGGGACGATTGAATGGACAAAAGAGAATCGACAGACTCATTAGCGCTTTTTCAATGATAGCCGACAAATATCCGAAGTGGCATGTGGATATATACGGTGAGGGTGATCTGAAAGCGGCCTTGGAAAGGCAGATTCAAGAAAGTCATCTCCAGGGACGTGTGGTCATACATGAACCCGTGAAGACCATATATGAGGAGTATAAGAAGAGTCAGATGCTGGTTCTTAGCTCAGAGTATGAGGGGCGCCCGCTGGTATTGATAGAAGCGATGGCATGCGGTGTTCCTTGTGTCTCTTTTGACTGCCCATCTGGTCCGAGGGAGATCATAGAGGACGGTGTGACTGGTTTGTTGGCTGAGAAGGGGCATGTGGCGGATCTTGCGAAGAAGATAGAATGGATGATAACCCATGATAAAGAGCGTAAGGCGATGGGTGAGAAAGCTTATGCGGCAGCAACGGTATATAAACCGTCTGTCATCATGAAAAAGTGGGAGGTCTTTTATGAGAGTGTCGTGAAATAGTCTGTCACTTTTTTTGTTTACCCATTATCTCAAACTGGTAGCACCAGTGATGTTGGGGGTATCGTTTCCCTTGGATGCTGATGGAGTCGTTATCGCCTTGCGAGTCGCGTAGATTTCCTCTTGGTCCAATCTTCCAACCACTCTTGTTACGTTCACCATTGATAGCGTATCGGATCTTACACCCAATAGGCGACTCTTTGCATTTGATAACGATTGTGTCGCGATCCAATCTGACTTCAGAGATGATGTCCGTATTGTCATTTCGTATAACATTGAAACCATAGTTGGCTACTTTCGTGACGTTATTTGTGTCTATGCAAAGTGGGGGATGGGGTACCTGAAAAAGAATGCGGATGTCATGACCATTGATAATTGCTTCGGTGGGAACCACACCTGTATTTCTTTTCTCCTTGCGTAGAATACCCAGGACCGATCTGGCCGCAAGGTTGCCGAGTCTCTTCTGACCTATGGCATCGATATGTAGTACATCCCTTACGAAAGAATATGGGTAGGTTGGTCCACTTGCCCATACGAGCGGGTCATCCCTGACAAGTTCCATGAGTGCTTCTGGCGTACGCGCCTCTGTACCCTCATAGTGATTGGGCATGTATCGCTCTCCCTTGGTGACGACATTTGTTTGGTAACAGATCATACGTACATCTTCTTTCTGCTGGGTGATATGCTTAATATCTGTATTAAGGTTATGGTACATCTGTCTGAACACTTTCTTATAGTCGTAATCGGGGTAGTTGGCAATATCCGACTCTCCCTGCATCCAACAGATGGCAGGAACAAAGAACTCCCATCCCTTTTCCTTCGCTTTCTTGTAAGCATGTGCAACTTCACTAATGAACTTGTTGTAAGGTTCAGATGGCTTCATCAGATCCGATATGGTGTTCATTCCATGGCCTCCCGGGAAGATACAGATAAGAGTATCTACCCCTAGCTGACGGACCAATGTCTCTGCCATGCCATATACAGATAACTCAAAGGCTTTCTTGTCATAGTGGAGAAGCCTTTTGATGTTTTGCTTTAATATACTACTGTGGTCATAATAGCCGAACGCATGGTCCAGGTTCTCTGTGACGATTCTTCCGTTGTTTCTAATTCTTAGACTGTCAAAGTCTGTTATTCTGACGGCCTCTTCTCCCAAAGCGAGGCTCTGCCCATATACAGGAATACATAGGACAACACGCTGTATGTCGTTTGTCTCTTTCCTGTTGAAATGTTGATAGACGAGGAATCCTATAAGGATTATGCTTGCAGTTATGAGGAACTTGTGGACGTATCTTGTGTTAATGTGCATCGGAGTTATGTTGTTAAATTATGTATGTTATTGGAATCCCATATCTTGTGCCATCTTCAGAATGGTCTTGGTCTTCTCCTTTGAGAACTCCTCCGGATGTGATGAGTGTGTCCCTATGACCGCAAAGGCTCTGCCTTCTTTGGCGCGAAGCAGGAGGCGTTTTACCTCCAAAGGATCCGTGTCTTTTGTAATGAAGATGCGCCCTATCTGGAAGACGCTTGTATCAGGGTTGATGATATGAGCCCCAGTAACCATCTGATAGCCTTTTCTCTGAATAGCTTCCCTGATATTTCTTGTGTTACAACCATATGGAGGGACAACAATCCTGATCTTCTTCATGTCAAAACCTCTCTGTTTCATATACGACTCGCAGAGGCCTATATCGGCCAGTATGCTGTCTACAGACCATTCTTTCCATCGATGGTGTTTGTAGCCGTGAATGGCTATTCCAAACCCTTCCCGCTGCCAAGCAACTAAAGTGTCGCAGATGGCCCGACTCGTCTTCATTGGAATCATAGCGTATGTCGCTTTCATACCAAGTTCATCGCAGATGTCTTTGATCTCATATATCCCATCTCCTGCATCGTCATCAATGAGTAGAAGCTTTGGACTTGCGTCCGCTATCTGACAATGTATATAATTGATGGCAGAAAGATATACTGTTTGCTTGGTCCAATCACCCATGATGATAGGAGCACGCAGATAGAGAAATGCTGCTATGAGAATGATTCCTCCTGTTGTGAGGATTGTCCAATGCTTGGGTTTCACTTTCTGATATGTGGTATGTCTTTACGATTCATTTTCCTGCAAAAATAGGGATTAATATTGAATCTTCCAAATGGTTTTATATGTTTTTCCCCGTATCTTATGGAGAAACAAAGAAAAATGCGTATCTTTGTCGCGACAAAAGTCAAACGGTTATGAATATAGGACTTATAATTGCTGGCGGATCAGGTAATCGGATGGGGCAGGAGATTCCCAAACAGTTTATGCATGTCGATGGTGCCCCAATCATTATCCATACATTGTTGTGTTTCCAACAACACCCCGATATAGGAAAGATCGCTGTGGTATGTCTGAGAGGGTGGGAGACGGTGTTGCAGAGTTATGCAAACCAGTTTAACATCACGAAACTAGCTCATATATTTCCTGGCGGAAATTCCGGTATGGAGTCCATCCATAATGGTATCTATGGTTTGAAGGAGGCAGGTTATGACGATAATGATCTTGTTTTGATTCATGATGCAGTCCGTCCCCTGCTCTCCCAGGAGATTATTAGCAGCAATATCGCTACCTGCAAGGCCTATGGCTATGCCGTGACAGGTATCAGATGTCGGGAGGCGATTTTGGAGAGTTCTGATGGCTTTTCTTCTATGACCACTATTCCTCGCGATACACTCATCCGTACTCAGACCCCTCAGACTTTCAGTCTGAAGAATATTATTGCGGCACATGAAGAGGCCAAGGAAAAGGGTATCACCGATTCTGTTGCCTCATGTACTTTGTGTGCGGAATTAGGTGGCCGGGAGATGCATATTGTCCCAGGATCGGAGAAGAACATTAAGGTTACGACTATTGAGGATTTGGAGATTCTCAAGGCTTTGATGCACACGTCGAAGGACAAGTGGTTAAAATAATCCCATTGCGTCTTTTTTCCCCAATAATATGGGGAAGTGTCGCTTTGCAATCACGATAATGGGATAGAGCACTGCCAAGATAATGATGGTGACAGGAAGGGCTGTATACCAGTGATAGCAGATGTTTCCAGAAAGCCCGAGCAGATGTTTGAGAATGAGATTGGTCAGACTGACAAGTGGGTAATGGAGACCAATGATGACCAATGTACCGATGGAGAGATTGATGACGATATTTGCTTTGTACCTATCCAGAAGCAAACAGCCGTAAAGGGTCCCGAACAGAAATAGTAGGTTCACTGGGTAGAATAGGACGATATGCAACAGAAAGTTGCCTTCATGCAGGTGCCAGAAGAAAACAAGGAAACTTAGTGAAAAACAACCCAGACACATCAGTAGATCCCTCTTGAAATGACACTGACGGAACATCTTTCTTTGTCCCATGACATAGCCGATATAGTAATAGGGCAGTCGACTGAAGATGCCAATGGGTGTGAGGTTCGGTAAAAATTCGTATCTCTTATTAGCGGCGTAGAGAATAACGGAGAGAAAACATAGCGTGATCATAATCGCATGTAGATGCCGTCCTTTCCTGCACCAGTCGATTAGAAGATGCATGAATAGGATAGCTGGCAGGTACCAAAGAGAACCGTTCAAGGGTTCTGTAAAAGAGTTTTCGTGTTGGAACAGCAGGGCGCCGAGGATGGGACGCATAGCATGGAACAGATCAGGCATCCCTTCATTTTGCAGATAGAATCTGACCAGCCAGAAAGGGTAGACGAGTGCATTATACAGGAGGTAGGGGAGAATAAGGCTTATCCAGTATTTGTGCCAACGATCTTTTGTACTCTCCCTGTCCTTTTTTAAGTAGCCTGATGCCCAGAAAAATACGGTAATGATGGTTGCCTGGAGAAAGCGATAGTAAAACCACTCTTGCGACTGGGGCAGATGACAGAATACGACGGTACATATAGCCATGCATTTCCCCCAATCAATCCAGTTGATGCGCTCCCTCATAAGTTGTCAGCCCTTAGTCGTTCCTTCAATTCATTGCATAGTTGTTTGGAGAATTTCTCCGCACCTTGTCTGTTGAGATGACCAAAATCATAGAACAGTTCTGCGTGTCCAACGTATGCACTATCCCTAAAGTGGTCTATGATGGGGATGCCGTTTGCCTGCGCCAGCTCCTTAGGGAAACGATATATATCTTCCTGCGAACATATATACATGGGCGAAACGGTTATAAACAGCTTGATATCCTTTGACTTACAGTCTTGAATAAATCTTTTCATCAGTTGTGCTTTCTCTGAACTGATAGGGTATGGGTATTCTTCTGCTTTAACACCAGTGGTGTCGAGTGTTCCGTCCAACGGTTTCCAACCTTTCAGACTCCTGTCCATGGAACCATGACTGCCAGTAATTAGGTTAGGCAGGCTTCCAGTATATCTGTAGACCATAGACAGACGGTAAGGCCAATAATTCCCAGAGAGTTTCAGCATCTCGTCACAGGTTTCACTCATCCCGCAATATGGGGCCAACGATCCAGCCCGCTCTTTTCCCGAGTAGGGCGTGTTCAGCCAGTCGCAGGGATGAATCTCGAAGACGATGATCTTGGGGGTATAGCGAGATAGGATATTCCCCAGCAATCCATAATGATAGTAGATATTTTTAATGCCCCAGTCGGCGGCATTGTAACATGACATCTGGAGTCCCTTCTCAAAAACCGAAGGTATGAAATGGTGCAGACATCTCGAACTGCCGATGAAGAGCAACGAGTCGTAGGTGCTCTCGTTCGAATAACTAATCTTGTACTCGTCTGTCGCATTCGATTGCCGATACAGATATCCCAACGCAGTTCCCAACGCACGATCCATAATAAAGAACAGACAGGCGATGATGACGATATGTATGAGTAGCTTTTTCATTTTAGAACTGGAAATAAATGAACTGGTTATTGTCGAATACACCGAAGAGCAGGATACAGACGATCTCAAAAGCCATCGTTAATTCATACCTCCATTGGTCCATCACTCGCGGGAGGGGAATTGTCGTCTTGGGGAACCATTCTTCTTGGATATCTGTATATATCAGGGCGATTGTGCAAAAGGCTGCATTGCACATTGTGGCCATATCTATAAATAGACCACCCGACCAGTGTGAGAAGATACAACTCCAAATGTTGAAGAACTCAGAGAGGGTCGACGAATGGAAGAACATTAAACCAAAGGCAACGATCAGGTATAGTCCTGCCATCTTCAACACGTATGGCTGAGTGGGCCAGCCATGTGAGTTGACCTCAATTTTCCTTTTTTTGAAAAATGCACCGTTTCTCATCAGAGGGATATACCAGAGTCCTTGGTAGATACCGAAGATGAGAAAGGTCCAGTCGGCACCGTGCCACATGCCAATAAATGCCATGTTAAGCATAATGGCGATGATGGTGCCGTTGACACCCAGTTTTCTGTATTTGATGTTCAAAGGCAGGAACACATAGTCTGTCAACCAACTCGTCAGTGACATGTGCCATCTGCTCCAGAACCCTGCTATGTCTGTGACGAAAAATGGCCGTTTGAAGTTCTCTGTCACCTTGAATCCCAGTATCAGTGCGACACCAATAGCCATCTCACTGTATCCGCCGAAGTCGGCATACATTTGGAGCGGATATAGTAATGATGCAAAGATGATGGATATCGTAGAATGGTGCTCGTAGTTGTTCCAGATAGCGCTCACATAAATGTCCAGCCGGTCGGCGATACACATTTTCAGAAACATTCCCCATAGGACTCGTCTGAAGCCAAGTGTGAAGTTGTCCGGGTTAAAGACTCGTACCTGATTAAGTTGCTTGAGGAAAGGCTTGGGACGGTCGATAGGGCCGGATAGGATTGTCGGAAAGAAAGCGATGAAGTTCGCGAAGCATATGAGGTCTTTTTCCTGATGAATCTTGCCGTTGTATATGTCCAGCACGTAGCTCATCAACTTGAAGGTGAAAAAACTTAGACCTATGGGGACAACCAGGTGTAGCGTTGTCCAACTAAGGTGTAGTCCTACGGCTGAGGATAATGATACAATGGACTCTGCAAAGAAATTGAGGTATTTGAAATAGAACAGAGCACCGATGCCGATGACTACTCCCGCGTTGGTCAGTATGGCAGCCTTACGCTCGTCTTCCTTGTCAAGATAATGATTGACGCCCTTGCCGAGAAACCAGAATGCAAGTGTCAGAGCTGCTAGTCCTCCTGCCATCTTGATGCCCACCTGTGAATAGAACCAATACGAGCAGCCCAAAAGAAAAAGATTCTGCAGACTTCTCTTTGTCTGGCATATATAGTAGATGACCAGAATAATCAAGAAAAACCACAAGAAAGACAGAGAGTTGACTACCATCTTAGATTCTCTTCATGATACTGTCTATCAAGTCACCAACGTTTTCCCATGAGAGAATTTCGCGTGAGCTGAACTCAATGCCGAATACATTTTCAATGGCAGCAACCAACTGAACATGACTGAGCGAATCCCAGCCTTCTACGTCTTCAGCTGTCGCCTCGTCGTATAGTTCGATATCGCTCTGTCCCAGCTCTTCACGGAATATCTCTTCCACACGTTTTAATACTTCATCTCTTTCCATATGCTTGTTGGGTTAATATGAGTAAGGAAATCTTTTGCCATGCAAAAATAATATTTTTTAGTGAATTAACCAAATCTTAGATGTCTTATTTGTATCTTTGCAGTCAGAATGGCAACGCAACGGATAAGGTATATTGATGCAATGCGAGGGTTCACAATGATCCTCGTCGTGTTTGCGCATGTCTGCCATTTCTGCTTGGGCGATTCTAGAATGGGCTATAACACGGTATTCATCCTCTTCCGTCTGCCGTGTTTCTTTATGCTAAGTGGTTGGCTGTTTGAACCTGTTGCCCGTTATCCTTTCATGACGAATGTCCGCCACAAGTTCATGGTACAGATTGTGCCAACGTTTATCTTCCTCATGCTCTTGGCCCCTCCGCCCTTGTTCTTCCATCAATTGGGCGCATTGAAGGGTGGCTATTGGTTCACGTTTGTGCTCTTCGAGTTTTTCATTCTGTATATGCTTTCAATTCGATTGGGCAGAAGGTGCAGTCTCCTAATGCCTTTTGCAATCAGTGTGGGAGCATACTGCTATGCTCGTTATTATAGCAGTATCCAGTCATCGGCCGTTGGTATCCAAGCCTCTATGGTCAGTGTTCTTGGTTTCTTGAGTGTTGTCTTGTGGCGCTTCTTCTTCTTTTTCGCCATCGGTGCATGGATGAGGCGACATTTCGATGCTTTTATCTGCTGGACAAACAAGCCCGTTGTCTTTCTGACTATTGCGGTTATATTCTGTGTCGTTGCCTCTTCGCCACATCTGTCAGATATGTGGTACGAAATGCTCCGATTCTATGTCGGAGGTATCTCGGGCATGTGGCTAGTGTTCACCTGTTTCCGTCTTACCTGTTCATGGCTTGAGCGTATACGTCTATCCAGGCCATTGCAGTATGTGGGACAACGGACGCTTGACATCTATCTGCTTCATTATTTCTTCCTGCCTCGATTCCTAATGCCATATGCAGATCGACTGCAAGCCTTTGATAGCCGACTTGTCGAGTTCGTGGCGATCATGGTCATCTCACTTGTAATTTTGGCACTCAGTCTACTGGCTAGCCGCATCATTCGCCTCAGTCCTTTTCTGGGGCACTATCTCTTCGGAGTGAAGTATGCGAAAGAACAGCCTATAGGTAAATGATGATGAAGAACGACGCAATCCAACCGATGATGCAGAATTGAATGAAATGATCTTTCACCAGAGCCTTCGTCGGACTACCGCTTAATCCATAGACAATCATGTTCTGCAGGTAGCGTAGCAGTCCTGCCAGCACCCATCCGCTTGTCAGATAGACATAGCGAGTTCCCATTCGTGCGATTACTTCTTCCGACATGGTATACATGATGTAGCACACCATCGTAATTGCGGCGATGATTGCTGTTGCCTCGTTGATGAATGTCTTGTTGTAGCCTGTAATGCTAACCCTCGGCTTTGTGCCCGTCTGCTCGAAGATACGATAATCGTCGTTACGTTTGGTAAAAGCGAGGAACAGTGTGACGAGGAAAGTCATCATCACAAGCCAGTGCGACACCCAGATGTCAGTTGCCAGTCCTCCGATGAGTACGCGCATCACGAAACCGATGGCGATGATTGATACATCGACGATGGCATACTGTTTCAGACGAACACAGTAGGCGATGTTCATGAGCCAGTAGGCGATGATGATACCATAGAGAAATGGGGCATTCTGACTCTGTATGAGTGTCAGCAGAGCAAAGGCGCTGATAGTGCAGAGAATCATCATCGTATATCCGCCGCTTGTCGATACAGCTCCCGAGGCTATCGGACGCTTACATTTCTTAGGATGCTGACGGTCGGCCTTTACATCCTGCAGGTCGTTGAAGCAGTAGATGGAACTGGAAATAAGGCAGAACGAAACGAACACGATGAACGTGGGCCAGAAGAATGCTTCTTTCAGCAGGTTACTACTAAAGAAAATAGGTGCGAACACGAACCCGTTTTTGAGCCACTGCAGAGGCCGAAGCAGTTGAATATAGGATTTGATTTTTTTCATGTCAGGTGGTCATTTGTCATTTTTCTATTGCAGTGAAGAATTGTTGGGCGAAGGTGTCCTTGTCGAAGAGCCTGGCATGCTCAATGGAAGCCTGCGCCATTGCCGCCCGTTTCTCAGGATGGTCATAGAGATCGAGAATGGCTGAAGTTAGGTGATCGACGAACTGATCGTCTGTGTCGAGCAGTATGGCATTATGTTCTGTTACTTCCTCTGGGATGCCGCCGCGTCGTGTAGCGATGATAGGCAGTCCCATCGCCTGTGCCTCCAGAACGGTAGTTGGGAAAGGGTCGTCCCAGACAGAGGGGATGACTGCCGCGTCAGCCAGTCGGATGTAATCCGGCACCTGCGAGTAGGGTATGAAACCCGTAAAGATAATCTGATTCTCAATATCCTTCGTCTTCTTCTGCAACAGGTTGACATATGAATCGTTGATGCCCGTATTGCCATAGAACGTGCTGCCTAGGACAAGCAGTCTGATATGCGCATACTCCTTCAGTCTGAGCATGGCATCAACTAATTCACTGATTCCCTTCTCTTTGTTGATCCGTCCACTGAACACAATGACGAAATCGTCATCGGAGAGTCGAACATCTTTCCTGCTGATTTCTCTTTTCGTGATTGGAGAGAAAGCCTTCAGGTCGATGCCGTTATGCACGGTGATACACTTGTTGTCTCCTGGAAGGATGGCCTGGACGCACCTTGTGATATGGTCAGACACAGATACAATCACAGATGCCGCATCGTAGATCTCTTTGGCTTTAGGAGAGTTATAGCTTAATTTCTCGTTGTGTAGGTGGTAGACTAGCCTTGCTGTCGTCTCATCCTTTAGTTTAAGCGCATAACCAGGTCGGTTCTCTAGAACGATGAGGTCGTAGTGTCGCTTCTTGAGATGTCGCAGGGCCTGATCAAGGAAATATTCGATGGCGTAGTGGTAGTATTCCTTACCATGCGTTTTCTGGTAGATTTTCTTTCTGATCCTTGCAAAGAGGGAACGAACCTTGATATACACATAGTGGTTCACTTCTGATTTCTGGGCGGGATGCTTCTTTACATCAGGATGCCACACACTGTAGATGGTGATATCGTGAAGCCTATGCTGATTGTTATATGCCAGATAGAAGTCTATCAAGTTCTCTACAGCTCCTCCTTGTACGGCAGGAACGGGTAGGATGCCAGATGTCAGGATCGCGATTTTCATATGATCTACCAGTCTAAGATCTCTTTGCCGTTTTCAAAATGGAAGAAGTCGATAATTTTCGAAAAACTGTCCTCCGTGAACTGCTGTTCTCTGGTCTCCAGAAAACAAAGAGGTACTTCACCGATAAATGAAGCCCAACGGGAGTAGCTGCTGAAGGGACCGATGATACGGTCGCATATCGAGAGCGTATATAGATCAAGGATGGCGCCAGACGGCTCTTTACCGAAGCGACGACAATAGCAGTCCGGGAACATATCCATCGCGAAATCTTCATTGCTGCTAATGAAGAAGGCGACCTTTTTATTTTTGTATAACTTTTGAAGTCGTAGCATGAACTGGTGATAATCCTCCAATTCGTAGAAAAATCTTCCCTGGTTCCATGTCGCATAGTCTCCACGACGGATATGTACGCCAACGACCATATCGGCGGATTGCCTCATCTCACTCATCAGCCATTCCGCCTTGCTGGTGATATCGTCGTGAGGACGGAAAATGTGCTGAAGTTCATGTTTTGTCTGTTCTAGATAATGGGTGTCAGTTCGTGTACTCCATCCCTTGGTGCATCCGAAGAATTTGAATATCCGGTCCCATCGCTCGTTGTGCGTTACCTTCCAGGTCAGTCCCTTGTAATTATTCCAGCCATTGCCTCTCTCGAGATACCACTTATGGTATAAGGGGAAGTAGATGAATGGGCAGTGAAGCAGGTTGGGAAAGTCCTCGATTGTCCAGTCGAAGAAAAGAATAACCATTCTTTTCCTCTCGGCAATGCATCGTGCAATGGAGGTTACATATGTCCAAAGCCTATTGCACGTCTGTCCTGGAGCATCACAGATAATTCTCATGACCGTTGTACATTCTTTACATTTTCTGCAGTGCAAATATAGGATAATCTGTTGGATTATACAAGAAAAAGTAGTGTTTATTTGGGATATATAGAAATAAATCACTATTTTTGCAGTCAAACATCAGATGACATGAAGACATGTAGGATCTTCGCCGTTGTGATCTGTGCTGTCGTGGCTTTGGTACTCATCTTTGGCCTTCTATATCTACGATGGCGACATCTTTGGGCTCTTGACGAAGCTCGTCCTGCCTATGAGATGATCCGTCACCACGACGATACGTTGAGGGTAGTCATGATAGGGGATAGCTGGGCTGGACTGCATCAGACGATGATGGGCGACACTGTTTTTCAGGCTCTTTTGTCTCGTGAGGTTGGCAGACCTGTCCTGTTCCGCTCATCAGGCAAGGGAGGTGAGAAGAGTCGTGGCATCTATCATCTGATGTTTCAGGATGATGGCTATGGCACCCGTCCGTTGTTGGTTGAGCATCCCGACTTCTGCATTATCTCTGCCGGCATAAATGATGCAGCTGCCAATCTGGGGCCTCGTCAGTACTGCCATTATTATCGTCTGATACTCACTTTTTTATTGGATCATCAAATCCGTCCTGTCGTCTTGGAAATGCCAGATGTCGATATCTGGCATATCTATGGGGGAAAACCTATGAAGGATAGGGTGGGCGACTTCCTGAAATCCGTGATGACGGACTGTCGTATGTACAGTGTCACGGCATATCGCGAAGCCCTATTCCAGATGCTTAACGATGAGGCTCTGATGGATCAGATCGTTTATATTCCTGTGTCACGATGGAATAGAAATGGTCTGGGCATCAATCAATCGCTATTCATGGACGATCTGATTCATCTGAACCTCCGTGGTTACGAATTGCTCGATCTCTCTATCGCCAATGCAATAAAAGAATCTATTCTGAGGTTACTTTGTACCAGTCACCATCGGGAACAGACTTGTAGCCTGTTAGCACGTAGTTGGTGCCAGCACCCTCTGCAGCATTGTTGGCAGGATCGAACTTGTAGAACCGGCCCCCCAGTACGGTAATCTTCGCAGCACCAGTATTCTGGTTCGTATCTTTATTGGTGCGGTTGGCATCAAAGCAGTTGAGGGTGAACTTGCTGCCGTCGGCATTGAACTCGCCACCATTGATGGTCAGATTGCCAGTATATACGTAGAAGAGCTCACCCTTTTCCAACTGACTGAACCTACCTCCGTTGACAACGCATGTGGGAATGCCGTCGTAGAGGGAACCGCTGGATTTCTTACCGCGCTCTGTCCAGACCATACGCGTTGGCGCGACATATTCTGCATTCCCGTTGAATGTCAGACTGGTGTTCGTGGCACTGGATGTCTTCATATAGCACATCGCATCTGTCGTCACATCGGAGGTCACCTTACCATTGCCTGTGAATGTCAGTCTACCACCATTGAAGAGATAGATGTTACTATAGAGCTTGGACTTGTCAGCAGAATTGGTGCCGAAGTTGTAACGTCCAGTAAACTTCAGATGATAACCGTTTAGGTTGATAGTCACATCATAGCCAGAGCCAAAGGAGAGATAGTCCTTACTGTCGATGTCGTTGTTCAGTTTGATGTTTATGACAGTATTCTTTTTAATGTAGTAGGCATAGTTATATGCCGCCTTGATGTTAGGGAAGGTATAGTATGTTCCAGTCTCTCCGTCGAGAGATAAAGAAACACGGCCTTCTTCAGGGTCAGAGGTTGGTGAAATTTGGTAGATACAGTCATATGTACCTCCTATGGTATTTATCTCTCCCCACCGAAGACCTTCATCGGCTGTCAGGAACACATTGATGTCTTTTTCCAACTTAATATTGTCAATGTTTCCTCCTGGGACCAGATTGAACACCTGGGCATTCGAACTGCTGGTTTTGATAGTCAGTGTCTTTGTCTTGTAGCTTACATCTGAGAGGATGCCTTGGTTTAGGGTACTCCAGATAATCTCCTTTAATGGCTCGTTGGTGGTTAAGGACTTGATGCCACAACCTGAACTGCCATATTTGCAATCGATGATAGCATTATCTGTGTTAACAACGAGATCGTCGACCATACCGTAGATCTCAGCACCGGCAGAGCCAGAGGAGAGATGAAGTTTTTTGATACTGTTACTGCCGCTATAGGTCATCTTTAGCATCGATGGGGAGCTATGTGTCACTGAGCCTGTTACTTTACATTTCGTCATGGTGGTCGTTCCACCTGTAATGATCATTGTACCGACGGTGACAACTTCCGCTTTGGAATCTTTGCTGCCAAGGGTGATGTCGTGGGCGGTTGTGATGACATCGATAAGGTTGTCCTTGTTGGTGGCGGTGATTGTTGTACCCATTGTGGAGTTGTTGATGATATTGTCCACCTTGCCACCATCAATGATGATGTTACCACCGTTAATGCTTAGGTTCTCCACTCTTACACCATGGCCAATGATTAGTGTATTGGTGGCGGTGGTGGCAGTGATTGACTTGTATACCGTGGTCGAGCCCGATGATTCCAGAGCCACAGTTGTCTTAGGCAGACTGATATCCAGACTGATGTCAGAAGCATCGGGCTGTGTAATGGTCAGACTATTCTGTGCCTCGCTAGAGTCGCTGGAAGAGTTGTCCGTGATAACCAATGGACTGGTAACGGATGTGCCGACAATCGGTTGAGCGAAGTTCAGTCCGATAGATGCGTTCCCGCCGATGTTTGGTATGGCGATGGTGTTGTCTCCATTTCCAGATTCTATACCACTTTCGGAGGCGCTGGTGATATTTACCTCAATCTTCTCACCATTTCCTATGGTACTGATTTTATCGCTGATCTCAGAAGGGGATCCTGCTGTTATATCCACGTAATTCACTTCTGCGCGATAGAGTTTGCCACGTGCGAACTCACGGCTTGTCCACGACTTGATGTCTCTGATCTCACCATGAACCTTTGCCTGTAGCTTCAGATCATAGGTGTTGGCAGGGATTGGTATGAACACTATACGGTTCTCCTGACTGGTCGTCTCTGGAAAGGTCACCTTCACTTGCTTGGCACCTCCGGAGACATAAGATAGCTTGGGCAGGGATGTTTCCGACAGACTGCCCGAGGTAAACGTACCTGAGAGGAACTGTGTGGATGACGATAAAATAATGTCCGATGTCCCCACAGGTAGGTTCTTGAATTTAATCCTGATCATAGCTGCCAGATGGTGGAACGCTAGGGAAGTATTCCACGATGCCCACATTGGAATGACCGTCTTCATCAGTTCTTTTTCGTCAACCGTCTGCGAACTGTAGGCGATTTCATTGGGTAGCGTCATGGTCAACTTCTTCGATGACAAAGCATCGACATTAGCGGCTGGGAAGACGGCATATGCCTCTGTGCCGTTTTCAATCACTGGTGCCCCTGCATAGGTGAAGCTGGCGCTCTGCTTGCCACTGTCTTTCGCTTTAATGTTCCATGTCTCGTCCTTAGAGCCGTCGCTGTTGAACACTTTAATAGCATCCTCACTGGTCCACACGATATTAACATCGTCGACAGCGGCACGAGTGGTACTCCCATTGTCGATAGTTGCTATGATACTCTTACAGATTAGAGACTCTTTAGAGAGTCTATCTTCGTTTGCGCATGCTGTTGCTAGCATGGAGATCGCAATTGTGAAAATGATTTGTGCGTATTTCCTCATGTCGTTTGTGGTTGGCGTTGTTTAGATATCTTCTGGATCAAAAGGATCGGCCGTACCGCTACCAGCTAATAGCTGCGGGTAGTTCTCTGTCTCATAAACCTTCATGCAAGGTCTTTCGTACTTTTTCTTTATCTCTTTCATTTTAATGATGTAGGTTTATTAATTAGCATAATGAATGATCAGATTTTAGGTCTTTTAAAGGACTGATGCAAAGGTATATAAATAATTTCTAATAGCCAAAACATATGGGTCTTTTTTGAGAATAAATGCATAACAACATATATTCAAAGGTTGCTGATGGCTTTCTGATTCCCGATGGACTCCATTCTGTCCAGAATTCAACTCCGACAAAAATATTTCTAACGGTGCTACAGTGTCATAGCATGGTTGTAGATTATAGAAAGGATACTCCAACAGAAGATATGAAATAGTTGTAGGCAGTTTTTTACTGCCTACAACTATTTCTCGAGGGCTTCGAATAGACGATCGAGGGCCTCATCGGCATTGCTGCTCTCATTCAGCAGAGTGACAAACTTCGAACCGATGATGGCACCATTCGCATTCTGTTGGGCAGCCTCGAGGGTCTGCTTGTTGGAGATTCCGAAGCCAATCATACGGGGGTTGCGCAGATCCATTGCATTAATACGACGGAAGTAGTCTTGCTTGGCATCGTCGAAGCTCTTCTGAGCACCCGTGATGGCAGCTGATGAGACCATATAGATGAAACCGTCGGTGTGGTTGTCGATGAAACGGATACGATCCTCGGTGGTCTCAGGAGTGATGAGCATGATGACGCGCAGGTCGTACTTATCGGCGATGGGCTTCACAATATCTTGATAGTCTTTGAAGGGCAGGTCTGGGATGATCATGCCACTGACACCACTTTCGACGCAGCTTTGGCAGAAGGCCTCGAAACCGTATCGAAGGATGGGGTTGAGGTAGCCCATCAGCACCAGAGGTATCTCCACCTCGTCTTTGATGGCCTTCAGTTGGGCGAAGAGTGTCTTGAGGTTCATTCCGTTCTTCAGGGCCTGAGTAGCGGCTCCTTGGATGACGGGACCGTCGGCAAGAGGGTCACTGAATGGAATACCCACCTCAATCATTGCGATACCACGGCGCTGCATGGTCTTAATCACCTCGCCAGTACCCTCGAGTGTGGGACATCCGGCGCAGAAATAGAGCGAGAGAAGCTTGCGATTCTTGCTGTTTGCGAAGAGTTGATTGATCTTGTTTGTCATATTTTATTTACTTTCTTATTTCTTCAACGAATGTTTTGAGCTTGTTGATGTCTTTGAGGCCTGGGACAGTCTCAAAGCGTGAGTTGAGGTCGATACCGATGCAGTGCCCTATGTTTAACTTCCCGTGTTCCAAAAAGCAGTCACTGACGTGATTGTCGTGGAGGAATGAATATACTCGTTCGGCGTCTTTGGGACCGATGCCGCCACTGAGGATATAGGGCGTGGTACCGTGGTAGTGGACGAGTATGCTCCAGTCGAATTGCTCACCATTGCCGCCCACCATCTTTCCTTTTGTGTCGAAGAGGAAATAGTCTGCGAGACCGGCATAGGACTCCGTGAGTAGAAGATCATCGACCGTGGCGATGTTGAATGCCTTGATGATCTTGATGGTAGAAACACTGCCACAAGTGTTACGGAGGTCGCGAAGGAACTCGGGATGCTCACTACCATGCAACTGGATGATGTCCAATTGGTAGTTGTGTATGTGCTGACAGATATCTTCGAGACTGGCGTCGACGAATACACCCACCTTCTTGACATCCGTAGGCAGGTAACTCGGCGGGGTCGCCACATAGCGCTTCGACTTCGGCCAGAAAATCATTCCGAGCCAGTCAATGCCGAGGGCCTCGACCTCGCGAATATTCTCGGTCTCGCGCATGCCGCACACTTTGATGATGGGTCTGCTAGTCATAGCTGTGAGATGAAATTGCTGAGTGACTGTCCCGGATCGACGGTCTTCATGAAGGTCTCTCCGATAAGGAAACCACGGAAGCCCGCAGAGCGGAGAGCGCGGACGGTAGTAGGATTGGAGATGCCACTCTCACTGATGAGAACGGGGGCAGAGGTGCCATCGCATGCAGTACAAAGTTTATCGGCAAGACGGAAGGAGGTCTGCACATCAGTGATGAATGTGCCGAGATGGCGGTTGTTAATGCCGCACATGTCGGGCTCCAACTCGGCATACTCCAACTCGGCTTCGGCGTGTGTCTCGAGTAATACTTCGAGTCCCAACTCGTGGGCGATGGTGAGCAGTGATCTGCACTCCAGCTTTGTCAAGTCGGCTGCAATCAGTAGTACGGCACTAGCTCCGCAGAGACGTGCCTGAAATAACTGGTACTCGTCGATGATAAAGTTCTTGTAGAGGATGGGGATGGTGACACCGGCTGTCCGGGCTGCCTTAATAAAAGCGTCGCAGCCTCCGAAGAATTGCTCGTCGGTGAGTATGGACAAGGCTGCAGCACCATGCTGCTGATAGCTTAGGGGGATGATTTCGGCCTTCCCCTCTTCCTTAATCCAGCCCTTTGACGGTGAACGACGTTTGAACTCGGCGATGATGCCGGATGAGGACTCCCTGAGGGCGGTTGCCATTGATGCGGGACGGAAGTCGAGCAACGGTTCTACCATACGGTGTATATCGTGCTCGCTTAATTGCTCTTTGAAGCGCTTGACCTCCTCACGTTTGTGGGCTATGATTTCTTCTAAGATATCTGTCATGATACTTTCTTGTCTGTGATGGGTTATGAGTTCAACTCAACGAATTTCTTGAAGGTCCTGAGGGCTGAGCCGCTGTCGATAGACTCCTTAGCGATGGCAACACACTCCTCAATGCTCTTCTGCCCCTTTTCGAGCACTTGAATGGCAAAGGCGGCATTGGCAAGCACAATATTCTTCTGGGCAGGCAAGGCACGGTTCTCGAGCACACTGTCGAAGATGGCGGCTGCCTCTTCCTCTGTAGCACCACCAACCAGTTCCTCTGGCTTAGCGATGGCGAAGCCTAGATCCTGTGGTTTGAAGATACGCTCATACTGATTGGTGGTTACCTTGAAGTCGCCGGTGAGAGAGATCTCGTCGTAGCCGTCGATGGAGTTAACAATACCGTAGTCGATGCCAATCTTTTGGTATACCTGATGATAGAGGCGCATCTGGTCGAGGTTAGCTACGCCGAGTAACTGACATTGCGGCTGACTGGGGTTAACCAGTGGTCCCAGTAGGTTGAAGATGGTGGGGAATTGCAGAGCCTTGCGGATAGGTCCAACGAACTTCATGGCCTTGGCGAAGAGCTGTGCATGTAGGTAGACGATACCAGCCTCGTCGAGACTACGGTTCAGACGGTTCACGTCGTCTGTGAACTTGATGCCGTGGTGCTGGATTACGTTTGAGGCTCCGCTGACGGAGGTGGCAGCGTAATTGCCGTGCTTGGCCACCTTGTAGCCAGCGCCAGCGATGACGAAGCAACTCGTCGTGGAGATGTTGAAGGTGTTTTTACGATCTCCACCTGTGCCTACGACGTCGATGTAACGATCGGCGTTCAGAATAGCGGGCACACCCGTCTCGAGGATGCCGTCGCGGAAGCCGAGAAGCTCGTCGACCGTCACGCCACGCATCTGCAGGGCTGTGAGCAGTGCTGTAATCTGTTCTGTGGGATACTCACTCTGTGTGATGCCAATCAGAATGTTCTTCATTTCTTCACGAGACAGTTCCTCGTGGTTTAGCATCCTGTTCAGGATGTCTTTCATTGTCTGTGCCATATCTTTTATTTTTATTTCTTTTTCTTTTACAGGAACAACCAGTTTTGGAGCATTTTCCGTCCGTCGGGGGTGAGCACACTCTCGGGGTGGAACTGTATGCCTCTTATGTTTAGTGTCTTGTGACGTAGTGCCATAATCTGTCCCTCGTCGCTCTCAGCGGTCACTTCCAGACAGTCGGGCAGTCCATCCTTGGCCACCACCCACGAATGGTAGCGGCCCATCGTGATGCGCTTGGGCAGTCCGCTGAAAATCTCGTCGTTGCCAAATTGGGTGCCTTCGGTGGCTACACCATGGTACACATCGGAGAGGTTTTCCAGACGTGCACCGAACACCTCACCAATGGCCTGATGGCCGAGGCAGACGCCGAGAATGGGCTTCTTGCCAGCATAAGTGCGGATGACATTGAGTAGCAGGCCTGCCTCGGATGGGATACCAGGACCTGGCGAGAGGATAATCTTACTATAGGCCATAAGGTCGGAGAGCTCGAACTGGTCGTTGCGTACAACGGTCACCTCGGCTCCCAGTTCCTTGACCAGATGACTCAGATTATAGGTGAATGAGTCGTAGTTGTCTATAATTACTATCTTCATATTGGTTCGTTTTTTCTCTCACAGATTATATTAATCGCAATCTTTTGCCTTTTGTTTTTTAAAGGTTTTCTGCTTTAATAATCGCATTCCTTAATGCTCCTAGTTTATTGTTAACCTCTTGTAGCTCGTATTCTTCGTTGCTTTTGGCCACGATGCCACCGCCAGCTTGGAACCATAGTTCTCCGTTGCGTGATACGAACGTGCGGATGGTGATGGCTTGGTTCAGAGAACCATCCAATCCGATGTATCCGATGCAGCCACCATAGGCACCACGGTTGTGTGGCTCGTATTCTGAGATAAGTTGCATAGCGCGCACCTTAGGCGCGCCAGAGAGCGTGCCGGCAGGGAAGGTGTCGATGAAAGCTTTGATAGGATCGGCGCCCTTGTCGAGTTCACCGCTGACACGACTCACGAGATGGATGACATGAGAGTAGTACTGCAGATCCTTGTAAAAGTCAACCTTTACGTCGTGGCAGTTTCTTGAGAGGTCGTTGCGGGCCAGGTCGACTAGCATGACGTGTTCAGCATTTTCCTTTGGGTCGTTACGCAGAAACTCAGCTCCTTGACGGTCGGCCTCTGCGTCGCCTGTACGTTTCGTTGTACCAGCTATGGGGTCGATGTAGGCTTTGTACATTGAACATTGATCATTGCTCATTGAATATTTCTCAATGCGACAGTGGGTCTCGGGCGAAGAGCCGAAGATGCGGAAGCCGCCAAAGTCGAAATAGAATAAATAAGGTGAGGGATTAATACTGCGCAGAGCTCGGTAGAGCTTGAAATCGTCGCCCTCGTACCTTTGTATGAATCGTCGTGAGAGTACAATTTGGAAAACATCGCCTCGTAGACAATGTTTGATGCCCTTGCGGATATTGGCCTTGTGCTCTTCGTCGGTTAGTGGCGAGGTGGTCTCACCTATGGGGTGGAATTCATAGGCTTGTACGTTGGTCTTGTTCATTTGTTTGTAAATGGTGTCAAGTTCCTGCTCATCGCCCAACGTGACGATAGTAAGCTGGTTGTTGAAGTGATCGAACACGATGATATCCTTGTAGAGAATATATAGCATGTCGGGGGCATCGTTCTTCTGCTGGGTCTCGTCTTTTACGGCGATGTTCTCAAAATAGCGTACGGCATTGAATGAAGTGTAGCCATAGAGCCCGCAGATGTTGGCATGATCTCCCTCTACGTGGATGGTGTCAATGAGTGCGTGGATGGCTTTGTCAGAGCGGTATTCTGCATCTACGTGGTGTTGCTCGGTATGTCCGTCGGGGAAGGTGATGGTCGACTCTCCATGACCGATGGCGACACTAGCTATCGGGTTGATGCCGATAAACGAGCGGGAGTTGTTGGAGTCGTGGTAGTCGGAGCTCTCCATCAGGGCACTCTGGGGGTAGATGTCGCGGAGTCGCATATACACACCTACTGGGGTATAGAGATCCGCAAGGATGGTCTTCGATGTTGTGGTGTAATGAAAAGTACTCATAGTCGTCTTTTTTCTTAGTATCTCAGTTTCTTCTGTTGAATGATTCTTTATTCATTAGAAATTGCCGTATTCTTTCGCCATAGCCTTGTTGCTGAGGTAGGTCTGTACATCCTTGTCGCCACGCCCGCTGACAGTAAGCACGACCAGATCGTCGGGCTTGAAAGTCAGTTTCTTCAAGGCTGCGATGGCGTGTGCACTTTCGATGGCAGGTATGATACCCTCCATGCGAGTCAGTTCATAGCCACCGTAGACAGCCTCGTCGTCGTTGATGCTGAGCACTTTCGTACGGCCTTTCTTCGCCATGTTACAATGCATGGGACCAATGCCGGGGTAGTCGAGGCCGGCCGAGATTGTAAAGGCCTCCTGTATTTGACCATCCTCATCCTGCATGACAAGCATCTTCGCACCATGCAGGATACCTGTTACCCCCTTGTGGATGGTAGCAGCCGTGTGGTCTGTCTGCCAACCGTGTCCGCCCGCCTCTGCTAGTACAATCTTCACACGCTCGTCGTCGACATAGTGGTAGATTGTGCCAGCGGCATTACTGCCGCCACCGATGCAGGCGATGAGATAGTCTGGATAGTCACGACCTTCTTTCTCTTCCAACTGCCATTTGATCTCTTCGGAGATGACGCTCTGCATCTGTGCCACAAGGTCGGGGTATGGGTGTGGTCCCATAGTCGAACCCACGATATAAAAGGTATCGGCAGGATGACAACACCAGTCGCGGATGGCAGCGCTACAAGCATCAGAGAGTGTCATGTTACCAGTGCGGACGGGATGAACCTCGGCTCCCAGCATCTTCATGCGTTCTACATTTGTGTGTTGTCGTTCCACGTCTGTCGCGCCCATGAACACTTCGCACTTCATATTCATCAGCGCACAGACGGTTGCTGTGGCTACACCGTGCTGTCCAGCACCTGTCTCTGCGATAATACGCGTCTTCCCCATCTTTTTAGCCAGTAATATCTGTCCGATGGTGTTGTTGATCTTGTGTGCACCAGTATGGTTCAGGTCTTCACGCTTCAGATAGAGTTTGCAGCCATATTTCTCACTCATACGCTTGGCATAGTAGAGTGGTGAGGGACGCCCCACATAGTCTTTCAACAGGGCGTGGTATTCTTTCTTGAACTCCTCTGACTCGATGATGGGGCGATAGGCCTCCTGTAGGTCGTGTACGCACTTGTAGAGTATCTCTGGCACATAGGCACCACCGAACTCTCCGTAAAACCCTTTCTCATCTACAAGATAATTCTCTTTCATATATTTGGTTGTTTTTGTGATTGACATTAAAAAAAGCTCGCCGCTGTCGCGACGAGCCCTTTGTATCTGTGGTTGAATAACATATACGGCAATCAGCCTCGCGACGTTTTTGATCTCGAGCTCTGCCACCACCAATAGTTATTCATCATTTTCATTTCAGAATCTTTTTTTCTGGCTGCAAAGATATATATATTTCTGTTTCTATGCAAACTTTTCTGCGTTTTTTTTAATAAAATGAAAGAAAAAGCTTAATTTTGCCGACAAATTCTTAGTTAACGATGACTTTAAAAGATTTTTTGGTACAGGGTGACCGTTTCGCAGCGGACAACGGCTGTATATTAAAAGAGGTTCGTGAAGGGTATGCTTGTGCGGAACTCATCGTGACATCACATCATCTGAACGCAGGAGGTGTTTGTCAGGGGGGAGCATATTTTACATTGGCTGATATTGCACTTGCCGCTGTTATGAACAGTCGGGGCGCGATGACATTCGGTATAGAGAATCATATCGTGTTCCTGAAAAGTGCCAAGGAGGGTGATACGCTCATTGCTGAGGCCACGGAGATCTTCAACCATCATAAGATTCCCTATGTTGAGGTACGCGTCACAAACCAAAACGGTGATCTCTGTTGCGTACTTACGGGATTAGCCTACAGAAAAGCCGTCGACTTGAATGTCGACGGCCTGAAGTAATATCGGAATGTCCAGATGATTCCTATTGGATTTCCCAGCCAATGGCGGAAGCACCAAGCACAGCAGCGCTGGCACCGTCTAGGCCACTCACGAGGAACTGTGCCTTGTTCTTAAATATCTTCAGCACATGCTCGTTATATGCCTCCCGGATAGGTTTCATGATGAGTTCACCTGCCTTCACCATACCTCCAAAGAAGATGAAAGCCTCTGGTGAAGAGAAAGCGGCGAAGTCGGCACAGGCCTCACCAAGCATATGACCCGTGAAATCATAGATTTCCTTGGCCAGTTCGTCGCCCTTGCCAGCAGCAATACTTACATCGAGAGAGGTAATCTTCTCTGGATCAAGTTCGCGGAGTAGACTGGGGCGCTCTGTCTTCGATAATAACTCACGAGCCGTGCGAGCCACACCTGTAGCGGAGCAGTAGCATTCAAGACAACCCTTACGGCCACAGCCACACATGCGACCTTCCTCGCCGCGTACCATCGTTACATGCCCCAACTCACCAGCAAAGCCGTCGTGACCATAGAGCAGTTGGCCGTTGACCACAATACCTGATCCTACACCTGTTCCGAGGGTAATCACGATAAAGTTCTTCATGCCACGAGCCACACCGTATACCATCTCGCCGATGGCGGCAGCATTTGCGTCATTGGTCAATGCTACAGGGATTCCATTCAATCGTTCGCTGAACATCTTGGCCAAGGGCACTACACCGTCGTGAGCCCAAGGTAGGTTGGGGGCGAACTCGATAGTACCGTTATAGAAATTGCCATTAGGAGCGCCGATACCCATCGCCTTAATCTTCTCGATGCCGCCAACCTGGTCTATAATCACCTGCAGCACATCTACGCAGGCGTCAACATATTCTTCCACCTTCTCGTAGCTGCCCGTCTTGATGGCTGTGGTCGCCTTGATATCTCCACGCGCGTCTACAATACCGAATACAGAGTTCGTGCCTCCCAGGTCTAAGCCGATGACATACGGCTTCATAACAGTTTGATCATTCATATGTATTTTAAGTTTTATTGTTTATTGATTGTCTCTTCACGATTTCTATCGCAAAGTTACGTAAAATCTGTCAAACTCTGTGATATTTTACGGAAATTAACCATGAAATTTGTTTTTTCGGGCATTTCTTTGTACCTTTGCACTCGTTATGCCGTTTCATGTACCAATTAACATATTGGACTTTATTTTCAAGGGGATGATGATTGGCGTGATTGCCTCTGCCCCGATGGGTCCTGTAGGTATCCTTTGCGTACAGCGTACGCTGAATAAAGGACGCTGGTTTGGTCTTGCCACAGGGGTGGGAGCCGCAGCCAGTGATATCATCTATGCCGCCTTCGCAGGATTCGGCATGTCGTTTGTCATGGATCTGATCAATAACGATCAGAATCGTTTCTATCTACAGATCGTGGGAAGTGTGATGCTACTCTGCTTCGGTATCTATACCTATCGCACTGATCCGACGCGGAAGATGCACCAGTCGGGACAACAGAAGGGCACGCTATGGTATAATACATGGACAGCCTTCCTCGTCACGTTCTCTAATCCACTGATTATCTTCCTCTTTTTGGCGATGTATGCACAGTTTGCGTTTGTGCTGCCGAATCATCCGTTCGAGATGCTCGTGGGGTTTGCCAGTATCGTGTGTGGTGCCCTCCTTTGGTGGTGGGGCCTGACGTGGTTGGTAGATAAGATTCGTACTAAGTTTGATACCAATGGCATCAAGATCATCAACCAAGTTATTGGCGTGGCTGTGATTATCGGAAGTGTTATCATGCTGCTTGGTACGACCACGAATCTTGTGAGATTCTTTTAAGAAATAATAAGAAAGTAAAAAAGAAAAAAGTGTTTATTGCACAGGAACTGAGGAAAAAGAATATTGCCGAATATCTGTTGTATATGTGGCAGATTGAGGATACGATACGTGCATTTGACTGTTCATTGCGCAGGGTTCGTGATGAGTATGTGGCTCGTTTCGACTATAGTGACGAGCAGAAGGAGGAGGAGACCGACTGGTTTGGAAACTTAATTAGGATGATGAATCAGGAAGGTTGCCGTGAGAAAGGTCATCTGCAGATCAACAAGGTGACAATGCAGATGCTGACAGACTTGCATAACCAACTGCTACAGTCGACGAAGTTTCCATTTTATAATACTGCATATTATAAGGTCCTACCGTTTATTGTCGAGTTGCGCAATCGCGGGGCCGACAAGGAGGAAAATGAAATAGAGACCTGTCTAAATTCATTATACGGTGTGATGATGCTACGTCTGCAGAAGAAGGATATCTCGCCCGACACACTACATGCAGTGAAGGAAATATCGACATTCGTGGGCATGCTCTCTGATTATTACAAGAAGGACAAAGAGGAAGGACTGAAGTTCGAATAGACATGAAGATACTGGTGACGGGCTGTAAAGGCCAACTGGGAAACGAAATGCAGCTGCTGGAGGAAAAGAACCCCCAGCACCTCTATTTTAATACGGATGTTGAAGATCTCGATATTACAGACGAGGTGGCAATTGAACGTTATGTTGACGAGCATGAGATAGATGGTATCGTTAACTGTGCTGCCTATACTGCTGTCGATAAGGCCGAGGAGAATCCTTCCATTTGTCGTATGTTGAATGCGACCGCTCCAGGTTTTTTGGCTGCAGCGGTGGAGCGACGCGGTGGATGGATGATACAGATATCTACCGATTATGTGTTTGATGGCACAGGTCATCAGCCTTATGTGGAGACAGATCCGACATGTCCTGACAGCGTCTATGGCACCACGAAGTTGGAAGGAGAACAAACCGTAATGGCAACCTGCCATCGAACGATGATTATCCGTACGGCGTGGCTCTATTCCGCTTTTGGCAATAACTTTGTAAAGACGATGATTCGTTTGGGCAAGGAGCGACAGGAGTTGGGCGTGATCTTCGATCAGGTCGGGACACCGACCTATGCGCGCGACCTGGCGGTGGCTATCTTTGCTGTTATCAATCAAGGAGTTGTGCCTGGCATCTATCACTTCTCGAATGAGGGCGTGATTTCCTGGTATGACTTCGCGAAGGCGATACATCGTATAGCTGGCATTACTGACTGTGAGGTCCGGCCGTTGCATACAGTCGATTATCCCACACCTGCCAGACGACCGCATTACTCTGTGCTTGACAAGACGAAGATCAAAGAGACCTATGGCATCAGCGTTCCTTATTGGGAAGAATCACTTGCTGACTGCATGAAAGATATAACGAGAGAATTATGAATCAAGTTCCGAGCTTGCTCGTCTGAACATATATAAAAAGAAAAAATGCGTGAAGAAATAGGAAGAAGAAGGACATTTGCGATTATCTCGCACCCTGATGCAGGTAAGACAACGCTGACGGAGAAATTCCTGCTGTTTGGTGGACAAATACAAGTGGCTGGAGCTGTCAAGAACAACAAAATCAAGAAGACGGCTACTAGCGACTGGATGGATATTGAAAAACAGCGTGGCATCTCGGTCTCAACCTCTGTGATGGAGTTCGATTATACCCCTCAGGGTTCGGATATCGAATATAAGGTGAATATTCTCGACACTCCTGGACACCAGGACTTCGCGGAGGATACCTTCCGCACGCTGACTGCCGTTGACTCGGCTATCATAGTGGTCGACGGTGCCAAGGGTGTGGAGACGCAGACTCGAAAGTTGATGACAGTCTGTCGTATGCGTAAGACTCCTGTCATCATCTTTATCAATAAGATGGACCGTGAGGGACGTGACCCCTTTGATTTACTTGATGAGCTGGAGCAAGAGCTGGAGATCAAAGTGCGACCGTTGAGTTGGCCGATTAATCAAGGCGCAAAGTTCAAAGGTGTGTATAATATCTACGAAGAGAAACTCGATCTCTTCACACCTGACAAGCAACGTGTGACAGACAAGGTTGAGGTGGATATCAACAGTGTGGAGTTGGACGAACGGGTAGGTGAGGAGAATGCAGCCAAACTGCGTGAGGACTTGGAACTGGTAGAGGGGGTATACCCCATATTCGATGTGGAGTCATATCGTGAGGCGGAGGTTGCCCCTGTATTCTTTGGATCGGCATTGAACAACTTCGGTGTGCAGGAGCTGCTGAACTGCTTCGTGGAAATTGCACCGAGTCCACGGCCAACAAAGGCCGAGGAACGTGATGTGCAGCCTGAGGAACCGAAATTTACTGGCTTTATTTTCAAGATTACCGCGAATATTGACCCGAACCATCGCTCGTGTATCGCTTTCTGTAAGGTCTGTAGCGGACAGTTCCGACGTAACCAGCCTTATCTACATGTGAGACAGGGTAAGACGATGCGTTTCACCTCGCCTACGCAGTTTATGGCGCAGCGTAAATCGACAGTCGATGAGGCCTGGCCGGGAGATATCGTTGGACTCCCAGATACTGGTGGAATATTTAAGATCGGTGACACACTGACAGAAGGTGAACAGTTACATTTTCGTGGTCTGCCCTCTTTCTCTCCGGAACTGTTCAAGTATATCGAGAACGACGACCCGATGAAAGCCAAGCAGCTTCAGAAGGGTATTGACCAGTTGATGGACGAGGGTGTTGCACAGTTGTTCGTCAACCAGTTCAATAATCGAAAGATCATCGGAACGGTAGGACAATTGCAGTTCGAGGTTATCCAGTACCGACTAGAGAATGAGTATAATGCCAAGTGTCGTTGGGAACCTGTGCACCTGTATAAGGCTTGCTGGATCGAGAGCGACGACGAGGCGGAATTGGAGAATTTCAAGAAACGGAAGTACCAGTATATGGCTAAGGACAAGGAAGGACGTGATGTGTTCCTTGCTGACTCTGGATATGTGCTTTCTATGGCACAGGAGGACTTTAAAAATATTAAGTTCCATTTCACAAGTGAATTCTAATGAAGATAGAAGAAGATATCAAAAATGCAGTAGAGACGATGCGTAGGGGTGGAGTGATACTCTATCCGACAGACACAGTCTGGGGCATTGGTTGTGATGCGACGAATGCAGAAGCTGTCAAGCGGGTCTATGAGATCAAACAGCGTGACGATTCGAAGGCTCTGATCTGTCTGGTAGACAGCGATGCCCGTATGCAGCGCTATTTCAGACATGTACCTGATGTAGCGTGGCAGTTGATCGACAGTCTGAAGGATGATACTCCAATGGCAAAGAATGCTTCTCCGTCGACGAAGCCGACGACACTGGTGCTCGATGGTGCTATTAATCTGGCTGAGAACCTGATCGCGGATGATGGTAGCGTGGGTATCCGCATCACCAACGAGCCATTCTCGAAGGAACTGTGCTATCGTTTCCAAAAGGCTATCGTTTCGACCTCGGCAAACATCAGTGGGGAACCTGCTGCCCAGAACTACTGTGATATCGATCCTCATATTCTGGAGGCTGTCGACTATGTGTGCTGGAGTCGTAGACAGGAGCATAAGCCTCATACACCATCGTGTATCATCAGACTGCGTGAGAACGGTGAGGTTACAGTCATAAGGAAGTAATAGAACGTGGATGCAACGATAAGTGACAGACGACCCAAGTGGCTTCAACGACTGCATGAGTGGCGTGTGGAGCATGTCAGTGAGAAGATGTTTATGATCATCCTCGCACTGGTTGTGGGTTTCTTTGCTGCCGTTGCCGCTTTCTCCTTGCATTGGATTATCAACCAGATAGTGCTCTTGCTGACGAGCTCGTTCGAGAAGTCGCATGCCAACTGGCTCTATCTGGTCTACCCCGTGGTGGGTATCTATCTCACATCACTCTTCGTGAGGTATATTGTTAAGGATAATATTTCACATGGAATCACGAGAATACTCTATGCCATATCGACCAACAAGTCGCGACTGAAATCACATAATTGTTGGTCGTCGGTGATAGCTTCGGCCATCACCATCGGCTTTGGCGGTTCTGTTGGAGCAGAGGCCCCGATTGTACTGACGGGTTCGGCCATCGGGTCAAATCTTGGACAGTTGTTCCATCTTGATCGTAAGATGTTGATGACCTTGGTGGGATGTGGTGCGGCTGGTGCTATCGCAGGTATTTTCAAAGCGCCTATAGCGGGATTAGTTTTCACGCTTGAGGTGCTGATGATTGATATGACGATGTCGGCTTTGTTGCCAATTCTCGTCTCATGTGTGACAGCCACATGTTTTACCTACATCTTCAGTGGTGACGCATCTCTGTTCACCTTCCATCTCGACAACGAATGGTCCATACAACGTGCTCCTGCGTATATTCTGTTGGGCATCGCCTGTGGAATTGTATCACTCTACTTTATTCGGATGATGGGAGCCTGCGAGGATGTGTATGCTCGATTCAAAGACCATCCGCATATCAAACTGGCCATCGGCGGAACGATGCTGAGTCTGTTAATTTTCCTATTCCCTGCTCTGTATGGTGAGGGTTATAGTAGCATTAATCTGTTGTTAAATGGACAGACTGAGGCCGATTGGGATAGAATACTGAACAACTCACTCTTTTCTGGACAGGGATCGTTGCTGATTCCTTACATTGCATTGGTACTTCTGACGAAGGTGTTTGCCACCTCGGCTACGAATGGTGGTGGTGGCTGTGGTGGTACGTTTGCCCCCAGTCTTTTTATAGGTTGTTTTACTGGTTTCCTGTTCTCCCGCCTGTGGAACATGCAACAGATTGGCGTTTATATTCCGGAGAAGAATTTCTCACTATTGGGTATGGCTGGCGTGATGTCGGGTGTGATGCATGCACCCTTGACGGGTATCTTCCTGATAGCGGAACTTACAGGTGGTTATAGTATGTTTATGCCGCTGATGATCGTCAGTGTGTGTGCTTATCTGACCATTATTATTTTTGAGCCTCACAGCATCTATGGCTCGCGTTTGGCCAAACAGGGAAAGTTGCTCACTCATCATACCGACCATGCAGTACTGACGCTGATGAACCTTGACAGTGTTATTGAGCGCGATTATCTGGCTGTCAGTCCTGATATGGAATTGGGACAGATTGTGCATAAGATCAGTCGCAGCCATTCCACTGTACTCCCCGTGATTGATGGGGCGGGGACACTTCTGGGCGAGATTGATATCATGAAGATTCGCAATGTTGTGTTCCGTATAGAATTGTATCATCATTTCACGGCCTCCCAGTTGATGAGAGACCCTAAGGCTACCTTGAGCGATGATGCTCCGATGGTCGATGTAATGCGCATTTTCGATCGGACAGGAGCCAATTGGTTACCTGTCTTCGATGCACAGGCTCACCTGAAGGGTTATGTCTCGCGGCAGCGTATCTATACGATGTACAGGAAGATGGTGGCCGATATGAGTGAGGATTGATAAAGGGAAATAGAATGGAGAAGAAGGATTTACGAATAGTGTTTATGGGAACACCAGAGTTTGCGGTGGAGACACTGATGGCTTTGGTGGAGAACGATTATCATGTGGTGGCAGTTGTGACTCAGCCCGACAAACCTGTTGGTAGGCATGGTAGCGTTTTACAACCATCCGCTGTGAAGCAGTATGCCGTGGAGCATGGAATACCAGTGTTACAACCAGTGAAGATGAAGGATCCTGCATTCGTGGAAACTCTCCGCAGTTTTCATGCCAACCTTCAGGTGGTCGTAGCCTTCCGTATGCTACCTGAGGTGGTATGGGATATGCCGGAGTATGGCACTTTCAATGTGCATGCTGCGTTGTTACCCCAGTATCGAGGGGCAGCGCCTATCAACTGGGCTGTCATCAATGGTGAGACCCAGACAGGTGTCACAACCTTTTTCCTCGATAAAAATATAGACACTGGTCGTGTGATTATGCAGAAGCCTTTCGATATTCCTGATACTGCAGATGTCGAATATGTCTATGATGGACTGATGCACCTTGGTGCGGAGATATGTCTGGATACCTTGGAACGACTCTTGGTTGCCGACGGTCATCTCGAGAGTATACCACAGGAGCAGTTGATCACTGCAGGTCAGGTGCTTCGGCATGCTCCAAAGATCTTCAAGGAAACCTGTGATATCGACTGGAATTTGCCCGCCAAGCAGATCTATGACTTTATACGTGGACTTTGTCCTGTACCATCAGCATGGACCACGTTGTGCGATAGCACTGGCAGGCAGACTACGCTGAAAATTTTCAAGGCAATGGTTTCGGATATCGTCCGTCCTGTTGATCCAGGAACTGTTGTTGTTGAAGGAAAGAAACTCTATATTGCAGCCAGGACAGGAAAACTCTTGCGCATTGACGAACTTCAGTTAGCAGGCAAGAAGAGGATGACGGCTATGGACTTCCTGAATGGCAACAAAAACATTACCGAAGCCCGCTGTATCCATACTAGTTCTGAGACTGAGACTGTATAATAGAACTTTCCCGTTTGATCTGTGACATAAAAAAAGAGAAATATATAATAAAGTAGGTAGTGTGTGCGTTTGTAGGATAGAGAACATCATATAAAGTGATTGCCTATGAAGCATTTTACTCCCGATGACGCGCTGTTGAACTTCGGAGGAAACCTGAAGCCTAGGGAACAGACGCTTATGCTAATCCGACAGGTTGCATACACCTATCGTAAGAACATTAAACAGGCATGTAGCCTAAACTGAGAAAATGGCATTAGTATCACCTTCATTACTCGCTGCCGACTTCCTGCATCTCGACCGCGACATCGACATGATTAACAGGAGTGAGGCCGATTGGCTTCACCTTGACGTGATGGACGGCTCGTTCGTCCCAAACATCTCCTTCGGTTTTCCTGTGCTGGAAGCTGTTGCCAAGGTTTGTAAGAAACCGCTTGATGTACATTACATGATTGAACGCCCAGAACGCTATATCAGTCAGACTGCTAAGTTGGGGGCAATGATGATGAATGTTCACTATGAGGCATCCACCCATATCCATCGTACGATACAGGAGATTCATGATGCTGGTATGAGGGCTGGCGTGACCCTAAACCCTTCGACACCTGTATGTGTGCTCGAGGACATTATCGGTGATGTGGACATGGTGCTGCTGATGAGTGTCAATCCGGGGTTTGGCGGACAAAAGTTTATCGAGAATACTATCGATAAGGTGAAACGCTTGCGTCAGATGATTACCGAGCAGCAGTGCCAAACGCTGATTGAGGTCGATGGTGGTGTACAGGGTGAGACTGCTCCCCGGCTGGTTGCAGCGGGTGTTGATGTGCTCGTCAGCGGTAGCTATGTCTTTAAGGCTCAGAATCCTGAGCAGATCATTCATGATCTAAAGGCTTTTAGACGTTAGCCTTTGCTTTTGTGATTTACCATTGGTTTTATTCCAGCGTTAGATTCATACCATACTGGTGACTGAGCTTGCGAAGGTTCATCAGTGCATAGCGCATGCGACCTAACGAGGTGTTGATGCTGACATGGGTCTGTTCGGCGATTTCTTTGAATGACATCTCTTGGAAAAAGCGCATGAAGACCACTTCGCGTTGTGGCTCCGGAAGTGCTTTCATCAGTCGGCGAACATCACTTAGTACCTGAGCATTGCTTATTTGTCCCTCTCGGTTTCCTTCCAGTATTGAACTGCTATTTAGGTTGCTAAGGTCGTTCTCTTTATTCAGATCCACGACCTTACGCCCCTTCTGGGCTCGATAATGGTCGATAATCACGTTGTGTGCTATCCGCGTGACCCACCAGATGAATTTTCCCGACTCGGCATATCTGCCACCCTGCATCTTAGTAATCACCTTCAGAAAGGTCTCCTGAAAGAGTTCATTGGCCAAATCCTCGTCTTTCACCACATACATGATGTAGTTAAAAACCTTGTCTTGGCTTCTGGAAAGCAACTCGTCGAACGCACTATTATTACCATCGATATAAGCTAATGCCAACTCTTCGTCGGACATCCTTTTTGTTGTACTCATACGAAATCATTTTGTATTGAGTAGAGTTGTTTCGATAGGCAATAATATTTTGTATAAATGGTGTTTAATGGCAGCAAAAGTATGCATTTTTGTCGAAACAGCCAAGAAAAAACAAAAAAAAGTTGTTATTTTACTCACTTATTATTACCTTTGTGACATAAATAACCCAACAAACATATGATAAAGCTTTTTGTTCCAGGTCGCTTGTGCCTGTTTGGAGAACACACAGACTGGGCAGGACATTATCGTACGATGAATGCCGACATCAAGCCAGGTGCTGCTATTGTGACAGGTATAGAACAGGGTATCTATGCTGAGGTGGAGAAATCGAGTATTTTTGAGATGTACAGCACTGCAGGAGAGATTGATGACGTATGGCAGGACTTCTCATGCCGAATGGACGAAGGGGAGTTGAAGCGCATCGCCAAGTCGGGTTCCTTCTTCTGCTATTGTGCTGGGGTCGCCTCTTATATGCTGGAATGGTATAAGGTGGGGGGCGTGCGCATCCGTATCACCTCAATGACTCTTCCCATGAAGAGTGGGCTGTCTAGTTCTGCGGCCATCTGTGTGCTCGTCGCTCGCGCCTTCAATCTTTTATATAATCTCAACCTGAACACGTTGGGTGAGATGAATATCGCTTATTTAGGTGAACTCCGTACCAGTAGTCGTTGTGGTCGTCTCGATCAAGCCTGTGCCTTCGGTGTGAAACCCAACCTGATGACTTTCGATGGAGACGAGATTGAGGTGCGCTCATTGAATGTTAAGAAACACCTCTATTGGGTGTTCGCTGATCTCTGTGCCGAGAAGGATACAATCAGGATTCTGTCGGACTTGAACAAAGCCTACCCATTTCCGAGTAACGAGGCGGAAAAGGCAGAGCATGAGGCTCTCGGGTCGCGTAACTTGGAGATTGTCAATCGGGCTGTCAATTATATGGCAGAAGGCAAGGCCGAAGAACTCGGACGACTGATGACCGAGGCAGAGGCTTTGTTCGATGCCCAAGTTGCTCCGATGTCAGTTGCTCTTTGGTCACCAAAACTCCATGCTGTGTTGAACGATCCTGTTATTACACCGATGGTGTGGGGTGGCAAGGGTGTTGGTTCACATGGCGATGGGTCGGTGCAGTTCCTGGCTCGTAGCGAAGAATACCAGTTGCGGTTGGCCGACTATCTGAACAAACAAGGGATGAAGGCTTATACGCTGACCCTTAAACCTGTACATACCGTGCGTCGTGCCATCATTCCAGTAGCAGGTTTTGGTACTCGCCTCTATCCTGCTACACGTGCCCTGAAGAAAGACTTTTTCCCGATACCATGTCCTGATGGTATGGTGCGTCCGGTGATTCTGATCTTATTAGAGGAGCTGGTGCAGAGCGGCATTGAAGAAATCTGTCTGGTACTGGGCTCCGAGGAAGAACGCAGACAATATGCCGGCTTCTTTGAACATCCCCTGTCCGATGATCATCTACAGAAGCTCAATCCCGAGGCTCAGGAGTACGAGAATCGCATTCTTGATATAGGCAAACGCCTCCGTTATGTGTACCAGCGAGAGAAGCGTGGCTTCGGTCATGCCGTCTATCAGGCCGCACAGTTTGCTGGCAACGAGCCTGTGCTGTTGCTGTTGGGAGACACCCTCTATCGTAGCGACAGCAATAAACCTTGTGCCTTGCAGATGGTCGAGGAGTATGAACGCTACAACTCGCTTTTGGTCAGTATCCACACGGTTCCTTTGTCGGAGGTCAGCCACTATGGTATCCTGCACGGAGTATGGGAAGACAAGGAACGTACAGCCCTGAGTGTCGATGTCATCAATGAGAAACCGAAGCCAAGCTATGCCGAGGAATTTTTGGGTGTTCGCAATAATAATGGTGAGAAAGAATATTACAGTGTGTTTGGACAATACATCCTCACTCCGGAGGTGTTTGAGCAGTTGCATTTGGATATCATGAAGGCTGAGATGGACAAGGATTATTCCCGTGAAATCGAACTTACATCGGCTCTCGAAGCAGTGCGCCAGCATAGTGGGATGATGGGCGTTCGCTTGAAGGGACGTATGTATGATATGGGTAATCCTGCAGCACTTGTCCGTGCTGTCACGGAGTTCTCCAAATAAAGATAAAGGCTCATCATTTGGTGAGCCTTTATCTTATCTACTTGATCAGATTCAGGAGATATCTGCCATATTCGTTCTTGGTCATCGGCTGGGCTGTCGCCCGAAGTTGTTCTTCTGTGATCCATCCCGACTTGTAAGCAATCTCCTCTAAACATGCGACCTTTAGTCCTTGGCGCTTCTCGATGACCTCGATGAAAGTCGATGCTTCCGAGAGTGAGTCGTGTGTGCCAGTGTCAAGCCAGGCAAAGCCTCGCTGTAGTGTCTGTACCTTCAGTATCTTCTGTTCCAAATAGGCCTGATTCACTGTTGTGATCTCCAGTTCGCCGCGAGCACTTGGCTTAATGTGCTTGGCTATCTCAACGACACTGTTCGGATAGAAATAGAGTCCTACCACAGCGTAATTCGACTTCGGATGCTCAGGCTTCTCCTCGATGCAAAGACAGTTCCCCTCGTCATCAAACTCAGCCACACCGTATCGCTCGGGATCGTTCACATAGTAACCGAAAACAGTCGCCAGTCCTTTCTGCTCGGTTTGTCGCACACTCTCACGAAGGAGTCCTGTAAAACCGGAACCATAGAATATATTATCACCTAGCACCAGACAGACACTGTCGCTGCCAATGAAGTCCTCACCGATGATGAATGCCTGTGCCAGTCCGTCTGGCGAGGGCTGTTCAGCATATTCGAAGTGCACTCCAATCTCATGGCCATCACCTAGCAGACGCTTGAACCCTGGCAGGTCGTATGGGGTGGAGATGATGAGGATCTCACGGATACCAGCCAACATCAGAACCGAGATGGGGTAGTAGATCATCGGCTTGTCGAAGATTGGGATCAGTTGCTTGCTGATTCCTTTTGTGATGGGATAGAGGCGTGTACCGGAACCCCCAGCTAATACGATTCCTTTCATGTGTAAAGATGTTTATGGCGCAAAGGTAATAAAAAATAGGAATCAAGAGATAAGAATTAAGAAAAAAGTTGTACCTTTGCAAGTGTATTTAATATCTAATAGAGATTATATGGGACTTTTTAATAAATTATTCGGAAAGAAAGATGAACAGAAGGCCGGTGGCATGGAAGACTTCATGACCCTGATTCGCGTGTACTTCCAGGCTGCTATGGCTGCTGATCTCGGCATTACGAACATGGCTGCGCTGCCAGACCTGCGTGTGTTCAAGACCACGTTGAAGGTACCTACAGTGAACAATAAGCTTGGCGTGGGCGAACGGAGTCGTTGTAAGAACATGCTGAAGACCATGTATGGCATGGAAGATGAGTTTTTCAAGGAGATCGACCAGAGCCTGCGCAAACACTGCAAGAAAATTCAGGATGCACAGACGTACTTGTTGCAGTTCCAGGGTTTTACGCAAGATATCATGATGCTTACCGGTAACTTGATGAAATTCAAACTCCGTTTGCCGGGCTTCATGAAGAAGGCTCTTTACAGTATGACAGAGAAGACCGTCAATGATATCTTTAACAAGAATAACTTCTCGGACGCTGGTGTTCTCAAGGCTGTGGTCGCTGTTCGCGAGTACAACCGCCGATTGGGTTTTTCGCAGAAGTGGGTCACTGATTTTGTCTATAAAGTGGTGATGTTGGCAAAGAAAGAGCCAAAACCATCGACCACTGAGCAATAAAGAGTGGGAAACGGAGTGAAAAGTTAAAAAAAGGAAAATATTGTATACTTTTCTCTTTTCACTTTTCACTTTTCACATTTTCTTCATAACTTTGTATTGCAAATAGTTACGTGATGAGCCAAAATGAGAACACTTTGACAACGTTCGAGACGCGCGTGCGACAAATGATCCTCCGTTTTCAAGAATTGAGAAAGGAGAATGAAGAATTGCATACGCTCATCGGGAAAAACGAACAGGATATCCAGGAACTGCGTGCCAAGTTGACTCAGGCTGACAATGACTATAACTCACTGAAGATGGCTAAGATGATGGAAATCACCGATGGCGATTTGGAGCACGCAAAGGCGCGACTAGCTAAGCTGATCCGTGATGTGAATAAGTGCATTGCAATCCTCAGTGACGAACAGTAAAGGCGTAAGCAATGGCAGAAGTAAACAATGAGAAATTAAATATCCGGCTGCATGTCTACGATGAAGAGATTCAGGTAGCAATCAAGCGTTCCGATGAGGAACTCTATAGAAAGGCAGCTAAGCTCATTACTGACCGATATAATGCCTATGCACAGGCATATAATGGTCGGAAGGGTGAACATACGATCGCGTTGATGACGCTGATTGATATCGCCTTGATGTATGAGCGGGAGCACGGAAAGAATGATACAGCTCCTTATGACGGTATTCTCGAAAAGTTGACTTCTGAGATTGAGGAAGCGCTGAAAGACAAGTAGTGGGTGAGCCTACCTTAGAGAAGAGAATATCGTATTAACAATATATTTATATGGATCTAATTATTACATTATTGATTGCTGCCGGCGCTCTTGTTTTAGGAGGAGTCGGTGGATATCTGGTTTTCCGTTATGTCATTAAGGGAAAATACAATGAGATGATTGACGCTGCAGAGAAAGAGGCGACGGTTATCAAAGAAAAGAAACTACTCGAAGTGAAAGAGAAGTTCCTGAACAAGAAAAGCGAATTGGAGAAGGAAGTGCAGCAGCGCAACCAGCATATCCAGCAGAGCGAGAACAAACTGAAGCAGCGCGAGATTTCACTGAACCAGCGTCAGGAAGAACTGGGTCGCCGCAAGGGTGAGCTCGACAACCAGCAGGTTCGCATCGACAACGAGAAGAAACTGTTGGCTGTGAAAGCCGAGGAGCTGGAGAAGATGCAGCTCAAGGAGCGTGAGAAGCTCGAGGAGGTTTCAGGTCTGAGCGCAGAGGAAGCCAAAAACCGTCTGGTTGAGGCCATGAAGGATGAGGCTAAGACTGCTGCAGCCAGCTATATTAATGAGATTATGGACGAGGCTAAACTCAATGCCAATCAGCAGGCCAAGAAGATTGTAATTCAGACTATCCAGCGTGTGGCAACTGAGACAGCCATTGAGAACTCCGTCAGCGTGTTCCATATTGACAACGACGAGGTGAAGGGTCGTATCATTGGTCGTGAAGGAAGAAATATCCGTGCTCTCGAAGCTGCCGCTGGTGTTGAGATCGTAGTAGATGATACTCCCGAGGCTATTGTCATTTCAGGCTTCGATCCTGTTCGCCGTGAGGTTTGTCGTTTGGCTTTGCATCAGCTGGTCAGCGACGGACGTATCCACCCCGCACGTATTGAGGAGGTGGTCGCCAAGGTAAAGAAACAGCTTGATAACGAGATTATCGAGACAGGTAAGCGCACAGCCATCGACCTTGGAATCCATGGCTTGCATCCTGAACTCATCCGCATCATCGGTAAGATGAAATACCGCTCTTCTTATGGTCAGAACCTCTTGCAGCATGCCCGCGAGACAGCTAATCTCTGTGCTGTGATGGCCTCAGAGTTGGGCTTGAATCCGAAGAAGGCTAAGCGTGCAGGACTGTTGCACGATATCGGTAAAGTGCCCGATGAGGAGAGCGAGTTGCCTCATGCTATCTATGGTGCTAAGATTGCAGAGAAGTTTAAGGAGAAACCCGATATTTGCAATGCCATTGGCGCTCACCATGATGAGATGGAGATGCAGACCCTGCTGGCTCCGATTGTTCAGGTGTGCGATGCTATCTCAGGTGCTCGTCCGGGTGCCCGTCGTGAGATTGTAGAAGCATATATCAAGCGACTCAATGATCTTGAGGCAATCGCCATGAGCTATCCTGGCGTGACGAAGACCTACGCCATCCAGGCTGGTCGTGAGCTCCGCGTTATTGTTGGTGCCGACAAGATGAACGATGCCGAGTCGGAGGCTCTCAGCGCCGATATCGCAACGAAGATACAAAACGAGATGACCTATCCTGGACAGGTAAAGATTACGGTGATTCGTGAGACGCGTTCGGTGGCTTATGCGAAATAAAAGGACTCATCCTATATAATTTTAAAAGCGGAATCTGCAGTGATTCCGCTTTTTTTGTTTCTTTACCTTATAATGATTAATAACAACTTGTGATACAGTCTATTTTATGCCTACCCAAAACTGATGATTTTGATATCTAGCTCTTGTGTCATTGATTTTTTCTGTTTAACTTTGCGGCCGATTTAATCAACCCAGTTAGTTAATTATCTAATTTATTTTGAGATGAGAAAGATTGTTTTAATGATGTTTGCCAGCATGCTCGTGGGGAGTATGATGGCTGGTAATGTGAATTTCAAGGTGACCAACATGCATTGTGGCAACTGTGCTAAGCGTGTTGAGAAAACACTGAAGGCCAACGAGGCTGTCAGTGAGGTCAAGGTCAATTTGGAGAAGAAGGTTGTTACAGTCGCTTTTGATGAGCAGAAAACGACAACAGATGATTTGCTAAATGCATTGACCGATGCCAAATTCCAAGCTGAAATTGCTAAAGGTGGTTGTAATCATCACGCTAACAATGCTCAGCAGGAAGGTAAGGGCGGTTGCGGTCATCATGGTGGCGAGGCTCAACAAGGAGGAAAAGGTGGTTGTGGGCATCACGACAAGAAGGCTGAAGGCGACCAATAACTCTTTCCTTTATTCACAAATCAAGGCACCATCCTATTACAAGCTACGCCAATAGAACGCAATAGTGATGGTGCCTACTTAATTGATATAAGCATGGCAAAAGTAAATGTTTTTGCTGAGGTAATAAACTGTTTACCTCAGAAATCATCGCTATTTTTGATATTATTAACGACGCTTTTCTTTTTTTGTCCTAATCTGATGGCTAGGACAATCGTCGGCACTATTGTTGAGAGTAGTGAGAAACCATTGGTGGGAGCAACCGTTATGGTGATTAATTCCAAGAATGGCACGGTGACAGATATTGCTGGAAACTTCCATCTGAATCTGGAAAATCAGAATACTCCAGTAATATTAGTTATTAGGTATCTGGGTTATAAGACCCGTGAGATAAGAATCTCTAATACTGCGGTGAAGGATCTGGGAATGATTGTGTTGGAGGAAGAAGGCTATTCGCTCAACGATGTGATGGTGATAGGATACGGACAGCAGTCGCGTAAGAAACTGACAGGCGCTGTTTCGAAAGTGAGGGGCGAGGAGGTCGCAACTTCCACCCAGGATGCCCCGATTCTTGGTCTCCAAGGTAAGGTCGCCGGTGTGTATGTGGAGCAAGCTTCTGGTGTTCCTGGAGGTGGTAATTCAGATTTTCATATCCGAGGTCAGAACACGTTATCAGGCGTAAAGAAACCGTTATATGTCATCGATGGAGTGCCCTTTAACTCCTATCCGAAAGATAATTCTGTGGTAGCTTATACCGGTACAGGTGTACTGGGTACTCCCGATGAGCTGGCTTTGCTGAATCCAGATGATATCGAGAGTATCGATATCCTGAAAGATGCTGATGCGACTGCCATCTATGGCACGCGTGGTTCCAACGGTGTGGTACTGATTACAACGAAGAAAGGTAAGGAAGGTCGTGTGAAAGTAAGCCTTAACATGAGCACCACCGCCCAGTTTGTCTGCAAGCGTCTCGACTTTCTCAGTACAGAGGAACTTCTGGATTTGCGTCGTAAGGCATTCGAGGCCGACAAGGCCAAGGGTTATGTGACAGATGCCGATTTGACACCAGCAAAGTTTCCAGATCTGACACTCTGGGACCAGCATGCCGATTACGACTGGCAGGAACTCCTGATGGGGGATACAGCTTGGGGCACGGATATTCAACTGAAAGTGTCAGGTGGAAATAAGAATACAACATTCCTCGTCAGTGGCGCCTATTATAACTCGGGTACAGTTGGAATTGGTGATGATGACTATACGCGTTGGACAGGACGCTCGAACATCCAGCATCACAGTGAAGATCGGCGTTTCACTCTCGATACAGACTTCTCTGTTACGAAACTGGCGATGAAAGCTGATGCTTCTGGAAATGGTTTCTCATATCTGAATACGATACCCAATACACCACCTTATGATGAAAACGGTGAGCCATATTGGTTACCTGACAATTCTAATTTCTCTTCACCGCTCTCAATGCTTAATTACGATGGAAGAAACGATGTCACCTCAATGAATGCCAGTTTTAATAGTAGCTACCGTTTCTGGAATCAGTTGACTGCCAAGGTGTCACTGGGCTATAGCTATAATTCGGGCAGTCAACACAACCTGTATGAGCGTACGTATTATCATCCGACGAAGAATAATCAGTATAATCAAGCACGATACTTTGACCAGAATAGCAGTACGTTTATCATAGAGCCGCAACTGACATACGGATGTAATATCATAAAGGGTAAGGCCGACTTCTTAATAGGGGCTACCTATCAGCGTTCTGATACGCATGTGCTGTTTTTCTATGGTCAGAAGTATCCTGGTGATATCTTTCTAAAGGATGCAAATTCTGCTTCCCTGATCAATATGCACAAGAATCCAGCGACACAGACAAAAAGTGCTTCACTGTTCGGTCGTATCACTTACGACTATAAGGACCGCTATCTGTTTAATGGCACTTTCCGCCGCGATGGAAGCTCTCGTTTCGGCGTCAATCATCGCTATGGCAATTTCTACTCTGTCGGTCTTGCCTGGCTATTCAGCAACGAGGCAATTATCAAGAACAAACTCAATTGGTTTAGCTATGGAAAACTGCGAGTATCGCAGGGGAGGACGGGTAACGACGGTATCGGCGACTATCAATACATGACCAAGTATAAATCCAGTCAGTATCCTTATGAGGGTAATGTGGGAATTAAGCCTGAAAATCTGGCCAACAAAAACTTGCGATGGGAGACTACCGATAAGTTTGATGTAGGTTTAGAACTTGGATTCTTCGATGATCGTTTTTTGCTGACTGTTAATTATTACAAGAATACGAGTAAAGATCTGCTCACGCGTGAATATCTTCCTACGCAGACAGGCTTTACTTACTTCATGTCAAACCTTAATGCGGAGATCGTGAATAAAGGATGGGAGTTTGAACTGAACACCCAGAACATCAAAACAAAGAACCTCCGATGGACCACCCAGTTGACGCTGACCATCCCTCGTAATCGACTCGCTAAATTTGAGAATTTAGAGAACTCTGGCTATTATAATACCTATGCTATCGGCCAATCCGTTAATGTCATTCGTGGTTATAAGTATCTCGGTGTGAACAACCAGAACGGAATGCCAGAGGTGGAGGACGTGAATCATGATGGTAAGATTACCAGTGCTGATGACTATCAGAATTTGGGCGATAAAGATCCGCGTTATTATGCAGGATTGAACAATACCCTGCAGTGGAATGGTTTTACGTTGGATGTCAACTTCTACTATCGTAACAAACCGCTCCAGACAGGATACCTTTGGCGCTTCTATTATCCGATAGGTATGGGATATAATGTGACTCATGAGATGGCAGAGAACTACTGGACCACACCAGGTGTAGATGCGAAATACCCAGGACTGACCACCAGTAGTGCCAGCGATATCTACAATGCCTATTACCGTTACCTTTCCTATAGTGATGCGGCCTATAGTAATGCCAGTTATCTGCGTCTGCAGAATGTGCGATTATCCTACGACTTCCCCCAAAAAGCGATTCGCTCACTGGGCATGAGTGCGCTGCAGTTCTATGTGCAGGGGAAGAACCTATTGACCATCACCGATTACGATGCATACGATCCTGAAACGGGTGATGCATCTATGCCGGCAGTACAGTCGGTCGTATTCGGTCTGAATGTCACTTTCTAATCCAATAAAACAGAAAACGTTATGAAAAAGAAAAGTATAGCACTATTGTTGCTTGCTGCAATGACAATGATATCGTGTGAGGATATTCTCAACATTGACTCACCAACAGATTCTTTGACTGCCGATGTAACATTCAGTACACCAGAAGGTATCCGTACAGCAGCGATGGGGTTCTTCACTAGCAACTATCACACAAACATAATGTACTATCAGGCGCTGGAACTCTATGTCAGCGAGTTCTGCGATGAACTGAAGGCCCGTGATGTCACAATGGCCGAGTATTATCAGTCTTCCTATAGTGCCTCGACGTCGAATATTGAGAGCATGTGGACAAAACTCTATGAGAGTATCTATATTTCCAACGACTTCCTTATTCATGTGGAGGGTTCGACTGTTATTCCTCAGAAGGAGTTGGATATCTACCAAGGTGAGGCACTCTTCTTCCGTGCTTTAGATTACTTTTATTTGGTGAATCTCTTCGGTGATGTGCCTTTGTTGACAACCAGCGATGTGAGCGTGACGAGTGCGGCAGGACGAACACCGAAGGCCGAGGTCTACCAGCAGATTATTACCGACTTGCAGAATGCCCAGCGTATGTTACAGGGCTCGACCAATGGCAATACCCGCATCACGGTAGATGCGGCCACAGCCTTGTTGGCACGTGTCTATCTTTATCTTGAACAATGGGATAAGGCCATTGCAGAGGCAAATCGTATCCTGCCTGTCGTCGATGGTGGACAGAGTAATAAGTATCAGTTGGAAACGATTGATCGTGTGTTTAAGTCAAATAGTAGTGAGACGATTATGCAGTCTAATCAAGAGGGCTTCAGTGGTACGGGAAGCTATATCGGATATACCAGCATTGGTAATCTCTTTCTGCCTAATCCGCGAGTCACCTATACTAATTACTATTTCAGTGATGAGCTGGTGAATGATTTACGCTCGGTGCCCGAGGATCTGCGAAATGATTGGATAGGCGAGTTGCCGGGCAGTGGTGGTGTCATCTATTATTACCCCTATAAGTATAAGAACCTGAATACTCCAGGTTCTTCCGCAGACTATGAGTCTTATGTCATTCTGCGCCTGGCCGAAGAGTATCTTATTCGTGCTGAGGCTAACGCTCATCTTGGTAAGACCGGGGCTGCCATTAGTGATATCAACAGAATCCGTAAGCGTGCGGCCCTCTCCGACTATACGGGAGGCACATCGCAGAATGATGTACTGAAGGAAATTGAGGTACAACGCCGCAAGGAGTTTTTCCACGAACAGGGTCACCGTTGGTTTGATCTGAACCGTACAGGTCGTACCGATGAGGTGTGCAGGAACATCGGATACAAAAAGGCCAACTGGAAAGCGTATAAGTCGCTGTTGCCTATCCCCGAGCATCAGATAGGACGCAATCGTAACCTGACTCAGAATCCTGGTTATGAGGATATATAAAATGGTCATTTCTAGGTATTTCGCATGTCATATATTATCTGTACCTTTGCAACCGCGAAAGCGCATTGTGTAGTTATATATAAATAAGGTATAAAAGATTATGAAGATTGAAAAGATTCATGCAAGAGAAATCCTCGACTCAAGAGGTAATCCGACTGTCGAAGTAGAAGTAACACTTGAGAATGGTGTGATGGGCCGGGCCGCCGTGCCTTCTGGCGCATCAACAGGTGAGAACGAGGCTTTGGAGCTTCGTGATGGTGACAAAGGGCGCTATCTTGGAAAGGGTGTACTGAAGGCTGTCGAGAATGTGAACACGGTGATTGCACCTGCTCTGAAGGGCGATTGTGTATTGGAGCAGCGTGCCATCGACTATAAGATGCTGGCTATCGATGGTACACCTACGAAGTCGAAGCTGGGGGCCAATGCCATTCTTGGCGTGTCACTGGCTTGTGCTCAGGCAGCTGCTAAGGCATTGAATATCCCCCTTTATAGGTATATTGGTGGCTGCAACGCCTATACGCTTCCTGTTCCAATGATGAACATCGTAAATGGTGGCGCTCACTCTGCAGCTCCCATCGCATTTCAGGAGTTCATGATTCGTCCGGTAGGAGCTAGCACAGAGAAAGAGGCTATCCGTATGGGTGCTGAGGTTTTCCACAATCTGGCTAAGTTACTAAAGGCTCGTGGTCTCTCTACTGCCGTGGGCGATGAAGGTGGCTACGCTCCTAACTTCGATGGCATTGAGGATGCGCTTGACACCATCGTCGAGGCTATTAAGAAAGCAGGATACGAGCCGGGCAAAGATGTGAAGATTGCCATGGACTGTGCTGCTTCAGAGTTTGCTACCTGTGAGGATGGCAAGTGGTTCTACGACTATCGCCAACTGAAGAATGGTGCCAAGAAGGATCCTAACGGCAAGAAGCTCTCTGCCGATGAACAGATTGCCTATCTGGAGCAACTTATTACAAAGTATCCTATTGATAGTATTGAGGACGGTCTTGACGAGAACGACTGGGACAACTGGGTGAAGCTGACAGAGAAGATCGGCGACCGTTGTCAGTTGGTGGGGGATGATCTGTTTGTAACCAACACCAAATTTCTGGAGAAAGGTATCAAGATGGGGGCAGCCAACTCTATTCTGATCAAAGTGAATCAGATTGGTTCGCTCACGGAGACACTGGAGGCTATTGAGATGGCTCACCGTCATGGTTACACCACAGTGACCTCTCACCGTTCTGGCGAGACAGAAGATACCACGATTGCTGATATCGCTGTGGCCACCAATAGTGGTCAGATTAAGACAGGTTCGTTGAGTCGTACAGACCGTATGGCCAAATATAACCAGTTGATCCGTATCGAGGAGGAGCTTGGTGAGCAGGCTACCTATGGTTATCAGCGTCTGAAGTAGAATAAGATATAAACAACTTTTTTTGTATAAATCATTGACAATGAAAAATGCGGATAGGCTGTGAAGTCTGTCCGCATTTATTATTGAATGATAAAGGATGTTAGAACTTAGGCAAGGTAGGAATGTCAACCGCCTTCACGGCCATGCATTCCATCTCAATGAGCCAACCGGGACGACATACGGGTGCGTGGACGATGACGTAGGGCGTGCCATGGAACCGCTCCTCGAAGAGTGCCTTCACCACTTGGCAGTCTGCCGTGTCACGTAGGTAGACCACCATCTCGCTCACCTCCTCGAAGGTGCAATCAGCTTCGGCCAACAGAGCCTCCACATTCTCCCACATTCGATGGGTCTGCTTCACGATATCCTTCGGGTACATGATCTCGCCTTTGTTGTTGATGCTTGCCGTACCAGAGATAAAGACCTGTCGGCGGTCGGCATAGTCGATATAGGTGCCGCGCTCAAACGACACTCCATAGTCGCTGGTGCGGTTCAGATGCGTGGATGCATAGAGAAAATGACGCTGCTCGGGTTGCAGTCCGGCGATGGCGTAGTTGTCCATCTGCGAGAGCACGTTCGGATCCTGTTGACGTCCGCCGATGCCTGTTGACGAGATAAAGTGCGTGTTCACTGTCAGTCCCTGCGTGAAGAAGAACTGGTTGCGTGCGCGCACCACGCCGCCGTAGTTCAGGTCGATATCGTTGACGAAGAACCATGTGCGGATACAGTTGTCTTTCAGCGTGCACCCCTCTTGTAGCAGTTGCATGTTATATTCATTGAACAGCAGTCGGGTCTGATACTCCGAGTTGGCAGCCATGTTATGGGCGCTACCGTTCCACAGGTGTCGGAAGTCTCCATGCTTAACCTCATAGAGCCCGCTCTCTCCGATGCAAGTCTGCACACTCGTCATTAAGTATACCCACAGTGCGATCTTCGTCCCGTCGAGGGGAGCCTGTTCGATGATACTTTTGGCACAGTCAGTCACGTCACCGATGATCACAGCATCGGCCTGATTGGCTGCGTCGCTGAGGAAATAGCGTTTAAACACAGCCTGTGCGCCCTTCATGGGTCCGTCAAGTAGTTGACTATAAGCATTGAATATCGCCTCCAATTGTTCGCTGAATGGCAAACATGGTGAGCTCACGTGTATCATCGCATGATACTCCTTTACCTCTGTCCCGTTGTCGAAACAGAAGATATCGGTCGTCGTATGCTTATCAGTGATATGAGTTAGGTTTTGATTCATTGTTTTGTCTTTGGTGTGCAAAATTAATAAAAAAGGAGGGAATATGCAAATTTTATTTGTACTTTTCAGTTTATGCTCGTTTGTGGCGCTTATGGTGGACCGATGTCACAAGCGGAAGAGCGAGAAAAAGAGCAATGAGCACAATCAGGTAAGGCGAGGTCTGACTGACCTTCCGACCGTTGCCTCCATACTGGCACTGGTACTGTATCATGCGGTCGATGCACTGGTCGGCATATTCCCAGTTACCTGCCTGTACCTCTCCGTTGAGGCGAGCAAACACCTCGTGCATGTACTTCCTATGCTCCGTACCCACTGTCTCTGGAAGCGAGTCGGTGGGTGCATACCATGCAGTCTGTCCGTTGGCGCTCAAGTGGGGGAACACCCGCAGTGTCCGTCCGCTGTGCAGTTCTTCCACGAGCATCTGTCCCTGTGCGTTGCCATAGAGCAGTGGTTCCCCCGACCAGTCGTCGTAGAAGAAAACGAGTCCTGAGAACACCTGCTCGGCTGTATAGTCGCCATATCTTGTCTCGCCACATAGCATCGTGGTGAGATGTTCTGCGTACAGACTCAGAGGGTAGATGCTGCCCTTGCCATCGTTGACGAGCAGGCGGCAGAACCGTTTTGCTTGTTCCTTAGGCATGACCCTTGGTGCTGCATTCATGACAACTGACCCTGCTAGAAGCAGGGCCAGTATCAGGAAATGTCGTATGATGTGTGTCTGTGTGTGCATATCAGATCGACTCGAGGAATTTCACGACCGCGTTGCGGTCGGCCTTAGGTAGGTTATAGAACTTCTCTGTTGCACGATAGGCATCCGATTGCTTGCTGTACCCGTGCCACATGATGGCCTCGATAAGTGTGCGTGCCCGACAGTCGTGCAGACGGTCGTCGGCACCAGTTAACTGACGTGACAGTCCGCGTCCCCAGAGGGGTGTCGTACGGCACCAGCCTGTTCGTATGTCGTTTTTCATGAATAGTCGGTGCTGTACCATGTCGGTGTATGGCCAGATGGTCTGGTTTGCATATTTCGGCAATAGCTTGGTGTAGTCGCCATCCATCGCCAGACGGTTTGCGTCGGCATACGCTTTGATGCTTGCGTCTACCCACATGTTGTCGGCACCTGTTTTCCAAGACGGACGGTGGCACTGGGCGCAGCCTATCTCCGAGAACAGTTTCTTGCCCCGTTTCACGGCCTCGTTGTTCAGGTTGCGTGCAGCAGGCACAGCCAGTCCGCGATGCCATACCATGAACTGATAATACTGCTTGTCGTTCATCTCTTCCTCACCGTTATAGGGCGCTCCGTTGAGCAAGAACTTCTCAAAGGTGTCCTTGAATCCTATCGACGAGGCACTCAGGATCTCGTAGATACGAGCAGAAATGCCCTCGTCGGTGCCGTCGGCATAGTAGGGGTGCAGTATACTCACCATAGACTCACCATGCTCCTTGATATACTTAATCACCTCAGGATCCTCGCTCTGAGCCTTTGCCCATGCGGCGGTGGTGTAGAGCCAGTGGCGGTCGCTGCGTGTCACGTTCGTGATGTTCCAGATGGCGTTCGCTCCGGCACCGTCTTGCAGTGTGCCGCGTGTCATGGCATAAGTGAAGCGCTTCAGGGGTCCGCGTGTGCCATGGAATGATCCCGTGTTGTTGTAAGGTGCACTGTAATAGGCTGAGGCCTTGAAGGTACCTGCCTCCTTATCCCACATGGCGGGGTTCAGTTCGACGAAGCGCGACTCTGATTTCCATTGTGCCTCGATATCCTCGTCGGCGATGGCGTCGAGCAATCCTGTGCCGTAGACACCGATGGTTGACTCCAGACGTACGTCGTAGTTGTCGGGCTTGGGGTTGGTGTTGAAGGCCGACTGCGGTATGCGCACCTCAGGGTATATCAACTCGTAGCTCTCGCCGTCGGGGAAGGTCATGGCTAATCCGCTCTCCATCTCGTTGACAGTCTTCCAGTCTATCTGTATCTGACTCTCGTCAATCGGTGCCTTAAACGGACTCATGGCCGCCGTCTGCGGCATGCCCGTCACCTCCGATATATAAGCGTTGTTGTCGGGATGGTAGATCACGAGCAGATAACCGTTGCCGATGGTGTTGGCACGATATTCTGTCTGGCGCTTGCCGTGGCCGTAGTTTGGGTGACAGGCGATACAGCTATTACGCACCCAGGCCGGACCGAGTCCTTTACGTGGTGCTACATCGAAGGTGTACAGATGCTCGAAGAAGTCCTCGCCCGTGTTGAAGTCACTCTCCATACCTCTGATGTTTTCTACGGCAGGTGCAGGTGCCGAGTAGCTTGCCTTCGTGGTCGTTCCCAGTTCTCCGCCAGGGAACCACTCCTCGGCGCTGAAAGTGTCGTTGGCCTTACCGAACTCCACGTCCTCGGGCACCAGTGGCCCCAGTTCGGTACCGTTGTCATCGTCGGTGCAGCTTGTCATGGTGAACATCGCCACCATCGCCATGAGGGCCAGTCTGGTAAATCTTAGATCTCTTTTCATAAAGTTTGTTTTGTTTTTATTCTAACCGTGAAAGCGTCTCACCCTTTCAGGTGAGGCGCTTCGTGATATTTCATGCTTAGTGGTTTACTCCTCTACTTCCCAGTCCTCGTCGTCCTCGAAGGCGATGCCCCAGATGGAGCTGCAGTACTTCACGAACGGTGACGGCATGTTGCTGATAGCCTCGATGGCACCTACATATGCGTTTTCCACCTTCTGGTTGGTCGTCTCATTCTTCACGCTGGCGAAGAAGGTGTGGAAACTGTAGTCGTTGGCAGTCTTGTCGGTCGATCCCAGCCAGATGTTACGGATGGAACGGATATTATCGCGGAAGTCAGCGATAGAGTTGTAGCTATAAGGCGATTCTACATATGAGATGTCACCGGCAGCAAACGGGTTGGCAATCTTCGCTGTACCCACCTCATTGGCGATGCCCACACAACTGCCCTCATCATCGGAGAGGACTTGAGCGATGGCGGCCTTCAGGGTGGGGAAGGTGCTCTTGCTTCCTTCGAGACCGGCAGTGATCAGGTTGTCGCCGAATGACAGACCAGCCTCGGTTGTGTAATCAAGATTGGCAGCCTTGACGACGGCCACACGACTGGCGTTGGCGCTGGTCTCACCCTCCCAGGCCACCTGTAGCTGGAAGGTGCGTTGCTTCAGCAGAGTGCAGATAGTCTGTGCGTAGGCCAGTTCCTTGACACCGCTGATCTTCTCAAAGTTCTTATAGGTATCGTTAGCCTGTAGCTCAGCTACCTTACGAGGCTGTCCGTCGCGGAACAAGATGAACTCCAGCGCGTGGAAGCCCAGGATGGTAGCATCTTCGAGCATCTCGTCGTTCATGCCGTTGTTGAAGTAGCTCAACAGCAGTGAACGGTTCAGTGGCCATGAGTCGATGGTCGGGTCGATGTCGAAGTCGCCTGCGGCACCCATGAGGAATGCCTCACTACGCTCCCAGTATTTACGAGCCTCCTTGAAGTCCTCGCAGGCTGCGTTGATCTGAGCCTGGGTGATTGTGTTCACGGTCAGACCGTTCAGTGTGCTCTCCAACTTCTCCGTCTCATTGGCGAGTTGTGTGTAGGTCGGCACGATCACGTTGTCAACGAGGTTCTTCAGCACCTTATAGAGATACGCCTCCTGTGCCTCCGACAGATGTGACTGTTGGATGACAGCATTGGCTGCAGTCAACTGATCCACGAGGTCACCACAGTTGTCGATGGCCTCTTCACCGAATGACTTCTTCGCGTAGTTCTCGGCCGTCGTATTAGCCGTGTAGGCATCCTGATCAACAACAGGGGTTGTCTTGACCAGTTCAAACGTTGTCTCCTCATTCTCATTCTTGTCATCATCATCGCATGATGTCAGTGTCAGTGCGCCCAAGATCAGCGCGACCGGCAGGAATTTCAATTCTTTCATTTCTTATTGTTTTATAATGTTCAGTATCATAAGAACCATCCCTCATACGTCACGGCGATATTCACTGCCGGCTCGTTATTGTAGAGACTCTTCAGGAACCGTTTCGTATACTCCGCCTTGATGGCAATCTGTGGTACGGGGTGGTAGTTCACTCCCGCGGCCATGCGCTTTACTGCCGTGTAGTCGTAGGCCGTACCCTTCGTCTTGCTCGCATAGGGATTATACTGCTCGTAGCGACCAAATACAAACATTTTCTGTTGGTCAGCATGCAAACGCTGTATCTGTGAGAAGATATCATATCCTGCCTCGATACCTACGGCGTATGCGTTCTTGCTCACAAAGGCTGAGTGCTTGTAGGGCGACTTCGAGTTCAGACGGTTATAGACATATTTCAGTTGGTCGGCATCACCCAGATAGCCATAGTCAGCCTGTCCGCGTACGATCCAGTTGTGTCCCTTGTAGGTGAAGTCGATAGCACCTACGGCCACCTTGCCCTTGAACTCCGCATCCACACCATTGGCATTCCTGGGGTAGCTGTTGCCGATGCTGTGTCCGTAGTAACCGCTCAGACCGATACGCAGTCCTTTTACAGAATAGTTATCTATGCGCAGGGCTACACCGTATTTATTCGCTACATCGAATTCCAATGGCGACATATGTCCCTTGTTGATCCAACCCGTGTTTGTGAAGTTGTCTGCGTTCAGTCCGGCGAGGAACTGTGCCTCGTAACGGAAGTCGCCCGTGCGTCCCCAGAAGCTCACACCCGTCTGGTGCCATGTCGATGGCAGCATCGCACGCTCGCCCTCCGGACGATATGCCGTGAAGAAGTTTAACGGTTCATGGTAAGCATTGGTCAGTCCCACAGGTACCACGATATGACCAAACTTCAGGTGGGCAGCCTTCGAGAACGTTTTCTGTATCCACAACTGCTCTAGTTCCACCTCACCGCCTTTCTCGGTCTCCTGCTCCCATTCGCCACCTTCCTCATCCTCCTTCTCATAGGCGATGCCAGCACCACCGTGCTCGAACTCTATCTCTGTGCCGAATGACCATCCCTTACCGAAGTCGTAACCCATGTATATCACGGCATGCGGCATGTCGAAGCGTCCGTGACTCGGGTCGTCCTTGTGCAGTTCCGGCTGACTGTATCGGCTCACGTGGTCACTAAAAAAGTTGCGGCCATAGACGATCTCGCCATAGCCGCCAACGGAAAGTTTTTTGCCGGATGCGTGTTGCATCACACTATCACCGGCTACTTCCTGTGCTCCTGTGCCTGTCGTGCATAGACAGGCCAGGGCACATATAGATAATCTGCAAAATTGTTTTTTCATTACCTTTCGTATCACTTAATTTCCTGAAATCGGCTGCAAAGGTACGGCGATTCGGGGGAACCCGCAATACCTAAAAATGATGAAATAGCCTGAAAACGCCTCTGTGACCGATGACAGGTAAGGGTAAAATACCTAGATATGATTATTGTGTATATCGGAAATAATGTATAATTTTGCAGCCGTAATCATAACTAGGTAGCAGACGATGAAAAATCAGAAAATGTACGAGGCCGATGATAAGATGATCTCTCTTATCCGCGATAATTACGACCTCCTGCAATCGCTGGGCAGTTTCGGTATCAGTCTGGGCTTCGGCGACAAGACCGTGCAGGAGACCTGTGACGACAATCATGTCGACACCTACACGTTTCTGGCAGTGGTTAACTTCACCATCAATGGGTATGGTGATTTTGAGACCGACGAGCGCATCTCCGTACAAACGCTTCTTCACTATCTTGAGGCCAGTCATGCCTATTTCCTCGACTTCCAGTTGCCCTATATCCGTCGTGAGCTTACCGAGTCGCTCGATGCCAACGACTCCTTGGCGCAGCTGATCCTGAAGTTCTATGATGAGTATGCCCATGAGATACGCCGTCACATGCAGTATGAGCAGAAGACCCTCTTCCCTTATGTCGAGAGTCTGCTCGACGGTCGTCCTGGTAATGATTATAATGTGGAGACTTTCTCGAAGCATCATGGCGCTGCCGATAAGAAACTGCGAGAGTTGAAGCTCCTTATCATCAAGTATCTGCCGTCCGACGGTCTGCACAACAACCAGCTGACAGCTACCCTTCATGATATCTACGACAACGAGGCCTGGCTGCGACAGCATGCTTTGGTCGAGGATCATATTTTCGTGCCGGCTATCCGTCGTTTGGAGCAAACCACCAAACAGAGCGATGTCTCTCGTAATATCTCTGATATGGTGTTCAAGGGTGGAAGCGGTCAGAACAGTGATGCCCTCAGCGACCGAGAGAAAGATGTCGTGGTGTCGTTAGTTCAGGGTATGTCCAACAAGGAGATCGCCGACCATCTGTGTATCTCCATCAATACCGTCATCACTCACCGTCGTAATATCGCCCGTAAGCTGCAGATTCATAGTCCTGCCGGCCTCACCATCTACGCCATCGTCAATGGTCTCGTCGACATCTCCAGTGTCAAGTTGTAGTTTACATGAATGAGTATAACATGTATTCTACCGTTTCTTAGTAGGGTGTCATCATCTATTGGATGCCAGGTTACAACGTAACATGACGCTTCTGATGAAAGTGGCACAGGCTTTCCTGACAGTAAAACAAGTTGTTTTACTGTTGAAGGGATGCCTCCTTCGACTCATAGAGATACCTTCTATGAAGGTAAAACAAGTTGTTTTACTTTTACGTTCTACCTCTCTTTCTTCGTAAGGGCCTATCCCTTTGTGGGATGCCGATGTTTGTTTTTATCATGGATGTGCTTTGTTGTTCGCATCAGATATAATACTTTCTTTGCAATCTCTTCATCATTCTTTTTCTTTCACGTAAATTTTATCCCGTTTTTCTTGCGTATTCTGCTGATATACGTATATTTGCAGTGTTGTTAACATAATAATTGGTTTTTGTTATATAAGAAGTTGACAGTTTATTGGGGTGCGGCGGCGCCCCATTTTTTGAGGGCCTGTTTTCATGAAACAATTGGTGTTTTCACTCGAAAAGACTCAAATCTATTAGACTGATCCTTCGATTTACGTATCTTTGTCGTCCAGACGAAAAAAAGGAAACCAGTTCCTTTGTTCTGCACTTGTTTTTTTGTATCTTCGCAGACAAGAAATACCTATAACAATGAAACAGATAACTAACCGTATCCTGATCCTAACGATGATGGGACTGATGTGGGCATTGCAGAGCATGGCACAGGAGTCCCAGATGGTGATTACCGCTTATGTGACCTCGTGGACTGACGAGGTGCCAGACCCTAACGTGATGACTCACATCAACTATGCGTTCGGCCATGTGAACGAGTCGTTCAATGGCGTGACCATCAGCAATCCCGACCGCCTGAAGATGATCGTAGGTCTGAGACAGCAGAACCCGAAATTGAAGGTGTGTCTGTCAATAGGCGGATGGCGCAGCGGACGGTTCAGTGAGATGGCCGCCTCGAAGGAATATCGTGAGTCGTTTGCCGCTGACTGCAGGCGGGTGGTAGAGGAGTACGGCCTCGATGGTATCGACATCGACTGGGAGTATCCCACCCAGAGTGTTGCCAATATCTCTTCCTCGCCCGACGATACGGCCAACTTCACACTACTGATGCATGACATACGACGGGCCATCGGCCACGATAAGCTGTTGTCGGCCGCCACGGTCAGCGATGCCAAGTATATCGACTTCAGGAGTTGTATCGATGATATGGATATGGTGAACGTGATGGCTTACGACATGTGCGATGATGATGGCAAGGCGCATCATTCTGCTCTCTATCCTTCGGCGATATCAGGCGATTGTACCTCGAGCGAGGCCGTTGCTGCCCACCTGAAAGCGGGCGTGCCCAAGGAGAAGCTGGTGATGGGCGTTCCCTTCTATGGCAAGGGTAACTTCAAGGATGCAGGCGTGAGGACTTTCGTGAAGACGGGCGTTCTGCCAAAGGGCTATGAGCGGCGTTGGAGCGAGGAGAGTCAGGTGCCGTATGTGGTCAACGAGAAGGGCATGTTTGTGTGGGGCGGTGAGGATGTGAAGTCGCTCTCGGCCAAGTGCCAGTATATCCTTGACCATGGCCTGAGAGGTGGCATGTACTGGGATTACGCCAGCGACACCCCCCAGCATGAGTTCAGTCATACCCTCTCTCGCATGCTGTTGAATAGATAGAGACAAAAATCCTTCGCTTTATAGGCAGAAACTAGATTAGCTTTATAGCCACGTAACAAAACAATAGGTACACTACAGCTATTTTTCCTGTTTTATCTCAGGAAAAGGGGATGTGCTATCTCTTTTGTGTTTCCAATAATGCTAATCCTTTTGCCGTCAGAAGATTCTTATGATGTAACAAGTGATTATATGTCTGGTAACAATAAAAAGGGGGCGCTTGTTGGCGCCCCCGGGACTTAGTAAAGAATGGCGGCATCACTGCCACTGAAAAGAATAATTTAAGGCTTGATCGTTCGCTGGGAGCGTGTCCAGTCGAAAAGGCGCTCCATGAGTCCGACCGACTCCTGATTGGGGTTGGCGATGAGGGTGGCGCCGTTCCTGAACTGCATCACGCATTCCTCTTTGGGATCGAGGCAGAAGGCGGGCCAGTATGGCAGTCCTTTGCCGTTGGGGTTCATGTGCTTCGCGAAGTTCGTCCAGTACTGCTGTATCATCTCAGAGACAGCATATTCGTGAGGGTACTTCTCTGGCTCATCGTCGAAAGCGCCACCCACATAGAGACAGTCGTCGGCATGGGCGGCGCCGCGCAGGTTGCCACTGCCGATGATGGTACGCTCCGACTTCTGGGCGAAGTAGGCATAATAGACGGGACTCTTGCCTGTCTTGGTCTGCATCTTGGCCCAGCTGTCAATGTCGGCGGCATAGTTCAGGTCGCGAACCATGTCGCGGATGGCGAAGAGCGCCTGCTCTTCGTTCTCGGCAGGATAGCAGATGAACATACTGTCGACAAACTGTTCGGGATAGTCTCTGAGCTCCTCCTGATACTCGTCGAGCGTCACACTTTCAATTCCTGCGCCCCCCTCGTCGTTGTTGTACATGACGATCACAGGCACATCGTTATACTCGCCACGCTCATAGAGGTCGAAAAGCTCGGCATTGAGCACATAGCCGTCGAAGACGGGAGTGCAGGGAGGGTAGACGCCTTCGCCTGTGAGCGAACGACTATTCATCTGGCGCAACTCCTCGACAGACTTCTTGCCCAACCGCTCCTGGTATTTCACGCCCCATGTCTCGGCATCTCTCTGGGTGAGGGGATGCATGGGCGTGAAGAAAGCACCGCTCTGACTGATGCAGGCGCGGAAGAGGCCCTTGGCGAGAGGTGAGGCACAGAGAATGTTACAGCTCATGCCACCCGACGACTCGCCGAAGATGGTGACCTTCGAGGGATCGCCGCCGAAGTTCTTGATGTTACGCTGTATCCACTGCAGCGCGTAGATCTGGTCGAGAATGCCGTAGTTGCCAGAATGACCGTCGGGCGACTCCTTCGAGAGCTCAGGATGAGCGAGGAAGCCAAGGGCGCCGACACGATACGCAATGGATACGGTGATGACACCACGACGGGCCAGGTTCTGCCACAGAGTGGCACTGTAGTGCTCAGTCATGAAGCCCCCGCCATGGATATACACCATCACGGGCAGGGCCTCGTCGACCGTCTTGGCGGGAGTGACGACACTGAGGTAGAGGCAGTCCTCGCTCATCATGTCGTAGCTCACGTCGCCACGTTCGGGCTGTGGGGGCCACTTGGCACACTCCTCAGCCTTCAGCACGCCCTTCCAGGGCTTGGCGGGCTGTGGTGCCTTCCAGCGCAGATCGCCCACAGGAGGCGCAGCGAAAGGAATGGCTTTGTAAACAGCGAGGTCCGTACCTTCGAGTACACCCTCCAAATCGCCTGTCTCCACATGGGTTCTCAGCAGCGGCTGGGCTTGAACGGTCATCGCACCCAACAGTCCGCAAATCGCAATGAATAGTTTCTTGTTCATGTTGCTTGTCATTTTAATATATCGTTTATACTTCTCTCTGCTTAACGTCATAGGCAGAATATCACGACGAATCCATCAAACGCCGTGCCAGAGGTGTAACGTACTGATAATCAATATGTTGTTAAATCGACGAACCAACGCCATGTCCAGAAATTAGACACTCCTTGTCTAACTTCTGGACATGCCACAGGGCTGATACGATGATATGAGACAAATAAATTGAGAAATCGCAAAAAACAATAATTGTCTTGTCTACCTCTTGGGGAGGCACTTGTCAATGAGGTGGTGGGAGATGATGCCAAGCAGCGTGCAGAGGAGCATGAGTCCAAGGGTGATGGCATCGTGCCATGGGGCGGGAATGGTGACCAGATAGTGCACGATGGCGTAGAAGAAGATGCCCTGGATGAGGAAGATCTCCAGACTGGCATTGCCCACTCGCGCCATGATGCCGTTGACGGGCCTGGTGATCCTGCAGAGGAGGATCAGACCGTAGACAAAGACTGGCAGCAGGAAGGCAAGGGAGAGGTATTTGTAGTTGTATATGTCGTGATGTTGGGGGAAGAGCACAAGGAAGAAGGGAATGCCGATGAACATGATGATATAGAAGTATCTGATCGGCGCCTTGGTCTTCAGCCAGTAGGCACAGGCCATGCCGAACAGGAAGGCGGGGATCCTGTAAAGCAGGAAGAAGTGGGGCTCCTTCTCGTAGATCAGCTCTCTGTCGACTAGCAGGTATGCGACGAGATAGATGACGACGACGATGGCCGAGAGGATGATGGCCGAGCCCTTCATGTAGAACAGCTTCTTGACATAGGGCGACAGCAGATAGAGAAGCACGATGGAGGGGATATACCAGTCGCAGTACAGACCGTCGAACCAGAAGCCCAGCGTGGTGAAGCGGAACAGATAGTCGGTGATGCCGTCGTAGAACAGGAAGAAACTGTAGAAGATGCCGATGATGTAATAGGCAGGGAAGATGCGTAGCAATCGTCTCTTGTAGTATGAGCGCAGACTGACGCTCTTCTCCAGTGCAAAGAAGAGACCATAGCCAGAGACAAAGAGGAAGATGTCGACACCCGCGATGCCATATTGGGCCACAAACCCCAGCGGTTTCAGTTGGGTGAAGGTGAAGTGCAGCATCATGATCCACACGATAGACCACCCCATGAGCTCGGAGCGATAGGTGGAGATGTCGCGATAGTCGCTTACGACGGCGTGTCTTTTCAGCAGACGGATGATGGGTGTTGCCATGGTGCCTTCAGGATTATTCGAAGATATTCTTTTTGAGCAGGACATCCCAATTGCTGACCTTGAAGTCGGCGGGCAACGGGCGGAGGGCGTGTCTGGAGTAGAGCACCTGGTGGGTGTTGTTGAACCTGTGCTCATGCACAGGGTGATAGCCCGCCGTGTGGAGGATGCTGTCTGTCAGTGCCAGAGGCTGCGAGAAGTCGGACACCAGAATGAAGTCGGCTGTCCCCTTCCTGACCCCGTCCAACTGTGAGTCGAGCATCTCCTGGGTCGCACCCATCTGGGATGACCAGTACCGTGTTCCTGGTAGGGCGTCGACGGGGGTGCCGATGCCTTTCTCCATGCTGGTGTAGTAGATGATGGTAGGCTTCTTAACCTGGGACATGTAATAGGCTGCCTCATAGTACCACTGGCGACCGTCGTTGTTCATGAAGAACAGGTCCTGGTTGACATACCCTTGTGTGAACATGTTGGAGAAAAGGGTGTACAGGATGAGGACAGACGAGCTCATACATAGGATTCTGCGTGATGAGGCGGCGTACTTCTCTTGAAGATAGCCCACGGAGCCGATGCACAGCCATATCGGAAAGAACAGGCAGATGCACATGTACTGGATGCGGTAGGAGGAACTGTGGTGGATGGCAATCGCATAGAAGGCGAGGAAGGACAACAGGAAGAAGTGGTTGTACCGTCTGACCCTGTGGGCCATCATCAGCGCACCTGCACAACAGACCGTGAAGAGCACGACGTATAGGGGATCGTAGGTGAGGAAGAGCCACTCCTTGACATACATGGATGAGTTGTTGAACGAGTCGATGGTCTGCATCGTGTTCAGGAAATACTCTCGGATGAAGGCATCGAGATTACCTGCGCTCAGCATATAGAGGTAGAAGGGAGCCATGACAAGCAACAGTCCCGCGACAAAAGTCAGGACGGCAAGGAGGATGTTCTTCCGTTCTCGGATGAGGGCATAGAGGACATACAGGGCCAGCAGTCCGAGCATGACGGTGATGTTATACTTGATGAGCAGGGTGGCGGCCATGCTGACACCATAGAGGAAGCAGGTGAGGAAGACATGTCTGTCGCTCTTCCCCTCGTCAGTATACAGGAAACGACACAGATGGTAGAACAGGAGTGCGATGAAGAGATGGGCCCAGTCTTCCGCCCTGATCTCATAATGGTACCACTTACAGAAGAAAGCGGCAATCATCAGGAGTACAACGAAGAACGCGTGCCTCGTGTCCTTGAGGAAGATGAAGGCGGTCTTGTAGACATAGTAGAAGATGAAGGCATATAACACGACACTGAGCCAGAACATACCGAGGTAGTTGTGGGGCGAGAGCAGATAGCCTATGCCATAGATAAGCCACAGGAGCGGTCCCTTGCTGTCGGCGAAGTCGACATAGGGAATCATCCCGTTCATCCACGCCTTTCCGCAGGTGAAGAACCAGGCGGTGTCGATGCGGAAGAACAGGTCGTGTGTATACGAGTCGGGAGAGATGATAAACAGCACGCCCAATGCCAGTATGAAGAGTAGGCCGAATAGCTTAAACGGTGATGTCTGCATCGTGGGTCTCTATTTGGGGGTTATACAAAGGGAATGATACGCTGTTGTATGCGCCATCTGATCTTGTCCTTGCTGGCAAGGAAACAGACGGGGGGCATCAGACAGATAAAGAGTAGGAACCTGTGCCAGGTGGTCTTGTAAATGATGGATAGTGACATGCGGCATACCCTGCTCCAGAACCTGAGCCATTGGGCGACGGACTTGATGCTTGCCAGTTCCACCAGACAACTGAGGAGGTTGACGGCCAGATACTGGCGTTGGTACTTGTTGGCGTTCCCCTTCCTGATGTCGGCCAGGTAGACCCCACTGGTCCACAAGCGTGATGTGAACCATTTCATGCGTGTACTCTTCTTGGGCGAGGTCATCATGCTCCCCTCATTAATATAATAGGTGTATAGTCCCTTGTGGGTGAACGACACGGCCTTGACATGCTTGGCGATGAAGTAGCCCCAGTACATATCCTCTGTGAAATAGCCCTCAGGGAAATAGAGCTTGTGAGTCAGCACGAAGTCTCTCCGGATAAGACGGTTCCATGCTACAGTGGTGATCTCGCTGAGCATGATCCTGTAGATGACTGCTGCGTCGGCAGTGTATTCCGGCATCTCACGCTGGAAACCGTAGGAACTGATGGTACCATCTTCGGCCAGGATATTACCTTGGGCAAAGTCGATGTCGGGGTATTTCCCGAAAAGAGCCAGAAGGCTCTCGATACAGTCGTCGACGATCGTATCGTCGCTGTCGAGGAAAAAGAGATAGTCGCCTGTCGCCGCATCGATGCCAGTATTCCTGGCAGCGGCCAGTCCGCGGTTCTTGGTGTGGTGCAGGAACTTGAAGACGATAGGACCCTGATAGGTCTGGATGTAGTCCTCGGCTATCTGCACACTGTGGTCGTTGCCGCAGTCGTCGACAAGGAGACACTCGATATCCTGACAGGTCTGGACTGTCACGGAATCAAGACATCTGACGAGATAGTTCTCTACGTTGTATACGGGGATGATGATGCTTACCTTCATAGTTTGTGGGTCGTGATTCTGATCATGCGACGGGCAAACATACGCATGCCTGTCGTTAGGATGTATAGGGTGATGAATGTGGTGACGATGAAGAAGAGTAGGGAGACGGTCAGCCATACCACGAGCATGAGCCAGTCGGAACCATCCTGCCAGACGTAGAAGTGCTGATACAATGCCTTGGCGAGACAGGCGAAGACAAGTAGTACGGCGCAGTGGACAACGAACTGGAGATAGTAGGACAAAGGTGATGCTCCCAGTCCTTTACGGAAGGTATAGTAGGGCTTCCATATCAGTACGATGATGATCTGACTGAGGATGCCGCCCAGGAGGATACCGTTCAGTCCCCAGAAATAGCCTAACAGGATGGCGCCTCCCAGATGGATGGCGGCCTCGGCGATGGGTGCCCACACATCCGCGAATAGCTGATAGGCGTTCTTGAAAGAGTCGACGACGGAACGCGTGATGCGGATAAACATCGTTGCCACGAGCAGTAGTAGGGTGGTCTCGCCCAACAGGTATCTGCTGCCGATCCACAGGGTGATGAAGGGACCGATAAAGAGGAACAGTCCATAGCAGGCGATGCCCGCGATCCAGATGCGTGACGTGAACAGTTCCCAGAAGACATCGAGCGTATGTGCTCTGTTCTTCTCCGCCACGAGGTTGCCGATAGAGGCTCCCATTCCCTCGAAGACCACGTTCATGAGGGTGACCACATAGCCGATGAGTATCATGTAGTTACCATAGAAGGTCACCATCGTGAGGGATACGAAGGCATAGATGATCAGAGGGGCTGTCTGCTCGATGACGAACAGAGCGATCTTATGAACGAAGACCTGCTTGGTCTTGACGATCAGTCCGTGGTACTTATGGATCAGGTCCTTCGTGGATGTCTTCTCGGCATAGAGCCACGGATACTCTTTCCGCATGACATAGTTGATGGCGAGGACGGTGGCCACATTGCCAATAAACTCGATGATAATCCATCCCCAGATACCCCAACTGAAGAAGATCAGGACAAAGATCTGCAGCAGGATCTTCACATACCTCAAACCATGAACCCAAGGCATCAGCTTGTAGTTCTTCTGGTCGGCTTGTATCAACACCTGTCGGTAGTTCCACAGATAGCCGAAGATGGAGCCGCTCAGGAAGACGATGTAGGCCACATAGACATAGGCGATGCCACATGCTGTGGAGGGGAAGATAAAAGGAAGGGCGATGATGATCGGGATGCTCAGCAGGCACAACAACAGGGCGATGCGCTTGTATAGGAAACCCTGTACACCGAGGATCTCACGGATGGTGTGACGGTCCTGATCGTGGATAGGCTGATACAGCGATGTCGCCATGGCGATGCCGATGCCCAGTTCCGCGAGATTCAGGAATCCCAGGATATTACCCAGGGTGGTGTTCAGACCGATCACCTCGTCGCCAAGGTGGTCGAGGAAGACCTTACGAGAGTAGAACCCGATCAATACCTGAATCAGGAATAGCAGCAGTGACATCTGACTATTCTGAATGGTCCGTTTTGTACGACTCCCTTCCATCATCTATGAATTGTGCTCCGTATGAATAAAGTCAGTACTCTTCCTGTCCATGTGCAGGATGTTCGTCAGCATCCTGAATACCAGTCCAGGGATGGTGAAGACCTTTGTGATGGTTCGAAGGCGCAACTGACCGGGAAGGGCGATGAACAGGGAAAGGACAAGCAGTCCTAAAAGGAGCCACCATTTCTCGCACCAGACGGGTACCAGCAGCGTGACCAGTATGGAGATGACTGTCAAGAGAACGATCAGAATGGAACGAGGAATCAGGGCCTGTTGGATGGTCTTGTCGATGAAGTTGATGTTGCCATGGAAGATGGCGCGAGGGAGCTTGGGGAGATTGCTGAGCAGACTCTGTACCTGTGCTGTCATCCAGCGCATACGCTGCCGTTGGAAAGTGTCCTGACTATTCACCTTCTCGTCGAAGACATGGATCTCGGGGGCATACTTGATGTAGACACCCTGTTGGAGTAGTAGGGCTTCCATCTCACGGTCTTCGCCAGCCGTGGACAACTGGAACACGTTCTGTTTAAACAGATTATAGCTGAAGCACATGCCTGAGCCGATGAGCGCTGACGACAATCCCAGACGGTTGTGGGCTTTGCGGAAGATGGTGTTGTTTATCTCCTCACTGGCTCCGTCGAGCACAGCCACATCGTTGTCGGCGTTCTTGGCACAACGGTGGCACTGGACGGCATCGTAGATCGTGCAGAGCACGTTCAGCTGGGAGAGAAAGTCTGGACGTACGATATTATCGGCGTCGAGGATGACAACGTGGTCGAAGTCGCCCTTGACTTCATTGATGGCATACTGCATGGCTTTCGCCTTGGAGCTTTTCTCGAAGGTGGGCGTCAGCAAGGTGATGGGGAGCTTCCCAAGTGCCTCGTTGGTCTCGGGCTGCATGTGATCGGAGATGACAGCCACCGTGTAATGGTCCTGGGGATATTCCTGTTCCAGGAATGTCTCGACGGCGTTGGTGATGACCGCATCTTCCTGATAGGCAGGGAAGAGAATCAGGAATCTGTTCATACGACCACTGAGAGAGGCCGCATGGATGGCCAACTGGTCTTCTTTGTCGTAGAAGAGGGAGATGAAAGTGAAGAATACCACATATGCGACAGACCCTAAGATCAACAACCAGAGGGCGATATCGATGATATGTAGGATTGTCCACATCATTTACGCTTTCCTAACAGTCTGACATTAATTAATCCCCATAGACTCACGAATGGCGAGCGAAGGAAGGTCTTGTCCCACATCTCATCAACCAGATAGTCGGGGGTGGCTAGCGCGAAGAAGAACAGGGCCAGTGCCCCTAGTATCCACCATTTGATGACGAGTGTGACGTAGATAAACGGCAGGACGATGCTCATTACCATAATGATGCCCATCAGCGTTGTTCTCGGAACGAGCATCCATTGTATGATCTTGTCCGCGAGGTCATATTGCTTCCTGAAGATGGCGCCTGGCAGGAAGCGGATGTTACGGATGAAATTATGGAGCTGTTGTGAGGCCCAGCGCCCGCGCTGTTCGTTGAGTTTAGCCGTGCTCCGTTTCTTCTCGCCATAGACGTAGATATGGTCGAAATAGTCGATGAAGATCTCCTGACGCAGCAGCAGCGCCTCAAGTTCCTTATCCTCGCCAGAGGTCTTTGTCCGCATGACATTGGTCTTGAACCATGTGAAGTCGTAGGCTGTGCCAGAACCCGCTATGGCGGATGACAGTCCGAGGTTGATATGTCCTTTACGGAAGATGGCGTTGTTAATTTCTTCAAAGATAGCATCCATTCGAGCGGCTGCCGTGTCTCTGTTTCTGGATATACGATGCAGTTGAATAGCCTTAGTAGCTGCTACGTCAAAAGCATTGTTGACATTCTCCAGGAAATCCTGTTCCACGATATTGTCGGCATCCAGTACGAGTGCGATGTCGTAGATTTTGAACTCTGGCAGGTTCAGGATGGCGTATTGCAGGGATTTGGCCTTCGTGCTCTCTTCGAAGTTGGGTGTCAGCAGTGTGATGGGATATTGTGCCAGACGCATGTTGGTCATCTCGTCCTGATGGTCGGAGATCACCGTGACATCGAACATGCGCTGGGGGTAGGCCTGTCCCAGGATGGAGATGACCGTATGCTCAATGACTGCATCTTGCTTGTAGGCAGGGATGAGTACCACGATGCGCTTCTGCTTCTTGGCTTTCTGGAGCACGCTTGTTCGATTGAATAACGATGCAATCGAGAAGATGCCCAGATAGAGTACTGTGCCAGCTGTTGCGATAAACAGAATTCCGTCGATGATGTATAGTAGTTGCCAAAAATCCATATGCTTTTACGATTTCATTGATGATGATACGTTGAGGCTGAAGTCTCGTAATCCTTTATAGGTTGCCTTGGCGAGATTGAATCGGCCTTTTGTGATGTGTCTGAGCATGTCGCGAGGTGCGACGACTGCAGTGAGATAGGCGTAGGATAGTCCTCTGAGGATGCCCCGCCTGTTACGTCTGACGAACAGCAGTCTGTTACGAGTAATATAATAGGTGCGCAGAGGACTGTCTTGTCCTGTGGCCTGACTCTCCTTGTGATAAATGGTGCACTTCGGCTCGTACCATATCTGGTAGCCTGCTCTGGTGAACATCATCGACCAGTCTATCTCCTCGTAATAGAGGAAGTAGCATTCTGGCATCAGTCCCACCTTGTCGATTGCCTCTCGCTTGACGAGCATCGCTGCCCCGTGGGCATATGGCGTGGGGTGGGCTGTCTCATACTGTCCATGATCATCCTCGCCATAGCCGATGGACCGATTCCGCATCGTCACCTTGCTCAGCATGGTGTAGCCAGCAAACTGAATGGGGTTCTTGTCCCAGGCAAAGCGTATCTTGGGACAGACAATCCCAATGTCGGATGAGGACTCCAGTCTGTCGATCAGGGCAGAGATGTTGAAGTCCTTGAATACCGTGTCGTTGTTGACGAGAAAGAGGTATTTGCCTTGGGCGGCCTGGATACCGAGATTGTTTCCTCCTGCGAAGCCTACGTTCCTCTCGCTCTTGATAACCTTCACCTGAGGAAATCGCTCTGCGATGGTGTCTGCTTCCTGATGGTCTGAGGCATTATCTACCACGATCACCTCCATGTCTTCATTGAAGGGAATCGTCTCAATCAATGCACAGGTATCTGCCAGCCCATTGTAATTGATTGTGATAATAGATGTCTTGATGCTCAACGTTCAATTATCAGTTTTCAATCTCTTTATACTCGTGATGCTAATTTCTTTTCCCGTTTGATTCGTTTCTTCTCTTCCTGTCTCTCGTACATCTTGTTCTCCATCTCAATCCATGCCGGCTCGAGATAGGGCAGGACATAGACGATGGCTAGTCCTCCATAGAAGGTCAGACAGTTAGGCATCTGCATCAATATCTGGTTTCCATAGCCTCCTAACTGGATGGCGACAAAGGCACCGCAAAGTCCACCTCCGATACCTATAAGCGACTTGTTCTTGAGTTTGAAGAGTACCACCCTACAGGCACCTCCCAGCATGATGAGCATGGTGATGACGAAGATTGTGATGCCTATAGGTCCTGTTCTCAGCCAGATGAACACATACTCGGAGTCGGGGGGGATCGTAGCCAGTCGCCAATACTTATTGTTAGCAGGCACATGCTCCATGCCCATACCCAGTCCGATACCCCATGGGGCGTCCTTGATATGTTTCTTCATGACCTCCTGGTTAATCTCACGCACACTCGCAGATGCGTCGTCCTTGTTGAACGCCGATCGCATTCTTCGGATTTGCTGGTTGCTGTTTCCGATATTGGTGAACATCAGTATAAAGGCGAAGATACCAAAGACGATGGTGAACGGAATGGCAATCTTAAACGACTTCGACAAGAAGATATATACCAGCAGTCCGGCTGCCAGACAGAAGATGGCTGTTCGAGTACCCGATTGGAACATGCCCCATATCACTGCAATGGCAATAATACCGAAGAACAACTTGAATTTCTTGATCTTATTGGTGATGGCAAAGATGATAAAGGCGGCCGATGTCGCTGCGGCATAACAACCATAACAGGCAGCATCATTAAAGGTCGACCAGTATCGTATCAGTGTACCAGCATTCAGCAAGTGCGTCGTATATCCGCTTGTCTGCAGCCAGACATTCTCCTTGACAGTCAGACCGAGGTAGACCTGCTTCCATGTCCAGAAGGCGGAGAACAACGATAGTAATGCCCATAGTATCAGGTAGTTCTTCAACGTCTCGGGTGTCGAGATGTATAATGAGAACACGATAAAGATATATAGGAGCTGGAAAGCCATCAGTCGGGCTCCATTATACCATCGTGCGATGCTGATGCCCAGGTTACAGGTGTCGTTGAGAATCTCTAATAAGCAGAAGCCGCACCAGATTACCAGGGCGAAGAACATCAGATTACCGATTCGTCCAAAGGGTGAGGTCTGACGGATGTCGATCACGGCGATGGCCATGAGGATGATCTGCAGCATCTCGTTGGGCAGTGACACCGGGATAGGCAGTGTGACATCCTTCATCTGTACAAAGAAGTTGATGATGATCAGTGCCCAGAACGTCGACATCCTCCATCGGAATGCGACATAGACACAGAAGATCAGCACTGGTATGATACAGATGGTCGCAAAGGCAGAGAAGCCGGCAGTAACGAATTCGTATATGGCAAGTAAAAACAGGAGAAAGAGTAACAGGACTCTTCCTCCGTTTTCATGTGAGTATTCTGATAGTCTATTTGAAGAACTACTTGCCATTTATTTTATTTCGCGTGACTGTTTTCAATTGCAGTGAGACCCATCTGCGACATCCGATATACGAAGTTGTTGAACCTGGTATATGGTGGCAACTGTCCCACGAACTCCTCTACCGCATAGCGCTGAGCCTCGGTCAGATACATATATAAGGTGTTCTGGTCTTCCAGCTGCGACTGAAGTTCCTTCAGGGCTTTCTGGTCAACGTCTTTCCAAGTACGGTTGGCGCGTGTTACCATGAGGTTCACTGTACCCATGTTCAGCAATGCTGGTGGGATAGAGTGGTCGTCGAGGTTAGGATATTCCACAATGGCAATCTCGTTGGGCAGGATGTCGGCGCAGATGTCCTTGATATCCTTGGCCATGATAAAACGACTGTCTTCGGCGAGGAAGTCCTCATCGTATGTCAGGCGACGTACCTGCAGACCGATAGAGATCCAGTAGTTCTCCAGTTCCTGCGCCAGATAACTCTTTCCGTTGGCGGCGTCTGTAGAGAGCAGGTTCAGCACATTCTGCTGTCCCTCCTTGAAGTGCGGCAGCAGGGCCTTACTCAACTGGCGCAGTGCCATATCGGCGATGGTCTTGTTGAAGCGGCGATAGCGCAGGGTACTCTCCTTCGGGAAGCAGCCCATGACAGGAATCTTGGTGATACGTTCCGAACGCATACGGTCACGCAGCGTGCGATCCAACAGCTCGATGATGAAGAAGTACATGGCTGTGAGCACGAAGGTCAGCATGAACGCACCCAACAGGATCATCAGACGGTTGGTGGGCTGGGCGTTCATGGGGAACATCGGCGGATTCAGCACGCGCAGGGTGGCTGTCGTCATCTGGAGGTTCTTCTGACGGAGACGGGCCGAGTTCAATGCTTTCAGCATCTCCATATAGTTACCCTCGATGAAGCTGATATGACGGTCCTTACGGGCGATGGTCGCACCGATAGGAGCGTAGTACAGAATCTGCTTGTCGAGCTTCTGGCGCATGATATCCTGAGCGCTCAACTCAGCCTTGGTCTTCTCGAGCAGCAACACCTGATCCAACCATTTGCTGATCATCTCGTTGGCCTTGACACCAGTCTCGGTGCTATAGGTACCAGCCTCGATATCCTTCACAAGACTGCGTACGTTATTAGAGGCATCTTGCAGCATTCTCTCGGCTTTGGCGAGCTCCTGCTGTGATTCGATACCACTGCCACCGCCTTCACTATTCATGAGGCGTAGGTTAGATATTCTGGACTGGATACGTGAGATATCTGTTACCTGGTTGGTGAACTCCTTGTTGGCCTTGATAATCTTGGCACGGTCACCCAACTGCCGCTCCAGATAGTCCATCAGCGCACGTGTCGTCGTCTGGTTCTTCAGCAGGTCATTGTCGGATGTCTGCTGAGTGGCATCAAGTCCTGTAAGGGCCTTGGTCTGCTCACCGTAGTTGATGATACGCTTCTCTACATTGTAGCGGATCAGGTCATCCTCTGCGCCAGTCAATATGCGATACAGACGGGCAACCTCGCGCTCAAAGAACTTAATCACATTATTGGTCTCACCATAACGAAGCTGTGCATACTGACGGGCGAAGACCTCGTTCAGGATGTCCAGTGTGTTGTAGGCGATACCTGCGTCGTTGGTGGTATAGCTGATATCGATGATATCACTCTTCTGGAGCTGCTGTACCTTCAGACGACTGGTGATGCTGTTGATGCCAAACCACTGGTTGTAGTTCAGGAGTCCGAAGATATAGTTGTCTTGCGACGGACGCTCATATGCCTTCAGGTTCGCATAAGTGGCATTCTCACTGTTGTGATTGATCAGCGCCTTGACATCTGTCGGCACACTGTTGTTAAGCTGACGGAAGTGCTCTGCAGAGATGTAGTTATTGTCTTTGTTGGCGTTACCATACATCATACAACGGGCAAACAGGCGTAGTGACACCTCGTGGATCGTTGCGTCAGTGGTAATCAGCAACATCAGGTTCGTCATATTCGTCTGCGACTGTCCTCCAGCCGTTCCCACCGTTCCTTCAATATTGTATCCAGTGATCATACCTGTATAGATCGTGGTGTTGGTGTCATAGACCCTCTCCATGTTACGAGTCATGAACCAAGCAACTACCAGAGCTATGAGTGGTAGGATAATGAGAAACCAACGAATCTTGTATAAAAACCGAACTATATACCTAAATAAATCCATCGTTGTATTGTTTTTGCGTTCTACATTTGTTTTTTAGCCGCTTTCGCAGCAGCCCGTTCAGCCTTCAGCTCTGCTTTCTCAAGAGCCTTCATCTTCTTCTCGCTCTCTTCAACAGATTTCTTGATACGCTTCTCTACTGCCTTGTTTTCCTTGGCAATCTCCTTCTCCGACTTCTGAATGGTTCTGTCGAGCGTGATCTCTGTTGTCGAGTTCGTGATAATAGGCGTGTGTGTTAGAATTTCCAAGGTAATAATATCCGTCGTGATCTCCGTCTGCAAGGCCTGATAGCTTGTGACCTGACCACTCTCATACAATTTTGTATGTGCGTACGACTGGATATCCAGATTACCGTTCTCAAAGTCCTCTCTGTTCAATGCGCCAGCACCTTGATAGGCGGCAGCAGCCTCACCGAGGGTCTTCAGGGACACGAGATTATTCGTAATCTTGACGAACAACGATGCGATCTGTAATTTTAATTGATCGTATGCAATATCTTTGGCGATAATCGCCTGATCGACCTCCAGCTTCTTACGCTTGACAGCTGCTGTCAGGTCGAGGATGTCCTCTACAGGGATGGCCAGATGAACACCAACGTTCCAATAGCTTTGTTCTGTTCCCTGATACTGATAGATCATCTGATTGTACGAGGAAGAGTTGTTTCCCCACATGTCGGCCATACCATAGCTATAGCTTGCATGACCAGTCAGATACGAGAAGATGTGACGCTTCTGCTTGGCGACCTCTGCCTGAGCGATCTGCCTTGCTTTCTCCAGCGTCATGATCTGCGGAGTAGACTTCGCATTCTCAAATAATATGGACAATGGCGGTAGGTGGAACTCAGAATAGTTGATATCCTTCTCCTTACTCGAGTCGAAGAATCCTGCCGCAATACCGCTCTCGTCAAACTGAGCGAAAGCAGTGGAACCGATGCTTGTTGTTGTTATAATTAATAACAGTCGTCTTAACTTGTTCATCGTTAGAAAACTATCTATATTGTCTATACATTATCTTTCTGTATAAAAGCCGTCAAAGTGCGGAATATGATTTTCATATCCAGAGCGAAATTGTAGGTCTGGCCATAGATGATGTCGAGCTGCTTGCGCTCTTCTGCCGACATCATGCCGCCCTTGCCGCGTTCCTCCACCTGCCAGAGACCTGTCAGTCCGGCTGGTGCCATGAACCTGTCGATGCTGGAGTCGACAGTGAGTTTCTCCGCCTCGTAGAGTGGAAGCGGACGGTTACCAACGATAGACATGTCGCCTCGCAGGATGTTAAAGAGCTGCGGCAACTCGTCGATGCTGTATTTGCGGATGAAGCGGCCCACTTTCGTGATGCGTGGGTCGTTCTCGATCTTCACGAATGCATTATTGTTCTCTACCTCTTTCTCTTTGTTGAAGTCGGACTCGGCCACCACGTAGTCGTCGCCAACCAGCATGACCTCGTCGTCGCTGATCATCATGTCGGACTCCATGCCGAGATTCATCATCATCTCCTCAGCCTCCTCACCTAAAGGAGCTGTGATGACGCTCTTCGGGTCTTTGTCATCTTCCCTCTCTGCATATTGGTTGCCCGACTCTTTCGTGACTTCCTTCAGACGTTGCTCGGCATCAGCGTACATTGAACGGAACTTCAGGAAATCAAAGATCGTGTAGTTGGTACCCACACGCTTGGACTTGAAGACGATAGGACCCTTGCTCTCCAGTCTGATGGCAATGGCTGTCAGAATGAAAATAGGGGATAGGATGATGATACCTAAGGCAGAGAAAACGATATCGAACAAGCGTTTCCAAAGGGGTATCTTAAAACGAAGAATACGATGCTTAGAAGGAGCATCGTCGAACAGCATCCCTTCACGGTCTGCAATAAACTGTATCTTCTTATTCAACTCGGTGATGGAGGCACCGACGTCGATCGTGTCGTTGATTCCACATTTCTGGTACATCTTCCTGTCATCGATCGTCAACTGATGTGTCAGCAGGATGATGTATACGTTCTTACATCTTTTCTTAATGTAGGTGATGGCGGTGATATCTTCTGTCTGAACATTCTGTTCATAGAACATGATGAAATGCTCATTGCGAACATGCGGGGCGCAGACAGCGGCTGCGTCCTTGTAGTTCTTTGTGTATTGTACCAATCGACCGGGAATGTATTTCAGGCGCTCCTCGGTTTCTGGATTGCTACCAAGATATACAACACCTATCATAATCTAAACACTCCCGTCAAGGGATAATCTTCTTTACGCGTATCTTCAATTCCATCGGGTTAAACGGCTTCACGATATAGTCTTCGGCTCCAATCTCTAGCAGACGGATGCGCTCACTGGTAGAGTCCTCACTGGAAAGCATGATGACTGGAATATGCAGAAACAACTCGTTCTGCTTAATCCACTCAAGAAAGTCGTCGCCTCGCATACCGGGCATACGTATATCTGAAATAATTAGGTCGGGCGTGTTTCCTGCTTGGAGCCATTTGACTCCTTGCAATCCGTCAGGCAACCACTGTACGTCGTAGTCGCTCATCAGGTAGATTGAGAGGACCTTGGCAATGGTCTCTTTGTCGTCAAGTATTAGTATTTTCTTCTTCATATATGAATAATATTTATCCTTCGGTTACGTTATTCTGCAGGCAAAGGTAAAAAAAATATTTTAATTCAACACAAAATATGGTAAAAAAATCATTTTTTTTTGAAAAAAGATTGTGTGATTGGAAAAAAATGGGGAAATTTGCAGTTAATCCGTATTATAATATGGATATATAATCGAATTGTAATAAAATAGTTATGGCAAATAGATATCTATTGGGTTTTGATGTCGGTAGCTCTTCAGTGAAGGCATCTCTTGTTAATGCCGATAGCGGCAAGTGTGTGGCAACGGCTTTCTATCCTGAGAAGGAGGCGCCGATCCTGGCCGTTAAGGCAGGATGGGCCGAGCAGGATCCCCAGATGTGGTGGGAAAGTGCGAAGTTGAGCCTTCAGAAGATCATGGCAGAATCAGGTGCTACTGCTGATGAGATTAAAGCTATCGGTATTTCTTACCAGATGCATGGTCTTGTCTGTGTGGACAAGAATCTGAACACCTTGCGTCCTTCCATTATCTGGTGCGACTCCAGAGCTGTGCCTTATGGCGAGAAAGCCTTCAAGGATCTGGGTGCAGACCAGTGTCTGGGACACCTGCTGAACTCTCCTGGCAACTTCACAGCCGCCAAGTTGGCTTGGGTCAAGGAGAACGAGCCAGAGCTCTATAGCCAGATATATAAGATTATGCTGCCTGGTGATTATATCGCCATGCGTCTGAGTGGTGTTGCCAACACAACTGTCAGTGGACTGAGTGAGGGCATGTTCTGGGATTTCAAGAACAATCAGGTGGCCGACTTCCTGATGAAGTACTATGGCTTCGATAGTTCTCTGATCGCAGATATCGTTCCTACGTTTGCCGAACAGAGCGTTGTCAGTGCCGAGGCTGCTGCTGAGTTGGGTCTGAAGGCAGGCACACCTATTACTTATCGTGGTGGTGACCAGCCCAATAACGCCCTCTCGCTGAATGTGCTGAATCCTGGTGAAATCGCTGCTACAGCAGGTACGTCAGGTGTCGTATATGGGGTGCTGGGCGACGTGAACTACGACAAGCTGAGTCGTGTGAACACCTTTGCTCATGTGAACCATACGGCCGAGCAGACCCGTCTGGGTGTGCTGCTCTGTATCAACGGAACAGGTATCCTGAATGCATGGACACATCGTAATATCACGCCTGAGATCGGCTACGCTGAGATGAATGACTTGGCAGCCTCAGTGCCCATCGGCAGTGAGGGCGTCACCATTATTCCTTTTGGAAACGGTGCTGAGCGTGTGCTTGAGAACAAGGAGACAGGCTGCTCGATTAACGGCCTGAACTTCAATAAACATAATAAGGCTCATCTGGTGCGTGCAGCCCAGGAGGGTATCGTCTTCTCATTCTGCTATGGCATGGAGATCATGCAGCAGATGGGTATGGACATCAAGAAGATCCATGCAGGTAAGGCCAATATGTTCCTCAGTCCGCTCTTCCGCGACACGCTGGCTGGCGTAAGTGGCGCAACAATCGAGTTGTACGATACTGACGGCTCAGTGGGTGCTGCCAAGGGTGCAGGTATAGGCGCTGGCATCTACAAGAATAGTGATGAGGCCTTCGCTACTCTGGACAAACTGCAGGTTATCGAGCCAGACGAGAAGCATCGTCAAGACTATCAGAACGCATATGCGGCCTGGAAGGAGACTTTGAAAAGAATCAAAGAGTAATAATATAGTTTAAAACTTCAAAAACAAAAACAATTATGGCAAAAGAGTATTTTCCGTTTACCGGTAAAATTCCTTTCGAGGGAAAGGACAGTAAGAATGTAATGGCTTTCCACTATTACGAGCCTGAGAAGGTCGTGATGGGAAAGAAGATGAAGGACTGGCTGAAGTTCGCTATGGCTTGGTGGCATACACTGGGTGGCGCTTCTGCCGACCAGTTTGGTGGTCAGACTCGTTCTTATGAGTGGGATAAGGCTGCTGACGCCGTTCAGCGCGCAAAGGATAAGATGGACGCTGGTTTTGAGATCATGGACAAGCTGGGTATCGAATACTTCTGCTTCCACGATGTTGACCTCGTTGAAGAGGGTGAGACGATCGCTGAGTACGAGCGTCGCATGAAGGAGATCACAGACTACGCTCTGGTGAAGATGAAGGAATATCCCAACATCAAGCTCCTCTGGGGTACAGCTAACGTATTTGGCAACAAGCGCTATGCAAATGGTGCTTCTACCAACCCTGATTTCGACGTTGTGGCTCGCGCCATCGTTCAGATCAAGAACGCTATCGATGCTACCATCAAGTTGGGTGGTACCAACTATGTATTCTGGGGCGGTCGTGAGGGTTATATGAGCCTTCTGAACACTGACCAGAAGCGTGAGAAGGAGCACATGGCAACCATGCTGACCATGGCTCGCGACTACGCTCGCGCTAAGGGCTTCAAGGGTACGTTCCTGATTGAGCCGAAGCCCATGGAGCCTTCAAAGCACCAGTACGATGTTGACACTGAGACCGTATGCGGTTTCCTCCGTGCTCATGGTCTGGACAAGGACTTCAAGGTGAACATCGAGGTAAACCACGCTACTCTGGCAGGTCACACCTTCGAGCACGAGCTGGCTTGCGCTGTCGACAACGGTATGCTCGGTTCTATCGACGCTAACCGTGGTGATGCTCAGAACGGTTGGGATACTGACCAGTTCCCCATCGACAACTTCGAGCTGACACAGGCTATGCTGGAGATCATCCGCAATGGTGGTCTGGGCAATGGCGGTACCAACTTCGACGCTAAGATCCGTCGTAACTCTACCGACCTCGAGGATCTCTTCATCGCTCACATCAGCGGTATGGATGCTATGGCACGCGCCCTGATGAATGCTGCTGCTATCCTGGAGGAGAGCGAGCTGCCGAAGATGAAGAAGGAGCGTTATGCTTCATTCGACAACGGTATTGGTAAGGACTTCGAGGATGGCAAGCTGACTCTCGAGCAGGCTTACGAGTACGGTAAGAAGGTTGAGGAGCCCAAGCAGACTTCTGGTAAGCAGGAGAAGTACGAGACCATCGTTGCTCTCTACACGAAGTAATTGCAGACTTTCAAGTCTTTATGATAAAGCCCGTCTTCATACGAAGATGGGCTTTTTTGTATGCATACAGTCTGGCGCTTTGGACATTGGACAATTGGACAAAAAGTTTTTTTCGTTTGTATATCTTCTGCTCGATGATGTTTCTTGAAAGAGGACTTTTATTTACAAAACGACAAACTGTGAAGACGTGGTTTGAAAAGGCTCGGATTAAGGTTGTCTTTTACTTGGAGTAAACTCAAAGTTTGCTCGGAGTAAAGTTCCCTTTTCCTCGGAGCAAACTCCCACCTCGCGAAAAAGTGCCTAAAAAAGGGACTCTTTCTCTCTGATAATTAGATTGGTAAATATTTTTACTTCACAATACCACTTCCCCCAGTCTTTGTTATTTGCTCGATGAAGGATGGGGTTTGGGACATTCGTAGTCAGCAAGCAGACTACGCAGTGATTCCGCATAATCGAATTGGCTGTCGTCATCATAGACTTCATCTTCCTTATTCTTAACCAGCTCATATTCCCTGTCATTGCGGATTCTTCCACGCTTAAGGATCTTCTGTATCTCATCCTTTTCGGCTGCGGCTACATCCACGAGGCTGTATTTGAACTTCTCGGTCAGAATCTGATTCAACTTATCCATTAATGAATCTGGGAGATACATCTCTCGGACCATCAAGTTTGTCTCCTTATAGAGCATACGCATAAGTCGCAAACTTTTTTTTTTGATCTATTCTCGCAATTATTTTGTCTGTATCTTCCCCATAAAAAGTTCATTTCTGAAGATAAACTAACGAAGAAGTTAGAAACCACTATACACCACTCCCTGAGTGTTGCATAATTAGCAGTTTTTTCTAACGCTAATAGTTTCTTACTCATGAATGACTATTGATATAACTTTCTGAAGAGTCGTCTTGTTGATAAGTAGGGGAGTGGGACTACCTCAGACTGTTTCGATACCACTCGAACAGTTTCTTGACTCCATCCTCTATCTCAACCTTGTGTGTCCAACCAAGGGAGTGGAGTTTTGAGACGTCGATGAGCTTGCGCATGGTGCCATCGGGCTTGGATGTGTCAAACTCGACTGTTCCCTCAAAGCCAACGGCCTCAACCACCAATTCTGAGAGTTGGCGGATGGTCAACTCCTTGCCAGTGCCTACGTTGATATGACAATTGCGGATCTCGCCCAGAGATGGAATCGCTCCGCCACGGCCTGCTGAATGGTTGCGATCGACGGCACCATTGGTGGATGCACCATAATGAACACTACTATATTTCTCGATGCCGATGATATCTGAGAAGTTCACATTCAGAAGCACATGCACACTGGCGTCTGCCATGTCCTCACTCCAAAGGAACTCGCGCAATGGGGTGCCTGTTCCCCAGAGCACAACCTTATTGTCGAAAATACCATATTTGGCAAGAATCTCAAGAATCTCGTCGTGGGTGGCCTTGCCTGTGACACCTTCAACAGGGCGTTTGTCGAGGTCGACCGCAATCTTTTCCCAATCACCATCATGGATGAGCTTGGCCAGATATACCTTACGCACCATAGCTGGCATGACGTGGCTGTTCTCCAGATGGAAGTTGTCGTTGGGACCATAGAGGTTGGTTGGCATCACGGCAATATAGTTGGTGCCATATTGCAGGTTGTAGCTCTCGCACATCTTCAGGCCAGCAATCTTCGCGATAGCGTATTCCTCGTTGGTGTACTCCAGTGGTGATGTCAGCAGACAGTCTTCCTTCATGGGTTGTGGCGCATTCTTCGGATAGATGCAGGTTGAACCAAGGAAGAGTAATTTTTTGACACCATGGGCATACGATTCGGAGATGACATTACACTGCATCTTCATGTTCTGCATGATGAAGTCGGCGCGATAGAGCGAGTTGGCCATGATGCCACCAACAAAGGCAGCGGCTAGCACCACAGCATCAGGACGCTCCTCATCGAAGAACTTTCTGACAGCCAACTGGTCTGTCAGGTCCAACTCCTGATGACTGCGGCCAACAAGATTGGTGTAGCCACGCTGCAGGAGATTATTCCAAATAGCGGAACCCACAAGGCCGTGGTGTCCCGCTACATATATCTTGCTATTCTTATCCAGACTCATTCTGCTACCTGTGCTTTGATAAACAACTTCTTGACAAACTTCATGTCGTGCTGTACCATAATCTTCACCAGGTCGTGGAAGGATGTCTTCTGTGGATTCCAGCCTAACTTCTCTTTAGCCTTTGTCGGATCGCCAAGTAACTGGTCAACCTCTGCAGGACGGAAATACTTGGGGTCGACCTCTACTAAAGCCTTACCAGTAGCTTTGTCGTATCCTTTCTCGTCGACGCCTTCACCCTTCCATTCCAGTTCGATGCCTACTTCCTTGAAAGCGAGGGTTGCAAACTCGCGGACGGTGTGGTAGGCGCCAGTGGCAATGACGAAATCGTCAGGCTCTGGCTGCTGGAGGATGAGCCACATACACTCGATGTAGTCCTTGGCATATCCCCAGTCGCGGAGCGAGTTCAGGTTGCCAAGATACAGCTTGTCCTGATACCCTTGGGCAATACGTGCGGCAGCCAGGGTGATCTTCCTCGTTACAAAGGTCTCGCCACGACGCTCACTCTCATGATTGAAAAGAATACCATTACAGCAATACATGCCGTATGACTCACGATAGTTTTTCATAATCCAAAAACCGTAGAGCTTGGCCACAGCATAGGGGGAGCGGGGGTAGAACGGCGTCGTCTCGCGTTGGGGCACCTCCTGAACTTTTCCATAAAGTTCAGATGTGGAGGCCTGATAGATGCGGCATGTCTTTTCAAGTCCACAGATACGGACAGCCTCAAGCAGACGGAGCACACCAACAGCATCAGTGTCGGCAGTGTACTCAGGGACGTCGAAGGAGACCTTGACGTGACTCTGTGCTGCCAGGTTATATATCTCAGAGGGTTTCGTTTCGCCAATGATACGGATGAGCGATGAAGAATCAGTCATGTCTGCCCAATGAAGGTTTACAAGACGCTTCTTCTTCATGTCGCGTACCCACTCATCGAGGTAGAGGTGCTCAATACGTCCTGTGTTAAAAGAGGACGAGCGGCGCAGAAGACCGTGTACCTCATAACCTTTTTCGATGAGAAATTCTGCCAGGTATGAACCGTCTTGTCCTGTGATACCTGTAATAAGAGCAACTTTTTTATCCATAAAATCTAATTATTCGTTTCCTGAAAATTGTTTGATACGCTGTTCCTCGGAGAGCTTGCAGATCAAGAGTGTGTTGTCATTCTCCGCCACGATATAGCCGTCGAGACCTTGGATGACGACCTTCTTCTCTTGTGTGGTGTGAATAATGCAGTTGTGGCTCTCAACGATATCAATCTGCGGGCCGATACATGCGTTTCCATAGAGGTCCTTTTTACTCTGCTCGTGCAGTGATCCCCATGTGCCAAGGTCGCTCCATCCGAAGTCGGCAGGACAGACGAAGATCTCTTCGGCCTTTTCCATGATGGCATAGTCGACAGAGATGTTCTCGCATTCTGGGAAAAGATGGTTGATCTCTTCCTGTTCCTTTTCCGTGCCATAGACTGGGAGCATAGACTCGAAGATTTTCGCCATCGACGGCTGGTATACTCGGAATGCATTAACAATGGTGTTGACATTCCAGATGAAGATTCCTGCGTTCCAAAAATAGTTATTCTTCTTGATGTATTCCTGAGCTGTCTGGAGATTGGGCTTCTCACGGAAGGAGTCTACTCTGAAGACCTCCTTGTTGCGTAGAGAACTCGTGCTGAGGTCTGCCTGAATATAGCCATATCCAGTCTCTGGACGGTTGGGCTTCATGCCTAAGGTAACGATGGCATCTGTCTCGCTGGTGAACACCATGCATTCTTTGATAACGCGCTGGAACTCCGTCTTATCTGTGACGATATGATCGCTGGGCGTAACAACAATATTGGCTTTAGGGTCCTGCGACTTAATCTTCCAACTGACGTAGGCTATACATGGGGCCGTATTTCGGCGACAGGGTTCACACAGAATATTACCCTCTGGCATCTCTGGAAGCTGCTCTCTGACGATTGATGCGTATTTCTGGTTTGTGACAACCCAGATGTTCTCTGGCTTGACCAGATTGCCAAAGCGCTCAACCGTCAACTGAAGCAATGTCTTCCCAATCCCGAGGACATCAATAAATTGCTTCGGATTCTCTGACGTACTCATAGGCCAGAAACGGCTTCCTACACCGCCTGCCATGATCACCAGATGATTGTTTGTTCTCGCCATATGATATTATTGCTGATAATAATATGCAAATATAGATAAAAAGAATGAAAATAAAGAAGAAACGAACAAAAAACAACGTATTATGCCTGCTTTTCCTGCTTTTTCTTAACCCATGCCTTGAACGAGAAGTATACGATTGCTGCAACGATCAGGGCTAATATGACAATCTTAATGTATTCGGCATATTCACTGATCTTGTCGTTCAACTGATCCTCTGGAACAATGGCATGCAGATACCAACCTAATGCAGCAAGCACACTATGCCAGCCTCCTGCTCCAATGGTCGTGAATAGAATAAACTTCCCATAGTTCATACGAGCGAGTCCGGCAGGAATAGATATCAGGTGGCGAATAACAGGTACAAAACGGCCTGTAAGCGTTGCTGCAATACCGTGATCGTCAAAATATTTCTCGCTACGTTCGACCTTCTCTTGGTTCAGTAGGCACATCTTTCCCCATTTGCTGTTGGCAAAACGATAAACGACGGGGCGCCCCACATATAAGGCTACAAAATAATTGATGCTTGCTCCGATATCGGCTCCTAAGGTCGCAAAGAGAATGACTAGGAAAACATTCAGTGAGCCACTGGCTGCGTGGTAGGCTGCAGGCGTGACGACAAACTCGGAAGGTACAGGTACGACAGTACTTTCCAAGAGCATAAGAAAGAATACCGTAGGATACCAGCCGAGACTGTTTAATATATTTGTTATGAAGTTCATACTTCGTTTTGCTTGATTTTGTTCAACATATACTCATAATACTCCTCAGGAGCCATTCCTTGTGGGAAATACGGGGAGAGTACAAGTTTCGCCTCTTTAGGGTTCTTTTCTGCTGCAATCTTAATGAACGAAAGGAATTCGTCAGTCTTTTTCATCTCCAGACAACAGATGGCCATGTAGGAATATCCCTCATTCCAATCGTCACTGACATGCTGTAGGAAGATTTTAAACAGATGGTAGGATGAGTGAAGGTAACCATTATCGAATAAAGATACAATGATGCGAAGCATGGTTCTCTCAGAGTTGCTTGAAAGCTGAAGTGCCTTTCTGAAAGCTCTTTCTGCCTCTTCCAGTCTCTCGTCGGCTAAGAGGATATGACCTCTGGCAACTTCAAGGTTGACATGATCGCATGGCATGCTCTGGGCCTTATCAATGTAATAGAGTGCAGCCTCTGTCTTGTGGAGCTCACAATGGGCAAACGCCTGTTCCTGATAGATCTCCGAGAGGTAGGGAGAAGCGTCTCCTGCTGCTTTTTCTCCTTCGAGCAAAGCCTGTATGGCCTCTTCGTATCTTCCGAGATTGATCAGACACATACCTTGGTGCAGATAGCCGGCCTCGTCGTGAGGGACCTTGTCGCTATACTTCCTGTAAAACGATAAAGCGATATCGTAGTTCTCTAAGTTGTATAAACTGTTTGCCTTGGAGAGCAGCCCTTCCGTATCATCAGGATTGATAGCGATAGCATATTCGCTACTCGTGATGGCTGCACCATAGTCCTCACTCATGTATTGCGCATTTGCCAGTGCATTCCAATAACGGGATGAGTAGGGGTTATGGTCAATCAGCTCATTAAAGATACGTTCGCTATCCTTATATTTCCCGAGTCCGAAAAGAGTATGGGCCAACAGTTCCTTGAAGTCATCAGAACCGTCTCCCTTCGTGCGCATAATCCACTCAAAGGCCTTTTCGAATGCATCGTAATCGGAGAAGATGTTGGCCACGTCATAGGCATAGTCTGTATGCTCATCGGCCATCACATCTTTTTGGTGCTCCCTAAAGAATTCGTCGGCCTCTTCTATGTGACCTTCGCAAATCATCATCTCTCCTTGAAAGTACAAACCTTCCAGATAATCGGCAGCCAGGATACGTTCAGCATAGGTCTTTGCAGTGTCGAAGTCATTTTTGAATAGGGCTTCGCGACCTTTGAAAAGCAAGGGACCAACAGCGTCAGGATTGAATTCCAAAGCCAGGTTTACAGCCTGACAGGCCTCTTCCTGACGATTATGGTATTGATAATAGTCTGCAATGTCTGCCAGGTCGTCGGCATCCATATAAATAGCATGTCCTGACTCGACAGATTCTTCGTATTTTCTCAGGATATCCTTGAACTCCTTGCTCTCAAAATATGCTGTGTCGTCTGTCATTTACTTATTGATCTTCGCCCATGTGTCTTTAAGTCCGACAGTCTTGTTGAAGACAGGCTTATCAGGGGTGGAGTCTGTATCTGGCGTGAAATATCCAATGCGCTGGAACTGCAGATATGTCAACGGCTTCATGGCGGCGGCATAGGGCTCTATGTAACAGTTCTTTATGACGGACAGAGAGTCGGGATTGATCATCTGCTTCATGGCTGTCACGGCATCGCAATTCTGCTCTTCACGGATACGAGCCAACTCATCGCGAGGATTCTCAACTTTCCATAGACGCTCATAAAGTCTCACCTCTGCCTTAACAGCATGCTGACAGCTAACCCAGTGGAGGGTCTTACCCTTGATCTTGCGGTTGGAACCAGGCAGTCCGCTACGCGATTCTGGGTCAAAGGTGCAGTAGATGGTGGTGATACGGCCATTCTCGTCTTCATCGCAGGGATGCTCTTCGTCGCATTTGATGATATAGGCGTTCTTCAGACGAACCTCCTTACCAGGAGCCAGACGCATGAACTTCTTCTCTGCTTCTTTCATGAAGTCGTCACGTTCGATCCATATCTCACGACTAAACTCAACAGTGTGTGTGCCATCGGCCTCGTTTTCTGGGTTGTTAACAGCAGTCAGCTGCTCAACTTGTCCTTCTGGATAGTTAGTGATAACCACCTTTACAGGGTCGAGCACGGCGCTGACACGGATGGCCCGACTGTTCAGATCGTCGCGGACAGCACTCTCCAGGAGAGCCATCTCATTCAGAGCATCGTATGTGGTGTATCCGATCTTATCGATGAACTTGATGATACTCTCAGGACTATAGCCACGACGGCGGAATCCGCAGATGGTCGGCATACGAGGATCGTCCCATCCGTCAACAAGTCCTTCGTTGACAAGTGCCAGGAGGTTACGTTTCGACATCAGTGTATAGCTGAGGTTCAGCTTGTTGAACTCCGTCTGACGAGGACGGTTATCCTCAATATTCTCTGTCTCACCTTTGTATTCCTTCATCCACGTGACAAACAGGTCGTAGAGGGGACGGTGCTCCACAAACTCCAAAGTGCACCATGAGTGAGTAACCCCTTCAAGGTAGTCGCTCTGTCCATGCGTGAAATCGTACATCGGATAAGCATTCCACTTGTTTCCTGTCTTGATGTGGGGGATGTTCAGAACACGATAGATCAGCGGGTCGCGGAACAGCATGTTAGGATGGGCCATGTCGATCTTGGCACGCAGTACGAGTGTTCCAGGTTCGCACTTGCCACTGTTCATATACTCGAAGAGTCTCAGGTTCTCCTCAACAGGGCGATCGCGATAGGGACTGTTGGTGCCAGGACTGGTCGTCGTACCTTTTTGCTGGGCGATGACCTCAGAACTTTGCTCGTCGACATATGCTCTGCCCTGTTTGATGAGCCAGACGGCAAAGTCCCACAACTCCTGGAAGTAGTCGCTGGCATAGTAGATATTTGCCCACTTGAATCCCAACCACTCGATATCGTGCTTGATACTCTCGATATACTCTGTATCTTCTTTGATAGGGTTGGTGTCGTCGAAGCGGAGGTTGCAAATACCGCCATATTTCTTGGCGAGTCCGAAGTCAATGGCAATAGCCTTGGCATGGCCGATGTGCAGGTATCCGTTTGGCTCTGGTGGGAATCGCGTTTGTAGTCTTCCGCTATTCTTGCCTTCTGCCAGATCATCTTTCACCATCTGCTCCACAAAACTGAGGCTCTTTTTCTCCTCTGTGTCGCCATTTTTTCCTTCGGCTACTGATCGTATGTTCATGTTGTTCTCTTCCATATAATCGTCTTATTATTATTTGCGGCTGCAAAGTTACGAATTAATTCTCAATTTTCATCTCTTCACCTTGATTTATTTAATACCGCGGTCGTTGAGTGCTTGAGCATATCTTGCTGCATTTTTCAAATGATCTTGGTAGTTGCTTGCGAAGTTGTGCGTGCCAGAGAAGTCTTCCTTGGCGCACATATACAGGTAATCATGTTCAACCCTGTTGAGAACAGCATCGATACCAGCGACGGATGCAATCTTGATAGGACCTGGTGGAAGACCCGTATTCTTGTAGGTGTTGTATGGACTGTTGTAATTCAACATGTCATGGTAGATCCGGCGGAGGGCAAAGTTCTTGAGCGCGAATTTGACTGTTGGATCGGCCTGTAAGGGCATCCCCTTTTTCAGACGGTTCAAATACATGCCTGCTATCATCGGCTTCTCTGCATTGTTGGCTGTCTCTTCATCGATGATACTGGCCAATGTGCAGACCTCGTTCTCTGTCAGTCCCAGGGATGTGGCCTTTGCAATGCGTTGTCCGTTCCAAAAATGGTCATGTTCTTTTCGCAGTCTTTCCATCAAGAGGTCGAGTGGGGTGTTCCAGTAAATCTCGTAGGTGTCAGGAACGAAAAGACTGGCGATGGTAGCTGTATCGTAGCCTAGGTGCGCACAGAAAGCAGAGTCTTGCAGACTGGTTGCCAGTGTCAGACTGTCAAGCATTAGTTTTTTGGACAAGAAGCCTGCCAGGCGGTCCATGGTCCTGCTTTCTGGAATGGTTAATCTGACTGGAGTCTGATGACCGTTCTTCAGATGTCGGAATACAGTGATTGTACTCTCATCAGGGGTAATCGCATATCGTCCGCTCCTGATGTGGTCGGCATATCTCCAGTGTCTAGACAACATGCGGAAAACCCCGATTTTCTGTTCTGAGGCAATAGGCTCCAACTTGACGCATACAGAGTCCAGATCGTCGTCGTTGTCGATAAAAACGTACTCCGTTTCTTCCGACTTAGAGAAACAACCCAGAACGATAAAGTATGTCAACGCTGCCAACCCCAGCAGACAAACAATAGTAGGTATCAGATAATACTTTTTCTTAATGGTATTCATGTCTTTTGGCGATGATAAATCGTCTGCAAAATTAATAAAAAACTCTTAACTCATCACTTAATATCCTAACTTTTTTATATCTTTGCTCCTAAATTGCA